>Ga0302276_10004398_pt1 | contig 11880 bp, 10 predicted proteins | sample III_Bog_N2_3_FD_198768 | JGI IMG/M metagenome (GOLD analysis project Ga0302276, IMG submission 198768) | Peat permafrost microbial communities from Stordalen Mire near Abisko, Sweden - III_Bog_N2_3 | ecosystem: Environmental > Terrestrial > Soil > Wetlands > Peat | place: Sweden: Abisko... | reverse complement strand
CGGTCCCGGCGATCGCCCTCCCGGCACGACCTGACACACTGTTTCTCGCGATCTGTGCGGCGATCGTCGCGGTCGGCCTCGTGCTCGGGGCGGTCCACCTCTACTGGGATGACGGCGGTGTCGTGGTGAAGGCGCGCAAGGCGCTGGGGATCGTGCTCTGCTCCGCGGGCGGCTTCTTCTTCGTGATCGGGTGGCAGACGCCCAAGGGATCGCTCACCTGGGAGCACTCCGAGGAGCTGGCCTCCGCCAAGGCCAAGACCGAGAAGCGCCCGATGCTGGTCGACTTCACCGCCGAGTGGTGCGGTGCTTGCAAGGAGCTCGCGAAGGAGACCTTCTCGGACCCCCGCGTCATGGAAAAGGCCGTCGCCGCGAACTTCGTCGCGGTCAAGGTCGACGCCACCAATGACGAGGATCCGCAGGTCGACGCGGTCAAGGGCAAGTACAAGGTCGTCGGGCTGCCGACGGTCGTGATCTACGACTCGAACGGCATGGAGCGGAAGCGCTTCAACGAGTTCGTCGGGCCGGAGTCTTTCCTCGCTGCGATCGAAGGTGTCCAATAGCGGACCATGCGCCTGGGCTGTCTCTTCCTTCTCGCCTCCATTCTCTGCGTCCTCACCACCCCGGCTTGTAGCGGCGGCGGCCCCCCCGACAGCGGGGTGGGCTCCGTCGTCATCGGGCTCACCAGTGATCTCCGGGTCGGCGTCGACATCGATTCGGTCCACGTGGTGATGCACGCCGCCGGCGCCGTGGTCGAGGATCGCACGCTCAGCGTGACCAGCACCACTGCGCCGCTGGCACTCCCCACCGAGCTCCCCTTCACCGACCTGCCCGGCGGCACCGCCGTCGACGTCACCCTGGACGCTTTCGGCCCGGGGAGCGCGACGATCCCGCTCGTCAGCCGTCTCGCCGCCACCACCATCGTCGCCGGCGAGAAGCTGCTCCTGCTCGTCGAGCTCGACTCGCGCTGCGTGCCCGGTCCCGGCTCGAGCGCGCCGGTGTGCGCGGCGCCGCAGACGTGCGTCGCCGGCGTGTGCGTGACGGATCAGGTCGACCCCACCACCCTCCCGCTCTACACCCCCTCGTGGGCTGGCGGGTCGGACGACCCGTGCAAGCCCGCGGACGCCGGGGCGCCGGTGGTGATCGTCGGCCAGGGCCAGGCGGACTACCTGCCGATGATGAACGGCGACACCGATCAGGTCTACCAGGGGCCCCAGGGCGGCCACCACGTCTGGGTGGCCCTGCGGGCGAAGAACCTCCACCAGTCCGGCTCGATCACCTCGATCACCGGACATTTCCCCGATCTGAACATCGACGTGGGCCCCTTCAACGTCATCTTCACCATGGAGGTCGACGAGGGCGGCTACTGCAAGCTCTACGGCCTGCGCTTCCAGGTCGACGAGACCGTCAACATCGACACCCTCCTCGGTCACCCGCTCGACATGACCGTCACGGTGACCGACAGCGACAATGCCGTGGGCGTGGGTCTCTTGAACGTGGTGCTCTCGGCCGCGTACCTCATGTAGAGGCTCACGAGGGGGGCGGCGCGACCTCGTTGGCGGCGCGCCAGCGGGTGAACCACCCGTCGGTGAGCAAGTCGACCTCCGCCTCGGCCTCGATCGCGCGGAGCCGGGCCGCCAGGTTGTCCTCCGGCGTCAGCCCGGGGTTCTCGGCCATCGCCCGCGCCCGCTGCCACTCGAAGAGGAGCCGCAGCACGTGGGCCGAGAGCCGGTGCTGCGCGTCGGCGCGCTCGTGGCGCATCCGCTCGAGCATGATCTCCTCCCTGGCGAAGAGCAGCCGGTCGAGCCGCCAGGTCGCGGCCGCCTCCACCGAGAAGCGGATGTCGTCGACCGCGACGATGCGGTACGGGTCGTACGACGTGGGCGAGAGCGTGTCCCCGTCATCCACGGTGCGCATCACCCGCAGCCGCAGCGAGGGCAACCCCGCCGCCCGGCGCGCGCGCGCGGCCAGCTCGTCGAGGCGCGCGTCCGGATCGGTCAGGTGGGCGCGCCGCAGCGCCGCCTCCACCGCAGCCCGCGCGGCGCCCGGCGTCACCACGACGGGCAGGCGCAGCGGCGGCTCGGGCGTGGGCTGGACCGGCAGCTTGGGCGGCGGCGGTGGTGGGGGCGAGAGATCGACCTTCTGGCGCAGCGGCGGCCGCGGCGGCAGGCGCGGGTCCTCGGCGATCGCGGCCCGCACCGCGTGAGCGGCGACGCGATCGAGCGGCAGCTCCAGCCGCAGCATCGCGCCGTACGCTGGCTCGCCGGTCGGGATCTGGTTGAACGACCCCCCGATCGAGATCGTCATCGGCGCGCCGAGCGGCGAGGTTCCGCGCGATCGGCGCGGCGGCTCGTCGTCATCGGTCCAGGGGTCGAGCTCGGTCCGCGGCTGGGAATCGTCGAAGGGGGCCGCGAGGGCCCGGCCCGGGAGGACGAGGAGTGCCAGCGCGAGCCAGGGGAGGCGTCGCACGAGGGAGGGACGGGCGGAGAGGCTCATCTCCTCCCATCGACACGACGGCGCCCGCAGTTGCGCGGGCCCATGTCGATTTGTTGGGCCGTCAGTAGGAGAGCTCGCTGGCTCCCCCCGGCGAGAGCTCGCTGGCGCCACCCAGGCCCGTCAGGTCGGCCACCACCGGCCACCACCCGAGGGGGCCCGGCGGCGCGCCCGGCACGCCTGACACCAGCCGACGCCCCCGTGCGGGCCGCAGCCGCCGGGTCGGCGCGCCGCGCCCGAGCTCGCTGGAGCCGCCCGGCTCGAACCAACCCGGCCCATCCTCCGCGAGGGGCTCCTCGTCGTACTCTTCCTCGTACGCCTCTTCTCCGGCCCGCAGTGCGTCGCCCAGCGGCGCTCCCCACACCGCGATGCCCGTGTCCACCGGGGCGCCGTGAGCGCCGGAGGCGGCGCGGGTGCGCTCGACGAACGCCGCCGCGGAGGCGGCCGCGGTCGCTGCCTGGCGGGCCGGCGCGGGAGCTGCCGGTTGCAGGGCCGGGGCCAGCGAAACCGCCTCGATCCGGCGGCTCGGAAACGGGCCGATGGTGGGCGCAGCCTCCCATCGCGCGACCTCCCGGGCGATCGAATCCACGGGCACCGCCCGTGGAGCCGTCACCTCGGAGCCCACCGCGAACGGCTGGAAGCCTGCGTCGCTGCGCCAGCCCACGCTCACGCGCACGTTCGAGCCGGGCTGGAGGTCCCGCAGGAAGCGATCGCCGTAGAGCGCATCGACGTGGAGGTCGCGCGTGTCGACCACCGGCCCCTCCCAGCTCGCGGTGACGGTGGCGATGCGCACGCACAGCCAGCCGTCGGGCTGACCGGCTCGGGCGTGGGCGAGCGTCGTCGCGCGCACCTCCCAGTAGAGGTAGACGGTGCGCGGATCGACGGCGATGGCGACGATCTCGTCGACCTCGTAGCGCTCCGGGAGCGGCGGCTCCTCGAGCGAGAGCACCTCTCTCGTCGCGGCCTCCGCCGCGTGCTCCGGGGTGACGCTCGTGGCCTCCGAGGCGGCCTCCCCTTGGACCTCCACGTTCAGAGGCGCTCGGAGCCCGGGCTCCGGGCTGGTCACCGCGGCGACGATCACGGTCGGCCGCTCCGGGGCCGCTTCGACGGGGACCGCCGACGGTGCTTCGGCCGCTGCTGGTGCAGACGCGATCACGACCGGGGCCGGATCGGTGGTGGCGCCCTCGAGCTCGGAGGTGGACGACGTAGGCTGCTCCTCGACGGGTGGCGGCGCGGCCTGCACCGCGACGGCGGGGGGCGCGGAGGTGATGGTCACCGGGGCCGCTTCAGGCTCCGGCGTGCGCGGTGCCTCCGGCGATGCCTCCGAGGGGGCCTCTGAGGGCGACCGCTGGGGCTGAGACTGAGGCTGAGGCTGAGGCGTGGCGGCGCGCACGACCTCGGGGCTCGGCTCGCCCACCGTCGCGGCGGGCTTGGGGGGGGCGACGGGTGCGACGCGTGCCGCGCGCGAACGAGCGCGGTGGGACTGCTCGGTGAAGCGCTCGCGCATCGCCCGGGCCTCGCGGTGATCGGGCTCGCGCGCGATCACCTCGTCGAGGACGGCGATGGCCCGCTCCAGGTGGCCCTGGGCGGCGTAGATCTCGGCGAGGGTCACCGTGGGCAGCGGCGGCGGCGGGACGGGCCAGTCCTCGCCTTCCTTCTTGGGCGGGCGCAGCACGCGAGCGGCCTCCGGCAGGTGCAGGCCGCGCTCGACGACGCTCGCCAGGAGATCGCGGGCCCGGCCGAGCCAGCCCCGCGCCTTGGCGCGCTCGCGGTCGTTCTTGGTGGTGCGCCCGATGATCTCGTCGACCAGCTCGGGCTGCGTCAGTACCCGCGGGCGCGGGATGCCGAGCTGCTCCGCTTGCGCGACCAACTGCTCCCGCGTCAACCGCTCCAGATCCTGCCGGTGCATCGACGCAGGACGGTACCACAGCGCGTCACGTCATGGGGCCTCGATGGCTAGCGCCACGCTCCGCCGGCCGCTGGATCCGGCGAGAGCCCCTCGAGGTGCTCGCGCGCCGCCGCGGCATCCCGGGCGATCTGGGCCTTGAGCGCGTCGAGCCCGGCGAAGCGTTGCTCGGGCCGGAGGTGCGCGATCAGGTGGACGCGCAGCCGGGCGCCGTAGAGGTCGGCGGAGAGGTCGAAGAGGTGCACCTCGACGCTCGGACGCGCCTCCGGGCCGCTCTTCACCGTGGGGCGAACGCCGATGTTGGCGACGCCGGTCGCGAGCGCGACGGCGACCGGGCCGGGCCGCACGCGGGTGATGCCGGAGGTCACCTCTTCGGGCGGCGGCTCGCCCTCGGGACGATCCACCACGCGATCCACGACGACCGCGTAGACGCCGAAGGGCGGCAGCGCTTGGGCGACGTCGTTGACGTTGCACGTCGGGAAGCCGAGGGTGCGGCCGCGGCGATCGCCCTCCACCACCACGCCTTCGAGCGCGTGGGGGCGGCCGAGCATGCGCGCGGCGCCCGCGAGATCGCCGCGCGCGACCGCCTCGCGGACGCGCGAGCTGGACCAGGGCCCGTGCTCGTCGCCGACCAGCTCGTGCGAGCGGGTCTCGAAGCCGTGCGCGGCGCCGAGGCGGTTCAGCTCGGCGAAGTCGCCCGCGCGGTCCTTGCCGAAGCGGAAGTTGTGTCCCACCACCACCACCTCGGCGTGGAGGCGGCGGACCAGCGTCTCCTCGACGAAGGCGAGCGGCGACAGGGAGGCGAACGCGGCGTCGAAGCGCTGCACCAGCGGCGTCAGCGCCGGATCGACGCGGAGCACCAGCTCGAGCTTGCGATCGAGCGCGGTGAGCTGCGGGGGTACGGGGCGGCCGAGCACGGCGCGCGGGTGCGGCGAGAAGGTGAGCAGAGCGGGGCGGAGGCCGCGGCGCCGCGCGTCGTCGGCGACGGAGGCGAGCACGGCCTGGTGGCCGCGGTGGACGCCGTCGAAGTTGCCGATGGCGACGACCTGCCCCCCCGCCCGAGGAGTGAGGGCGGCGGCGTGCTCGTGAAGATCCACGCGCTCTCCGTAGCCAAACGCGCGCCGCGCGCAAAGGGCTCCGCGCGAGGAGACCGGGGTTTAGGGTCCCGCGCGGCTCCCCGCGTTGGAGCGGCGAGTGCCGCGGCGCGGCGAATGCCTTGACGACCCAGCCATCGGCTGTTAGAGCCGCGCTCGCCTGGGCCTGATGGAGCCGCGATTCCGTGGGTCTCGCCCCCGGGTCGCCTGAGCTCCGGGTACCCGAGCACCAGAAGAGGAGACGCGCCGTGTTCAAGAGGGTGGCCATCTTCTCCGGTAACGCGAACGCCCCCCTGACGCAGGAGATCTGCCAGGCGCTGGAGTTCCCGCTGGGCCGTTCCAAGGTGTCGCGCTTCTCCGACGGCGAGACCTTCGTGGTCATCCAGGAGAACGTGCGCGGCGTGGACACCTACGTGGTCCAGCCCACCTGCTCGCCGGTCAACGACAGCGTGATGGAGCTGCTCATCATGGTCGACGCGCTCCGCCGCGCCTCGGCCGGCTCGATCACCGCCGTCATCCCCTACTACGGCTACGCCCGCCAGGACCGCAAGGTCGCGCCGCGCACGCCCATCACCTCCAAGCTCGTGGCCGACCTGATCGTCGCCGCCGGCGTCGACCGCATCGTCGCGGTCGACCTGCACGCCGCGCAGATCCAGGGCTTCTTCAACATCCCCTTCGACCACCTCTTCGCCATGCCGGCGCTGCTCGACGACCACCTCCGCCAGAACTACTCCGGCGACGTGGTCATCGTCTCCCCCGACGCCGGCGGCGTGGAGCGCGCCCGCGCCTACTCCAAGCGCCTCGGCGGCACCCTGGCCATCATCGACAAGCGCCGCGAGCGCGCCAACGAGTCCGAGGTGATGAACATCATCGGCGAGGTCGAGGGCCGCCGCTGCCTCATCCTCGATGACATGATCGACACCGCCGGCACCCTGGTCAACGCCGCCACCGCCCTCAAGAAGGCGGGCGCCAAGAGCGTCGCCGCCTGCGCCACCCACGCCGTCCTCTCCGGCCCCGCGGTCACCCGCATCAAGGAGAGCCCCCTCACCGAGGTGGTGGTCACCAACACCGTCCCCCTCTCCGAGGAGGCCCGCGCCAGCGGCCGCTTCAAGGTGGTCTCCATCGCCCGGCTCCTCGCCGAGGCCATCCGGCGCATCCACCACTCCGACTCGGTGAGCTCCCTCTTCGTTTAATCGGGTGGGCAGCGCCCAGCGCGTTGCCGGGTCTGCAGCGCGCCTTGGAACCACGGCCTGAAGGCGCCTGAAGGCCGGGGTGCGGGGCGGCCGTGCCGTCTCGAGACCCTACTCGGGGCGCGCCGTCTTCTTCGCCTCGGCCGGCTTGGCGCTCGCAGGCTTGGTCTTGGCGGTCTTGGGCTTGGCGGCGCTCTTGGTGACGGCGGCCGCGAGCGGCTCCGCCTCCTCTTCCTCGTCGTCCTCGCCGAGGAGGGAGGGTCCGCCGTCGGCGCCGTACTCCGCGAAGACGATGTCGGCGGCGGCGATGAGCTCGTCAATCCGCTCGGCGTCGACGGGGCCGTAATGGGTGAGGGCCATCGCCTTGGCCTTGCCCTCGATGCGCAGCCAGGCGTCCGGGAGCTCCAGAAGGGCCTCGCGGAGGGGGGGCGAGAGCCACTTGCGGATCTCCTTGTCGAGGGCCTCGCTGGCAGGGACCGTCGGGCCGCTCTCGAGGCCGCGCTCGACGAGGAAGAGCGCCATGAAGTCCGGGTCCTTCTTGAACTGGACCCCGGTGTTGGGGGCGCGCTCGCCCTCGACGATGGGGAGGGGGCGGACGGTGAAGGTCGGCGAGGGCTCGTCGAGCCGGGCCACCACGGTCTGGTGCTCGCTGCCCTGGAGTGCGTCGGCGCCCATCACCGCCAGGTACCCGAGCTTGGGGACGAGCTCGAAGTAGCCGAGCGGCTCGCCGCCGCTGCCGCCGCCCGTCGCCTCGAGGAGCCGGGTGAGGACGCCGGGCATGCTGTTCACTCGCCGGACGCTGGAGGCGACGCGGGCGGTCGCGCGGTAGCCGACGCTGCGGGTGACGCGGGAGCCGGCCTTGCGCCAGCGCTCGATCTCGACCTCGCGCCGGTGGTCGCGCCAGTTGGTGAGCACGTAGACCAAGGCGACGACGAGCGGGCCGACGAACCAGAGCCACGTCATGAGGCCGGACCCTAGCAGGGCTACTCGCGGGCCGCGAGCTGTACTAAGTGCCCAGGGCCTTCCCCCCCGGAGGCGCAGGAGGCTCGCCATGAAGATCTTCATCGACACGGGAGACATCGCGGAGATCAAGGATGCCCATGCGATGGGCGCCATCGACGGGGTCACCACCAACCCGTCGCTCCTCGCCAAGGCGGGCAAGCCGACGCGCGTGGCGATCGCGGAGATCTGCGAGATCGTGGACGGGCCCATCTCGGCGGAGGTGATCGCCACCACCCGGGACGAGATCCTCCGCGAGGGGCGGGAGCTCGCCAAGATCCACAAGAACGTGGTGGTCAAGGTGCCGCTCATCGAGGACGGCCTCAGGGCGGTGCGGATCTTCGCCCAGGAGGGGATCCGCACCAACGTGACGCTCTGCTTCTCGGCGGCCCAGGCGCTGCTCGCCGCCAAGGCGGGGGCGACCTACATCTCCCCGTTCGTCGGGCGCATCGACGACGCGGCGGGCGACGGGATGGAGCTCGTCCAGCAGATCGTGACCATCTACCAGAACTACGATTTCAAGACTCAGGTGCTCACCGCGAGCGTGCGGCACCCCGTGCACTTCGTCCAGGCGGCGCTCATCGGCGCGCACGTGTGCACCCTCCCGCTCAAGGTGATCAAGCAGCTCCTCAAGCACCCGCTCACCGACGTCGGGCTCGCGCAGTTCCTGGCCGACGCCAAGAAGATCCCGACCGCCACGTGAGCCGCCGCCGAGCGCAGCTCCCGGTCGTCCAGGTGACCACGCGGGGCGGTCCATTCGTCGGGGTCTCGGCGGCCGTGGTGCGGCGCCGGGCAGAGAAGATGCTCGCCCACCTGCGCCTCGGCGCCGTCGAGCTCTCGGTCGCCCTCGTCGACGACCCGACCATCCACGAGCTCAACCGCACCTACCGGCACAAGGACAAGCCCACCGACGTGCTCGCCTTCCCGCTCCAGGAGGGGATCTCGGGCGAGCCGGTCGGCATGCTCGGGGACGTGATCGTGTCGATCGAGACGGCGCGGCGGCAGGCTGCCCGGCACCGGCGGCCCCTGCTCGCCGAGCTGACCATGCTCCTCGCCCACGGCCTGCTTCACTTGCTCGGGCACGACCACCAGACCGACGCCGAAGAGCGCGAGATGACCGCCCGGACCCGTGAGCTGGAGGCCGCCGCAAACGCCCGGAAGCCTCCTTCGGGCACCTGACGGATCGCTCGCGCGAGCGCGAGCGCGCTCGTCTCCGCACCTCGCGAGGGAGGCTCACCCCCCGAGCCCGCCGGGCGGAACCGGGGATTTCCCCTTGAAAGGCCCGACCGTGCGCGTTATGAGGGCGCCCTCTTCACGAGACAGGAAGGTCAGGATGGCTGGTTCGAACAAGCTCACCAAGGCGCAGATCATCGCGGCGCTCGCCGAGGGGTCGGGGCTCGACAAGAAGGCCGTGAACAGTGTCCTCGAGGCGCTCGCGGGCCTGATCAAGAAGGAGCTCGGCGCCCACGGACCGGGCGAGGTGACCATCCCCAACCTGGTCAAGCTCAAGGCGAAGGCGACGCCGGCGACCGAGGACCGTCAGGGGCTCAACCCCTTCACCAAGCAGCCCACCGTCATCAAGGGCAAGCCCGCCAGCCTCAAGGTGCGGGCGACTCCGGTCAAGGCGCTCAAGGACATGCTCTCCTGAAGGTTCGGTTCGGCGGGGGCTTCTCGATCGGGGGTTGAACGCTGGGGGCGCCGCCCCCAGACCCTCGGTCACCCTCGGCCATGCTGCGGACCGCCCGAGAGCGTTCCGCGACCGGTCTCAGGGCTGGGGCCCGAGGCCCTCGCGGGTGCGGCGCGCGCGCCAGGCAAACGCAGCCGTCAAGACGACGAGCAGACCGTACGCCGGCGTGTCGCCCCAGCGCGCATAGAACGTGAGCGGCTGATCGCGGACGGCGGGGGTCGTCAGCAACGTGCCAGCGTCCTCTGCCGATCGGCGCGCGCGTACCACGCCTGCGGCGTCGATCCACGAGCTCACGCCGAGGTTGACGGCCCGGACCAGATCGCGGCGCAGCTCGATTGCTCGCATGGCGCCGAGGCGCGCGTGCAGCTCGGGCTCGGCGGTGGCGTAGAACCACGCGTCGTTGGTCACGTTGACGAGCAGCGTCGGCGCCAGCGCGGTGGCGAGCCGGCGTCCCAGATCAGGGAGCGTGTCCTCGTAACAGTTGAGGACGGCCAGATGCGCGCCGGTACCGCCCGAGGGGGGCGCCGGTAGATCCAGGGCGCGTGGCGCGTCCCCCGGGATGAGGCCGCCGCTCCGCTGGAAGAGGCGGCGCAGCCAGGGGAACTGCGCGCCGCCCGGCACCATCTCGCCGAACCAGAGGAGCTGGAGCTTGTCGTAGGGGGGCTGGAGCGAGCCGTCCGGCAGCACCAGCGTCGCGGAGTTGTAGGTGTCCAGCTCCACCTCGCCGGAGGGCAGCCGGACCGGTTTGGCGTGGGTGATGAGGCCGATCAGCAGCGGCCCGTGGACCCCCTCGCCGAGCAGCGCGCGGGGCCCGCGGGGAGCCGCGTGCGCCGAGTGATCGAGGGTGTACGGGTAGGCGCCTTCGGGCCAGACCGTGAGGTCGGCACCCTCGGCCTCGACGCGGCGAGTGAGGTCCCGGAGGGTGCTCAGGATCGCGGGGTGGTTTCCCGCGTTCCACCGATCGCGGGGGGCGACGGCCTGATCGACCAGGCCGACGCGCACGATCGGGAGCGCGGCGCTGGCCCGGGTGATCGAGGTGATCCGGAGGGCGCCGTGGAGAGCCAGGCCGGCGAAGATGCCGATCGCCGCGAGCCCAGGGGCGAGGGCGCGCCGAGGAGCATGCGTCAGCAGCGCCATCCCGGAGCGCGCCAGGAGGGCGCCGCCAAGGGCGAAGACGACGGAGACGCCTCGCTCTCCGATGACGTCGGCGAGCTGGACGAACGCCGGCCAGGGGCTGACCAGGCCCGCCGGGCTCCAGGCGAAGATCGTGGGGAGGGAGAGAGAGATGAGCACTCCCGCACCGAACGCGAGCTCGAACGGGACGCGGGCGCGGCGATGGAGAAGGGCGGCGACGCCGGTGCCGATGGCCCAGATGAGCGACTGCGCAGCGGCGAGGAGGACGAGCGCCAGGAGCGACGCGGGCGTCCCGAGATCGGTGAAACGCTGGATCACCGTGGGCACGAAGCGAAGGCCGATGATCCCCGCCGCGGTACCCCACGCCGCGCCGCGCCCGAACGCGCGCGAGAAGCCGGGAGGATCGGGCCACCGCCTCGGACCGATCCCGAGCGACGCGGCCAGCAAGGCCAGGCCGACGATCACGGCGGGATAGAGGTCGGTCGGGGGAGCGGTGAGCGCGAAGACCACACCGCCCGCGACGGCCAAGAGCAGCGCGCGGTGGCGGTGAGCGGCATTCATCCTGGGAGATGTACCGCAGAACGGGGAACCGGGCGCGCCGAGGGCTTTCGCTACGCCACTCGACCGCACCTCAGAGCGGGGATTTGGGGGCAGAGCTAAGCCCCCATCCCGACTCTCACCACCAGAAGGTGAACCCGCCGCGGAAGATGCCGCCGGCGGAGGTGTTGGTGGTCTGGCCGCTCACCGGGTCGGTGAACTCGGGCTGCTGGGTGTTGCCACCCATGCGGGTGCGGATGAAGGCGATTCCATCGAGGTCGAGAGCCACCCGGCGCGAGAGCCGGAACTCGAAGCCGGCGCCGCCCTGGCCACCGAAGTAGGTGTAGGTGGCGCCGTAGCCGCCCCCATCGACCTGGGTGAGCTGGGGCGCCGCCTGGTTCGACTTCACCTCGGCGCGGGCGACGTTGGCGCCGGCGAGGAGGTAGAACTGCGCGCGGCTACGGGGGTTGAGGAAGAGCATCCCGCTCAGCGACAGGGGCGTCTCGGTGCGCTGGAAGCCATTGTAGTCCGTGCCCATCAGGACGTCCGCGCCCAGGTCGAACGCGAACGAAGGGACCGGGCGATAACGGAGGCTCATGCCCACGCCGCCGAGGCCCGGGTTGATCCCCGCGCTGGAATGGCCGAGGGCCACACCCTCGACGCGGAGGTTGAGGCCCCATTCGGACTGCCAGCGCGGCGCGGGGAGCGGCCGGGGGGCAGCCATGGGCGGCGGGCGGGGCGGCGCGTACTGGTAACCGCCGTAACCGCCGTATCCGTAGCCATACCCCGGCGTGATGACGATCACCTGGGGCTGCGACGCCGTGGGCATCGGCTGGTAGACGA
>Ga0302276_10004394_pt1 | contig 11894 bp, 8 predicted proteins | sample III_Bog_N2_3_FD_198768 | JGI IMG/M metagenome (GOLD analysis project Ga0302276, IMG submission 198768) | Peat permafrost microbial communities from Stordalen Mire near Abisko, Sweden - III_Bog_N2_3 | ecosystem: Environmental > Terrestrial > Soil > Wetlands > Peat | place: Sweden: Abisko... | reverse complement strand
CGATGCCGAGTCCCAATATCCGCTCGATCCGCTCGATTCCGCGCACCAGAAGCCGCTTGAGTCCTCAGACGAATCCATCTCCGATCTGGCCAGCGAATCAACCCCCGAATCCATGCCGGAGACGGCCCCCGCTCCACTCCCCATCGCAACCTCCGGTGAGTTGAGCATTCTGCCTCCGTCAACCGGCCTGCCTATCGCAACCTCCGCGCAACTCCCGTTCCCCGAAGACCTCCCGGCCAAGTCCGCCCAGCCTAGCCTCGAACCCCCTGCCCACGAACCCGCGGCGCACCAAGCCGAGGCGCTCAATGGCTGATCTCAACCCCATCGACCGCGCCCGCGCAGCCCTCTCCGACCGCGCAGAACTGCCCGGCATGAGCCTGATGGAGCACCTGGAAGAGCTGCGCAAGCGCATTCTGCGCTCTCTCGCCTACCTGCTTGCAGGCTTTGCCCTTGCGTATGGCTTCCACAACACCCTGATCGCCATCATCCAGAAGCCGCTCGTCGACGTTGGCCTGCGTATGACCATGACGCACCCAACCGACGCGCTTAACCTGATCCTCAAAACCTCCGCCGTCGCCGGAGCCATCCTGGCCAGCCCCTTCGTCCTCTACCAGGTCTGGCTCTTTATCTCGCCCGGTATGTACTCCAATGAGAGGAAGTATGTCACCCCCTTCATGGGCGCCACGGTCGGCCTCTTCCTTGCCGGCACATGGTTTGGCTATCGCTATGTTCTGCCTGGCGCCATCAAGATCCTGGTCATGGACTTCGGCAAGAACTTCAGCCACATGATCACCATCGACGACTACACCGGCTTCTTCCTCGCCGTCATCCTCGGCCTGGGCATATGTTTTGAGCTGCCCATCCTGATCTTTTTCCTCGCGCTCTTCGGCATCGTCGACGCCAAATTTCTGCTGCGCCACTTTCGCTACGCCGTCCTCGCCATCTTTATTGTCGCCGCCATCATCTGCCCCATGCCGGACCCCTTCAGCATGTGCCTCTTCGCCAGCCCCATGCTGGCTCTCTACTTCCTCGGCGTAGGGGTTGCCTACTTCGTCCATCCCGACCACCGCAAGCACAAGGAAAAGACCGCCGCATGACGAGCATTTTGATCCATTCTCAACCTTCGTCATCCCGACCGGAGCAACGGACATGTTCATCGTCCGTTGCGCAGTGGAGGGACCCCCGCATTTTGTTTTTGCTATTGCTCGTATTTGCTCTTCTCTCCACACCCCCCGCGCGTGCCCAGCAGCCCACCGGCCAATCCATCTACGCCCTCACCCAGCAATTCCTCAACGTCGCGCCCAAGCGATTCAATGGCTCTCCCGGCCACCTCGCCGCGGAGAACTTCATCAAGAACCACTTCAAGCCCGAAGCCGCCAAGGGCAACTTCGAGACCGACCAGTTCACCGCCAGCACTCCCGCCGGCCCGCAGACCATGCGCAACTTCATCGTCCGCTTCCCCGGCAAGAAAGACGGAGTCATCGTCCTCGCCAGCCACTACGAGACCAACTACCCGCTCAAGGACATCGCCTTCGTGGGAGCCAACGACGGGGCCTGCACCACATCACTCCTCATCGCGCTCGGCCAGTACTTCCGCGCGCACCCGCCCGAGGGCTACTCCATCTGGCTGGTCTTCGACGACGGAGAAGAGGCGGTCCGCTCCTGGAGCGACTCCGACTCCCTCTACGGCACGCGTCACCTCGCCGCCAAGTGGTACACCGACGGCACAGCCCGCCGCATCAAGGCCCTGCTCGTCGCCGACATGATCGGCGACCGCGACCTCAACATCCTCGAAGAGACGCAATCCACCCCCTGGCTGCGCGCCGTTCTCCGCCAGGCCGCCGCCAACACCCATCACTCCGCCAACGTCTTCAAGACCGAGGGATCCGAGGAAGACGACCACCTGCCATTCCTCCAGCGAGGCATTCCCTCGCTCGACGTCATTGACGTGGACTACGGCCCGCACACCTTCTCCACTCCTGACGGCTACCACCACACCGCCGAGGACACTATCGACAAGATCAGTCCGCAGTCGCTGCAAATCTCATCCGACCTCTTCATGGAATCCATCCGCCTCATCAACCAGCGCTGACCCGCCGAATCTACGCAGGTCGTCATTCTGCACTGAGCGCAGCCGAAGGGCAGGATATTCGTATTTGCCTTTCGACCCGCAATCCGCGATAGCATCGAATCGTGCCCCCCGCGCCCATCTCCTACTGGATCGGCTTCCACCTCGCCCTCCTGCTCCTCCTTGCCACCGAGCTTCTCTACGCCCGCCGCCAGTCGCGCCTCGCCCGCTCTCCTCACCACACCGCCCTCGCCGCCGCTGCCCTTTGGATCGCCGCCGCCCTCGCCTTCGCCGCCTTCATCCATCAATCGCTCGGCCCCGCCGCCAGCGTGCAGTACCTCGCCGGATACACCATCGAGGAGTCGCTCTCCATCGACAACCTCTTCGTCTTCCTTCTCCTCTTCCGCCTCTTCCAGATCACTCCCGCCCATCAGCCCAAAGTCCTCTTCTGGGGAGTCGCCGGCGCAATCCTTCTGCGCGGCCTCTTCATCGCCGGAGGCCTAACCCTCCTCGCCCACTTCCAGGCAGTAACCTACCTCTTCGCAGCAATTCTGCTCGTCGCCGCCGTCCGCCTTCTAATCCCCGAAGATAAGTCCCAGCCTGCCACTGCACCCCGCTGGCTCACCTGGCTTACACGCCTGCACCCCGTCAGCCCGCGCCAGGACCGCTTCCTCGTCCGCGAGAATGGCCGCCCCACCGCGACCCTCCTGCTGCTCGCTCTCATCGCCATCGAGCTCTGCGACGTAGTCTTCGCCCTCGACTCGATCCCCGCCGTCCTCTCCATCACGCGCCACGCCTTCCTCGCCTACACCTCCAACATCATGGCCGTCATGGGGCTCCGCTCGCTGTATCTCCTCTTGATTGGCGCGCTCTCCCGCCTGCGCTTTCTGCACTACGGCCTGGCCACAGTGCTGGCCTTCGCCGCCTTCAAGATGCTCGCCGCCCACTGGATCGAGATCGGCCCCCTCGCGTCTCTGAGCGTCATCCTCGCCCTGCTCGCCCTCACCCTCGCCGCATCGCTTTGTGCCCCACGCGCTACTACGCGATAAACCGTAGCTCGCCCCGCCGCACAACCGAGTGCCGGGCAACTACATTCCGCCTTGGATAATCCACCCGATAGTGAGCTCCCCGGCTCTCTTCCCTGCCCAACGCCGCCTGCACCAACGCCTCCGCCACCGCAAGCAGGTTGCGCGCCTCCAGAGCCCGCCGGGTCAACCCGCGCGGCCCCTTAGCCCGCAGTGCCGCCAGTCCGGCCTGCGCCCGCCGCAACCCCGCCTCATCCCGCAGCAGACCAGCGTCCCGCCACATCAACACCTGCAGCTCTGCAATCCAGCCCTCCACATCGCCGCCCAACCCGTCATCCACTTCCGCACCTTCTTGAACCCCGTACCTGGAACCTTGAACATCGTCCCCAGCCATCGCCTCCGCCGCCAGCGCGCCAAAGACCAGCCCCTCCAGCAGCGAGTTGCTGGCCAGCCGGTTCGCCCCATGCACTCCGGTACAAGCCGCCTCGCCTGCGGCATACAAACCCGCCAGTGAACTCCGCCCATGCGCGTCTGTCCTGATCCCGCCCATCAAATAGTGCGCAGCCGGCCGCACCGGAATCCGGTCCCGCCCCAGCTCCAGCCCATACCCAGCCAGAAATTCAGAAATCCCCGGAAATCGCGCCTTTAGATCGACGATCTTCCCCGCCTCGCGCATGTCGAGATAGACCGCACCCTCCATCTCCTCGCGCCCGATCGCACGAGCTACCACGTCCCGTGGAGCCAGCTCCAGCCCTTTGTGGTAGCGCTGCATAAACCGCTCTCCGCGCTCGTTCACCAGCCACGCGCCCTCGCCGCGCAGGGACTCGCTCATCAAAAATCTCGGCGCGCCCTCCAGTGCGAATGCCGTCGGATGGAACTGAAAGAACTCCATGTCCATCAGCTCCGCCCCCGCCCGATACGCCATTGCAATCCCGTCGCCCGTAGCCACCGCCGGGTTGGTCGTCTCGCTGTAGACCTGCCCCGCGCCGCCGCTGGCCAGCAGCACAGCCCGTGCCCGAACCTCGATCAATTCCCCATCCGCATTCAGCAGCGTTGCCCCCACCACGCGCCCGCCTTCCAGAATCAGGTCCACCGTCGCGGCCCACTCCATCAGCTCCACGCGCTGCAACCTACGCACATGCCGCAGCAGCGATTCCACAATCTCCCGTCCCGTCGCATCCCCATTGGCATGAAGAATCCGCGGAAGGCTGTGCGCTCCCTCACGCGTCTTCATCAACTCGCCCGCCCGAGCCGCACCCTCCCTGGCCGGATGCCGGTCGAACCCAGTGCCCCACCGCAGCAGCTCATCCACGCGCCCCGGCCCCTCCTCCACCAACACGGCCGCAGCCTCGGCGTTCACCAACCCATCGCCAGCCGCAACCGTGTCCGCCAGATGCAGCGCCACGTCCTCCGCGCCGCCCATCGCCACGGCGATCCCGCCCTGCGCATACGCCGTATTCGATTCCTTCAGGCTCTCCTTCGTCACCAACAGAACGCTGCCCGCCTCAGCCAGCCCCACCGCCGCGCGCAACCCGGCAATCCCTCCGCCAACAACCAAAAAATCCACACCACGCATCCTTCAAGGCTACCACTGCATCTCTTCGACCCACCAATGAAGCTGTCGTCCCTATCAAGGATGAAGCTGTCATTCTGAGCGCAGCGAAGAATCCCGACGAAGCTCGTCCAGCCCATACCGCCCGCACATTTCTCCCACAAATGCCGCCCTTGCCCTTACCCGCTGCGATACCATTGTCCCGTGTCCACCATTCGCGTCACCACCGCCTCCGCCGCCTACTCCGTCACCATCGCACCCGGTCTCCTGCGCACGCTCTATCCGCGCCTGCGCAAGCTCACGCCCGCTAAGACCCCGAGCCTCTTCGTCGTCACCTCGCCCGCCATCTGGGCGCTCTGGCACAAAGCATTCCTCGCCAGCTTTCCAAAATCTGAAGCCCAGCAGCCCACCGTGCTCTTTCTCCCCTCCGGCGAATCGCACAAGCGCCTGGCCACAGTCGAGTCCCTCGCCCAGCAGCTAGCCCTCGCCGGGGCCGACCGCGACTCCATCCTTCTCGCCTTTGGCGGCGGCGTCATCGGCGACGTCACCGGCTTCCTCGCCGCCATCTACATGCGCGGCATCCGCTACGTTGGCCTGCCCACCACGCTCCTCGCGCAGGTCGATTCCTCCCTCGGCGGCAAGACCGGCGTCAACCTCCTCGCCGGCAAGAACCTCATCGGCGCCTTCCACCACCCCCTCGCCGTCTTCAGCGACATCGACCTTCTCCGCACCCTCCCCGCCGCCGAACTCCGCGCCGGCCTGCAAGAGGCCATTAAGTCCGCCATCATCCGCGACCCAGCCCTCTTCCGCTTCATGGAGAAGAACGGCGACGCCATCTTGTCTGGAGACCCCGCCGCCCTGCAAAAGGTCGTCACCGCCAGCGTCCGCGTCAAGGCCGAGGTCGTCAGCCAGGACGAGAAAGAATCCGGCCTGCGCATGATTCTGAACTTCGGCCACACCCTCGGCCACGCCATCGAGGCGGCCACCCACTACCGCAAGCTCCTCCACGGCGAAGCGGTCGCCTGGGGCAGTATCGCCGCGCTCCACGTCTCGCTCAGCCGCGCCCTCATCACGCCGGAGGAGTTCGCCCGCAGCGCCAACCTCATCCTGCGCTACGGCCCCATCCCGCCGTTCAAGATCGCCGCCACGCCTCAAGCCTCCGCCGCCAGGCTCGTCGCCCTCACCTCCGCCGACAAGAAGAAGCGCAGTGGCCGCCGCGCCTTCGTCCTCGCCACCGCCATCGGCTCCACCGAAGTCGCCTACGACGTCACCGACGCTGAACTCCTCGCCGCCACCAACTCCATACTCACCACCATGCAGCAGGTTGAAAGATGAGTGAGGCACTCCCCTCAACCGACCCCAACCCTGGAGCGCGCCCCGCCGGCGTCTCCGACCCTGCCGCTGCGGCCCAGAACATTCAGCAGATGTTCGACGCCATCGCTCCGCGCTACGACCTCCTCAACCACCTGCTCTCCGCTGGCATCGACCGTCTCTGGTGGCGTCGCACCGCGCGCGCCGTGCGCCCGATCCTCGCCCGTCCCGAGGCCGTCGTCCTCGACCTATGCTGCGGCACCGGCGACATGACCCTCGCCCTCGACAAGCTCCGACCGCAGCCTTTACTTACAACTCACAACTTACAACTTACAACTGTCTCACCTCTCCTTGCCGTCGACTTCTCCCGCAACATGCTCGCACTCGCCCAACCCAAGTTCGCCGGCCGCAACATCCGCGCCATCGAGGCCGACGCTCTCCATCTCCCCTTCGCCGACGCATCCATCGACCTCGTCACCTGCGCCTTCGGCTTCCGCAACCTCGCCAGCTACCCCGAAGGCCTCGCCGAGCTGCACCGCGTCCTCCGTCCCTCGGGCCAGATCGCAATTCTCGACTTCAACCAGCCCACCGGCCTCATGGGCGCGCTCTACAATCTCTACTTCAAGCGCGTACTCCCGCTCCTCGGCCGTCTCATCTCCCGCGACGCCGCCGCCTACACCTACCTCCCCGAATCCGTCGCCCGCTTCCCCACCCCGCCGCGCATGATCGAGCTGATCTCCGCCGCCGGCTTCACCGCACCCACCTGGACCCCCTACACCTTCGGCATCGCTGGCCTCTACCGCGCCTCCAAGCCGTAATCCTCGTGCAAGCACCCCGTCCAACCCTGTAGCATCTCTTCCATGCCCATTCCGGTGAGCCCGACGAACGCCGCTTCCGCTCCCAGGCCGGAATCTCACGCCGCCAAGCGCGCCGCCGCGATCTTTTCCGTCGTCGCAGCGGCCCTCGTCTCGCTGCTCAAGCTGATCACCGGCCTGCTCACCGGCTCACTCGGGATGTTGTCGGAGGCGGCGCACTCCGGCATCGATCTGATCGCCTCCACTATCACTCTCTTCTCCGTTCAGGTCTCCGACCGCCCCGCCGACGACGTCCACAACTACGGCCACGGCAAGGTCGAATCCCTGGCCGCCTTCGTCGAGACGGGCATCATGCTCGCCTCCTGTGCCTGGATCGTCCGCGAGGCCATTGGCCGCATCGTCAGCCGCAACCATCTCGCACTGAAGCCCTCGCTCTGGCCCTTCGCCGTGTTGCTCGTCTCCATCGCGGTCGATTTCACCCGCTCGCGCACTCTCGCCCGCGTCGCGCGCCAGCATCACTCCGACGCGCTCGCCGCCGACTCAGTCCACTTCGCCACGGACATGTGGGCCTCGTTCGCAGTCCTCATCGGCATCGCGGCCACCTACGCCGGCGAGCGCCTGGCCCGTCCCTGGCTGGAGTTTGCCGACCCCATCGCCGCTCTGGTCGTCGCCTGCGTCATCCTGCGCGTCAGTTGGCGTCTTGCTCATCAAACCATCGACACACTCCTAGACGCCACCCCCACCACCGATCCCACCAACGGCCAGCTCCAGTCCTCCGCTCAGGCAAAAGACCAGCTCCGCCAGAATCTCCTGCACGACCTCACAGCCATTCCTGGCGTACTCTCGGTCGAACGCCTGCGCACCCGCCGTTCCGGCTACAACTACTTCGCCGACGTCACTCTCGGCCTGCCGCGCAACCTCACCTTCCAGCGCTCCGAGCAGCTCACAAAGGCCGCCACGCTGGCCGTACAGCGCCATCTGCCCGCCGCCGACGTCGTCGTCCACACCGTCCCCACCGCCTCGCTTGCCGAGAGCGTCCACGACCGCATCCGCGCCGTCGCCGCCCGCCGCAACCTCGCCATCCACGAGATCAGCGTCCAGCAACTCAGCGGCCAGCAGCACGACCACCGCCATCCCCGCCTGCACATCGAGCAGCATCTCGAGGTCGACGAGACCATGCCGCTGCTCAAAGCCCATGACCTGGTCACCTCGCTGGAGGCCGAGATGCGCCGAGAGGTCCCCGCCATCACCTCCATCCTCACCCACATCGAGAGCGAACCGGCCACCATCGAGCGCCCTGCCTCGCAGGAGCGCGACCGCGACCTCGAGCTTCGCCTGCGCAGCGTCGCCGCCGCCTTTCCCGAGGTCCTCGACATCCACGAGGTCTACGTCACCCGCCGCGGCCCGCACACCGACCGCATTCCCAGCACCCATGCCGAGTACACCCAGGTCTCGTGCCACTGCACACTGCCCGACGGCCTTCCCATGGCTCGCGTCCACGCCGTCATGTCCGCCCTGGAAGGCGCATTCAAACTCGACGCGCCCGAGGTCGACCGCCTCCTCATCCACCCCGAGCCCGCCACCGACAACCGCCGCTAGCGAAGCGCACAAAACAGTGAGCCCACATCCAGGCTCTCTGGATGTGGGCTCACTCTTTCATTCTCGCTCAGGCAACGGACCGATCCAGCCCATGGTCAGTTTTCGTACTGCTCCAGCCCTGCCTCGGTCGATGCAAACTGCGACTCTTCGGCCAGCTTGCGTTCGTCGTATATACGATGGATCGATTTCACCACCGCCGCGAAATCCCCTGCCGACACAGCGCGCGAAAAGTAGAACCCCTGGGCCTCATCGCAGTTGCGCCGCGACAAAATTTTCAGGTGGTCCGTCGTCTCCACGCCCTCGGCCGTCACCTTGATGCCAAGGTGGTGAGACATCGACAGGATCGCCCGCACAACCGTCGCCGCGTTCGGCTCCGAGACAGCCTTCAGGATAAAGCTCTGGTCGATCTTCAGCCGGTCCACAGGGTACTGCAGAAGATAGGAGAAGCTGCAGAAGCCCGTGCCAAAGTCGTCGATCGCAACCCGCGCGCCAAGCTTGCGGATCTGTTGCAGCTTCTCCAGGGTCGTCGCCGTGTTCACCATCAGGATTCTCTCCGTCAACTCCACCTGAAGACGCTTCGCGGGCAGTCCGCTACTCTCCAGCGCCTCGCCGATCACCTGCAGCAGATTGCTCTGCTCAAACTGACGCGGTGACAGGTTCACCGACACCGAGAGGTCCATCCCCAGATCGTCACAGATCGCCTTCGCCTCTTTGCATGACTGCTTCATCACCCACTCGCCGATGGAAACAATCAGCCCGGTCTCTTCCGCCAGCGGAATGAAGATCGAGGGCGAGAGCATGCCCAGCTTGGGATGGCGCCACCTCAGCAGCGACTCCATGCCAACCACCCGGCCCGTCGTCAGAGACACCAGCGGCTGATAGTGCATGAACAACTCATCGCGCACCAGCGCGTGACGCAGTGCGGCATCCATCGACATGCGGTCCTGAGACTGCTTCAGCATCGCGTCGGCGAACATCTGGTACTGGTTCCGGCCATTCGCCTTCGCCACATACGTCGCCGCGTCGGCGCGTTCCAGCATGGTGTCCACATCCCCCGCAAAGTCCGGATACACGCACACTCCGACGCTGGCCGTAAGGTTGACCTCCATTTCGCCCACCTGCGCGGTACTCGCGATCAGGTCCACCAGCCGCTGCGCGCATCGCTCCACATCTTCCATGTCTGCAATGAGCGGCATCACGATGACGAATTCGTCTCCGCCCAGCCGTCCCAGCGTGTCTGACCGCCGCAGCGATTGCTGCATCCGTTCGGCCATTCCCACCAGCACCTCGTCCCCGGCCTTGTGTCCCAGCGAGTCGTTCATCCACTTGAAGTGGTCCAGATCCACCACAAACACCGCCGCCTTGCGCCCGTGCAGCGACGCCTTCTCGATCGCCTCCCCGATGCGCTCGCGCAGCAACGGACGTCCCGGCAGGCCAGTCAACTGGTCGTGCGAGGCCATATGCTTCAGGTACATCATCAACTGCTTCCGCTCCGTGATGTCCGACGAAATGGTGATGAATCCGCTGATCTCGCCAGCCCCGTCGCGCACCGACGTCACCGCGACATGGACCGGCAACGTCGTACCGTCACGCTGTATGTACGTCCAATCCCGCTCTTCAACCTCTCCCTGAGCGGCCTTAGCCGTGAGCAGCGCAAAGCCCTCCAGCGCTGGGCCATCCTGCTCAGTGGTCTCGCAGGCCTGCGGAGTTAACTCCGTGGGCTCGTGCAGCGTGGTGATCGCGACCTTGCCCACCATTTCCTCGCGTGAATAGCCCGTCAGCTTTTCGGCCGCCCCGTTCATCGCGCGAATCACACCGTTCAGGTCAGTCTCGATAATGCTGAACGGGGCCGTGTCGAAGACCGAGTTGCTGAAGTTCGATAGACTTCGAAAGCGCTCTTCATTTTTCTTGACTTCGGTCACATCGCTGACGGTAACCGCCACCCCATCGTCAAGCTTGTTAATCCGTCGCCGAAGCCACCTCTCCCCGCCATCGTCCAGAGGGACCGAAATGTCCTCGCACAGGGGCTCTCCCGTAAGCACCACTTTGCGATATCTTTCGAAGAGTTCGCCCGTGCTGTCCGCCGGAAAAACCTCGCACAGGTCATGGTCCAACAGCTCGATGCGCGGCTTCTGCAACAGCTTCTCTGCATGGCCGTTTACATACCGGTAACGCAGGCCCACTATCTCGCCCGCCTTGTTCCGCACTGAATCCAATATCGAAAATGCATCCGGGCTGGACTCGGCCGCCGCGATAAACCGGGCATTCTTCTCACTGGTCTCGATATAGCCCCCACCCCGGTTCCGCTCACGCCACACCAGCAGAATGACAACGCTCGCCAGCACCGCCGTTCCCCAGGTGAAGCCATTTGCCAGAGTCAGTGACACGGAAGAGCGACCTGCCTCTGCAAGTCTCCACACCATCACGATCAGCGCCACAAGCCCAACCGCAAAAGCAGTCAGTCGTATACGCCGTGTTTTTTTGCCCCGTAGCTTCATCAAAACGGTTTGCCTTCCATGACACCTCGGCGACCTGACTGACTCAGCGTCTCACCTTGGTGTTTAAGAATTTCGCACAATCGAACGTAAAGCAAGGCTAGCATCGGGCGAAAAAAAATAAACTACCCATAAGGTAACTAGACTACAACTATTGAGTAACCTCAGTAACCTCGGGCGCACGGTCACAATCGCATACGCAGCTCACCAGCAGCGGTTCCTGTTCAGTCCGCTGATCGGCACATGGAGAAAACTGGGGTGCGTCTCGTAGTCCCGTCAACATACGCCGGACAGCATCCCACCCCCTCGAAATATTGCCGTCCAAAGCAACTGTTCGCCCCCATCTCCGTCTATCGTGATAGTTATGAGTTCTATGGGAATCGCTCGTGCTGCCCTCTTTGCCGCCCTGCTGCATCTAACCGCAGCCAATGCTGCGCCTCTGCTGGCGCAACCACCCGGAACTGCCGCTCAAGCACCTGCAGCAACCGCCGCCGAGCAAACCCCGGCTTCCACCGCTCCCACCCTCAACGTCGATGCGCGCCTGGTCAACATCCCCGTCGTAGTTCACGATAAAAAAGGTGCCCTCGTCCAAAATCTCGCCAAGGACAACTTCGCCCTCCAGATCGACGGTAAACCCCAATCCATCCGCTATTTCAATCTCGACACCGATCTCCCCCTCACCCTCGGTCTTCTGGTCGATGTCAGCCTCAGCCAGCGCGACGCGATTGACGAAGAGCGCACCGCCAGCTTCGCCTTCCTCGACGACACCATCTCCAGCCGCGACAAGGCCTTCATCGTCCAGTTCGCCCGCCAGACCGACCTCCTGCAGGACGTCACCGGCTCCAAGCCCAGGCTCCAGGCCGGCCTCAAGCAACTCGAAACCCCGGCCTCCGGCGGCGACGCCGATAACACCAGCTCATCCTCCGGCTCCAACTCCGGCGACAGCTCCACCCGCACGCGCCGCGCCGGAACCACCCTCTACGATGCCCTCTTCCTCGCCTCCGACGAGTTGATGGCCAAGCAGACCGG
>Ga0302276_10004373_pt1 | contig 11924 bp, 5 predicted proteins | sample III_Bog_N2_3_FD_198768 | JGI IMG/M metagenome (GOLD analysis project Ga0302276, IMG submission 198768) | Peat permafrost microbial communities from Stordalen Mire near Abisko, Sweden - III_Bog_N2_3 | ecosystem: Environmental > Terrestrial > Soil > Wetlands > Peat | place: Sweden: Abisko... | reverse complement strand
GCAGGGGTGATTTGAACACCCGATCTTCAGATTATGAGCCTGACGGGATACCAGACTTCCCTACCGCGCAGAGCTATCGTATCACGGATTACAGAGATATAACATGCGCGGTTTCCATGAAGAACTGCTTCGCCCTCATCGACACACCGCGCATCACGTCCGTCTGCGGGAGCCCGCTTGCGGAGATCGTGTCCGCCTCTTCCTTCATCACGTCGCCGGTGACGAGCTTGAGGAACTGGCCGGTGTTCTTGATGCCCACCTCCAAGCCTTGTTCCTTCAGGTCGTCCAGCTTCTTTTCGAGGCGATGCTGCGTGACGATCGTATCCACCAGCAGGCGCACGTTGGCGATCTTCTCCACGTCTACCGCAGCCAGAGTCTTCACATGCGTCTCAGAGTGCTTCTCGCCCTTAACCTTGAAGATGAGCCCGTCCGTGTTGAAGTCGTCACGATGCTCCGCCCACCAGACTATTCCCTCACCAACTCCAGACACGCCAAGTTCCTTGGCAACTGGGCATTCCGCCTCGACCGCCTTGGTCAACTCGCCAAGCTCATTCTGGTACTCCTCCGGGAGATTGAAGTCAATCACTTGCGTCCAGTTCGGGAAGTCGTAGATGCAGCGCAGGCCCGAATGGAAGAAGAAACTCTTCATCTCAGACGGAGACCACCAGTGGCCCGATTGAAGCACCGCGAACGGCACGAACATCTTGGGCAGTTTACCGATTGCCACGCCCTTCTGGATGTTGCCGCCGCACCATTCACCGAAGATAACTGCCGACTTGAGTGGAGGGATTGCGCTGGCGTTGTCGCGTACCCATGCGGCGAATCCCATGTAGTCCGCTTCTGGCGTGACGATCAGAGAACGCGACTGCGCCCACATCTCGCCGTCTTCTGTGAAGCCGATACCGGCGTTGGTGCCGTGCAGTTTTACTGACCCACGGAAGGTGAGCCGTGGCAGCGGAACGCCGTCGTGTTGCGCGCGGTCGCGAACCAACTTCACCACGTTTCTATACTGCTCAATGCTGGGAAAACTTACGTGCTCTGGCATTACCCCTCCGTATCAACTTTGAATGTTTTCTCGTCACTACGCGGCCGAATCTGCTTCCAGATGATCGGCTCGTACTTTTTCCCTTCGACCATCGCGAACATGATCGGAGCCACTGCCTTGTGGTTCCCGGTGACATAGAGCGCAAACGCCTTCTTGTCCGCTGGGTCCGTGATGTTCTTCTCGCCGGGGTACGCCAGCATCGCTGCAAGAGCATTGTTCTCGATGGCCTTGAACTCGCCAAGGAACCGCTTCTCCAGCCCGTCAATCCAGCCACGGAACTCCGCTGGCACGTCCTTCGTCAGCGTCGTCAAGTCCAGACCGTCGCGCAGCATCTCCCAGACCGTGACAGCGTTGGTCTGTGTCAGGAGCTTGTGGAGGGTGCAGTAGGTGGCGTACTTGATCTTCACGCGCAAGGGAGTCGTGCCTGGGCGCGGCCACGCAGCGACGTAGCCCTCTTCGTTGGGATCGTCCTCGTCAACGCATTCCGCCAGTGGTCGGTGGAATTGCTCGACCACACGCATCTCGTTGATGTCGGCGTAGTGCTCCAACATCGACCGCTCTGCCTCTTCCCCCGTCTCAATGTTGACGAGCGCCAAGAGTACGAGGCCGGAGAAGTTATACTTCACGACGATTTGGTTCTCCGGGTAGACAATCTCAGCCAGTGGAGTATAACCGGATGGCCACATCCCAGCCGGCCATATTCCCAAACAATTCGTCTTCAGCCACTTCGATGCCCACATCGCCTGCTCACTGGTAAACGATCCGCGAGTAGAGACGGCCCACTCCCCATCCAACTCGTAGAGAATGCCGAGGCTTCCATCCATTTTGCGGGTGATGGTTGGCGGCTCCGCCGGGAAGTTCTCAGGAAGCGTCTCAGGATGGCGAAGGTCGGAGTGATTCCAGAATTTGCGGAAGCCGCGAGCGACCACGTTGCCGTCGAGGTCGAAGATCAAGCCTCGGCACTGATCGGTGACGTGGTTCCATAGTTCGGGCGTAAATTGTGCCATCTGTGTGTAGTTGGCGATGAAGAGTTTGCCGCTTGGATGCGGCGTAACCTTCACCATCCCCTTGGCGACCTGGTCGTCCATTTCGTCCTGAGAGAACATCTTCGTAAAATGCATTCCTATGCCTTTCCTATCTTCTTCAACCGCTTGTGCCAGTCCGGCAACCATCGACTCATCTCATCGAGGCTCAGATCATTCTTGACCATATTTGCCCGCTGCGTGCAAAGAACCACATTCTCTTTCTTGTACCCCAGCGCCGGAATTACTTTGTCAATCGAACACCTAGCCTTGTTGTAACCGGTCCCGAGGGAAGCCACCATTGGAGTGTCGGTGTAAAAGCACTTTCCTTCTTGCTCAAACCACATCTCAGTGACGTCCTCTGGCCGCAAATCGAAATACATGTTTCGTTGCGTACATTTCTGCTTCAACCGGCTTACGAGATATTTGAAGTAGGTTCCGATATTTCGATTCACGGCAGTTCTCGCTTGAGAGGCACGACAAGTGAAGCAATACGACAGGTGATACGAATGGGGCTTGCCATTTCGATTAACCGTAAACTCGCTTAACGGTTTAACACTAGTGCATTTTGTGCACCGTGCTTCATTGTTAGAGACCTTATCCAACTTCTTCGGCCCACTTCCGTTTGGCTTCAGCCCGAGTTTTCTGCGATACGTTGATGCGGTCGGTTTGGAAAATCCTCCGCGTTCAGCTATCTTTCTATCTGACAATCCTTCGGCATGCAAAGCGGCCACTACGCTAATGTAATACTGTGGGCTATACTGTGGCTGCATGGGTTCCTCCAACAAAGATTTGTGCGGATCGAGTCCTGACCGACTCTCCGCAACCATGCCTAAATTATACCCTCAGAACTCTAGACAGTCTTCCCCGCGGACCGCAAACACATTAAGACCGTTTTCGCGCCACATCCGAATCACGCTCAGGCGGTCGTCAAGCACCAACGCGATCTTCTCCTTCGGCATGTGCTTCAGGAATCCCGCTTTGATATCCGTGTCCGGCCGCTTGTCGGAGCCGGGCCGCATAAATAGCCAATGGTACGGGACTCCCTGCTTTATCAGCCACAGCATCGTCTCGCGCTGATAGGTGTCCGGTCGCCCAGAGACGAGACAAACCGTGTGCGTCGAGTAAAGATCGTTGACCCGATGAATCACCTCAGAGTTGGGGCTGTCTTCGGAGAGAAGCGAAAAGTACGCTGGCCAGTCCTTCTTTTCGCCCTTCACGAGATGCTCACGGTGAGAGCCGTCGCTCAGGGTGCCGTCGATGTCACACAGTAGGATTGGTTTGTCGCCCCACTCAATCATTCCGTTCTGGAGAGCCATGCGGTCGATCACTGCGCCCCCAACAGACTTCACGCGCTTTGCATCGCGCTCCCGGCAGACGGCAACATCCACCGAAAATTCATGCTTCATAAAGCTCTGGCCGCGCTGCTTCGCTACGTCCGCCCACATATCCCGATGCCGATTTGACAAATTAGTGTCGTCCACAATTGGATTCATCGCGTGGTCGAAGAGAACCCGGGCGATGGCTTTCTCGCAGTCAATCACGACTTGCTCGCGCTTGCCGCTCCAGACAGAATCGAACAGCATGGCACGGAGATCGTCACGGTTGATGCGTCCAGAATTACCTGTCGCTACGACTTCAGCGCGAGCCTCTGTGGTCTTGCCGCTTCCCGGCAGACCTCGCATCATGGTCAATTTCATTGGATTTCCTCGTCTTTCTCAGGGATGATTAAATTCGCAGCGGAACGCTCTATTTACCCCGCATAGAGACTCTATCGCGTGTACTCCGCCGTGTCACTGGCGTTTCTGGTCAGAGACGCTTGCGCGCCAAACCGCTGCAAGACAACTCTCTCATGCTTGCAGAATGCTTGCAAGCGAAATCTTCACCGCCCAGATCGCCGCTTGGAACGACGCTCCGAATTTAGTACAATCGCCACGCGCTGCGCATTCGCGCGCTTTGCTCCGTACTTCTTCTTCGTGCTCCGGTAAACCTTGCCCTTGCCCAGTTCCCTGAAGTTGGCTTTCCGGTTCCTCTTACCTCTAAGTAACGGCATCTCTCCTCCTCATTGCGGTACATTATAAGCCTTCCCATGTCGCGCTCTGCGATGCGGGATGTAGGCGGAATCCGGCGACGGAGCAGCGGGTGTCGTCAGAGCGTCATGGATGGCGAACAGCGGCTTCAACGTGGGGACTGACTGAACCGTCATCCGATGCAGTATCTCATCCCGCCTCTCGCTCGGCGTTTTCTTGTGGTTGATGCCGTCGTCCTCAAAGGTTGCCATGACTTCAAACCCGCCTTGGACAGCATTCTCTGCATCGCGTAGAACGATGCCTCCGAGTTGGTCGGACAGCGCATTCGCTTCGTCTTTGGCAAGGCGGCTTTGATTCGCCGCGACCTTTTTATCTTTGGGATCATACGTCCCCAGATGGTCGAAAATGATCTTCAGCGGATAGTTGCCGATCGCAAAAGATGCCAGCGACAACTCCATCCAAAGCGCCCCCATTTTATGATCGGGGATTGCCTCGAACCTGCGCTTCTGCTCCTCGTAGGACGGCTTGTTGACCAGCGAGTTGACCCCCATCTGTAGCAGGGTTGTTGCCATACCCGCGCAACCAGCATTGATGAGGAAGTTCAGTGCTGGCTTTACGTTCCCCTCGCGGAGTTCGTCGAAGACCAGCCGGTTCATTAGGCTCTCCGTCTTGAAGGTGAACCCGCGCAGCGTCCACGCCATCCTCGCCGCAGTACGCATGGATGAACTGATCGGATGATCGTCCCCAGACCGCAGGTAAGGCGGGATCTCGGATGCCCTGCCGCCGCCTGTCGTCCATTCTGCCCCGGCAATCATCGCCTGCTTCACGTCTTCATGATTGATGCCCTCTTTGGCAATACGATCCATGTCCTCATTGCTGAAAGCGAACGCTTCGCTCATGCGACGCCGAACGACCATATCTCCGGGGTTCTTCATCAGTGCCCGTTGTGCGTAGATGGTGAGCCAATGCCGCGCCGCCGCACCGCCAAGAGCGCGAGACAATGCAGCCCCGCTCGTGAACCCGGTGTAGGTCAGAAGTTTCCGGTCAATCCCCCCTTTCGCTCGAAGTCCATACTCCATCGCCATTGCCTGCCGCACATAATCACTGAAGATTCCATACTCACGGCACATCTGGACGACTTCCATCTTGCTTTTTCCGCCGGTCAAGACCGCCCTCGCAACCTCTCCCGCCAGATTCATACCGCCCACGAAGGTAGACCACCGGCTCGTCAACATCGGCACTTTGAGCAGGGCGTGTCCTGGTAGCTTAAATACGCTCAAGCCCATCTTCGACAGAATTTCAGCGCGAGTCACGACCCGCAATGCCGTTTGATTATCTGACCCTATCGAAAGTGGGTTAAGGTCTCCGGTGATGATCGAATCGACCATCTTCATTGCGTGGACGGGAAGCGCAAAGATGCGCGCGTTGATTTTCTCACGCTTCTGACCCACGGTTTCAATGTTCGCCAGCATCTCCGCAACTTGCTGCGCGTAGATTTCGACAGTGCGGAGACTAGTATCGTAGTTAGCTGCGTTTGTATCGCGGGTGCGTTCAAGGTTCGGTGCCAGCCGCACAGTTCTGCGATTCTTGGAGAAGAACTTCTCCGCCTCTAGTTTGTTTAGCCCGTATTTCTCGGCGTATTCCTGAACCATCTTGTCGCGCTGCTCACCGGGAACCATGTCATGCAATTCGCCCAACGTGGCGATGTGCGGTTTGCCATCCGCTCCGGTGAGTTGGAGCTTCTGATCCCAGTCCCACATGTGCGGCCAATAGTGGGGATTCTCGACGAAATCCTTCCACGGAATATCTCTTGGCTTGCCGTTTTGATCGGTGGATTCAAATACTGCTCCTGCATCGGCCAACTTCTTGCGGATGTAGGCAAACAGGTCGCGCCATCCATCCGCTGCGGCCTGAATGCGCGGGTTGCTTGCTTCTTCTTTTCCTTCGAGAACGCGAATGACATGTTCTTGCTCAGTCTTCACGTCGTAATGTTCAACAATCTCTCCAACGCGGGTCATAATGTCGCCGAAGTGCCCGATCGCCTTGTACTTGCGCAGTCGCATCATGCGAGCAAAATCCTTGGCCTCAACCCTCGGCACACCTGAATCTTCCATATACTTCCAGACATCTCGGTCACCAGCCGTGTTGTAGATGCGATCCTGCTCTTTCGTCCACTGCACAAAGGAACGGGAGTCCTTCTTGAAGTCGTACATCGCATAAGCTAACTTCGCATTGATAGCCGAGTCTTTCGTAACTCGCTCAATACCCTGCTTCGGCGACTCAACGCCAGGCACGGCCTTCAGCCCAGCATCGTAGGCCGCAGCTTGGGTCTGAATGCGACGCGACTGAATGGCCCGACGCATGGAAGGCGGCAGCGCGTCGAGGTTGATCTTGTCGAACTCGGCGGCAGCATCGTCGCCCAGCGGATTCTTCGGCCCCTGGTAGAGACGCTTCGGCTGCTGCTTATGTTTGTAGCCCTTATTGTGCGAGTCGGATGCTTTGGGCATCTTCAGGTCTTCAGTTAAAGTGTATCCAGCCCCCTCCGCCATCTGCGCAAACTGCGCAGCGTCCACTGAGGCTTCGTTACCCATCTCGTAGTCGATCATCTCTTCAGGGATACCCGCCGACTCACGGAGTTTCTTTGAGAGACTGCTTTCCATCTCTTCGCCGTAGACCGCAGCGCCCAGCGCCCTCAAGCGTGGCAGGGTCTTCGTCGCAAGAACCTTGACTTCCGGCAAAGCGTCTGAAGTGAAAAAGATGTTGGTCACATTCGACTTCGTTGTGTACCGCCACGTTCTCGCTCTCGACTGATCGAACATGATCCCCGACCATGGTGGCCCAAGGAATAGCCCCATCCGCGGCTTCTCTCCAACTTTATCGTCGAAGTTGACGCCAGTTCCGCCAGCAGCATAAGTACCGAACAGGGCTTTCTTCTTGCCCGCCTGGAACTGAGTGCGCTCCTCTTCGCGCACTTGATTTGCGTCGCCAGCGAAGATCGCAGCGTCCTCACCCAATTCCTTGCGCACTGCCTCGACCAGATTCGGCAGTTTCGGCAGCATGGCGCGTACCGCGTCGCCGACTCCCGGCGGGAGCTTCGAGAAGATGTCGTCAATCTTCCCGTCCACCTCCGTCTTGGAGCCAGAGCGGTATTCGGAGAAAAGGACAGGGTTCCACCCTTTTGCAATCGCGTCTTTTGCAACCTTGAGAACTTGAGGCAATCGAGATGCTTCGATGAATCGCTTGAGGTAGGTGACTTCGTTACCCTTCAAGGCCCGCACCATCGACATCTGACCGCGCTGTTGGAATACCTTCGTTGCTAACCCAAACGCATCACGGACGCTCTTGATTCCATCCTTGACCTCCGGCGTCTGCTTCACCATTGCAACGTGCGCGGTGACGCCATCCATGTCGAGTGGAAGCGCAACCCACTGGCCACGCTCAATGAGTTGCTGGCGGAGCTTCATCATCCTCTTCGGCGCATAGCCTCCAGAGTAGGAGTTCGGCCCAATCTCGACCAGTCCGAACTGACGGCCCCACTCAAAGAACCCGCCTTCTGGCCACAGACCGAGCTTGTGCGCGTATCCCACTTCGAGGGCAGTGTGCCACGGAGTCGCGCTCATGTAGATGGCTTTCTTCGCCGCGTGACCGAGCAACACCGCGGCTTCGCCCTGCGCGGATTCTGTCCACTTTCTTGCCGACGCCGACTCGTCGAAGATCACAAAGTCCCACGGAACTGTGAGGATGTTTTTGTCCCCGCGCAACCCTGAATAGGTAGCCGCGTAAACACCGCCGCCCTTAATCTCGCCCATTTCCTTCGGCAGACCCTCGACCTGGACTCCCATGCGGTTGCCAATGTCCGTGTATCCGTCCGCTCCGTGAATCAGATTCTTGCTGAGGGTCACGATGAGCCCGACTTTGGACGAGTCTTGACCAAGTAGTTGATCGGCGATCGCAAGGCTCATCCAAGTCTTGCCGGTGCCTGGTGCCGATGCCACGACAATGCCGTCGTGCTGCTGAAGCCCAGAGAGAGCGACTTCAATCGCCTCGCTTTGCCCAGGATAGATCATCATGTCCCGCAGGTCGTCAGGGAGCCGTACGGTTGGCGGCGGAGTACCTTGCGGCAGACCGAGAGCTTCGGCGTAGCCGCGCCATGCTTCGGGATCGACCACCGGCGTTCCGCGCTGTCTTTCGGGAGCCTTGAGTTTGGCCGCAGGAACCTTTGCCAGAGGTTCAGTCTCCGGCTTGGCTATCTCTTTTCCTGTGCCTCCGCGATTTGGTCCAACGCCTCGTAATACTCGTCCGGTGGCTTTGTTCCCCCGGTCGGTCGATCCGGCTTGCTCAGGAAGTTTTGCAGTTCCGTCTTGTTCGGGATGTTGAGCAGTTTCATCAGATACTCGTTGCTTTCCATTGGCTCGTACCTCGATTTCTGTTGGGTCGCCCTGCGCCTGCCGCACGCTCATTGCTTGCGCAGGAGTCGTTGGTTCATGGACAGACGGCATCTCGCCTATTCCATAGATCAACTGTGTCGCTTCGTTATTCTTCGGCTCCGGTCTGCGGAAGATGATTGTCGATGCGCCCAGTTTGTTTTCGACACTGTTGAGTTGCGCACGGAGTCTCGCTTCATCGCGTGGGTCTTTCGTCTGCTTGAGTTGGTCTTCGAGAGCCTTCGCTTGACGCGCAAGGTCGCCGATGGACGATTGGAAAAGTCTCTGTTGTCCGCTGGCTTCGCTTCCGTAAAACAGTGGGCTTTCCCGCTCCATCTTGCCCGATGCGGCACTAATGTCCTTCTTCGGGGTTCGCAGTTGCTCGGTGAGACGCTGGCCTTCTTCTTCTCCGGCCACGGCCTTGCGTTCTTCGTCGGCTCCCTCCATTCCGGGCAATGACACTCCCGGCTGATAGAGCTTCGATCCAGCCTTCACCTTAGCGTAGAACGTCTTTCCGTCTGCCGACTGATACGCTTGCCGGAAGACTCTGCGATTACGGCTGTTCTCCCGGAAGTGGTCGAGTTCCCCTCTCGACATGAAGATCAAAGTCCGGTCGTTCGGGTCTGAATGCCGCGAACCGTCGATGAGCTTCGCGTCTGCTGGAAGTTCGACCTTAGCGTTCTTCGTGGCCTCGACCAGCGCATCCACGTCGATTCTCGCCGTGATCGGCTTGCGATCCGAACGCTCCCAGTCGTACCAGTGATCAAACATCTCAGTGATGCGCTGCGATGGCTTCGCCAGTCCCATTGCGGTCACAGCGTCGTAGACCGACTGCATGGCCTTGTGGATGGTGGCGAATGCTTTGTCCAGTGCGCCCCTGCGTCGTCCGCCGTCAAAGTGATACCGCTCGAAAGACTTCGCCGCGAACTCTTCCTGCTCTGGAGTCCACGCTTCGCCCGGTTTCGCCCCGACAAACTCATTCAATGCTGCCTGGTTCTCCGGCTTGACGTATCGACGGAGGAAGTGGAACATCTCGTGCATGACCGTAGACGGATCGGCCTTGTCGAATAGGTGGATGGCCGCGTTCGCTTCGTTGATGAACTCCGTGTAGCCGCGATTCTCGCCTTCCTCTCCGCCAATGCGAAGAGAGAGCCTGCGGTTCTTGAGAAGGTCTTCAAATGACTCGCCGATGGCCCGTGGCAGAATCGTCTCAAACGTCGTTGTGATGGCTTCAGCCTGCTCCTCGGTGATATTGGGATGGTTGGCCAGCGCATCGCGGAACTCGCGCACCGTGCGAGGCCCATCGCCCTTCTCGGCATCATCGACGGAAGTGGTGTCCGGTTGAACATCTTCGGCAACGCGCTCATGGTTGGCTGCGGGTTCGACTGGAAGCGGGCCGCGAGAATCTTCCAGTTCCGCTTTGACGGAATCCGGTAGACCGTTGACCATGCCCCACTCGTCAGGGACGATATTCAATCCAAACTTCCCGGCAACGTACTCGTTGAATACGTCGGCGGGGTTCATGGCTCCATAGATCGTCATGCCGCCCTTCGCGGCAGCCTCGGCATAGTCTCCAATCAGATTTGCGTAAGCGCGAGGGTTCTTCTCCAAAGCCATTGCAAGAGCTTCGACCACCGGATGCACTGGAGGATGAGTCGGCTGACCATCGAACGCCATCTCAAGATTCGACAGTCGGAACCGCTCAGGATGCAGTCTCCGCTCGACCAGCGAATACGTTCCCTCTTTCTCGTCCCCCTGAGTTCCCGGCCCCTCCATGTTTCTCAGGTAGGTCGAGGCATCTTCCACCTGTGTCAGAAGAGAGACCGCATCGGTGTTGTACGAGGCCAGGTTCCAGTTCGACCCTGCCGCGCGCATGAGGATAAAGTCCATCCCAACGCGACCGAGCTTGCTTTTCACGGAGTCACTGGCGCTGTCGAGCACGGCGGGATTGCTGACCGTGACCCCGGCCAGAGTATTTTCAATGAGCATCTTCGCTGATTCGGTCAATTCTCCATCGTCTGTGAAGTATGCAGACCGCTTCTTGGGATCGACCAGACCGGCATCGGTGAGGATTTCGGCAAGATCCTTCGATCGCGCCCGCATCGCATCGCGCAGCGAAGAGTCGCCGGAGACGGAGCGGAAGACGTTGGCCATTCGTTCAACGATCTTCGGAGTGAGCATCCGCGACAGCGCAGCCGATTGCTCGGTGGCACTCATTCCCTGCCCGGCGTCGCGGTTCATCTCAATTCCATATCGCGCAAGCTCGGTCGGGTCTGTCACTGTCGCGTCCATCACGCGAACGAGGATGGGATTCTTGTGCTTTGCGATCTCGTCCGGGTTGATGCCGAACCGCCGCGCCTTGTCCAGTAAGTCTTTACGCACGGATTCCCAGTTGCCAAGATTGACCGCCTCTTCCGCGCCCTGCTCACGCCCGTTGCCGGAGAGAACAACTCCGTCCTTGCGGACAATCGGTGGCCCATCGGTCGGATGGATGGTATCTGAATGGTAAACATCCGCGTTCGGGGAATTCGCTTTCTCGTGGACGCTGACCTGAAGTTCTGGCTCATCCTGATAGTTGCGCGGTTGAGCATCGGTCGGGAACCTGCTATCTGGAGCGAAGTTCTCAAGCGGATTGTGCGACGCAATCAAGTCCGGCATCTCAGCCACGGCGTAGTGTGCTGGGACTCTCTCGCCAGAGTTGAGTTCGATGTAGGTAGCCCGGCCCATGACAAACGGAATCGACTCGCCTGCTGGTTGAGCTTTGGCCCCCTCTGCCACGCGAACTGCCGCGACCGCCGCATCTTCCTTGCGACGGAGAAAGGCTGCGGTGTCCTGTAGGTCTTGGGCCTCTGCCTTTTGCTCTGGGGTTGCGTGTTCGCCAGAATTGTCGTTCGCCAGTCGGACCGCCGCATGACGCTGGTCCTCGAATGTGACCACCTCGCGCGCCGCGGACTCGCGCCCGCCTTCGAGGTCGGCGCGCATCTGGTCAATCAACCCCTCGCGGTACTGACGAACCAACTCAGTGTTCGCCGCCGCCCGAAGCTGCCGAATCTGTGCGAGGTACTGCTGCATGTCCGGGGTACGATCAGTGGCCGGAACCTTGCGGATGGCCTTCTCGACTTCAAAGAGGTCGCCCTTGTCCTTGATGCCTTCCAGGTTGATTCTCTCGGCCAGTTGAGTAAGACCCTTGGCCTGGGTTGCAATGGAATCTCCCGCCGTCGTCTCGGTTGCTGGCGAGTTTCTGACCAACTCCTGCATGTCGGAGACGTGCTTTGCCCTCTCCTGCCGCACCACTTCCCCGGCGAACTGCTCGTCCATAACCCTCCGGGTGTCGTCCCGGTACTCCATGAGGGTCTTGATCTGCTGCTTGTCGGCCAGCGCCGCTTCCATGTTGGCGAGGTCC
>Ga0302276_10004369_pt1 | contig 11932 bp, 10 predicted proteins | sample III_Bog_N2_3_FD_198768 | JGI IMG/M metagenome (GOLD analysis project Ga0302276, IMG submission 198768) | Peat permafrost microbial communities from Stordalen Mire near Abisko, Sweden - III_Bog_N2_3 | ecosystem: Environmental > Terrestrial > Soil > Wetlands > Peat | place: Sweden: Abisko... | reverse complement strand
AGCTCCGTGAGTGCGATACTGGCCTTGGCCATCGTGGTGTCCCTTTCGTGAAGATTGCTCTGCAAAAACAACCTTCGCCAAGAGCCACGATGGCCGCCCTCTATCCTAAGAGGCCGGCCGGGTCATACACCACGCCCTGGGACACGATCACGACCGGTACGCAGTTGGCGAATCTAGCATACTGGCAGAACAGTCTCTTCAATGTCTCGAACCCTTCCACGTCTGGGCCGGGAACGGCGATCGCCGCCGGCATAAACGGCGTTTCGGCGAATGGCTTCGGGACGTTTATCGCGGATGGGAATCCGCATATGATCGCCGCCATTTTCGACGGCAGCAGTTCGACAATATCTCTGTTCCAGGACAACGTCGCGTTAGGTTCGTTCAGCCTCGGGGTCGGCCAGACTTTTCAGACGTCTTTTCTCGCCGGCCCAAATCACTTCACGGGATATATGTCGGAATTTGCCGTCATTCCGAACCTTACGGCAACGCAAATCACGAGCCTGTATCAAGCAGCAACCGGAAGCCCGGCCGTCTATGTCCAATTGAATCCCCCGTCTGTCCAGACCGGCAACATCGAGATCACCGGTTCAATTAGCGCCGAGGGCGGGTATGTCGCGCCTATCTATGATGCGTCGGGCGCGGCTCTCGGCAGCACTACCCACATCGTAATCGGCGCCGGAACGGGAACGGGGTCGGCCCAGACAATAGCGCTTGCTGGGGCCGCGGTGTTCACCTCGACAACGAGTTACTCCGTGGCCGTCTGTCAAGACACCGGCACGGTTGACGTATCGCTCACCTCGGGTTCGAGCTTTACTATTAGTGCGACTAGCGGCGCTAACTATTCGTGGATAGCCGCGGGGTCCTAGCCGCCGCATCCGCACTCGTCGTCTGCCTAAAAGTTTTATCGGTCTAGGAGCTGGTCTTCGAGGTTGCTAAGCGTCTAGCCCCGCCGCACGCCGGCACAGAGTGCGAAGAGGTAGTGCGCCATGCCGAAGAAACCTGTGTGCAGCATCTCGTCATTCATCGCGAAGACGAACACGTTGCTGAAGTGCCGCTCGAGCGAGGCGCGCAGCGTTTCGGCCGACTTCAGATTGATGTGACCTTCGCGGCTCCAGCGGCTGGCGTGCGCTTCGGAATGGATGTTCGGCGTGCCGATCACGCACGCTGCGTCGTCGGTCAGCGGAGCGACCAGATTCCGCAGGAACGTATCCTCGTGCTCTGGCGGAATATGCTCGATCACGTCGAGCGAGTAGCAGGCGTCGAACGTTCCGGGGAAAACCGGCTCCGCCAGCATGTCGGCGACCGCGAACGTCGCGTTGATCTTCTCGTGCGCTCCGTGCTGCTGCGCCCACGCGATCTGCGCCTCGCTGATATCGATGCCGTGGACGTAGGGCACCGCCTGGAGTACGATCCGACAATTGAATCCATCACCGCAACCGACTTCGAGCGCACGCTGTTTCCCGTCGAGCAACTTCGCGACGTGCTTGTAGCGTGCGAGCGTGATCGGGAACCGGCGTGGATCGGTGCGCCATGCATGCGAGGCGGACGGTCCGAGCGTCACGGGACCGAGCTCGTTCCAGCCTTCGAATGGCGTAAGGTCAGGGCCATGTAGCCCGGCGCGCGGATCGTTCGCCATCAGGAGCCTCCGATCGCATCGAGCACGACCGCGGCAACGCGCGCGGTATCGGCCGCAGTGAGTTCGGCATACATCGGTAAGGACAGGATACGTTCCCCCAAGCCATCGGCATGCGGGGTCGGTCGCGGTGCGACTCCCTGGCCCCGATAAGCGCCCTGGTGCTGGATCGTCGTGGGGTAATGGATGCCCCAGTCGATGCGCTCGCGATCGAGCGCCGCACAGATCTTCTCGCGCTGCGGCACTTCCACGACGAACAGGTGGAAGACGGCGAACTCGTGTTCCGCAAAGACCGGCGTGCGAACCGGCGTTCCGGCGAACAGTTCGGTGTACCGCGCGGCGGCCGCCCGGCGGCCCGCCAGCCACTCATCGAGATGGCGCAACTTCACCGACAGCATCGCGGCGTGGAGCGGATCGAGCCGCCCATTCGTTCCGATCCGCGTGTGCACGTAGCGCGCGCTCTGACCTAGGTCGCGCATCTCGGCGATCGCGGTCGCGATCTGGGAATCGCCGGTAAGCACGATGCCGGAATCGCCGAGCGCGCCGAGATTCTTGCTCGGGTGCAGGCTGAACGCGGCGGCGTCGGCGAGGCCGCCGACCCGGCGTCCGTGGTAGCGCGCGCCGTGCGCTTGCGATGCGTCCTCGAAGACCCGCAAACCGTGCTTGCGCGCGACGGCGAGCACCTCGTTCATCGCGGCGGGCCGGCCCCACAGATGCACGGGCACGACAGCCCGCGTACGCGGGGTGATCGCCGCTTCGACGCAGGCCGGATCGATATTCGCGGTCCGCGGATCGACGTCGACGATCACCGGCCGGGCGCCGACGTTCGAGACCGCCATCGCCGTCGCGACGCTGGTGTTCGCCGGCACGATCACTTCGTCGCCGGGGCCGATGCCGTAGGCACGATAGATTAACTCGAGCCCGGTTGTGCCGCTGCTGACGCCGATGCCGTGCGCGACGCCGCAATACGCCGCGAACTCGCGCTCGAAGGCCTCCATCAGCGGCCCTTTGACGTAGATACCGCTGGCGATGAACGCATCGAAGGCCGCGTGCAGCTCGTCCGCAATCGACGCCTGCTGCCGGTCGAGATCGAAGAGCCGGATGCGAGCCGGCGTCGTGCTCGGTCCCGGTCCGTCGGCTTTCGTCACAGTCATCACCATACGGTATCGGCCGCCGCGCCTGGGAACTTGATGGCGCGCCGCACCCCGCCTTGGCCCGGGCGGCTATCCATTGATCCGGATCGACACGGCGAACGGCGGCCGCCCCGGAACGCGGCTCGCGACCGCGGCCAGCGTCCGTTCCCGCAGTTCAGCAACGTGCGGCCGGTTCGTCACCGGATGATGGTGGTCGTAGACCTCCTTCAGCGCCGTTGCAAAGTTGAGATTGCGCCCGGTTCCCCCGGGATGGTCCCGAAACTCGGCCGTTACGTTATCGCAAAAGGCATAGAAGTAGTGCTTGCAGATCCGGGCCTGGATCTCGTTGTCGGCGACGTCGGAATCCGGCAGATACCACCCGACGCGATCGTAGACGGCGCGCGCGATCATCGCTTGGTGCCCGCCGATCACCGAGGTGACCAGCGAGTCCGTCGGCGCGATCGTCTGAGCGAACGTCGTCGCGTTGAAGCCCGCCGTCCGCAACTCGCCGTCGGGATCGCGTTCGAGGAACCGAAGCAGCGCCGTCCCATGGGCCACGGCGCAGCCGCTACGCATGATCGCGTACATCAGCCGTTCGAAGTGGTCGGGGTAGAACCAGTCGTCGTCCGGTAGCAGCACGAGGTACTCGCCGCGTGCCGCTTCCCGGCCGATCGCGCATGCGTTCGCCGAACCGCCGTTGGTGGGCAGATCGATGAGCCGCGCGAACGGAAACTCGGCCACGATATCGGCGACCGGCGTCCCCCCGTCGTTCACCACGATCGATTCGACATTCGGATAGGTTTGGGCCGCCAGGCACGAGAGCATCTTACGCAGTTCGCCGGGGCGGTTGTAGGTCGGCGTAATAACCGATACCAGCGGCAGTTCGTCGACGAACGCCGGGCGCCCGGGCCGGCTCGGTTCGCGCGGCGCAGGCACCGGCTCCGCATGCACGACCGCCGGGCGGGCCATGGCAACTGCCACGGCCGCGAACAGGGGGCGGGCGTTCAATGCCTCCCAAGGAACGATCGTTCCGGCGAATTCGTGCGCGCCGCTGGAGATCGGAGCAACGACGCCATAACCGAGCCGCGCGAACGCTACCGCATCGGCCGGATCGCTCGGGTCCGCCGCCACGACGACGGCTGCGCATGCCAGAGCGTCAGCGACGCGCGGGTCCTCGGGCAACAAGAACGTGCCGGTCGAAAACACGGGCGGCGGACCGCCCGCGGACACGCAGGTGACTTCGCCGTGAACTTCCGTCAATGCGTGAACGATGATCCCGAGTTCGGCCGCCGCGCGCAGCGGCGCCCACACCACGATCCCAGGACGTGACGTCCGCACCCGCGCGGGGGCCGGGATCGTAACGTTGGCGAGAACGCGCTCCACGGGCCGCATCGGGCGAGCAACGATCCCGCGCGCGTAGACGTCAGCGATCCGAGCATGCTCGGCGAACGAGCGCACGAGCAGCGCATCGCACAGCCCGTAGAACTCCAAAAGGATGTATTCGAACGTCTGGTCCGGCCGCCAGGCGTCGCTCACGCGGGTGCCATTGACCATCAGTTGCCCGGCGGCAAGTTGGTCGGCGATCGCGCAGCGGTTATCGTAATCCGGGGCCTGCTTAAGGATCTCGCTGCCGTAGGCGTAGCCAAACGCCACGCGCGGGTCGTCGAAGAGGATCATGCCGTAGAATGACGTGCCGGCCTCACGCCGGCGGACGGCCTCGAGATACGCTTTCCCGAGTTGCGGCACATCCGCAATCACGGCTTCGAGGTCACCGAGCGAACCCGCGTAGCGCTCGGCGCGCGGGCCAAAAGCACTGATCATGAAGGCCACTATTCGCGCGCGGTGCCGCTCATACCGGCTTGTAGCTCACGAGAACCGTCGGTGGAAACATCGGTTGCCCGGCCGGCCGGCTCGCGACGTTGGAGATCGTCGACGCACGATTTTGTTCGATCATCGGCCGTTGCGGCCGCGGGTAGAGGACCTCGAAGACATAGCGCATCGCGGCCGGCGAATCCATCCCCGCAAAGTGCGATTCGCCGCGCAGGCGCCATTCGACCGTGGTCTGATCGACATATGCAAAGGCGTAGCGTTCGGACGCGCGCACTTGGATCTCGTAGTCGGCGATCACGATGTCGATCGGGGGGCCGATCTCGTCGAATACGCTGCGCCGGAACAATATCGATATCAGCACGATTGCAGTTGCGATCAGCGCATCCGAAGGCGTCGTCGAGTCGATGAATACCCCGGCGTTGAAGCCGCTCGTCTCGAGCGCCCCGTCCGGCAAACGCCGCTGGTGGCGGATCAACCCGTTCGTGTGCGCGATCGACGCTCCGCTCGTAACGAGAGCAGAGACCAGTCGCGTGAAGTGATCGGGATAGAGCCAATCGTCGTCGGCCATCCACTGCGCGAACTCGCCGTGGGCGAACTTCATCCCCGCGATCCCGGCCTTCATCCCGCCGAGGTTCTGCTCCAAATTGACCAGAGTCGCAAACCGAAAGCGGCTGACGATGTCGTCGATCGGCTCGCCACCGTCGTTGACGATGACGACCTCGAGATTCGGGTAGGTTTGGGCCGCCAACCCTTCGAGGCAGCGCTCGATATCGGCACGGCGGTTATACGTCGCGATCACGACGCTGACGAGCGGCGCACCGGCCGGCAGGTCCGGCACTTCCGGTAGCGCCGGCGCGCTCGGAGGGGGTGCGGGCAATTCTCGCAGCGATGCGGGCCGGCCGATCGCCGCCGCGACCGCGATGTGCAGCGTGCGCGCGTAGCCGGGGTCGAACGTCGCAATCTCGCGCACGTATTCGTGCGCACCCGATGACAGCGGCGCGACGACTCCGTAGCCTAGTCGTGCGAACGCGATCGCGGGACCCGGATCCGCTGCGTCGGTGACGACGACGGCCGTTGCCGCGCCGAGCGCTTCCACCACGCGCGGATCGTCCGCTCGCACGAAGGTACCCGGGAACCCGCTCGGAATCGCGCCGGCACCGACGACGTAGGTCACGTCGCCCAGAAACTCCGATAGCGCGAAGGCATAGAGCGCGCTCGCCTCGGCCGGAGCGGCGGTCGCCCAGACGACGACGGACGGCCGCTGCGGCCGCCGCCGAACGACCCGGCCGATCGCCGGAACGGCGACGACGCGCTCAAACGGCCGCGGGCGCGGGCAGAGTTGCGACACGCGTGCGTACTCCGTGAACGAGCGCACCAAGAGCGCGTTCGAGAGCAGAAAGAACTCCGCCGCGCATTGCCGGAACGCCGGATCGAGGCTCACGAAGGCCTCGCGTGCCGGCCGCCCGTTGAGGATCGCTTCGCCCGCGCCGTACTGATCGAGCACGGCACGGCGTTCGTCGAACCCGGGCCATTTCGCGAAAATTGCCGGAGCCACGGTTTCAAGCGTGTAGGCGCGGGGTTCGTCGATCAGCAACATGCCGTAGAACGTTTCCCCGCGCTCGCGCCGGCGCACGGCCTCGAGATACGCGTCGATGACGTGCTCGGGGTCGGCGATTACCGCTGCGAGGTCTCCGAGCGTTGCGGCGTGGGCTTGCGCTTTCGGACCGAAGGCGGAAATCACGGAATCGGATTGCTCGTCGTGCTACGCGCGGCGCACGAAGCTCAGATATTGCTGACCGTGGCCGAAGAAGCCACGGAACGCCGGAGCCTCCGGCAATGGCCGCTGCGCCCCCGCGGCTTCGCACATCGCCAAGGCCTCGTCGACCGATGTCGCAGTCAAGGCACTCACCGGACGCACGGTCTCCGCCACTTCCCGCAGGGTTTCCAGCACGGGCGCGTACCCCGTACCGCTTTCCGCGCTGCGCAGCAGCGCGTAGAAGCGATCGGCCAAGAGCAACACCCGCTTACCGAGCTCGGCGCTGTGGATGGCCGTGCCGTCGAGCCGGTGGTCCATAATGTTGACGATGTTGGCGCAGTATGCAGCACTCACGGCAGGACCAATATCCCGACCTGTACCGACCTGACGTTTGTACCAGCGCCAGACGGTAAAGAAACGCGGCGAAGCGTTGTAGACCTCGAAGCCGTCGCCTCCCAGCGCCTCGATCGCTTCTACGACGGAGAACATGTTGCCGACGTACGGCTGGATGATATTGTCAAGGACCCAGTCCTCGACCGGTCTCGTCATCCCTTCGAGCGTGGCGGTATGCGTTGCGAAGACGGGAACCAGACGCTCAACTTGCTCTCGCACCGGCAACGTTCGTGGAACGACGTGTGCGGCGACGACACGCCGGAGCAGTTCCCCGAGTGAGGAAGCTGCGTCCTGAGAGGTCATGACAAAGACACCGCCGTCGGCGGCGAACCCGCCGATTTTTCGGGCGAATCTCGCCGGGTCGACTTGACCAGCAATCGCGCCCTCGCACAACACGAGATCGAACCGCTCCTCCGTTTCGAACGCCTCAAACAGCGACTCTACCAACGTGCAGGCATCGCGCTGCGGCGCGTGCCGATCGAGAAGCTCGCCGGTGGAGGTCAGTCCGACCGGGTTTCCGTCGACGAGAACGTACCGGCGCGGGCGCAACGAACTCGTATAGATCGCGTTGTGGCCCGACCCCGGTCCGAATTCGACCACCGAGCGCCCGGCGACCAGCGCGGGGAGGATACCTAAAGCCAGATAGAGCGATTCGCGGCGTTCGAGATGCAACGCGATATCGCTCAGGTCTTGACTGACCGGCGAAATCGCGTTTGCCCGATAGTAATCGACGAACGGCTTTCTCATGAGCTGTGGCTACGCGCTCGGAGCATGGACTTCATTTTCAGAGCGCGTCCTCCCGGCATCGTCGTCCCGGATCCCGAGCAGCGCGAACGCGAGCATCACCTCGATGGTCGACGGAAACACCGAGCGATCGTCGGCGCCGGTTTGGTCCGTGAATAAGCGCGGCAAGCGCTCGACGATCGTCGCGATCGCGCCTTTCGTTTTGAGTGCGAGCCGGCGTGCGAGAACCTCGCCCGCCGCTTTCGCAGCCGCGTACTCGGAGAGTTCCGCGGGGGCCTCCGTTACGTACACTGACGACGGGTAGAGATAACGCCGCGGTCGGGAACCGCCGGGAAATTGCTTCTCCACGGACCCGAGCATGCGCGCAAAGCCATGGACGTAATAGCTGCAGAAATGCTCGAAAAGTTCGGGTTCCCATCCACCGCGGCTCAGTGCGATGTGCGGGGTCGCGAAGAAATACACGTGGGTTGGGCTCCAACCCGCGGGAAGGGCCGATGCGAACTCGGCCGTCTCGCGTTGGACATCGTACTGCACCGTGTGAGCGGTACCGCCGGCACCGGAGATTTCGTCGGCTACCCGGCGCGCGTCAGCCGCGCCGCTCTTGAAGGTGATCGCCACCTCTCCGCCGCCTGCAGCCACCACCTTTGCAAGTGCCTCTCCTAAGCCCCGCGAACCCCCGATGACGAGGGCCCGCTGCCCCTCGAAGATCGCCGAAGGAACGCGTTGCCGGATATCCGAGACCGTTGGTTGTTGGACCGCCGCGTTACGGAAGAACGCCGTAAGATTGCCGGTTACTGACGGACCGGCCAGGTCAAGCACGAGCCGCTGCATGCGGGCGTCGGCCTTCGCGACAGAGTACCGCAGTTCGTCTGCTGCGTCAGGATCCTCGGGCATGAAGTCCAGTGAAAGCTCGGCGAAAATCGAGTGCAATCCGGGACATTCCATGCCGACGACATAGGTCGTGGCAATAATTGATGCAAGTTGCCGGATCGGTAGTCGCTGCGCCGCGTGCGGAAACATTTCCCCGAGCAAACGGCTATCCAACGCCAACTCGACCTTGCCCGCGCCGACCTGATTGAGGTCAATCGCTCGAGGCGCGGCCAGGTACGAACGCCCCGCCGGTAATGGCCGATCCGGCCGGTCGTCGGCGGAAAACGCACCCAGCGTCACTTCTTGTACGATCCGATCGCCGTCCCGAACCGTTATCGCCGAGCCGGCGTCGGGGCGGTGAATCGTTTCCGTGGTGCAGACCGTTCCGGTCGCCACCGGGGCCCGAAACTTGGCGCGTAGTGAAGTCAAACGCCCCGGCGCGGAACCATCTGCCAGATAGGCATCAATCGCAGTTAACAGCAGGTGAACGCCGTGAACGACGGTACCGCCGAAACGGAGCCGGCGGGCGGCAGTCGGATCGACATGAAGGGGGTTGACGTCGCCGGACAGCTCGCCGAAGCGAAGCGACGCTTCTAACGAGATACTGCTGGTCACTCGTCACGCTCCGCAATGTACAGGCACGTGACCGTTGCCTTTCCCGCCATCGCTTGCTCGATCGTGCGGCCGGACATCGGCTCCAACGATTCGTCGATGATTCGCAGTCCGGCCGCCCGGACGAGGTCTGCCGCTTCCTGCGGGGATCGCAACAAGAAGATGTGATCGGGTGCGGGGCTATTGATGGGAACGTTGACGAACATTCGTCCGTTCTGCCGCAGGCAACGGGTCAGCGATTGCAGCGCCGCGAGCGGCGCCTCGAGGTGCTCGAGAACCTCCGCGATGACGATTGCGTCGAAGGAGCCTGCCTCGCGAACCGCCATCACATCGCGTTGTTCGAGTTGGATCGGGCGAGCGACGTCGAGCCGCCGCAACGCCTCGCCCGTTTTACGGAGACTCTCGTTACTGATGTCCCAGGCTGTAAGCGATTTTACTTGAGGTTGTTGTGCCGCAAGAGCGAGAAAAAGTCCGTGCCCGGGACCGATCTCGAGATAGTCGCTTCCCGGTTGAATCATGGGCAAGAAACGGTTCTTGAAGCCGATGAATGACCGGGCATGATTGAACCACAGTGCTTGCGAGAGGAGTAGTCCGTCCATGTATTTCTCCATGAACGCCTGATCTTGGTAAACGGCGACTTCCGCTTCGGCAAACGTTTTACAACGGTACTCGCCGGTACGCCGGAAGTGCAGTGCCTCCAGATTGAAAACATCGCACATCCAGCGATAGTGGGAGCAGAACGTGTCGACTTCGTCGCCCATGAGGCGACGCACTTGGGCAGCCGCCCAGTCGATGTCTCGCAGCGCCGGCCCATCGTGCGCGCCGAGGCTCCGCTCGAGGTAGGGCTGATGGCTCGGCCAACGTTCGAGGACTGCTGCCACCAGCCAACCCAGATTCTCGCAGGATCGCATGATGCGGTTTGTCGCGGAGGCTTCGCCACGAGTGAGCGGCTCGCCCTGAGAGTCGATCATGCAGTCACCGGACGGTCGGCATCGCCATCGCCGCGCGTCACGTGCAAATCCCCGAGCGCGGGGCGCGCCATCCCAGCATGTGTTCCGACCTCCAAGTTGAGGATGAGCGCCGTTCGCTCTACCGGTTGCAGACGCGAAGGCAGCAGCGGTTGGCCGCCCCTTTCGCTCACCCATCCGGCTCGTTCGAACGTTACTCCAAAATCCGCCGACGACGCGACGAAGTCCGCAAAAGCGCAGCCGGCAGCCTGAAAGCGGCACGCTACTTCGCGGGCAAGCGTGACGCCGGCAGCACGACCGGCGGGTGATCCGGAATGAAAAAACTCGATCACGCGGCCGACGGGCACGTCTGACCCGGCGGCGGTCTCGATGCGGTAGGCCGCAATCGCCGGTTCTTCCGAACTCCCGGCGGCGACCACCACGTAGCGAAACGTCGGGTGGTCGAGGTAGCGCCAACGTAAGTAGCTCGCCGAGCGCACCGTGCCGTAAAATAGCGCTGGATAGCGTTCCCACAACGGACCGGGGTCGTCCGGCCGCCATGCACGGATTACCTCGGGCTCAGAACTCACTTCGCGAAAACGCGCTGCCTCGAGATCGCTCGGAGGCACGTCAGGTAACGCCAGTGCCGCGGCAGCGGCCGGATCGAAGATCGCAAGGTAGCGCGGAATCCGGTCGTAGACCGACCACCCCAACCGGCCGACGATGCGCAGGTTCTCGACGCGAGCGCCGATGCCGAACACGACCGCAAAGCGACGCGTCGCCGCTAGGATCAGCGAAACTCCGACGCCGCGGCGGTACGCCGGGTCGATGGTCCAGTTGACGAGCCAGGCCCCCTCAACCGTTTGTCCGGACGTGCCCCAGAAAACCGAGTCCACCAGATACCCTAACGATCCCACGAGCCGATCGCCGTCCCATGCCGTCAGCATGTCGGCGTGCGCTTCGTCCGCGCGGAAGTACCACGAAAAGAACTCACGATTGCAGAGGGCGATGTCCGGCCGGTAGGCCGCCGCCAAGAACGCTTTCATGTCCGCCCAGCGGTCCATCGGAAAGCGTGGGAGCACGCGCACGCTCATAGCAAGATCAGACAGGCCAATCCACGTCGACGCCGTGCTCGCGTAAACAAGCGACGATCTGCGCGATGGACTGCATCGACGCAATCTCGTCGACCGAAAAAGAAACCCCGCAGCGCTCTTCGAGCGTGACCACGGCATTCAAATGGTTGAGACTATCCCAAGTCTCGAAGTCCTCGGCATCCGCAGTCAGCAGAATTTCCGAAGGATCGACGGAAAACGCCTCCCCGAGGAGCTGTTGGAATTCGTCGCGGCTGATTTTCACGAATCCTCACGAATTGAAACGAAACGAACGTCGAGCGCGGCGTCGACCTCGCGCGTATAATCGGTGCGAGCCGGGCTCGCATCCAGTATGGTAAATCCGAACTGCGGCAGGAGTTCGGCCACGAGCGCATTTTTCGAGGAACGGATATATGAGGCCCGAATGCGCGAGTGCTTGCCGCGTAGAAGCCAACGCCGCAAGTGCTCGAACATGGCATGTTCGACCGTTCGTGCCATGACGCGACAACTCATGAGGAACGCATCGAGCACTGCCTCGTCGCCACCCGTCGTCGCAATCACCACGCCGATGAGGCCGGCGTCGCCGAAGCGATCGATGACGCGGAAGGCGTAGGTATAAGCGGACGGGTCGGTGGCTAGCGCCCTCAACTCCTCGCGTGAGTAGCGCCGCGTCGTGAGGTTGAATTGGTTGGTTTTGGCCACCAATTGTGCCACCCGATCGAGAGAGCCGTCGTCAATCGGAGCCGCGATGAGTTGGAGATCCAGCGACGCGAGGTAGGCATCCGGAGAGGCCGCGACCGTGCGTGCCTCCTCTCGCCAGCGTTCCTGCTGGTAGAGCTGCGTTCGACGAGCGTCCTCGTCGCTGCGGATCGGGCGCTCCAGGATACCGAGGCGGGTGACGAACGGCGCATACTCAATGGGAT
>Ga0302276_10004365_pt1 | contig 11935 bp, 8 predicted proteins | sample III_Bog_N2_3_FD_198768 | JGI IMG/M metagenome (GOLD analysis project Ga0302276, IMG submission 198768) | Peat permafrost microbial communities from Stordalen Mire near Abisko, Sweden - III_Bog_N2_3 | ecosystem: Environmental > Terrestrial > Soil > Wetlands > Peat | place: Sweden: Abisko... | reverse complement strand
AGCCCACGGGTGCACGGCCCGCGTCCTGTGCACGGCCCCGGCCCGGTCCGCGACCGTGTGCGCCGCCAGGGTGGCCGTCGGGGCCTCGCCCTTGCCGTGAGGGCGTGGGCACCGTGTACAATCGTCGGACCACGCAAGGGCCAACGTCGTCCCGCGCGGGGAGATCCACTTCTCACCTGGAGCGACCCGATGACGACAGTTGCACCTTCATCCGACGGCGGTACGACGCCCGCGCGGCCCGTGCCGGTCGCGTCCGGTACCGGCTCCCACCGGGTGACTCACGCTCCGGCCACCGGCCTCTACGACCCACGGTTCGAGCACGATGCCTGCGGAGTGGCCTTCGTCGCCGACCTGCGGGGACGGCCCTCCCACGAACTGGTGCTGCGGGCCGTCAGCGCCCTCGAACACCTGGCCCACCGGGGCGCCACCGGGAGCGAGGAGGACAGCGGTGACGGCGCCGGAATCCTCATCCAGGTGCCCGACACCTTCTACCGGGAGGTCGTCGACTTCCCCCTTCCCCAGCGCGGCCGGTACGCCACCGGGATCGCCTTCTTGTCGCGCGACGAGGACCAGGCCGCCGAGGCCCGGTCCCTGATCGGCAAGATCGCCGCCGAGGAGGGCCTCGACGTGCTCGGGTGGCGGCCGCTCCCCGTGGCCCACGAGATGCTCGGTTCGATCGCCGAGGCGGCCCGGCCGTCGATGCACCAGCTCTTCGTGGCACCGTCGGCCGGCACCCCGTTGAGCGCCGGCGACCCGTCACTGGCCGTGGACCGGCTGGCCTTCGTCCTGCGCAAGCGGGCCGACCACGAGGTCGAAGAGTGCTATCTCGCGTCGCTGTCGGCCCGCACGATCACCTACAAGGGCATGCTCACGTCCCACCAGCTGGCCGAGTTCTACCCCGACCTGGCCGACGAGCGCCTCCAGAGCGGTCTTGCCCTGGTGCACTCCCGGTTCTCGACCAACACCTTTCCGTCGTGGCCGCTCGCCCACCCGTACCGGTACATGGCGCACAACGGCGAGATCAACACCCTGGCCGGCAACCGGAACTGGATGCGCGCCCGCGAGGCGCTGTGCGCCACCGACCTCATGCCGGGGCTCGAACGGGCGTTCCCGATCGTGACCCCGGGGGCGAGCGACTCGGCGTCGTTCGACGAGGTCCTGGAACTGCTCCACCTCGGAGGACGGCCCATCCACCACGCCGTGCTGATGATGATCCCCGAGGCATGGGAGAACCACCGCACGATGGACCCGGCCCGTCGCGCCTTCTACCGGTACCACGCCTCGCTCATGGAGCCGTGGGACGGCCCGGCCGCCGTGGCCTTCACCGACGGCTCGGTCATCGGTGCCGTGCTCGACCGCAACGGCCTGCGCCCGGCCCGCTACTGGGTCACCGACGACGGCATGGTGGTGCTGGCCAGCGAGGTGGGCGTCCTCGACGTCCCCTCCTCGAAGGTGGTCCGCAAGGGACGTCTCCAGCCCGGGCGGATGTTCCTGGTGGACACCGAGGCCGGCCGGATCGTGGACGACGACGAGATCAAGGACGCACTGGCCGCCGAGCACCCCTATTCCGCCTGGCTCGAGGAGGGTCAGATCGACCTCGACGACCTGCCGCCCCGTACCATGCTGACTCCCCAGCACGCGTCGGTGGTCGGACGCCAGCAGCTCTTCGGGTACACCAACGAGGAGCTCCGTCTGATCCTCGCCCCGATGGCCCGGACCGGCGCCGAGCCCATCGGGTCGATGGGATCAGACACCGCCATCGCCGTGCTGTCGGAGCGCTCGCGCCTCCTGTACGACTACTTCACACAGCTCTTCGCCCAGGTCACCAACCCGCCGCTCGACGCCATCCGCGAGGAGCTGGTGACCTCGCTGCTGTCGACGCTCGGCCCGGAGTCGAACCTGCTCGACCCGACGGCCGAGTCGTGCCGCCAGATCATCCTGCCCATGCCCGTCATCGACAACGACGACCTGGCCAAGCTCCTGTACGTCAACGAGGACGGCAACACGCCCGGGTACCGGGCCTTCGCCGTCGACGGCCTGTTCGAGGTGGCCGGTGGCGGGGACGCCCTGCGCACCGCCATCGAAGACGTCCGACACAAGGTCAGCGCGGCCATCGAGGACGGGGCCGACGTCATCATCCTGTCCGACCGGAACTCGACCGCCGAACTGGCCCCCATTCCGTCGCTGCTGCTGGTCGCCGCCGTCCACCACCACCTGGTCCGGACCAAGGCCCGCACCCGGGTGGGGCTGGTCGTCGAGTCGGGCGACGCCCGCGAGGTCCACCACATGGCCCTCCTGAAGGGCTTCGGGGCGGCCGCCATCAATCCGTACCTCGCGTTCGAGACGATCGACGACATGATCGCCTCGGGCCAGTTGACCGGGGTGACTCCCCGTCAGGCCCAGAAGAACTACATCAAGGCGGCCTCCAAGGGCATCGTGAAGGTGATGTCCAAGATGGGCATCTCCACCGTCGCCTCCTACACGGGCGCCCAGGTGTTCGAGGCCGTCGGGCTGGCGTCGGACCTGGTCGAGGAGTACTTCACCGGCACCGTCTCGCGCATCGGCGGAGTCGGGCTCGACGTCCTGGCCGGAGAGGTCGCACAGCGCCACCGCCTCGCCCACCTGGACCGCCCGACCGAGCGGGCCCACCGTGAGCGGGAGGTCGGCGGCGAGTACCAGTGGCGCCGCGAGGGGGAGATCCACCTGTTCAACCCCCGGACCGTGTTCAAGCTCCAGCACGCCACCCGGTCCAAGCGGTACGACGTGTTCAAGGAGTACACCCGGGCGGTGGACAACCAGTCGACGACCCTGGCCACCCTGCGGGGACTGATGACCCTGCGCACCGGGGTGCTGCCGCCGGTGCCCATCGAAGAGGTCGAGGCCGCCCCGGCCATCTTGGCCCGGTTCTCCACCGGGGCCATGTCCTACGGCTCGATCTCGGCCGAGGCCCACGAGACCCTGGCGGTCGCCATGAACCGCATCGGCGGCAAGTCCAACACCGGCGAGGGCGGCGAGGACCCCGACCGGTTCACCCGTGACGACGACGGTGACCTCCGGAGGAGCGCCATCAAGCAGGTGGCCTCGGGCCGGTTCGGGGTGACCTCGGAGTACCTGGTCAACGCCGACGACATCCAGATCAAGATCGCCCAGGGCGCCAAGCCCGGCGAGGGCGGGCAGCTGCCCGGCCACAAGGTCTACCCGTGGATCGCCAAGACCCGGTTCTCGACGCCGGGCGTGGGGCTCATCTCGCCCCCGCCCCACCACGACATCTACTCGATCGAGGACATCGCCCAGCTGATCCACGACCTCAAGTCGGCGAACCCGACGGCCCGGGTCCACGTGAAGCTGGTGGCCGAAGTCGGGGTGGGGACGGTGGCCGCCGGGGTGGCCAAGGCCCACTCCGACGTCGTGCTCATCTCCGGACACGACGGAGGGACCGGCGCCACGCCGCTCACCTCCCAGAAGCACGCCGGGATCCCGTGGGAGCTCGGCCTGGCCGAGACCCAGCAGACCCTCATGGCCAACGACCTGCGCGACCGGATCGTGGTCCAGGTCGACGGCCAGATGAAGACCGGGCGCGACGTGGTGGTCGGCGCGCTCCTGGGGGCCGAGGAGTTCGGGTTCGCCACCGCCCCCCTGGTGGTGTCGGGATGCATCATGATGCGCGTCTGTCACCTCGACACGTGTCCGGTGGGGATCGCCACCCAGAACCCGGTGCTCCGCGAGCGTTTCACCGGCGAGCCGGAGTTCGTCGAGACCTTCTTCGAGTACATCGCCGAGGAGGTACGGGAGTACCTGGCCGCCCTGGGGCTGCGCTCGCTCGAGGAGGCCGTCGGCCGGGTCGACCTGCTCGACGCCGCCGCAGCCGTCGACCACTGGAAGGCGTCCGGGCTCGATCTGGCGCCGATCCTCCAGGCCCCCGACGCGCCCGAAGGGGCGGTCCGCCACCGGGTGGCCGACCAGGACCACGGTCTCGACAAGGCGCTCGACCATGCCTTCCTCGAAGCCTGCCGCCCGGCGTTCGAGGACGGCACCCGCGTCACCGCCGAGGTGGCTGTCACCAATGTGGACCGGACCGTCGGCACGCTGCTCGGATACGAGATCACCCGGCGCCACGGAGGCGCCGGCCTGCCCGACGGCACCATCGACGTGACCTTCCGGGGGTCGGCTGGCCAGAGCTTCGGTGCCTTCGTGCCGAGGGGGGTCACCATGCGCCTCTTCGGGGACACCAACGACTACCTGGGCAAGGGCCTTTCCGGGGGTCGGATCGTGGTGCGCCCGGCCGAGGACGCCCCGTTCGCCGCCGAGGAGAACATCATCGCCGGTAACGTCATCCTCTACGGGGCCACCGCCGGTGACGTGTTCCTGCGGGGCCAGGTCGGGGAGCGGTTCTGCGTCCGGAACTCCGGCGCCATCGCCGTCGTCGAGGGAGTCGGCGACCACGCCTGCGAGTACATGACGGGTGGCCGGGTGGTCGTGCTCGGCCCCACGGGACGCAACTTCGGCGCCGGCATGTCGGGCGGTATCGCCTACGTCTACGACCCCCGTGGGGAACTGGCCCGTGTCTACAACAACGAGATGGTCGACCTCGAGCCGCTGGGCCATGACGACCGGATGTGGTTGCGCGACAGGATCCACCTGCACCAGGTGGAGACGGGGTCCGAGGTGGCGGCCCGGCTGCTGGGCGACTGGACGGTCGAGGCCGAGCAGTTCGTGACGGTGATGCCCCGGGACTTCCGCCGGGTCCTGGAGGCGACCGAGAAGGCCATCGCCGAGGGCCGATCGGTGGACGATGCGGTCATGGAGGTGTCCCGTGGGTGACGTGTCCGGCTTCTTGAAGTTCGACCGGGAGCTCCCGGCCCGCAGGTCGGTGCCGGTGCGCCTCCGTGACTGGAAGGAGGTCTACGAGCCGTTCGCGCCCGAGGCCGCCTCGCAGCAGGGCGCGCGTTGCATGGACTGCGGGATCCCGTTCTGCCACGAAGGCTGCCCACTCGGCAACCTGATCCCGGAGTGGAACGACCTCGTGTTCCGCGACAATTGGTCGGACGCCATCGAGCGGCTGCACGCCACCAACAACTTCCCCGAGTTCACGGGACGGTTGTGCCCGGCCCCGTGTGAGGGCGCCTGCGTGCTCGGGATCAACGCCGAGCCGGTGGCCATCGAGCGGATCGAGTACGAGATCATCGAGCGGGCCTGGGCCGAAGGCTGGGTGGAGGCGATCCGGCCCGGTACGCCGACCGGCAAGCGGGTGGCCGTGGTCGGGTCCGGCCCGGCCGGACTGGCCGCCGCCCAGCAGCTGAGCCGGGCCGGTCACGACGTCGTGGTCTACGAGCGGGCCGAGCGGCCCGGGGGGCTGCTCCGCTACGGCATCCCCGAGTTCAAGATGGAGAAGGCCGTCCTGGACCGGCGGCTGGCCCAGATGGAGGCCGAAGGGGTGGAATTCCGCTGCGGTGTCTCGGTCGGCGCCGCGTCACCCGAGGTGCCCCGGGCCGTGGCCGAGGACGCCCAGGTGGTCCCGACCGCCGACCTGGTGGCCGGGTACGACGCGGTGGTGCTGGCCGGCGGGGCCACACTTCCCCGGGACCTCCCGGTCCCCGGGCGCCACCTCGACGGGATCCACCGGGCCATGGACTACCTGAAGCCGTCGAACATGGTGCAGGAGGGCTCGCTGGCCCTGGCGCCGGTCACCGCGGAGGGCAGGCACGTCGTGATCATCGGGGGCGGTGACACCGGTGCCGACTGCCTGGGCACCGCGCATCGCCAGGGTGCTCGCAGCGTCCACCAGCTCGAGATCATGCCGGAGCCGCCGACCACCCGCCCGGGGGACAATCCGTGGCCGACCTGGCCGTTGATCCTCCGGACCTCGTCGGCCCTCGAGGAGGGCGGCGAGCGGATCTTCTCGGTCACCACCGACGAATTCGTCGACGACGGCTCCGGTCGGGTGGCCGCACTGCGGGGGCACGAGGTGGAGCTGTCGACGGGGGTGGACGGGCGCCCGTCGTTCACCCCGGTGGAGGGGAGTGAGTTCGAGCTCCCCTGTGAGCTGGTGCTCCTGGCCATGGGCTTCCTGGGCGCCGAGCCCGACGGGGTCGTGGCCGACCTCGGTCTGGCGCTCGACCCCAGGGGGAGCGTGGTCGCCGACGACCGGTGGGCGACCAATGTGGACAACGTCTTCGTCTGCGGGGACATGACCCGCGGCCAGAGCCTCATCGTGTGGGCCATCGCCGAGGGGCGATCGGCCGCCGCCGCCGTCGACCGCCACCTCATGGGCACCTCGGCGCTTCCGGCCCCGATCGTCCCGGGACAGCTCGCCCTGCGGTAGCGACGTCGGGTGGCCCGCGTCCAGCCGTCGGGGGAGCGCTGGCATGATGGGTGTCCGCAGGGGGAGGTGTGCAGGATGCCAGATCGGACGGACCGGGCCATGCGCCCGCGTTGGCGGTGGATCGGCGCGCCGGTGCTGGCGCTCACCGTCCTGGCCGGGTGTTCGTCGTCCACCGGCGTGCCGAGCGTCGTCGTCGTGGGGGACGCCGTGGTGGCTGCGGCCCGAACCCAGATCGATGCCGCCCTGGTCCCTCCGTACTCCCCCCGCTACCTGGTCCGTCCGGCCGGCAGCATCGGCGAGCTGTCGGCGCTGCTCCAGAGCTCGATCCAGTCCTCGGGTACCCCGGCGGTGGCGATCACCGCACTCGGGACCGCCGACGCACTGCATCCCGGTGGCAACCCCCGGGCGGCGGGTGCACCCCTGGCACCGCTGGTGTCGGCCACCGCCGCCGTCCCCTGCGTGGTCCTGACCACGGTCGACGTCCAGGCCGATGCCCGCAGCGGCGGTACGGTGGCCGCCCGGATCAATCGTGAGGTCAAGGCGCTGGCCCTCGCCGATCCCGAGAAGTACAAGGTCGTCGACTGGAACGAGTTCCTCAACACCCTGCCGGCGCCCAGCGTGCCCACCTATCTGCGGGCCGACAGCCTCGTCGAGACCTCGGCGGGTGCCCGCTGGTTGGCCACGGCCGACCTCGCTGCGGTCCGGGCATGCGGGACCCGGCACCAGCCGACGGTCATCGGCCCGAACGACGGCTGATCTCCGGGGATCGGGCAGACTGCACCGATGGACGCTCGACGTGCCCAAGCCGCCGACCTGCCCGCCGTGGCCGCCACACTCGCGGGGGCGTTCATGGACGACCCGGTGTGGTCGTGGGTGTTCACGGACCCGGGCAACCGGGAGGGGCAGCTGGACGCGATCTGGTCGCTCCTGCTCGAAGGAAGCGTCGGATACGGCTGGATCTGGATGACGCCGGGGGCCGAGGCGGCGACGCTGTGGATCCCCCCGGGGATGCCTGAGCTGGCCGAGCCCCAGGCCGCCCGCATCGGACCACTGTTCCACGACCTCCTGGGGCCCGATGTGGGACGGGTCGACGCACTGATGGAGCGGTTCGTCACCACCCACCCGGCGGCACCCGACCACTTCTACCTCAGCCTGTTCGGCACCCGGCCCGACTGCCGTGGCCGTGGGATCGGCATGGAGCTCCTGGCCGACAACCTCGCACGGGTCGACCTCGAGGGCCGGCCCGCCTACCTGGAATCGACCAGTGCCGCCAACCTCGAGCGCTACCGCTCGGTCGGCTTCGTGGACCACGGCGGATTCGGCCTGCCCGACGGAGGGCCGACGGTCGTCACGATGTGGCGGGACGCCCGGTGAGGGTTCCGGGCCTGGAGCCGACGTTCCGGCACCTGGACGACGTCGACGTGCCCTGGCAGGAGGTGCGGTCGGTCCGGCTGGCCGACGGAACGGTCGCTTCGGTGTGGGAGAAGTGGCTGGCGTTCTCCGCCGACCCGGTCTACCTGTCGCTGTACGCCAGGTGGGATCCCGGGGTGATCCAGCGCCGGCACGGGCACCTCAGTCCGCACGTGGTGATGGTGCTCGAGGGCGAGATCTGGTGCGACGGCCGGCGGTGCCCGGCCGGTACCCACATCGAGCTCCCCCAGGGCGCGGCGTTCGGACCGTTCGAGGCCGGCCCGGACGGCGCGGTGCTGTTCGAGGTGATGATGGGTGACCCCCGGGGGTGGGGGGATGACCCGGCGTCGTTCGAGCGCCTGCTCGCCGAACGGGGAGCGGAGCCGCTTCCCGACCCGGCGATCGAACTGCCGGAATGGCTGGAGGACCTTCGTGGCCGCTGGGTGGCCGACTGACCCGATGGGACGGGTGGGGCCGGTGCGAGTGGCGTGGTTGCGGGTGTGAGTGCTGTGGAGCCACCCCCGGACCACGGGCCGCGCCATTCTCTTCGCTGGTACCGGGAGCGGTTCGGGTCCGACCCCGTGCCTGCGGGACGCCAGCTGATGATCCCTTGTGATGGGGGACCGTCCCGGGTGAGACTCGAGGAGTACCCACCCCGGATCGAGATCGAGGAGGCCGGCGGCATGTACGTGCTGGCCGACGACGGACCCGTACCTTCCTGGCGCTACCACTTCGTGTCGAAGCTGGGATGAGCGGGCGACCTGGGCCATGATGGCAGGGTGGCTTCAGATGACAACCGAAGGAAGCACCCGGCGCCGGAGTCGGCGGCAGCTCGAGGCGACGTTCCCCCGGTGATGTGGCCCGACGCCGGTTCGGGATTCGAGGCCGATCCGTCGAGCCCGGCCGGGCAGCTCCAGGGCGAGGCGATGTTCCTCCGCGGGGCTTCCGCCGATGGCGCCCGATTCGGTCGGGCCGTGCTGTGGGTGTTGCTCGGCGTAGCCGCCATCGCTTCGGTCTGCGTCGGTGTCACGTTCCTGCTGCAGCACCACTGAGTCCGCCACCATCCGTCCCCCCGCCCCCGGCCCACCGTCCCCCGTCCCCCGTCCCCGGCCCCGGCCCCCGCCCCGGCCCACCGTCCCCCGGCCCCCGGTGTCGCCCCTCAGGTCCGGGGCACGGGTTCGGGCCGGTCCCGGTTGTCGGGCCGGTCGAGTCCGAGGTCGGGCTCCTGGCCGAAGGCCGGTTGGGGCGTGAAGGTCCACCGCGGGTCCTCGTCGGTGGGCCCGGTGCGCAGGAGGGTCCAGCCCTCGTAGGTCTTCAGCCGGTGGTGGTGTCGGCACAGGAGGGCCAGGTTGTCGAGTTCGGTGCGCCCGCCGTGCTCCAGGGGGTGGACGTGGTCGATCTCCAAGGAGTAGCCCACCCCGCACCCCGGCACCACGCAGTGCTTGTCCCGGAAGACCAGGGCGGTGCGCAGGAGGGCGTTGATGGTCCGGCCCCGGTGGGCCACGGCCCGGATGTCCCCGGCCTGGGTGAACACCCAGGCCAGGAAGGCGTCGTCGATCAGGCTCTGGACCACCGGGACCGGGACGGTGCCCTGTCCCTCGATCTCGCACAGCTCCCCGGGTAGGGCGTGACCCCGGCGCAGGGCGTCGAGGTCGACCCGGACGATGACGGTGGCCGGCGGTGGGGAGGTGACCAGGTCGTCGGCCGATCCGAGGTCGGCCGGGTCGGCCAGGAGCCCGGGATCGTCGGCGGTGGTGGCAGGTGTGGTGCCGTCGGGGGTGGTGCCGTCGGATGTGGTGCCGTCGGATGTGGTGCCGTCGGATGTGGTGGTGGTGGTCCCGGACCGGGCCGGGCCGGACCCCGGTGACGAGGGTGCCGCGGTCGGTGCAGAGGGTGACCCTGACGCGGTCGGTGACGATCGCCCGGGTCGTCCCGCGCCGAGCAGCACGAACAGGGCATCGGCCCGCAGGGCCCCTTCGGACTCCGGTGGCGGTGACGGTGGCGGTGACGGTGGCGGTGACGGGGTGGTGGACCGGGAAGGGCCGGACCGGCCCCCGGCCCGGGGAGTGCCACCCCCCTCGGCGGCTGCCGCCCGCCGGTCGTGCCGCAGGCGGTTGGCCACGGGGACCAGGCGGGCCAGCAGCTTCGCCCCCCGCTCGGCGGTGTCCCGGCCCGAGTAGCAGAACGCCCCGTCATGGTCGGTCCAGGAGGCAAAGGACCGCTCGGCGTGGATCCGGGCCTCGGTGGCGACGGGATCGGCCCCGGCGGCCTGGGTGCGGACCTTCCGGCACCGTTCCTTGACCACGTGCAGGGGCTCGGACGCCGAACCGGCCAGCAGTCCGCCCTCGGAGGCCGGATCGAGGGAGGCGGCCCGGGTGATCTCCACCAGCTTCGGACCGGACAGCTGGCCCTTGCGCAGGGCCTCCTCGGTCCCCGGCAGTGCCCCCAGGAGCCGACCGGCCTCGATGGTGCGCCGGGCCGCCCCGGCCGAGCCCCCCTCCAGGGAGGCCAGCAGACCGGCCGGGGAACGGAAGCCCTCCTCGGCCCAGTGGCCCGATTCGGCGATCCGGGGGGCCAGCAGGGCCTTGGCCCCTCCCACCAGGCGCTCCAGGCGACAGAAGCCGGCGTAGAGCGAGGCGGCGTCCGCGCCCACCAGGAGCCCGGGATCCAGATCGGCCACCAGTGCGGTGAGGGCGGCGTCCAGCGAGGACATCCGGGCCGACAGGCCGGGCCCCACCACGGGAGTCACGGGAGTCACCACGGGTCCCACCACGGGTCCCACCACGGAAGTCACCGGGACCGTCGGGAGTGCATCGGAGAAGGTGGCCAGCGCCATGGGGCCAGCCTGGCCGGGGGGTGTGACTCTCATACTGGTCAGGTCCTCGAGCAGGACCAGGCCTGACCCGAATCGTGTGACTGGCCTCGTGCCCTGCCACTGATCTGTCGACCTGGCTCCTGCCCCTGGACGCGCACCAGCCGGTCGGACGGACGTGACCTGATAGGAGCCTTGACCTGCACCATGAGAGTCCTGTCCGCCGTCCCGGCCGGCGGTGCCATCCCACCCGGCAAGGAAGGAAGGCAGATACCAGCATGGCAAAGAACGACAGGATCGTGGTCGGCGGTGTGGACACCCACAAGGATGTCCACGTCGCCGCCGTGGTCGACGACATCGGGAGGATCCTCGGGACCTCGGCGTTCCCGACGACAGCGAGGGGGTTGGCCGAGCTCCACGCCTGGATGCGTTCGTTCGGCGACGTCGCCCGGGTGGGTGTCGAAGGAACCGGGGCCTATGGCGCCGGCCTCGCACGCCACCTGGGCGGCGAAGGAGTCGAGGTGGTCGAGGTCAACCGCCCGAACCGCCAGATGCGGCGGCGTCGGGGCAAGTCCGACACGGTCGATGCCGAAGCGGCTGCCCGGGCCGCCCTGAACGGCGAAGCCACCGTGGCACCCAAAGCCCAGGTCGGCGTCGTCGAGTCGATCCGGGTCCATCGGGTGGCGTTCGTGTCGGCCCGGTCCCACCGGACTCAGGTGGCACTCCAGATCCGGGACCTGATCGTCACCGCCCCGCCCGAGCTCCGGGCGGTCCTCGGCCCGCTCGCCACCGAGGAGCGGGTGGCCCGCTGCGCCCGATTCCGTCTGATGGGTGACCCCGCCGACCCGTCGGTCGGGGTCAAGAGCGCACTGCGATCCCTGGCCCGGCGTCACGAGGCACTGACGATCGAGATGGCCGAGCTGGAGGCGACGCTCGACCGGCTGACGGCCGTGGCGAATCCGGCGCTCCGGGGGGCGAAGGGCGTCGGCACCGACGTGGCGGCCATCCTGCTCACCGCAGCCGGTGACAATCCGGGCCGACTGCGCCATGAGGCGGCCTTCGCCGCCATGTGCGGGGTGAGTCCGATCCAGGCGTCATCGGGCAAGACCCAGCGCCATCGGCTCAACCGCTCGGGCAATCGGCAGGCCAACCACGCCCTCTGGCGCATCGTCAACGTGCGATTGACCTGTGATCCGGCGTCGAAGGCCTACCTGGAGCGCCGGACAGCCGAAGGGAAGTCCAGGAGGGAGATCGTCCGCTGCCTCAAGCGCTACGTGGCACGGGAGATCTTCAGACTGTTGGTGGTTCCCGAAGCGGTGCCCGACGGAGCCGACCTCCGCACGGCACGGATCGCCAGAGGACTCTCCCAGACGCCGGTGGCCACGGCGCTC
>Ga0302276_10004356_pt1 | contig 11943 bp, 10 predicted proteins | sample III_Bog_N2_3_FD_198768 | JGI IMG/M metagenome (GOLD analysis project Ga0302276, IMG submission 198768) | Peat permafrost microbial communities from Stordalen Mire near Abisko, Sweden - III_Bog_N2_3 | ecosystem: Environmental > Terrestrial > Soil > Wetlands > Peat | place: Sweden: Abisko... | reverse complement strand
GTTGCGGCGCCGTACTGCGACGCGCTCCACGGAGCAGCATCGACGGAGAGCATGTAACGCGGAGACGGAAAGCTGGCGCGAAAGGCCGTTTCCAAGGTGAACAGGAAGGCGGTGTCCGCGGCGCTTCCGGGATACTCCCAGTCGAGGTCGAGTCCATCATAGCCGTACTGGACTTCGAAGGCTTTCAGATTCGCGACGAGCGTGGGAACGGCACTGGGATTGGCTTCAAGGCCGGTAACGTCGCCGCCGATCAAGAGCAGAACCTTTGCGCCGGCCGCATGGGCGCTGGGGATGAGCGTGGGCTCAATGAACTGGTCGGGCACCTGCAGGTTGCCATCGGCGTCAAAGCCGACGCCGGAATGGATGATGTGGGTGATCTTGGAGTAGGGAATCTGCGCGGCGGTGTAGGTGTACGGCGCAGCAAGAAACTTGCTGCCGGAGTCGTAGTCGGCCACCAGACGCTTGGCGGGCAGTTGCGCGGCCGTTGTGGTGCTTTGTGCCTGCGTGTACGTCGAGGGAAAACAGAGTGTCACGGCAAGGGCGATGCGAGCAAGAGTCCGGTTTACCAAGGGTCCTCCTTGAGACATGCGCGTTGGCTGCGGCGGTCGAAGCGGAACGCTTTGTGAGGCAGAATCATCGGCCTCGAAGCAAAGGATTGTCAAGGCGGTCGCGCCGGCAGGATGGCTGCCGCACGCTCGTGTAAAAATGGTGTTTCAGCGGGAGGGCATCATGAAACGGCGTGAATTTCTGGCGGCATCGGTTGCGGCATCGGCGATTGCATTCACAGACAGTCAGTCGGCACACGCGCAAGGCACAACAGCGGGCCGCGAGTTCTACATGCTGCAGCGCTATGGATTGCAGCAGGGCCCGCAAGGGAAGCTGGTGGAGAGCTATTTTTCCGACGCGCTGATCCCCGCGCTCACGCGGATGGGCATGGGGCCCATTGGTGCGTTCCGCCTCGATATCGGCCCTGAAACTCCGTCGTATTACCTGCTCATTCCCGGCGCGCTGGAGGCTGTGGCCACGCTCGATCTGCGCCTGGCCGAAGATGCGGCCTTCCTCAAGGCTGCCGACGCGTTCTGGAATGCGACAGCCGGCGCGCCTGCGTTTCTGCGCATGGAGAGCTCGCTGATGTCGGCCTTCACGGGCTGGCCGAAACTCACGCCGCCGGCTGCAACGGCCGCGAAGGCCAAGCGCATCTTTCAACTGCGTACCTATGAGAGCCCGAGCCACGGCGAGCATGTGCGCAAGGTGGAGATGTTCAACTCCGGCGAGTTCGATATCTTCGTCAAGGCCGGACTGCATCCGGTCTTCTTCGGCGACACACTTGTGGGCTCGCGCATGCCTAATCTGACCTACATGCTGAGCATGACCGACCTGACCGAACTCGACGCGAAGTGGGATCTGTTCCGCAACGATCCGGCGTGGAAGAAGCTGTCGACCAGCCAGCGCTACGCCTACGACCAGATCGTGACCAACGTGACCAACCTGATCTTAAGTCCGCTGAGTTGTTCGCAGATCTGATGGGGCAACTGGTTTGCTGTTCGTCGATCAGCGTCCTTGAGCGCCTCATCGCGGGTTTTGGTTGCGGGGGGTACAAGAACATGAATGCCCACGGAACCATGCAGGAACGGGTATGGCTTCAACCCCGGGCGCCGCTTTCGCTCATACAGAATGCCCGGGCCTGAAGGCCGAAACGTGCGGCGCCCTATTTCAGGGGCATGAATGTCCCTGCTCCCTCCAATAATGCCCATGCTCCCTCCGATTCTGCGGCGTGAATACCCCTTGCTCGCTCCGATTTGAATGCTGAATGCGCATCGCGCTCGGCACATCCTTCTTGACAAATATCTTCTAGGCATATATCTAATAGTCATATGACTAAACGCGCAAGCTCAAGCCGTGAAGTCCTGCTCGGCCTGCTGGCCATCGAACCGATGTCCGGCTACGACCTGGGGCTCACTATCCGCGCCTCGGTCGGCCACATCTGGAACGAGAGCTACGGGCAAATTTACCCCAACCTGAAGAAAATGGCCGCCGATGGCCAGGTAAGCGCAAAAATGGAGCGGCAGAAAGGCAAGCCGGACCGGACCATTTATTCAATCACGAACAAGGGGCGCGACCGGCTGGCCGCATGGCTCGCCGTTCCGCCGCAGCCCGAGGTTCCGCGAAACGAGTTCTTGCTGAAACTATTCTTCGGCGAGCGGATTCAAACGAAAACCCTGATCGGCTGGGTGGAGAGCATGGTGGAATCGGAAACCTCGGTCTTGCGCGAGCTGACGCGCGTGGAGCGCGAGGACATTGCACAGAATCAGCGCTATCCCGGCGCGCCCTATTGGAAGATGGCGGCGCGGTTTGGGCAGATGGAGCTCAAGGCACATGTCAAGTGGGCGGAAGAGACATTGAGCGAACTGCACAAGATAGCCAAGAAGGAGAAGTCAAGTGGCGGGAGATAAGGCAGCGATTGTGTCGGAGCCTTTCAAGGATGACACATTCACGTTGTTGGCGCAGGGCACGGTTGCGTTCATCCTGGCGGACGTGGTCCACGAGGCATTGGGGCATGGACTGACGACATTGGCAGTCGGCGGAACGCCGGTGATGTTGACCACCTGCTACTTCAGTTCGGGCGGCAGCCTCAGCCGGTGGATCCCCGCGGCGGGCGGAATTGCGAATGCGATTGTGGGACTGCTCTCGCTTGCTGCTCTGCGCCTGCTGTCAAAGGCGGGGCTGCGTCTGCGCTATTTTCTCACCCTGTCGATTGCCTTCAACCTGTTCTTCGCCGCCGCGTATCCGGCCTACTCTGGGATTGCACTGTTCGGGGATTGGGCGGCGGTGATTGCGGGGCTCAACCCGGGCTGGTTTTGGCGAGTTCTCCTGGTCGCGTTCAGCGTCGTCGCCTATTACCTTTCGATGCGTTTGCTGGGCAGGCAGATGCGCCCGTTCTGCCCTGTCGATGACGCGAGAGGACTAAAGCGGCTGCGGCGGATTACCCTCACCCCCTACCTCGCGGCGCTCGCAGTCGCGGCCCTGGGCGGCGCGCTGAATCCAGCCGGGTGGACGGTGATTTTCACCTCGGCTATTCCGGGCGCAGCAGCCGCATTCGGCCTTACGCAAATGGACCACTTTGTTCCGTTCAAGACGCATGAACCCGCTGCCGCAGCGGGCTCCATCACGCGGAGCCTGGGCTGGATTGTTGCCGCGGCCGTGATTCTGGCGCTTTTTGCGGGGGTGCTGGGGCCAGGGATCAAATTCGGTCCAGCGTTGTGAGCGGCGCTGACAGGCCCGGGCTCAACTCCGATTGTGCCAGGAAGCCCCGGCCCGGTTCAATGAGCGGCCGCTTCGAACGGCATCTCAGATGCTCCCGCGCGGTGGTCCCAAACCGCTTTATAATCGGCGCATGCCATTCAGTGGTGATCCACGGCGGCGATCGGTTGCTCTGCTCGCGGGCGGAGTGGTGCTGTTCTTCGCCTTGCTGGGCACGCTGCAGTGGTTCAACACGTCGAGCGTGGGATTTCTGAATCCGGAGACCTCGGCCGAGACGCTGGCCTTTACCGGGCTCACGGTGCTGGTATTCCTACTGCTGCTGTTACTGTTGATGCTGCTCCTCAGGAACATTCTCAAACTCTACGTGGGCCAGACCAGCAGTGCGCTGGGCGCGCGTTTGCGCACCCGCATGGTGCTGGGAGCGGTGCTGATCGCGCTCACGCCCGCGGTCTGCATGTTTCTGTTCAGCTTCAACCTGATGAACCGCTCCATGGACCGCTGGTTTTCGCCGAAGACTTCGGAGCTGCGCGAGGACTCGACGCGCGTGGTGCTGGAGCTGGCTCAATACGTCACCGACAATGCGCGGGTTGAAGCCGAGTCGATCGCCAGCGCCGGCGCGCCCGACCTGGACGCGCCCAGGTTGCAGGACGAGCTTGGTTCTCATCGCATCACGCTGGGCGATGGTTTTGCCGTGGTCTATGGCAAGAACCTGAAACCGATCGCCAGCTTTCAGGCGCCGCCGGAGTCGAGCCCGGCCAGTCTGCTGCCGTGGCTGCCGGAGAAGAACGACACGGGCACAACCACCGCTGCCGTTACGCTGCACGGGCCGCTCTCAGCCAACCTGCTCTCTGCCGCGCAGCGCGGCGATGAAGCTGTCTTCAGCGTGGGCGGGCAGGAATACGCGCTCGGCATCGCGGCCACGGCTTCCGAGAAAGTGGTTGTTGTGGCGCTGCCTATGCCGAAGGGACTGAGCCAGACGGTGACCCGCATCCGAGCGGGCGCCGACGAATATTGGCAGCTGTTCCGCTCGCGCAGGAGCATCCGCAATTTCTTCGTCCTGCTACTTTTGCTGATCACGGTGTTTGTCTTCTTTTCGAGCGTGTGGCTGGCGCTGTTTCTGTCCAAGCAGATCACGCGGCCGGTTGAGGCTCTGGGCGATGCGATGGACGAGATTGCCGATGGCAAATACGACCACCGCATATCGGTGCTGGCTACCGGCGAAATGGGCGACCTGGTGCGCGCGTTCAATCACATGGCTGCCGATCTCGACGCCAGCCGGTCGCTCGCGGAAACATCGTCAGCACAGCTGACCGCGGCCAATCAGGCCATTGAGGAGCGCCGGCGCGAACTCGAGACCATTGTCGAAACCATTCCCAGCGGCGTGGTCACGCTGGATGGCGGAGGCACGGTGCTGCAGTCCAATCGCGCCTTTGCCGGCCTGATGGGCCGCCGTGAGGACGTGAGCCTGACCGGAGAGCGCATTGAAGATCTGCTGCCGGCCGAGTGCTGGGACGACCTGGCCGGCGTGATCCGGCGCGGTCAGCGCATGGGCGCCGCATCCACAGAGATTGAGATGCATGCCCGCGGCCGCACCATGCACCTGGGCGTGACCAGCGCGCGACTGGAGCTGGCGCACAGCAAGCAGGGAACCGTGCTGGTGGTCGAGGACATGACCGAGCTGCTGCGCGCGCAGCGGCAACTGGCGTGGAAAGAAGTAGCGCAGCGCGTGGCCCACGAGATCAAGAATCCGCTCACGCCGATCGCGCTCTCTGCCGAGCGTATCGGCAGGCATCTGGAGCGGCGCCAGCCGGATTCGATGCAGGTGATTCGCAAGTGCAGCGAGGTGATTCTCGGTTGTGTGGGAACGCTGCGGACACTGGTTGATCAGTTCTCCGCGCTGGCGCAGTTTCCGGCGCCGCAGCCGCGCCCTTGCGACCTGAACCGCGTGGTCGAGGAAGCGCTGGCCCTGTTTGCAGGGCGTCTGGAAGGCATTACGGTCGAGTGGGATCTGGAGCCGGACCTGCCCGCGGTGCTTGCCGATCACGATGGCATCCGCCGCGCGCTCGCCAACTTGATCGATAACGCCGCCGAGGCCATGCAGGGAAGCCTGCTGCGCGTGCTTGGCGTGCACAGCGCGCTCAGCGAAGACGGTGCGGCGGTCGAAGTGACCATCTCCGACACCGGGCACGGCCTCACCGATGAGATTCGCGAGCGCCTCTTCCTGCCCTTCTATTCCACCAAGAGCCGCGGCACCGGGCTTGGTCTTTCGATTGCCGCAAAAATCGTGCAGGAGCATGGCGGCAGTCTGCGTGCAGAGGGCAACATTCCCAAGGGCGCGCGCTTCATGCTGCGGTTGCCGTTGCTGGACGCGACCGCAACCTCTCAGTCCGTGCTTGAGGGCTCTGCCGTGCGAGGATTGACATCATGAACCACATCCTGGTGGTGGACGACGAAGCGGAGATTCGCAACTCTCTCGAAGAGATTTTGCGCGAGGAGGGTTACAGCGTGGCCACAGCGGCCACGGCCGCCGAGGCCATGGTTCTGTTGCAGGATGCGCCTTACGACGTTGTCCTGCTCGACATCTGGCTGCCCGACCGCGATGGTCTCGACGTGCTGACGGAAATGCACCAGCTGGCCCAGGATATGCGGCCGGAAGTGGTGATCATCAGCGGCCACGGCACAATTGAAACAGCCGTCAAGGCCACCAAGCTGGGCGCGTATGACTTCCTCGAAAAGCCGCTCTCGCTCGACCGCACGTTGATCGTGCTCAAGAACGCGGTGGAAGCGCGCCGCCTGCGCACGGAGAATCTCGAGTTCAAGCGCCAGTTCAGCGTGGGCTCGGTGCTCACCGGCGAAAGCGTTCCGTTAAAGGCGCTGCGCCAGCAGATTCGCCTGATGGCGCCCACCAACGGGCGCGTGCTCATCTACGGCGAGTCGGGCACCGGCAAGGAACTGATCGCCCGGGCGATTCATGCGGAAAGCCTGCGCCGCGACCGCGTCTTTGTCGAGCTCAATTGCGCCGCGATTCCGGAAGCGCACATTGAGGCGGAGCTGTTCGGCTATCGCCACGGCGCGCAGCCCGGCGGCCCGGTGGAGCAGCGCGGAACGCTGGAGCGCGCCGACGGCGGCACGCTGTTTCTGGACGAAGTGGGCGACATGAGCCTGAAGACGCAGGCCAAGGTGCTCTCTGCGCTTGACGACCAGCTCTTCACGCCCGTTGGCGGCACGCAGCCCTTGCGCGTGGACGTGCGCCTCATCGCCGCTACCAACAAGGATCTGGAGGAAGAGATCGCCAAGGGCAACTTCCGCGAAGATCTTTTTTACCGGCTCAACGTGGTCCCGTTTTTTGTGCCCCCGCTGCGCGAGCGCAAGCAGGACATTCCGCTGCTGGCGAAGGAATTTCTCGCCGAATTTGGCCGCCAGTACGGCCGTCCGCGGATGGAGATCGGCGACGACGCACTGGCCACACTCGGCGCTTATCACTGGCCGGGCAACGTGCGCGAGTTGAAGAATGTGATTGAGCGGGTGATGATCCTCAATCCGCGCGTACTGCGTATCGAGCGTAAGCACTTGCCGCCGCTCACGCACAAGGCGGGCACGCGTTCGACTGAAGAGTTCTCGTCGCTGCAACAGGCCCGTGATGCGTATGAGCGCGAGTACATTCTCAAAAAAGTTGAGGAAGCCCGCAACAACATCAGCCACGCTGCCGAGCTATTGGGGCTGGAGCGCAGCCATCTCTATCGCAAGATGAAGGCGCTGGGGATCAGTGTGCGCGAGTAGGCACCTGCGGTGCGGTCCGCCGCGGCGGAGCGCTTGCGCGCCAGAAATTCCAGAGTCTCGCTGCCTGGCGCCCCAGGTCTCGGTTGTGAGACCTGGGAACGCATGCTCCCAATCCAGTCAAGCTCGAATCAGAACTTCGCAGGCGGCAGGCTCACCGGCCGGGCTTCGAGCAGCGCCTCAATCGTGCCCAGCGCATCGAGCACCGCGCCGGAAACAGGCGCGTCCACTTGCACCACGGCCAGCGCCTGCACAGGCTTTGCGCCGGAGCGCTGCCGGCCCAGCGCGAAGTTGGCAATGTTGACGCCGTGCTCGCCGAGGATAGAGCCGATGCGCCCGATCACACCGGGCACGTCGAGGTTGCGGCACACCAGCAGGTCGCCTTCGAGCGGCGTCTCGATGTCGATGCCGTCATACTCCAGCAGGCGCGGCTGTTCCTCGTGAATGACCGTTGCCGTGGCGTGGCTTGAACCTGTCGCTGTGTGCAGCTCAAGCTGCAAGACCGATGCCGACCCGCCGCGATGGCTCTCGGTCTTTTCCTCATGCAGGCGAATGCCGCGCTCCTGCGCTACGGCCGCAGCGTTGATGCGGTTCACGTTCTCCGACCCCTGCAACAGGCCTTCGATGGCCGCGTTGCGCACCAGCTCTGTCTTCGCTTCAGCCAGTCCGCCGCCATAGGTCAGGTGAATGGACTCGATGCCCGGCTTGCCGACTTGCGCGAGGAACGAACCGAGGCGGCCGGCGAGATCGATGTAGGGTGCCAGCACCACGTACTCCTCATGCGTGAGCGAGGGGAGATTCACGGCGTTCTGCACCACGCCGAGCTTGAGATACTCGCGCACCTGGCGTGCAATCTGAATACCTACGGCCTCCTGGGCCTCCGCTGTTGAACCGGCGATGTGCGGGGTGAGAATCACGTTGTCGAGCCCGTGATAGGGCGTGTCTTTGGCCGGCTCCACGGAAAATACGTCGAGCGCCGCGCCGGCAACGTGGCCGCTCTGGAGCGCCGCCACCAGTGCCGCATCGTCAATCAGCTCGCCGCGCGCGCAGTTGATGATGCGCACGCCCTTCTTCATGGCCGCGAGAGATTTTGCGTTGATCACGCCGGCGGTCTGCGCGGTCAGGCCGACGTGGAGGGTGATGTAATCCGAGCCCGCGATCAGCTCGTCGAGTGTCACCAGCCGGATGCCGTTCTCGCGCGCGACGGCCGCAGAGACAAAGGGATCGCTGCCGATAATTTCAAGTCCAAATCCGCGCGCCCGCTTGGCAACCTCGAGGCCAATGCGGCCCAGGCCGAGAATGCCCAGCGTCTTGCCGCGCAGCTCAGCGCCTTGCAGGCTTTTCTTCTCCCACTTGCCGGCGTGCATGGTCGCGTTGGCGGCGGGCAGCTTGCGCGCCAGGGCCAGCATCAGGCCGATGGCCAGCTCGGCCACGGCCACGGCGTTCGCGCCCGGCGTGTTCATCACCACGATGCCGCGGCGCGTGGCGGCGTCGGCGTCAATGTTGTCCACGCCCACGCCGGCGCGGCCCACCACACGCAGCTTGGGCGCGTGCTCCATCAGCGCGTCATCCACCTGCACGGCGGAGCGAACCACCAGCGCATCGGCGTCGGCAAGGGCGGCGTTGAGCCCATCAGGCAACTGGTCGTGCGTCAACACTTCCCATCCCGGTTCGGCTGCAAACACAGCCAGCGTGGCCGGCGATACCTTCTCCGCCAGTACGATCTTCATTTTTTCTCCCTTGTCTTTTTCCGTCGCGACATAGTCGTCAAAGCGGATGCCCTGCTGCTCGCAGAACAGGTCGAACATCCGCACCACGGCGGCGTGCGGCTTGCCCTCGCCCCGCTCGTATTTGGTGAGCGAGTTGGGATGCACGCCCAGCCGCTCGGCCATCTGGTACTGGTAAAGGTCAAGCTGCTTGCGCGCGATGAGCAGCTTTTCCGCGAATGTGAGTTCAGCCATAAAAGGCAGCTCCTGGTAAGTGCAGTCGAGTTATAAGCGGAGTTAGCGTTGTGAGCGGAGTTAAAGACGGTATTTGCCGATCCGCCAACTCCGCAAGCCCTGCTAACTCGCGCGAAGCGCGGCTATAGCAGTTTCGGAATTGCGGTAGACCGGAAGCACGAGCTTAAGTGGCTTTTTTCTCAAGAAAAAGCCACCCCGCACACCGTCAATGAGGACCGCACAAATTCCGAAACTGCTCTAGCTCCGTTCCCGCTTGGCAAACACTTCCTGTGCTGCGGCCACGCCCTGTCCGTAGACTACCGGCAATCCAAGCGTGTCTTTGGCGATGTGTTCCATGGCGCCGAGGAATGCGATGGTATCCAGAAAGTCGAAGAAGCCGAGGTGCGCGACGCGGAAGATCTTGCCCTGCATGGAGCCTTGTCCATTCGCGGTCACCAGGCTGAAGCGGGTCTTGAGGGCCTTGACCACGGTGCCTGAGTCCATGCCCTCGGGGACTGAAACAGCGGTCGCTGCTCCCGATGGAGAGACGGGCGCAAACAGCGTGAAGCCCAGCGCGGTGAGGCCGGCGCGCGTGGCGGCGGCGTTGACCTGCGCGTTGTCGATCAGCGCAATGCGGCCTTTCTCAATGTCTCCGCCTGCCTGGCCGGCAATGTAGTCGAGCGACGCGCTCAACCCGGCGATCAGCGCCACGGCCGGCGTGTACGCGCTCTCGCCCTTGGCCGCGTTCTTGCGCTCCTTGCGCAGGTCGAAGTAGTAGCGCGGATTCCTGGCCGTCTCCATCGCCTTCCAGGCCTTTTCGCTCACGCTGAGGTACGCCAGGCCCGGCGGAATCATGACCGCCTTCTGCGAGCCGCCGATGAGGATGTCGATGCCCCAGCCGTCCACGTCGAAGGTCTGCGTGCCTAGGCCGGTGATGCCGTCAACGACCAGCAGGGTCGGCGTGCCCTTGACGAGCTTCGCAACGCCTTCCACGTCGTGGCTTACGGCCGTCGAGGTCTCCGAGGCTTGCATGAAGACAGCCTTGTGTTCCGGCTTCAGGGCGGCCTTCACCTCGTCGAGCGCGAAGGTCTGCCCGTAGGGCTTCTCCACCACGTCGACTTCGCAGCCGAAAGCCCTGGCCAGGTCGACCCAGCGCTCGCCGAACTTGCCCGCTGTGAGCACCAGCACGCGGTCGCCGGGCGTGGTGAGGTTCGAGACCGAGGCCTCCATGGCGCCGGTGCCAGAGCTCGACAGCAGGATCACGTCGTTCTGCGTTCCCACGAAAATCTTCAGCTGGGCAAGCACCTTGAGGAACAGGGCGCGGAACTCCGGCGTGCGGTGGTGGATGTCCGCCGCGGCCATGGCAAACTGGGCTGCGGGCAGCAGCGGGGTGGGTCCGGGCGTAAAGAGGCGAGTCTTGCGGATCATGGCAATTCCTCCTAGGAGTGAAATCACAGAATACACAAAAATGTGATTTATGTGAATGTCTATCTGCAAGAAATCGTTCTGGAGTTTCCCGATCGGGGCGGGGGCCATCTGTGGAATCCTCCCGCATCTCTCACAAAACAAAAAACACAGCCGCAAACCTTCTGGGTATAATTCGCCCATCTCCGACGAAGAGGAAATTACCCCATGAGAAGGTTTCAGGTGCTTGTTGCGCTCGCCACTGTTTCGCTTTTCCTGCCTGTTTGCGGGGCGCAAACCAAGGATGCCAAGGGCTGCACCGACTCGCCGCTGCTTAGCCGCTTTCCCGACAGCATCATCACCGGTTGCAGGAGTGCGGATGACGACTCCTTCAAATTCGACATGGGAGACGGGAAGCCGCAAAAGGTGCTTGAGGGCAAGGTCCAGGAGATCAGGTACCATTTCCCCTCGACCGCCAGCAAGGCGCAGGTGGTGCGCAACCTTACGACAGCATTGCGCGCGGCAGGCTACAGCTTCGACCTCGATACGGGCGGGGCCGGCAACTACACGGCGCACATGGGCAAGACCTGGATCTCGGTACAAGTTTCGGTAAGCGGCGACTACCGGGAGGTTTTTGTCACCGAAACAGCGCTTACTCAGGACGTTGTGGCCAACGCTGCCGCGCTTTCGACGGGCCTTTCCGGCGCAGGGCACGTGGTCATCAACGGCATCCTCTTTGACACGGGCAAGGCCGACATCAAGCCCGAGTCTGACGCGGCGCTCGCGGAGGTGTCCAAGCTGCTCAAGGGCGACCCCAAGCTGCTGGTCTACGTGGTGGGCCACACCGACAATGTGGGAGGCCTGGCCGCCAACATGGACCTCTCCAGGCGCCGCGCCGCGGCTGTGTCGCAGTTGCTCACGACAAAATACGGCATTCCCGCCGCGCAGCTTTCCCCGTTCGGCAACGGCCCGTATGCGCCAGTCGCCTCGAACGACTCCGAAGACGGGCGCGCCGCCAATCGGCGGGTGGAACTGGTCAAGCAATAGCTGCGATCGACTTGCCCGGCCGCTCAATTCCATCATCGAGGGCGCCGTGGGGCGGCCCTTTTCCTGGGGTGCGCAGAATTGTCAGCCATACCCGACGCGGCGGTGCTCTCCCGGAGATCGTTACAATGGTCTTTCAGCCCGGGCCAGCGGGGAAAGACCAACAGAGGATTCCATGACCGAAGCAGGCGCACTTGAAGCACTCGTCAACCAGCAGGTGATCGTCGCCATGAAGGCGCACGATGGCACCCGCACCACCACGCTGCGCCTGATCAAGAACTCGCTCAAGAACAAGGCCATCGAGAAGCGCGAGGCGCTCACCCCGGCCGAGGAGCAGCAGGCGCTGGCCACCATGATCAAGCAGCGCCGTGACTCGATCGAGCAGTTCACCAAGGGCAACCGCCCTGCGCTCGCCGCCGCCGAGGCTGCCGAGATCACCGTCATTGAAGAGTTTCTTCCCAAGGCTCTGGACGATGCCGCGCTTGAGGCGCTGGTTGCCGAGGCTGTCGCGGAAGTC
>Ga0302276_10004337_pt1 | contig 11976 bp, 10 predicted proteins | sample III_Bog_N2_3_FD_198768 | JGI IMG/M metagenome (GOLD analysis project Ga0302276, IMG submission 198768) | Peat permafrost microbial communities from Stordalen Mire near Abisko, Sweden - III_Bog_N2_3 | ecosystem: Environmental > Terrestrial > Soil > Wetlands > Peat | place: Sweden: Abisko... | reverse complement strand
ACGCACGCGGGCGACGGCGATCCCCTCGACGTGCTGGTCCTGATGCAAGAACCCCTGGTCCCCCTGACCATCGTCCGGGCCCGCCCCATCGGCGGCTTCTCGATGCGCGACGACAAGGGCGTCGACGACAAGATCGTGGCCGTCGCCGTCGACGATCCCGCCTTCGCCCACTACCAGAGCCACGACGAGCTGCCGCCCCACGTCACCCTCGAGCTGATGCGCTTCTTCTCCGACTACAAGGTGCTGGAGAACAAGCTCTCCGAGGTCGAGGAGCTCTATGGCCGCGCCCGCGCCGACGAGGTCATCGAGGCCTCCGTCGCCGAGTACCGGCGCCTCCACGGCTGGTCCAAGGGTTAGCCCCCGGCGCGGCAGCCTTTGGGCTATCGTCGCGGCCCGGAGGCCTACCTTGCACCCCAACGCCGTGACCATCGAGACGTTCTACACCTGCTTTGGCAAGCGCGACGCGGAGGGGATGCTCGCGTGCTACGCGCCCGACGTCGAGTTCTCCGACCCCGTCTTCCCCGACCTCAAGGGCGAGGAGGCCTTCGCCATGTGGCGGATGCTGACCGCCCGCGCCAAGGACATCCGCATCGAGGCGAGCGGGATCGACGCCAACGACGCCTCCGGGCGCGCCCACTGGGAGGCCTACTACACGTTCTCCCAGACCGGCGGGAAGGTGCACAACCGCATCGACGCCAGCTTCACCTTCCGGGACGGGAAGATCGTGCGCCACCAGGACCACTTCGATCTCCGCGCCTGGGCGGGGATGGCGCTGGGCCTCAAGGGCAAGCTGCTCGGCTGGCTGCCCCAGGTGCAGGGGGCCATCCGCAAGAACGCGGACGCGGGGCTGCGGGCGTACATGGCGAAGAAGGGCTGAGGCCGGGCGGAGGCCGCCACGCCCGGCGCCCGGCGCGGGGTCACTGGATGAGGAGGCAGGTGCCGCCGAAGCAGGTGAGCGGCGCGCAGCAGTCGCTGCTCGAGGTGCAGGCCCCGCAGGCGCCGCCGTTGCAAGCCTGGTTGCCGCAGTCGCGGCACGACGTGCAGCCCGGCGGCGTGGTGGTGCCCGCGTCGCTGCCCGCGTCCGGAGGGGCGGGCGCGCCGGCGTCGGGGATGGCGGCGGGCGGCGGCGGGCACAGGCCGCCGTTGACGACGCCGCGGTCGAAGTGGATCGCCGTCGTGCCGTCGGTGGTGAAGCTCTGGGCGAAGACCCCCCCGTACAGGGTGACCGAGCTGGGGAAATCGAGGATGCCGTAGCCGACCCAGAGGTTGCCGCCGACCTGCCAGGGGCCGTCGAACAGGAGCCCCTGGGGCGAGCCGATGTAGGTGCGCATGAGCGCCGGGTAGTTCGGCGAGCCGATGACCACCTGCTGCGTGCTGCGGATGGTGCCGCCGACCACGAGATCGAACTGCGCCGTGGGGTCGAGCACGAACGAGATGGGCGCGTTGGTGTTGACGTCGCCGCCGATGAAGAGGGCGGTGTTCCCGTGCGCGGCGATGGTGAGCGTCGCGTCCGTGTCGATGCTGGTGAGGTAGTAGACGCCGCAGGGCAGGTCGATGCGCATCGGGCTGTTCGTCTGCACGGCGATCGACGGGTTGAGCGCGATGGCCACGTCGTCGTTGTTCGCCGCTGCGGCCGCCACCCAGGAGGCGATGGGCAGCAGATCCTTGGCGGCGCAGTCGCACGGCGTCCCGACGGTGACGGGCGCGTACACGAGCTGGTTCTTGAGGATCGTGCCCTGGAAGGGGTCGTTCACCGGGACGGTGAGCGTGCCGCCGACGGTGAGCGTGCTCTCGGTGAGGATCGAGCCGTTGACGTGGGCGTTGCCCTCGAAGTCGATCATGGTGTTGGCGCTGATCGGCCCGTTGATCTCCACGTCCTGCTTGATGTCGATGATCGCGTCGGTCTGGAGGCCCGCCGGGCTCGCGATCCACATCGGCCCCCAGACCGTCACCGCGCCGTTCGAGTCGAGCTGGCCGTTGATGCCGAGCCCCGCGCCGAGACCGCCGGGCAGGTAGGGGCCCTTGGTGCTGTCGTAGCCGTCGATGAGGATGGTGCTGGTCGAGGTGACGTCCTCGCAGGAGCAGAGGCCCCAGGTGAAGCTGGTCTGCGCGACGCACCCGGCCGTGGTGGTGCCGAGCTGGATCGGCGGGCCGTTGCCGGTGCAGACGCTGGTGGTGGTGCCGCCCTGCGTGTAGATGCACTGGCCGCCGGTGCAGCCCTCGTTCTTCCCGCACACGGTGCCGCAGGTGCCGCAGTTGTTGCTGTCGTCCTGGAGGTCGAGGCACGCGCCGTTGCACGCCGTGAGGCCCGGCAGGCAGCTCGAGGAACAGGCGCCTCCGGAGCAGACCTGGGTCGCCGTGCACGTCACCCCGCAGCCGCCGCAGTTCTGCGGGTCCTGCGAGGTGGGGATGCAGACGCCGTTGCATGGCGCCTCGTAGATCGAGCACGTCGGCCCCGCCTCCACGCCCGCGTCGGCGCTGCCGGAGGAGCTGGAGGAGCTGGTCGCCCCGCCGGTCGATCCGCTCGACGAGCTGCCCGAGGTCGAAGAGCTGGACGACAGCGAGATGCCGCCCCCCAGGCCGGAGCTCGTCGAGGAGGTGCTGCTGCTCGAAGCGGCCCCGCCCGACGACGAGCTCGAGGCGGCTCCGCCGGGCCCGGATCCTCCGGGCTGCGCCGAGCCGCTCGAGCCGCCGCACGCGGCGTGGCTCAGCACCACACCGGCGCAGAAGATACCCAGGGTCTGGAACGTATTACGCATGGACACTCTCCGTAGGTGCGCGAGGGTTATCAGGACACGATACACAGACGGCGGCGGCGACACCCGAGGAGAACATGCGTCGAGACGGCCAGAGCAGGACGAGGGCGGCGGCGCCCGTCGCCCGGAGAGTCAATACGTGATGCTGGTCAATCGGAGAAGCATAGCCCCTCCCTGCGCCGAGGCTCCATGGCTCCGTCGCGTGTCTTTGTATACTTTCTGAATCAGCGCGACGGTCGGTCAGGCGGTCGGTCATGCGGAGAGAGCCGGCGTCACGAGGCGCTCCGGGTCGCGAGACGGCCCCGGTCGCTTCCGGTTCGGTAGCTCGTGCTCGAGGACGACGATTCCGCTGTCCGTGCAGCCATTTCTGAACGGGCTCGCTCGATTTTCGAGCGCCTCGGTGGGCTTCCAGGTGCCTCGCGCGATCCGGAACGGGCTCGGCCGATTTCCAGGCGGGTCGCGCGATCCGGAACGGGTCGAGCCGATTCCGGAGCGATTCGTGCGATCCTGAACGGGTTCAACGGATTCCAGAGCGCTTCCTGCGTTTCGTCGAGCTGGCTCGTCCGGTTCCGAACCGGCTCGGTCGATTCCGGACCGCCTCGCCATCGACCGAACGGGCTCGGACGACACCGACGCTCGTCGGCATCGGCCGAACGGGCTCGGTCGATTCCGGAGCGCTGCGCCGTTGCTCGAACGGGCCCCTCCGACCTCGGGCAGGCTCCCGCGACCCCGAAGCGCGGTGCCCTCGCTCGAACGGGCTCGGGCGTCCGCGAAGCGCTTCCCCGGGAGCGCCGGAAGCGGTTCGCGCGATTCCGAGGCGCTCGGGGCGATTCCGAGGCGCTTCGCCCGCGTCCGGCCCGCCAGGAGCACGAAGGTGCCGGCTCGGTGCAGCCCTCGCGGGGTCGCCCGCGCGGGTGCCGGGCCGCGCGCGGGCTTGGCGCCGCGGCGGCAACTCTGCCGGTTCGCTGGAGGGCAAGGCCGTTCGACGCGCGCCATCGCCGTTCGCGCGCAGCCGCGTCGCTTCACGGCGGGCGCCGTCGCCACCAACGGAGCTCGTCCGCATCGGCAAAAGATGGGCTGGCTCCACTCCGCCGCCGCACCTCTCGACGTGGCTTCGAAGGCTCGGCGAGCACGGGGACGGCTCCTCGCAGGAGCTCGCCGCTCGCCGCCGTGCGCGCCGTGTCACGCGCGGATACCCCGCCTCGCTCCGGTCTCGGCCGCCTCACCCCCGGGCGAGCGGGTCTGGGCGATACGGTGCGAGGTGAGCGGCCGGCGCCGCGGCGCTACCGCAGCACCGGCCCCAGCAGGTCCTCCGCCCACTCGTCGTAGGCCCGCGCCGCCGGGTGCAGCCCGTCGTCGGCGATCATCCCCGCCTCCGCCTGGCGCCGCATCCGCGGGAAGAGGTCGACCCAGCGCGCGCCCGCCGCGGTGGCCTCGGCGCGCAGCGCGTCGTTGCAGGCCTCGATCTGCGCGGCGATGGCTCGCGGCTCGCCGAAGCCGGCCGCCACCGGGGAGCGCGACCAGTCCGGCTGCGGCAGCACGAAGATGCGCGCCGCGGGGACGCCCGCCGCCACCACGGCGGCGAGGATGCGGTGGACCTGGGCCCGGTAGCGGCCGAGCGGGCTGCCGTGGACCAGATCGTTGGCGCCGATCGCCAGCGTCACCAGCGTGGGGGCGAACCCCGCGACGCGCGGGAGCTCGCGGGCGATGAGGTCGTCGGTGGTGTAGCCGTTGACGCCCAGGTTCTCCAGCGTCACCGGGACGCCGCGGGCGCGGAGCCGCTCGGCGAGGCGGACCGGGAAGGCAGCGGCCGGCCCCGAGCCGGTGCCGGCGGTGAACGAGTCGCCCAGGGCCAGGTAGCGGACGGCGACCGTCGCCGGGGCCGCCGGGGTCGCGGAGGGGGTCGCCGAGGCCGGCAGGGCCGCCGGAATCGCGGAGGCGGCCAGGGGTGGGGCCTGGGCGGGAGGCTCGGGGGTGCAGGCGGCGAGGGCGAGCAGGGCGAGGGCGCGGCGCATCACCGGGGGGCTACGCGCCGCGGGGGCTCGCGGATGCGGGGCGCGCCGCAGGATCGCCGATGTCGGGCGTCCAGGTGGGGTGGGACCAGCGGCGGTCGCCGAAGAGGACGCGGGTCTTGTAGCCGGCGAGGCCCATCCCGACGTCCATCGAGATGCGCGGCACGTTGAGCGGGTCGAGGCGGGACTCGACGCACAGGCCGGTGCCGTTGGTGAAGCCGAGCTCGAAGCCGGCGGCGGCGGGCACGCCGCGCAGCAGGCCGCCGATCTCGTAGCCGACGGGGTAGGCCACGGCGTAGACCTCCTCCCCGAGCGCCTCGCGCAGCACCCGGGCCGAGCGCGCCAGGTCGCGCTGGGCGGCCTCGGGGGAGAGCGTGTTGAGGATGACGTGGTCGTGCGAGTGGCTCTGCACGTCCATGCCGGCGGCGCGGAGGCGGCGCACGGCCCCCCAGGAGAGCACGGTGCGGGCCGCGAGCGCGCGCTCCTCGACGGGGTCGAGGGAGACGCCGGCGTCCGCTTCGAGGCCGTCCCAGAGCCGCGCCAGGTCGAGGTTCACCGCGCGCTTGACCGCCCAGCAGAGCGCGCGCGCGGCGGCCGCGGGGGCGCGCGCGGGCTCGAGGACGAGGCGCTCGGGGTAGTGGAGCTCGACGCGAGCGCGACGGCAGCGCCGCATCAAGAGCCAGATGCGGTCCCACCAGAAGAGCCTCCCGGCGTCGGGGAAGCCGGTGGGGATGAAGAACGTGGCGGGGACGCCGGCCTTGCGGAGGACGGGGAGGGCCTGCGCGGGGACGTCGGCGTAGCCGTCGTCGAAGGTCACCAGCACCGGGTTGGGGGGCAGGCGGTGGCCTTGGCAGAAGCGGCGTACGTCGGCGAGCGAGACCACGGTCGCGTGGGCGCGGAGCACCTCGAGCTGCTGCGCGAGCTCGTCGGGCGTGGACTCGTAGACGCCGGGATCGAGCTCGCCGGCGTCCTCGGGGCGGCCGAGGCGGTGATAGGTGAGCACCGCCAGCCTGGGCCGACCGAGGCGGGCGCGCAGCCAGAAGAGCCGGTCGAGGAGCCCCGCCCGATCGAGGGCGCGCCCCCCCAGCTCGCCGAGCCGGAGGCCCATCACGAGAGCCTCCGCAGCGCCTCGACCAGCCGCGCCAGCCGGCCCGCGGGCTCGGGCGCGAGGAGCCCGGCGTCCGCCGCCTTGGCGAGGCAGGCGTCGCGGTCGAACGCGACGCGGCAGAGGCGCACCACGCCCCCGTCGGGGGCGGCGTCGAAGAGGGCGAACGCCGCGCGCGGATCGCCGTCGCGCGGCTGCCCGACGCTGCCGGGGTTGACGAGGTAACGGGCGCCTGCGGCGAGCTGGATCATCGGACCTTCCCACGATCGCCGGGCCTCACCGTTCGCCTCGTGGACGACGCCGCGGTGGGTGTGCCCGAAGAAGGCGAGCGACACCGGCCACGGGCCGTCTCGAAGGGCTTGGATGCTCCGCGCCACGCGGGCGTCGCTGCTGAGGTGGAGGTCGGCGTTGGGCGCGGGGTGGAGGGCCCCGTGGAAGAGCAGGAAGCGCCCGTCCACGACGCGGTGGACGGGCAGCGCCGCCAGGAACGCCCGGCTCCGCGCCGAGATCCGCGCCCGCGTCCACAGCGCCGCGCGCCGCGCCACGGGGCCGAACCGGGTGGGCTCGGCGAGCCCGGCGGCGACCCGATCGTGGTTGCCGGCGACGCAGATCACCGAGGCGGCGCGGAGCCTCTCGACGCACGCGTCGGGATCGGCGTGGTAGCCGACCAGATCCCCGGCGCAGACGACGCGCTCGGCGCCCTCGGCCGCGGCGGCGGCGAGCACGGCGGAGAGCGCCTCGAGGTTGGCGTGGACGTCGGCGAGGACGGCGTACCTCACCGCGGGGCCCCCGCGGGGCGCCCTCGCGGCGCGGGGGCGCGGCCGCGCACCAGGTTGATCACGAACGGCGAGGGGTCGTCCCACGCGAAGACGTCGTAGACCTTGGGCCCGCGCAGCGACGCGAGCCACCCCCACAGCGAGAGCTCGCCGGCGGGCGCGAACGACCGCACGAAGGTGCGCGCGTCGTCGGCCAGCGAGAGCCAGCGCACCCCGGTCCGCGCCGGCGCGGCGGGCAGCGCCGGGAGCCCGGCCAGGTCGCGGTAGGCGAGGAGGGGGAGGTTGACGCCCGAGGCCGCGCCGAGGTGGTTCCACAGGCTGAAGCGCGGATTGACCTCGAGCAGGTAGAAGCGCCCGGTGCGCGGGTCGCGCTTGAAGTCGAGCTTGACCACGCCCTGGAGGCCGAGCCGCTCCAGCACCTCGAAGCCGAGGCGGGTGAGCTCCGGCTCGTCGACGAGCTCGAGGTAGGTGCTCACCCCGGCGCTGCGGGGATAGGTGCGGATCTTCCTCCCCACGTAGTGCCCGAGCGACCGCCTCGCCGCGTCGAGGTAGGCGTGGAAGCTGTAGACGTGGTCCTCGCCTCCGGAGATGTGCTCCTGCACGACGAAGTCCGACGAGAACGACTCGATGCGGGCGAGCATGCGCCCGAGCTCGTCCCGGTCGCCGGCGTGGAGCGCCTTGACGGGGCCGACGCCGAGGCCGAGCACGGCGGACGAGGTGCGCCAGCCCAGGTGGCAGAAGGGCTTGAGGATCCAGGGCCCCGGCAGCGCGCGCGCGATGGCGTCGGCGGTGCGGTGCTCGGCCGATGACACCGTGCGCGGCACCGGCAGCGCCAGCTCGCGGGCGAGGGCGGCGAAGCGCAGCTTGTCGACGAGGGCCTCGACCAGGCCCGCCTCGGGGAGGAGGAAGCGGAAGCGCTCGGCGAGCTCGGCGCGGTTGCGGGAGACGAGGAGCAGCGTGGCGTCGTCGCCGTAGAAGAGGACCGGCCGGCCGGGCAGGAGCCGCCCCAGGGCGCGGAGATCGGCGACGGCGGCCACCGGGTCCACGCCGCAGTCGGCGATGAGGCGCCGCTGCCCGCAGTGCCGCGAGTAGAACGTCAGCGAGCTGGGGTCGCTGGAGAGCGCCACCGTGCGCACCCCCGAGCCGACGAAGCAGCGCAGCATGTTGAGGTCCCCGTGGAGCACCGCGGCGGGCTCGCCCGAAGGGCGCTGCGGCGGGGGAGCGGCGCCCCCCCGGATCGCCCGGCGGGCCGAGCGGGCCACGGCGCGCCCCTCCTCGGCGAGGAGGCGCGCGCGCTCGCGCATCCCGCCCGGCTCGCGCACGGCGCGGAGGCGCACCGCGCTCCGGCACCCGGTCCCGAGCTCGCGCTTGTAGCGGTAGGCGCCGCCGAGGAAATCGTACTCGCGCAGCCCGCCCTCGATGGCCCGCTGCACCGCGTGGACGAGGAGCACGATGCCGGGCCTCAGGTTCCTCGGCACGTCGAGCCGGCGGCCGCTCTGGTAGTAGTAGACCCGGCCCCGCCAGAGGATGTTGTACGCCACCGCGAAGGGCACGCCCCCCACCGTGAGCCAGAGCAGCTCGAGGTCGCCCTCGGCGAAGAGCGCCGCCATCACCTCGTCGTGAAAGTCGCGGAAGCGCGCCGAGGCGAAGGCCCCGCCCCCCGACCAGCGCTCGCCGTGGAGCGAGACCAGCGCGCGCTTGCCCTCCTCGAGCTCGGCGGGCGTGGTGGCAACGTGGAGCTCCGCGCCGCCGCCGGCCCAGCGATCGAAGTCGCGCAGCGAGCGCGCGACGAGGTAGCGGCTCGAGGCCGAGAGGCTCGCCGTGTACTCGGCGAAGGTCCGCGGCAAGGCGATGTAGTGAACCGGACCCGCCGGCGCGAGCTCCGCCCCCGCGCCGATCTGCGCCAGCGCGGCGACGAGCGCGGCGGCCACGGGGTTGTCGCGGTCCATCGGCCCGAGCAGGAGCTCGTCCCAGGGCCCGAGGGCCCCCGCCGCGAGCGCCGCCGCAAACGCCCGCGCCACGCCCTCCTCCTCGCCGCGCTCGGCGAGGATGCCGAGGTACTCGGAGCAGACCTCGTCCGCCTGCGGCTCGCCGGTCCCGAGCAGCTCGAGCCGCCGGAAGGGGATGCCCGGCGCGTACCAGTGCGTCCGCGCCACGAAGGGGGCCAGGCCGACCAGCCGCTCTCCCTCGCGGAAGGCCGCCACCGCCAGCCTCCGGCCGCTCAGGGGCCCGAACACCCGCCACCATGCCAGCGCCCAGGGCGGCGAGAGCATCGGCCCGTCGCTCGCGCTCCGGGCCAGGAGGTCGCTCCACTCGGAGCGCAGCGCCCCGAGCTCGGTCGCCGTCGTAAGGACAGAACAGTGGAAGGGCATCGGGACTCCCCGCCGATTTGGATGCGGGGAGAGTCCGATGCGTCGCTCGCTTCAGAACCGCCAGCGCAGGTCGGCGGAGCCGGCTCCGATGCGCAGGTCGGGCACCCAGGCGTCGTCGCCGCGCGGACGCGCCGGTACCCGCTGGTTGCCGATCGCGAACAAGGGAATGCCGGAGACGCCGGCGACCAGCCCCGCGACGAGGAGACCCGCGCCGAGCACGGACCCGAGGCCCTCGTCGCAGGCGCTGAAGGCCTGCTGCGCCGTCCCCAGGCGCTCACCGCCCCCCGGAGCGCGGGAGTGGCGGGGCGCCCGCCGGTCGCCGGGCGGAGACGGCGGGGGGTCGTCGAAGGGAATCGGCTCGTCCCGGCAGGGCTCGAGGAGGGGGTAGACCAGGACGCCCACGCCCGCCACCGAGGCCAGGCCGCCCGCGACCCACAGGGCTGTCCCCGTCATCATCATGCCCGGGCTACGCCGCTCCGTGACGGGGAGATCGGGATAGGTCCCCCAGTCGGCTTGAGGCGCCACCGGCTCCGGAGCCGCCGCGAGGGGGGGCTCGGCGGCCGCCGACGGCGCGGCGAGCGCGGCAGCGACCAGAAGAAGGAGGGCGGCAGGCAATCGCATGCGGCGCGCCGTAGCACGACCAGTGCCACGGTCACCGGCGACTCAGAACCTCCAGCCCAGGTCGACCGAGCCCGCCCCGACGCGCACGCCGGGCACCCAGGCGTCGGCGCCGCGCGGGCGCGCCGGAACGCGCTGGTTGCCGATCGCGAAGAAGGGGATGCCGGAGACGCCGAGCACGACCCCCGCCCCGAGGAGGACCGCGCCCAATCCGGTCCCGATGCCCTGGCCGCAGAAGGCGGCGGCCTGCTGCGCCGTCCCGATGCGCTCGCCACCCCCGCCGCTGCCCCGGAAGTGCCCGGGCGCCCGCCGCTCGCCGGGCGCCGGCGGCGAGATGTCGTCGAACGGCTGCTGGCAGGGGTTGAGGATGGGGTTGACCAGGACCCCCAGCCCCGCCAGCGAGGCCAGGCCGCCCGCGAACCAGAGGGCCGTCCCCGTGATCATCATGCCCGGGCTGCGCCGCTCTGTGACAGGAGGATCCGTGTAGGTCCCAAGGTCCGCGAGCGGGGCCACCGCATCCGGAGCCGCCCCGGGAGGGGACTCGGCGCCCGCGGACGGCGCGGCGAGGGCGGCAGCGAGCGCGAGGAGGAGGGCGGCGGGCGTTCTCATGCGGCGCCTCCAAGCACGAGCAGTGCCAGGGTCACCCGCGTAGACTGCCTGCGAGCCATGTCCCTCGCCCGCATCGAAGGTAGCCACGTCGACATCCACCTCTGGGCACGCGAGAGCGAGGTCGAGCCGGCCGCCGTCGCCCAGCTCCGCAACCTCGCCGCCCTGCCCTGGGTGTTCCACCACGTGGCGGCGATGGCCGACGTGCACCTCGGCATCGGGGCCACCGTGGGCAGCGTCGTCGCCATGAAGGGCGCGGTGGCCCCCGCCGCCGTGGGCGTCGACATCGGCTGCGGCATGGGCGCGGTGCGCACCAACCTGGTGGCGCGCGACCTCCCGGGCAGCCTCCACCGCATCCGCTGCGACCTCGAGGCGGTGCTCCCGGTCGGCTTCGCCATGCACGACGAGGCCGTCCCCTCGCCCGCCGCGGCCGAGCTGTGGGCCGAGTTCCCTGCCCTCACCTCTCAGGTGCAGAAGCTCTTCCCCCGCGCCGAGCGGCAGATGGGGACGCTGGGCGGCGGCAACCACTTCTTCGAGCTGTGCCTCGACGGCGCCGATCGCGTGTGGATCATGCTCCACTCCGGCTCGCGCAACATCGGCAAGGAGCTCGCCGAGATCCACATCGCCCGCGCCCGCAAGCTCGCCCACAACCAGGCGCTCCCCGACAAGGACCTCGCCGTCTTCCTGGCCGGCACCCCCGAGATGCGCGACTACCGCCACGATCTCTTCTGGGCGCAGCGCTACGCGCGGGTCAACCGCGAGACCATGCTCGACCTCGCCGTCGCGGCCCTGCGCGAGCACTTCCCTGCCCTCACCACCGAGGAGGCCGTCTTCTGCCACCACAACTACGTCGCCGAGGAGGTCCACTACGGCCAGGAGGTGCTGGTGACGCGCAAGGGCGCGATCCACGCCGGCCGCGGCGAGCTCGGCATCATCCCCGGCTCGATGGGCACGCGCTCGTACATCGTCCGCGGCCTCGGCAACCCCGAGTCGTTCGAGAGCGCGTCGCACGGCGCCGGCCGGCGGATGAGCCGCGGCGAGGCCAAGCGGCGCTTCACGGTGAAGGATCTGATCGAGCAGACCCGCGGCATCGAGTGCCGCAAGGACGGGGGCGTGCTCGACGAGATCCCGGGGGCCTACAAGTCGATCGAGCGGGTGATGGAGGACCAGAGGGATCTGGTGGAGATCGTCGCCGAGCTGCGGCAGGTGCTCTGCATCAAGGGTTAGGGGTCGCGACCGCTAGTTGCAGGTCCCGGTCGAGGTGCCGCAGGTCTGGCTGCAGCACTGGTGGCCGGACGTACACGCGCCGCCCGTCGAGACGCAGGTCCCCGGCAAGCACCCCTGGGTTTGCTCGTCGCAGAGCTGCCCCGCCGGGCAGTCGTCGTCCATCGAGCACACGCTCCCGGACGGGATGCACACGGCGATCGTGGTGTCGCAGAACTCGTTCCCGTAGGTGCAGTCGGCGTCGCTCGCGCAGACCACGGACCCGACGCACGTGCCCAGGAGGGGGTCGCACGCCGCGCCTACACAGTCCGCATCGGACTTGCACGCGAGGTCCGTGGTCACCAGGGTCGAGGCGCAGGCGCCCGCCTCGCAGGTTCCGCTGCAGCAGTCGGATCCGGTCGCGCAGGCTTTGCTGTCCGCCGCGCACGTCGTGCAGTCCAGCCGGGCGACGCGGACGCGGTGGGTCGTGCCGCCCGCTGGGAGCTCGGACCAGGCGAGCAGCAGCGC
>Ga0302276_10004321_pt1 | contig 11996 bp, 6 predicted proteins | sample III_Bog_N2_3_FD_198768 | JGI IMG/M metagenome (GOLD analysis project Ga0302276, IMG submission 198768) | Peat permafrost microbial communities from Stordalen Mire near Abisko, Sweden - III_Bog_N2_3 | ecosystem: Environmental > Terrestrial > Soil > Wetlands > Peat | place: Sweden: Abisko... | reverse complement strand
TGCGCGACTCGATTGTGCCTCTGACTGAGGCGTTGGGCGAGACGCTTTTCAAAGATGTGTGGGCGGCGCGGGACGGCTATATTGACGTGGTGCTGGAGCGCAGCCCGGAGACCCTGGACAGATTTCTTCGGACACATGGCGTTGCGGAATTGAGCGACGACGACCGGGTGCGTGCGCTGGAGTTGATGGAGATGCAGCGCCATGCACAGCTGATGTACACGAGCTGCGGATGGTTCTTCGACGACATTTCCGGAATTGAGACGGTGCAGATTATCGCCTATGCGGCGCGGGTGCTGCAGTTGGCGCGGTGTTTGTTCGGCGCGAAGGCGGAAGGGCTGGAGCCGGCGTTTCTGGCACGGATGGCGGATGCGAAGTCGAACCTGCCCGACGCCGGGGATGGTGCGCTGATTTACAGAGCGTGCGTGGTGGGAATGGAACTGGGCCTCGAGAAAGTGGCAGCCCACTATGCGATCAGCTCGGTGTTCTCGTCATTTGGCCAGGAGACCCAGTTGTTCTGCTACAACGTGCGGCGCATTTCCTACGACATTTACAACTCGGGACGGGGACGGCTGGCGCTGGGCCGGGCACACATTGCGAGTGCGATAACGGGCGAACATCAGACCTTCTCGTTTTCGGTTTTGCATTTCGGCGACCAGAACATTACCGCGGCGGTGAAGGTTTACCGCGAGGCAGATGCGGCGGAGTTCGAGGAGTTTGCGAAGAAGGCCGCGGAGCTGGTGCAGAAGGCGTCTTTCCCGGAGGTGATCCGGCTGCTGGATCGCGAATACGGGAAGGTGGATTACTCGCTGACCTCGCTGTTTACGGACGAACAGCGCCGCATTGTCCAACTAATTTTGAACTCGACCTTGTGGGACATTGAGAACACGCTGACCACAATTTACGAAGATCACGCGAGCCTGCTGCATTACCTATCGCAGGCAGGGCTGCCGAAGCCACCGGCGCTGACGCTGGCTGCGGGGTTTGCGGTGAATGCGGGACTTCGGCGGGCTCTCGAAACGGACCAGGTGGACCAGGCGCAAGTGCGGTCTTACCTGGCGATGGCCAAGCAGGACATGGTTCAACTGGAGACGGCGACTCTGAGCTACATTGCCGACCAGCGGATGAAGCGGGCCATGGTGGAGCTGCAGATGTCTTCTGGATCACTGGAGATGGTGGAGCGCGCATTGGCAATGGCGCGAACACTGGTGGAGCTGCCATTCGAATTGAACCTGTGGCAGGCGCAGAACATCTGGTATGAGGTACTGCGCAGCTCGAAAAGCAATCAGAATGCGCTGACCGCCGAGGATCTGGAGAAGTGGGAGAAGAAGTTCAACGATCTGGGGAACTGTCTCTCGGTCGACACTGCGGCGGTCAACGCTCCGGAGCCGGTGGCGGCGGGAGATTGAGAGGCAGTTCACAGTTCGAAGCTCCTAGTTCACAGTTCATAGTTATCAGCGCTGTGTCCGCTTGAGGTGAGATGCTCCTTCCGCGCTTAATCATGGTGAGCTGGTCGTCTGTGCCGTTAACATGAATGCGGCAACCAAATGAGAAAGCTTCCCCTCTTCGTCTTGCTGCTTTGTTCGCTCACATGCGGGGCGGGTGCGGCTGCGCCTGCGCCGGTCGAGATCACGCATTGGCGGTCGGGGCTGATTGAGATCGACGATGACTGGGCCGCGCATGAGGGCGACGATATGGCGTGGGCTGCGCCGGGCTTCGACGATCGCAACTGGCAGACTGTGGATTTGGAAGAGATGGGCAGTGCGCAGCCCGGCTGGCACTGGTACCGCAAGCATGTAACTGTCGGGCCGGATTATCCCGAGGTGAAATTGCTGCTTGCCGGCGGCGTGGGAACCTATGAGCTGTATGTGAATGGGCAGCGGATGGAGGGGGCGAAGATCCTGCCTTCGCTTGTGCTGAATCGTCCGGTGGAGCACGTCTTTACGCTAGACGATGACAACGGCGACTTCGAGATTGCCCTTCGAACGCATGCGGAGGGCGGCTACGTTGTGTACGGCTTCCCGCTGTTTCTCAGCGTGACCATGGGCAGACCGAAGGTGATTGAATACGAGCGGGCTGCGCTGGAAAGTGAGCGGCTGTACTCTGTAGCGCCGACGATTGCGATCAATCTTTTGCTGGTGTTTGCCGCAATGGGGGCGCTGGCTCTGTTTGCCAGCCAGCAAACACAGCGAGACTATCTGTTTCTCGCTATTTTCCTCTTTCTTACCGGCGTTTCCAACGGAATGTGGCATATGCAGCAGCAGGGCATTGGTCCCATTTCCATGAATTTTCTTATCGCCGATCCTCTGGTCTACCTGATCTCAATTGCGCAGATTGAGTTCACGCTGAGTTTTGCGCGGCGACGGGTGGGACGCGGCTGGCGTGCTTACGAAGTTCTGCTTCTGCTGCCTCCTCTGCTGGTGCCGGCCGTTTGGCTTGGCCACTTTTCGCAGGACACGTACAACCTGGTTGAGGCCGGAGTCACCGCTCCTGCGGCGTTTCTGCTCCCGGCCTTCCTTGCTTACTGGTACCGGCGCGGAAATCGCGAGGCCGGCCTTTTGATTCTTCCCAGCCTTGTGCCGACGGCGATGGGAGTGCTCTACAACCTCGGGGTTGTCTCGTCGCACCTCGGCTGGAAAAACCTTGACATCTTGATCGAACCGATCAGGATCGGCGTTTACCCGGTGCAGATCTCCGATGCGGGCAGCATTGTGTTTCTTGTGTCCATCGGGGTGGTCATGTTCTTCCGCTTCACGCGCGTGAGCCGCGAGCAGGCGCGCACGGCTGCGGAACTGGGTGCGGCGCGGGAGATACAGCAGCGCCTGGTGCCGGCTTCGCTTCCCCTTCTTGTTGGCTTTCATGTGGAGGCGGCTTATTTGCCTGCGCAGGATGTGGGTGGCGATTTCTACCTGGTGTTGGCGCAGCCGGATGGGTTTGCGCTGATCGTGGTAGGGGACGTGAGCGGCAAAGGGCTGAAGGCCGCGATGACTGGGGCGCTGGCGATTGGCGCGCTACGCACGCTGGCGGCGGAGAACCTTGGACCGTCCGCGCTGATGGAACGGCTGAACCGGCAGATGCTGACGGCGCAGGAGAGCGGATTTATCACGTGCCTGTGCCTGCGCGTGTCGCGCCAGGGCGTGGTGACGATGGCGAACGCGGGACACCTTTCACCTTATCGGAGCGGAGTGGAAATCGAGGTTGATTCGGGGCTTCCGCTGGGACTGGTCGCGGATGTGGTGTACGGCGAGACGGTGATTGAGCTTGCCGAGGGCGGCCGGCTGACGCTGATGTCAGATGGCGTGGTGGAGGCGATGAACGCGCAGCATGAACTGTTTGGATTTGAGCGGACGCGGGAGATCAGTGGGAAGTCTGCGCATGACATTGCCGCGGCGGCGCAGGAGTTTGGGCAGGAGGACGATATTACGGTGCTGACGTTGGAAAGAAGCAGATTACAGATGACAGGTTACAGATGACAGTCGTCAGCCGCAGTGGGCAAACACCACTCGCCGAGTCTCTAGGGCAGATGCCGGGCTTGACAGACAAGCTAACAGGTTGCATTCTTCTATAGATATCTAGGGGAGTGCCCCGATGACCCGCGCGAAAAACGATAACTTGCAGGGAGCCTTGGTGCTGTTGGTTCTGAAGAGCCTGGAGCAGGGGCCGATGCATGGCTGGGGAATCACTCTGCATATCCAAAGGATTTCGAACGAAGTTCTACGCGTGGAAGAAGGTTCGCTTTACCCGGCTCTGCACCGCCTGGAGCAGGAGCGTTGGATCGCCTCCGAATGGGGCGTAAGCGAGAACAATCGGCGCGCGCGGTTTTACAAGCTCACGGCATTGGGGCGGAAACAGTTGGCTTCGGAGAGAGAGAATTGGCAGAGAATTACCGATGCAGTTGGGCTGGTGCTGGGTTTTGGCGAGGCTTAGACACAAGGAGTTCAGGATGGCGTGGATTTCGCGGCTGCAGGGGCTGTTTCGAAAAGAAGAGATGGCGCGGGAGCAGGACGAAGAGCTTCAGTTCCACCTGGCGATGCGCGAACAGTGGAATGTGGAGAAAGGCTTGAACGCTGAAGAGGCGCGGCGCGATGCGCGGGTGCGGATGGGGAACCTTGGCGTGTGGCGGGAGCGGATGAGCGAGGTCGACCTGATGATGTTTCCGGAGACGGTGCTCAAGGACGTACGCTACGGCGCGCGCATGTTGTGGCGCAATGCAGGGTTCACCGCAGGCGCGGTGCTTGCGCTGGCGCTGGGCATTGGAATCAATACGGTCGCGCTCACGGCGTACAAGGCTTTTGTTGGCAAACAAATCGACGCGCGGAATCCGGAACAAATCGTGGATATGGGACTGATGCGGCACGGGGGTTATGTCGATTCCAATTTCAGTTATCCCGACTATGAGGCTTATCGAGATCAGCTTCACTCGTTCAGCGGGGTGATTGCGGCGGCAGAGGGTGAGAGCATGATCCTCTCCGATGCCGGCGACGCGGTGAGTCAACGCAATGCTGCGGAAGAGTCGCTGGCGGGAAAGCTTGGGCTGTTGCCGCCGGGCGCGAGCAACAAGGAGTTCGCCAGCGCGGCGGTTGTGTCGGAAAACTACTTGTCGGTTTTGGGAGCTGAACTGTTGCGCGGGCGCGGGTTTGGAAGCGCGAAGGATTTGGCCACCGCGCCCGCGGTTCTGGTGAGCGAAAACTACTGGCAGAAGCGGTTTGGCGGCGATCCGGCATTGCTGGGGAAAACGATTCGGCTGAATGGAATTGCATTCACGGTGGTGGGCATTACACCACACGATTTTGCCGGGACGGTTATGTCTGTGCCGGATTTCTGGTTTCCGATGAGTCTTCTTCCCTTGCTTCACCCGGACAGCAATCCCCTGCGCGATCGCGAGAACCCGCAATCGAAGTTGTTTGGACGGCTGGCGCCCGGCGTGAGCATGAGCCAGGCGCAGGCGGAGATGACGTTGCTTGCGGTCCGTCTGGACTCGCTGCATGCCGCACATTCGATCTGGGCCAATCCTGATAGCGCACTGTTGTGGCCGGGCAGTCCGCTGGGCGCGCCGGTCGAGATGAACAAGGGGTTCAACTACACCATGCGGCTGATCACGGTGGCGGTGGTGATGGTGCTGGTGATTGCCTGCGCCAATGTAGCGAGCCTGCAATTGGCGCGCGCCACATCGAGACAGAATGAGCTGGCGATGCGGCTCTCGATGGGCGCAAGCCGGATGCGGCTGATCCGGCAACTGCTGACGGAATGCGCTCTGTTGGGCATGATCGCGGGCTTGGTGGCGCTCTTATGTACCTGGGCGATGATGAAGATTCTGGTTACGCTGATTGCCGAAGCGTTTCCGCCGGAGTATGGGACAGTGATCTTGAGTGTGACTCCTGATCCCAAAATTTTTGCATGCGTTTTTGGGCTTTCGCTGGCCGCTGGCGTACTGTTTGGGCTGGCTCCGGCTCTGGAAAGCTCCGGCGCCGCGTTTGCCACGGCACTGAAAGTGAACAAGGGCACTCCATCGGCGCGCAGCCGGCGGTCGCGCGATTTGTTTGTCGGCGCACAGGTTGCGGTGTCAGTAGTGCTGTTGATCTCCGGTGGCATGCTGATTCACAGTTCGCTTCATGCTCTTCGGACAGACCCGGGATACGATATTCAACACGCGATTCAACTGGACCTCCAGCTTCCCGAGACTTTCGGCTATTCCATTGACAGGAGGGCCGCCGTTGTCCGCGAGGTGCGCACACGGCTTGCAGCACTGCCCGGAGTTGGCGAAGTGACGGCGGGTGATGCGCCTCTTTTCGGCTATCGCAAAGCGACTGTTTCGCTGAACGGAGAGAGGCCTTCGCAGAAGAATTCCGCGGGAGAAGTCTTCTACAGTTTTGTCGAGCCAAACTACCTTGAAACCTTGGGAATCCCAGTACAATTCGGGCGCGGTTTTGCGCAGCAGTCCGTGAATGCGGAGCCGGCTGCGATTGTCAGCGAATCGGCAGCCCGGCTGATTTGGCCCGGACAGAATCCCATTGGGCGCAAGGTGCGCTTGGAGGCTGACGGATTCCATGCGAAGAGCGAATTGGTTCCGAACGGGCCGTCCTATGAAGTGATTGGCGTGGCGCGCGACGTAATGAGCTTTCTTCCGGATGGCAGCGACGTGGCAAAAGTTTACGTGCCGCTGCCCGCGGACCGCGGAAAGTACTACCCGATCCTGATCCACACGCAGGGCGATCCAAAGCTGCTGCTTGGCGCAATCGACCGGGTCGTTGCATCCATCGATGGAAACATGGTGGCGACCTCAACCAACCTGGGTACGATGTTTCGCTTAACAGCGCCGGTCGCCATCCCAGGCGCTGCAGCGGGGGTTGCGATGGTGGTTGGCATGCTGGGTCTGCTGCTGGCTTCCATGGGGATCTACGGCACGGTGAGTTACATGGTGGTGCTGCGGACGCGGGAGGTGGGCATTCGCATGGCGCTGGGCGCGCAGAAGCGCGATGTTCTTACGCTGATGCTGCGACAGGTTGCGCGGCCGGTGCTGGGAGGATTAGTGGCGGGGATGATCCTGGCGGTGGGAGCTTCCTACCTGCTGCATGGGGCGCTTCACGGCGTGGGCACGGTGGATGGAGTTTCGTTTGCCGGCGTATCGGTTTTGTTTCTGGCAATTGCGCTGATGGCGGCATGGCTCCCATCACGCCGGGCTATGCGCGTGGATCCCATGGTGGCGCTGCGGTACGAGTAGATTCGTTCAATAGCTCGGTCGGGATCTCTGGTTAGGCAGTCTCTGGATTACGCTTCTGATCCGGGCTATTTTCGGCCTTGCGTTTGCCGTTCTTGACTGCGTACATCGCGGCGTCGGCGGAGCTCAGCAGGCTGTCTTTTGTGGCGCCTTCTTCCGGGTAAAGAGCAAAGCCAATGCTGGCCGTGCCATTCAACTGATAACCTCCCACGGAGAACGTACGGTCGAAGCAGTGATCGAGCCTGGCAACGATTTTGTCCAGGTCCGCGAGGCCGTTGTGGAGTGAGACCAGCGCGGCGAATTCATCACCACCCAACCGCGCCAGCATATCGCGGCCCAGCAACTGGTGGCTCATGCGACGGGCTGCCTCCTGGAGGTAAAGGTCCCCCACGTGGTGGCCGTATGTGTCATTAATCAACTTGAATTTGTCGAGGTCGATGTAGATGAGTGCAAGGAGTCTGCCGGATTGGCGTGCTTCATCGATTTGCAATTCGATGAACTTTTCCAGCGCGAAGCGGTTGGGAATATCGGTGAGGAGGTCGTACTCGGAGCGCCTGCGCAGATCGGCGTAGAGCCGGCGGGTTTCAATGGCCAGCGTGGCCAGCCGCGCCCCATTGTGCAGAGCTACAGTTTCACGGTCAATCGGCGGGGAATTCGGATTGAGTCCCGCGAAGAGCGTGCCGAGCGCGGGACCGATACGGGCGTCAATGCTGGCGCGGACGATGCGCAGGTTATCCAGCTTCTGTGGACGATCTCCAAGGCTCTCTCCGTCAGTGAGTTCACACCAGCATGCGGCGCCCCCCAGCTTCGAAGAAACCATTGCGGCAATTTGCATGAGGATTTCGGGGAGGGGCCGCGACTCGTTGATGTCCTCGAGAATGCGGCTGCGCTGCCGCTCGAGGTCGGCTTCGACCTCTGCGCGAGCCGACATGACAGCGGTTTGCCGCCGAACCTTGCGTTCCAGGACCCAGCCCCTGGCGAGGACCACGAAGACCACCATCAGGAGCACACCAAGGACCAAAAGGAGGTTACGTGTGTTGAGCAACGAGGGCCTGGCAACGACTGAAACATCGTCGAAAGAACGAAGCAGAATGTCGAAGGGCACGGAGCCGTTCCGCTGATTGGAACTGAGTTCGACGCAGATGCCGGAGACTCGAACAATGGAGCCTAAGGGAATCTGCTTCATGGGCGGAAGCGGAATGAGGCTGGCCTTGTCAGAGTGGTGATAAATCGCAGTGAAGAGGTGGCCATTGGTTTCCAGCACATACTCGTCCTGCTCCGCTTCGCGCGTCTCCGTCACAACCTGGCCTTCAATGGAGACCAGATCGTAAATGTGGCCGAACTGGACATTGTTGCTTGTGGAGAGGTCCTCCCATGTTTCCGGGCGCGGCTCAATGGGCGCCGGCGTTTGGCTATCCTGGATTTGGGCGCGCACCAGGTTGAGAAAGCCGCTGTGAACATCGGGGAAACCGTAGGCGTCGGCAATGTCGCCGACCTGCAGGGGGTCGCTTGTCTCGGTCGAGATCCAGACGCTCCTGGAGCCATCCTGCAGCACGACGGCCGCGCCGGGTTGGTAATACGTGATGGTTCCGCGAACCCGGACTCTGGACGTAAGGTCGCGCACCCGGTATTCGGCGAGAATTGTGTCCATGGGAGTGATGGGAAGGGTCCACGGACTGGTGCCGGCGGGCTTGAGAACCTTCACATCGGCCAGGGTGTTGCAGTGAAGCATGACGCCGGTCTGCTGCATCTTGCTGTCGAAGATCGCCGAGTCGACCCCAGTGACTTCCACTTCGGCATCCAGCAGGTTTTTGAGGCCCTCCCTGTCAACGCTCTGGATGGAGGCGTCCACCGTTCCCCCGTCGGCAAGCATGTGGAGATAGGTAAGGCGCCCACTCTTGCTAATGACTACGTCGGCGGACCGGACCACGGCGCTCACCGTAACCAGCATGGCATCGTGCTGGATGCGAACCAGTTCGTCGTAGGTGGCCGGAGCGGGTTTGGGCAGATCGCCATGGGAGAGCACTGTGATGTCGTTGGTCTCCACAATGGGGCGAAAGCTCGGCTGGGTAATTCCTCGCACACGAATGCGATCACCGGGGGCCAGTTGCAGGCTCCTGGTAGTAAACAAGTAAATGGCCGTATCGCCATCCTGCACAAACAGCGTTCTATCGCTGGCGCGGAAGTAGGTCACGGTGGCCTCGAAGTCGACAGGATAATGATTGCCGGCCTCAGCGTTGCTGAGAGTGTGGATGGCACGCAGCGAGGTTAGGGGGGGCGATGGCGCGGCACCGGCTGCCAGGGCCCATCCGAGAATGATTGCGAACGTTAGAACAAATCGTTTCATCGGAGCGACTTCAGCCAAACTGGCGCTAGACCTTTCATGTGTCTGTGGAGTCTATCGGCAGGATCGGTCAAATAGTCCACTGCGGCGCACAGCAAAGCCGGATCAGTGCATATCACCCAAGATGGAGAGAATCTGCGACCTTATCGTATGCTCCCAGGAAACACGTTGAGGAAGCATGCTTGTGGATGGCAGTTGGATGCTCTAGCTGCGCCAGTGGAGGTCGACTGGGGCGTCGATGGGGTGTTTTGGGGGGAGGGTGGTCTGGGCGGAGTCGAGGCGGGCCTGCTTAAGGGCGAAGTACCACTTGGCGGGCTTGTCGGCGTCGTCGATCAACATCAGGCTGGGATTGTGGCGAAGGCCTTCGGCCTGCTGGATCATGGTGACCTGGTCTTGCCGGACGAATTTTGCGCCAAAGAATTTGGCGATGGGCGTGACAAAGGGGACGTGGTAGAAGACGTTCCATGCGGCGATGACATCGATGCGGCAAGTGGAGGCTGTGACCGGCGTAACGGTAGTGAGCGAGGAGAACCATTTGTCGCCGGCGCGGATGACCTCAGTGCGGCGATTGGGCAGCGTGAAGTCGATGGTGGTTTCAATGGGCGCTCCGTATACGCCGAGGAGCTTGTAGGGCGCGGAGTTGCCGCTGGGGGCATGTGCGGACATGCGGAAGCCTTCGGGGATGGGTTCGAAGCGTTTGGTCTTTTCGCGGATGCTTGCGCGGGATCGCCACCACCAGGCTTGATGGACAAAGGGTCCGTGGGCGGGGTCCATGAGCCCGATAATGCCGTGATCGACGTTGCAGGGCAGGTCGGCGGCGAGGTGAGCGGTGCGGTAGCGGGAGCTGAACTTGGCTAGTTCCGGAACGGGGCGGAGCGCGGCCGGATTGGATTTGCGGCCGGTGCCGGCGGAGGGGATGTAGACCCAGGCGTGGCCGTCGCGTTCTTCGCAGGGGAATGCTGTGGCAAAGATGCGGGTGGCGTCGAGATGGTCATGGCTTGAGAGTGAGGGGATGAGGGCGCATTGGCCGCTGCAGGGCTCGAACTCCCAGCCGTGGTAGCGGCAGGTGACGCGATTGCCGTCGAACCAACCGTAGCTTAGGGGGATGCCGCGGTGCGGGCAACTGTCGCGCATGGCGAAGACGCGGCCGTCGGTGCGGCGGCCGAGGACCAGGGGGATGTCGAGGAGCATGGCTGTGGCGAGTTTGCCGGGGCGAAGCGTGTCCGTTCGCAGGGCCGGGTACCAGTCGTCATAGAGGAGCGTGGCCGTGGGGCCCTGGATGGAAGCGCCGGATTCGGAGGTGGTTACAAACGGCATTTGGCACTCACGATAGCATTCCTATCATTGCAGAGACCAGTCCGCACGGATCAAGGCTGAAGGGCGTTGAGTGGCCGCATGAAACGGCACTAACCAACCGGCTCACTCACATTTATCAATTTTCCGTCCTTCAATGTGAAGCGCTGGCCGCGCCAGACGATGGTGTTGCCGGCGAAGCCTGCGACCCAGACGCACATGGCGACGACGTCGCGCAAAGGCAGAAGCCAGAGACTGGGCAGCACCTGGTGGTCTGCGAGGACCTGTGTGCCGACCGTCATGGCCAGGGCGAGGCGGAGGAAGAAACTCAAACCTAGCAGCCAGAAGCTGACGGGACTGACGCCGCTGGCGATGACGTTGAGAAGCGCCCAGGCGAGACCGTGGGTGAAGATGAGTCCGATGTAGCCACCGGGCCGTGCGTCGCGGACGGTGCGTGCCCAGCGAAGTTGATGGTCGATGAAGCCGCCCCAGGCGTAGGCAGGGGAAGAGGTTTCGACGACTTCGGCGCTGAGGGCGACGCGGTATCCGGCGTGGTCGATGCGGGCACCCAGCTCGTAGTCGTCGGCAAGATGGTCGACGAGGGGGGCAAGTCCGCCGATTTTTTCGAGGGCTTCGCGGCTGACGGCGAGCGTTGATCCGAGGCCATAATGCAGGCCGCCCTCGATCATTTTGGAGAGCAGTACACCGGCCTGAAAGTCGGTGGCGATGCCGAGGGATTCAAGGCGCGAGGGGAGCGTGCCGTGGGCGCGTCCGCGGTAGAGGGCGGTGACCAGGCCGACTTGCTTAGGGGAGGATGCAGACGGAGCGAAGGGTGCCATGACGCGCTCGAGATAGCGCGGCGAGACGGTGATGTCGGAGTCGTTGATAAGCAGGTAGGGATGGCGGGCGTGGTTCGCAAGTTGAATAAGGGTGCTGACTTTGCCGTTGGTCCCCAGGCTGGCGGGACAGTGGATGAGTTGGATGGGAAGATCGGGAAATTCGCGCTGAAGTTCTTCGACGGCTGCGATGGCGGGGTCGTCGAGGGCGGAAACGCCGAAGAGCAGCTCGTAGTCGCCGGTGTAGGTTTGGCGGCAGTGGCTGCGGAAGGCGTCGAGCATCGCGGGGTCGAGTCCTTTGAGCGACTTGAGGATGGAGACGCCGGGGGTGAAGGCGGGGAGCGGGGCGCGGCGGGCGGTGATGAAGACCCGGGCAGCGAGGATGGCGGCGAGAAAGTAGCCCATGCCAGCGAGTGTGAGGACCGTGGTGAGGATCTCCACGGATTGGGCGAGGGCGTGGGGCATGGTTGCTGCAAGTTTAATGGACTGGGGTATGGGGGCGCTCAGCTTCCCAACCCAAAAGCGAGGGTGTTCCCGGCGGACCCGCGCAGTGCATCTTGACAGCCCTATACTTCTAGGGGTATCTTCCCGATACCAAGATGTACAGGGGTGGGCATTATAGGAGTGAATGCATGGCTCGGAACGATTTGCAGGGGAGTCTGGACCTGCTGGTCTTGAAGACGTTGTCGCAGCGCGGGAAGCTGCATGGGTACGGCATTGTCGCGCATATCCAGAGGGCGTCCGATGAACTGCTCCAGGTCGAGGAGGGCTCAGTTTATCCAGCACTGCACCGCATGGAGCAGAGCGG
>Ga0302276_10004292_pt1 | contig 12032 bp, 16 predicted proteins | sample III_Bog_N2_3_FD_198768 | JGI IMG/M metagenome (GOLD analysis project Ga0302276, IMG submission 198768) | Peat permafrost microbial communities from Stordalen Mire near Abisko, Sweden - III_Bog_N2_3 | ecosystem: Environmental > Terrestrial > Soil > Wetlands > Peat | place: Sweden: Abisko... | reverse complement strand
AGCGTGCGCACGTCGCGCTGGCGCGCGACGCACCTCAAGACGTTTCGCGCGGGACTCTTTCGGGCGATCGACTCGGACGACCTGTGCTTTCGCGGTACGTGGATCGATCGCGCGGACGACGTAGCATTTATGCTGCCAATGCTGGAAATGGCGGGCCATGAGCGCGCCGTCTACATCGATCGCCCGCTGTATTGCTACGATCTGTCGACGTCGTTCGAGTTCTCCGCGAGCGAGGACGAGCGGAGGCACGAGAAAGAAATCCACGCGTACGTGCGCAGCCTGCCGTCTTACGCGCGGCTAGAGGCGCTGTCGTGAGGGTCCTCGTCGCGCACGCCGCGTGGATGCCTGAGCGCGCCGCCACGCTGGGCAGGCTGTGCGGGCAGCTCGGCGCCTCGGCGCAGGTGCTCGCGTCGGAGCGGCGCGAGCCTGCCTACCTCTGGGCTCGGGGACTGTGGCACGAGGCGGCGGCCCGTAGCGGCCCCGTCGTCCTGCTCAACGACGACGTGGAGGTGTGCCCGGACTTCCTCGACGCGTGCGACGCCCTGGCCACCGCCGCGCCGGGGGAGATCATCTCCCTGCACTGCCAGGCGCCGGGGGCGGTTGACGTGGCCGCCTCGGGAGCACGGTGGGCTCGCTCGTACTGGCTGACGGGCCCCGCGTACCTGCTCCCGTCCGGGATGGCCGCGACGCTCCTCGACTTCTGGGACGCGCTGCCGTTCGAGATCGCCACGCGTCTCAACGAGGACAACGTGGCGATCCACTGGGCGTGGGCAAACCAGCGCCCGATCCTGCAGTGCCTGCCCGCGCTCGCGCGTCACGACGTGACGGTGCCCAGTTCGCTCGGGTACGACGCGCACCCGCACCGCAGCCCCGCGGTGGACTGGGTGTCGTGGGACCTCGATCGGAGCGGCGCACCGTACGAGGGGCTGCAGGACTGGCCCGCGCCCGTCGCGCCGATCCACTACGTCGAGAACCCGTGGGCGCCCGCGGCGGCACTCATGCGCTTCCGGACGTTCGTCCAGGACGGAGTGCCGATCTGCACGGCGTGCCTGGACGCGCCCGCGCTCTATCGAGGGCCGGGGGTGCAGCTCTGTGGCGCGTGTGGGGGCAAGGTCGCCGTTGCTGCGCTGGGGCGGGTGCTCCGGTGAGGCTCCACGCGGTCGGCGGGCTCTGCAACAGGCTTCGGGCCATCCTGAGCTCGCGGGCTGTCCACGGGTCGCTCACGGTCGTCTGGGAGCCGGACGAGTACGTGTCGCACGCGCGGTTCGGCGACGTGTTCGACTTCGATTGCCTCGCGGGGGTGACGTTCGTCGACGCGGGTCCATGGGACGTCGAGAGCTACTCGGTGGCCGAGGGGGCCCCGGCGGACTGGGGGCGCGCCTACGTGGCGCTGCGGCCCGTGGCGACCGCGCGGCGGCGCATCGAGAGCCTACTCTCTCAGCGCACGCTCGCCGTGCACGTCCGCCGCACGGACCACTTGCCGAACCACAGCGCGCACGGGGGCAACGTGGAGCCGCTCGAGGCGTGGGGGCGCTGGTCGCAGGAGTGGCCGTCGCTGCCCGTCTACGTCGCCACCGACAACGGGGAGACGCAGGACGCGGCGCGGCGCATGTGGACGGATGCTCGCTTCGTGGCGGCCACTCGGCTGCACGGCGCTCAGCTCCAGGCGCACGACGACCACCGCCGCAACGGCTCGCTTCTCGACGCCGTGGTCGACCTCTACGTCTGCGCGGGGGCGGAACGGTTCCGCGGGTCGCACGGGTCGTCGTTCACGGACACGATCGCCACCCTGAGACGACTCGGGGGCCGCTCGTGAACGTCCACCTTCTCACCTTCGGCTCGGGCGAGGGCTGGCGCAACGCTCGCCAGCGCACGGGCGCCGCCGCTAAGGCGTGCGGGTTCCGCGCCCTCGTCTGCGACGAGACGTGCCTCGGGCTCTGGCCGCACCACGGGTGGGCGCAGACCCCTGCCGGGGCGCGTGGGTACGGATACTGGGGCTGGAAGCCGTACCTGGCGGGGCGTCACGTCACGCAGCTCCTGGCGTGGCCTACGTCGTACGGCTTGCCCGGGGCGGTGGGGGACGACTTCCTCGTGTACTCCGACGCGGGCAACCTGCTCGCGCCGGGCGACGGGTGGGCTCGCTACCTCGACGTCGCTCGCGAGCACGGGGGGTGCTTCTTTGCTCACCCGCCGAGCACCAGGGACAGTCGCTACACGAAGGCGGATCTCCTGGACCACTTCGACCACGGAACCTACTCGCGCGCGGGGATGATCTGGGCGGGCGCGTGGATCCTCCGCGTGGACGAGAAGGCGCTGACGCTCCTCCGCCACTGGTCTGCCTGGTACGACTCGGCGGACCACCACTACGTCGACGACTCGCCGTCGAGGCGCCCGAACACACCCGACTTCGTGGAGCACCGGCACGACCAGAGCGTGTTCTCACTGCTCGTCAAGAGTCGCTACTCGCCCGCGTGCTGGCTCTCCGAGCAGGACGAGTGCTCGCGCGCCGGCTCCCCCATCCACGCCGCGAGGGTCCGATGAGGCCGCGCGTCGCGGTCATGGGCGGGCTCTGCAATCGTATCCGATCCATCCTGAGCTACCGCTCGCAGTACGGGGAGATCGAAGTGCTCTGGGCGCGCTCCGAGGGCGTGTGCCGCTCGACGTGGGCGGACGTCCTGGAGCCGCTCGAAGGGGTCACGTTCACGGACATCGGCGACGGCCCTGCGCAGGACTACGCAGGGCCGTGTGACGTCGCGCCGACGTGCGGGCTTGCTCCTGACGCCAAGCCGGGGTGGACGACCGCGTACGCGGAGCTGCGGCCCACGCTCGACGTCCTGCTGTTGGTGGGCGCGTGCCAGTCAATGATCCACTGCGAGGCGCCTACGTACCAGGCGATCCACGCCCGGCGCACCGACCACGTGGACCACTCGCGGCGGTACGGGCACCACACGACAAACGAGGAGCTTGGCGACTGGATGCGCCCGCAAGCTGGGCCGCTCTACCTTGCGACGGATTGCCTCGACACTCGCGAGTGGTTCGCCTCGCGCTTCCGTACCTACGGGCCTCGGCCGGTCCGGGTGACCGGCTACGACGTCCGGTCCACGACGCTCCGGCAGGCAGTGATCGATCTGTGGATGTGCGTCGGCGCGAGCGCCTTCAGGGGCTCGTGGTTCTCGTCGTTCTCCGAGACGATCGAGGCGATTCGGTGCGGCGGTGTCTACCCAGGCGGCTTCGACCCGCACGTCCACATGCCGTCGCAGGACACCAGCTACGAGGTACGAGCGTGAGGCCCGCAGACTGGACCTCGAGGTCCCAGGCGGAGACGGGGCAGGACGAGTTCGTGGCCGAGCACTTCGGCTGGAAGCGCGGCGGGACGTTCGTCGATGTTGGCGCGTACGACGGCGAGTATCTGAGCAACTCGTGCAGCCTCGAGCGCCACCTCGGCTGGGTCGGCGTGTGCGTCGAGCCGCTCCCGTGGGCTTCGATCGCTGGACGTGGCAACCGTCGCGCGCACTGGGTCGAGGCCGCCGCGTTCTCCAGCGACGGGATGGCGGAGTTCTGCACGGATGGCGTTCTGTCCGGCGTACCCGAGCACATCGATCGATGGCCCGAGGTGCTCAGCAAGCCGCGAATCACGGTGCGGACGCGGACGCTCACGAGCATCCTGGACGAGTGGAGGCTCGGCGCCGGCCCCGCGCTCCGGCACTTCGATTACCTCTCGATCGACACCGAGGGGAGCGAGCTCGAGGTGCTGCACGGCATCGACTTCGACCGCTACTCCTTCGGCTTCGTGAGCATCGAGCACAACGAGATGGAGCCGAGGCGCGCCGAGATGCGGCGCTATCTCGAGGCGCGGGGGTACTCGTTCTTGCGCGCGAACCACTGGGACGACGACTACGTGAGGGTGACCTGATGGGCGTGCAGGGGTTCGACCTCTCCGCGCACTTTTTCTGGCCCGGGTACAACGAAGGTGAGGCTCTATGGGTGAGGCGATGAGGATCTTGGTCACAGGTGCGGGCGGATTCATTGGGCACCACCTTGTGAAGCGGCTCGTTGCTGACGGGCACTGGGTGCGCGGGGTGGACCTCCACTACCCGCTCTTCGAGCCCACCCCTGCGCAGCACTTCCTGCGCGACGACCTGCGCGAGCCGCAGGCGTGCGTACGTGCGTGCCGGACGATCGATCGCGTCTACGACCTCGCGGCCGACATGGGCGGGATCGGATACATCACGACGAACCACGCGCAGATCGCGCGGAATAACAGCCTCATCCGGCTGCACATGCTGGAGGCAGTGCACCAGGCCGGGCATGCGGCTCACGGGATGGGCGGCGTGGCTCGCTACCTCTACACGTCGAGTGCGTGCGTCTACCCGGTGGGGGAGCAGCAGCACGCGGCGGTGCGCGGGCTCCGCGAGGAGGACGCTTGGCCCGCGGACCCGGAGCCGGGCTATGGGCTCGAAAAGCTCTACGGCGAGAAGCTGTGCGAGTACTACGCGAAGGACCACGGGCTCGACGTGCGCGTGGCGCGCCTGCACAACGTCTATGGGCCGCTCGGGACGTGGGAGGGCGGGAAGGAGAAGGCTCCGGCAGCCCTCTGCCGCAAGGTCGCGGAGGGCGGCGAGGTCGTCGTGTGGGGCGACGGGAAGCAAACGCGCTCGTTCATGTACGTGGACGACTGCGTGGAGGGCTTGATCCGGCTCATGGCCTCCGACCACCAGGAGCCCGTGAACATTGGGACCGAGGAGCTGGTGAGCGTCGTGCAGCTCCTGGGGCACGTCCAGTACACCGCCGGTATCGAACACATCAAGTGGTCGACGGACCCGAGCAAGCCGCAGGGTGTTCGAGGGAGAAACAGCGACAACGCGGCGTTGCGGCGCGTGCTCGGGTGGGAGCCTCGCACGTCGCTGCGCGACGGGATCGCGAAGACGTACCCGTGGATCGCGGCGCAGGTCGCGGCTCGCACCGCCTAGCTGTCGTCGCTCGGCGGCACGCCTCACCCCGCGGCGTCATGCGGGGGCCAGGGCCGTAAGCGTGATGGCATGCTTATCCGGTTGACACCCCACGAGGAAAGTTGAGCCAATGAGTGCCAAAATAGTATCCGAACGTGCACGCCTCGCGGTTGCGCACGATGGCTACAAGCCTGCGTGCCAGCTACGTGCGCAGGCGTTCGCATCGGCGGGAATTGAGGACGGAACCGAGGCGCCCCCGGTCGTTCATGGTGGCGACCCGCAGCGCGAGGTTCGTCCGTGATTCCGTACGCTTCGCGAACCGGCACACGTCGAAACCTGGCCGCCCTTCGTGGCGCGGGGTGGCGCCTACTCGTGTCCGCGGCGTCGTGTTTGAGGCACGAGGGCTTCCGGTACGCGCTCGATAACGGCGCGTGGTCCGCGTACACGCAAGGGCGGCCCTTCGACGAACCCGCCTTCGTGACCGCCCTGCGCAAGATGGGTCCCGGAGCTGACTGGACCGTCTTGCCTGACATCGTGATGGGCGGCCCAGTTTCGCTCGCAAAGTCGCTGAGCTGGATGCAACGTGTGCTCGACGAAACGCCGCGCGCCCTACTCGCGGTGCAGGACGGCATGGTTCCGGAGGACGTGCGCGCGTTCCTTGGTGCCCGAGTAGGGCTCTTCGTCGGGGGCTCTACCGCATGGAAGGAGTCGACGATCGGCGTGTGGTCCGCTCTCGGTCGCGAGGTCGGATGCTGGGTGCACGTCGGTCGCGTGAACACTGCGCGGCGCATCGCTATCTGCACCGCGGAGGGCGCTACGTCATTCGACGGGACAAGCGCGAGTAGGTTCGCGAAGACAATCCCGGCGCTCGACGCGGCTCGTCGGCAGATCGGGCTTTTCTCGTGAATGCCATTGTGTGCCGCAACTGTGAACGAAACGGAGTCCCGTTGTGCGTCAACCGGATAAGCATGCGTGATGGTTTCACGTCAGTACGTGCACGGGTTCGATTCCCGGACGGTCCACGGAGGTATTTCCATGTCCAAGAAGCCCAAGTTGACCACCGAGGAACAGGCCACCATGCAGTCGGAGACGGACGCGGCGCCCGTCGTAACATCGGGACCTCTCAGCCCGGCGAGGCGGCTCCGCGTGATGTCGCGCGTCATCAAGGCGCTCAAGGAGCTCCCTCTCGTGGACCAGCGGGGAGTGGCGGCGGTTCTCTCGCTTGCCGACCCGGGCGAGCAAGCTGCCATGCGAGAGATCCTCACGATCCTGCGCGGCGTCGACCTGGCCGACGATCGCCGGCTCATCCTGCAGGGCGTGGCCTCCGTCGTGGGGGCGCCCGAGCCGTGAGCGAGCGATTCAACGCGGCGACCGTGTGCCTCTCGGTGCGCGTGTCGCCGGAGCGGGCGGAGCTGCTGCGCGCGTACGCAGTGGCGCACCGAGTCACCGTGCAGGCCGTGCTCGGCCGATGCGTGGACGCGGCGATCGACGTCCTGCGCGAGGTCGCGGCGCCCCACCTCGTCACCTCGGAGGAGGCGGCGGGGGGGGCTTCGGCGACACATCGGCTGCGGGTAGCTGCCGAGGGGGTGTGCGGTGAGTAGGCCGCGGATCTCGACGCCAGCCGAGCCGGCGTTGTGCGCTCACGCCGCTGCGCCTGGCAGGGCTTCCGGGCCTGGCCCCCTGCCCCTTCGGCCCCCGGCTCGCTCGGCGCGTCCTGGGTGCGACTGCGGCGGAGCGCTGGCCTGCACGCCTGACTGCCGCTCTCGGGCGAGAGGACGGGTCGCGTGACGTCCGTCCTGGCTCGCGAGCTGGCCGTGGACGCCCTTGCTGCGTCCACGGTCCCGGGCGCGGAGAAGTGGGCGGAGACCGGAGAGGAACGCCAGCTCTGTCGTCCCTGGCGGCCCCTGCTCTGCGGCGCGGCGGAGCGTATCGAGCGGCGCCTGGCAGGTCGGGTGCGGGCATGACCATCTCGCTCCGCGACTACCAGGAGCGCGCCAAGGTGGCCGTGCGCGCCGAGATGGCCGCGGGGCGGCGCCGCGTCGTGCTCGTGCTCCCCACCGGAGCGGGCAAGACGCGCGTGGGGGCGAGCGTGTGCGAGGATGCGGTGGCGAGGGGCAACCCCGTCGTGTGGCTCGCGCACCGCTCGGAGCTTGTGGAGCAGGCAGCGAGCACCATCGAGGGGCACGGGCTCCGCGTGGGGGTGATCGCCGCGCAGAGCAAGAGGCGGCCGGACCCCGGCGCGCCGATTCAGGTGGCGTCGATCCAGACGCTCGTGGCGCGGCCCGACCAGCGCCCGCCGTGCAAGCTCATGATCCCGGACGAGTGCCACCACCTCTCGAGCGACGCGGAGGTGTGGACCGCTCTCGTGCGCGAGTACCCCGGCGTGGCGCTCCTCGGACTCACGGCGACGCCGGAGACGGGGCGCGGCGCGGGGCTCCGGGACATGTTCGACGCGCTCGTGACCGGGGCGACGGTGCGCGAACTGACCGCGCTCTGGCAGAGCGACTCGACCCAGGGGCTTGTGCCGTGCCGCGTGATCCGGCCGGACAAACTGCTCGACCCGGGACAGATCGCGCAAGGGCCGGTCGATGCGTACTGCGACCACGCTCCAGGGCGGCAGGCGATCCTGTTCGCCCGGAACGTCGAGGAGGCGCGCCGCTACGCGGGCGAGTTCGCGGCGCGTGGCGTGCGCGCCGAGTGCGTCACCGGAGACACGCCGGACGCGGACCGGGACGCGGCCTTGCAGCTTTTCCGGCGCGGCGTCGTGCGCGTGCTCTGCAACGTGTACGTGATGACGGAGGGCACCGATCTGCCGATGGCCGAGGTCGTGATCCTCGCGCGGGGGGCGGGCTCCGCGGGCATTTACCTCCAGATGACCGGGCGCGGGTTGCGGCCGTGGCCGGGCAAGACGGAGTGCCTACTGATCGACCTCCGCGGCGTCTCGCACCACCCGCAGATCGGGCTACCGGACGACGAGCGCGCGTTCTCTCTCGACGGGCGCGGCATCTCGCTCGTCAAGGGCGACGCTCGCTGCGCGGTGTGCAAGGAGCTGCTCGAGGGCGGGAGCTACCCGTGCCCGCGGTGTCAGTACGAGCCGACGTCGGGCGAGGGGGCGGGGGAGACCACTGTCGTCGGGATGCCGCTCTCTGCGGCTCGGCGCTGGGGCGGGGCGGCGGACGAGCAGCAGCGCACGCGCACGCTGCTCAAATGGGTGCGGGAGGCGCTCGCGCGAGGGCACAAGCCCACCATCGCGCGGCACAAGTGGCGAGGCACTTTCGGTGACGAGCTGTCGGCCACTCGGCTTCAGTGGGCGATTGAGGAGGTGCGACGTGTGGGATAAGGCGGATAAGGCGCGGTACAACGCCGAGCGGCGCGCTGCGAAAAAGGCCAAAGGCATTTGCCAAAACTGTCCCGAGGCGGCGGTGACCGGACAGACCAGGTGTACGGCGTGCGTGGCGGGTGCGGCGCGTCGACACCGGGAGCGAAAGGCCAAAGGCATTTGCCAAAACTGTCCCGAGGCGGCGGTGACCGGAAAGACCAGGTGCGTGACGCACTCCGGGCGCGATGAGGCGAGAGTCGCCGATAGGCGACGCGGAGATCCGGTGGCTGCGGCGCGCGTAAGGAGTAGATTCTCGCGGCTGCGCCAGGCCCGCAACGCGGCGGGGCTGTGCGCCTCTTGCGGCGAAGAGCCGAAACGTTCCACGGCGGCCATAGGGGACGCGTGCGCTGCCAAGGAGGCCGCCTGGAAGCGCCTGCGCGGCGCCGCGCGGCGGGAAGTCGGCCTCAACTCGCGAGGCAAGCCGCTGAAAGGGGCGCCGTTTTGAGCGCGGGCGATCGGCGGTTCCTCGCGGGCAAGCAGGTGGCGCGGGAGCGAGTGGTGACGTCGTGCGGCGGGCTCTACCTGCTCGCGCGGGCGCACAAGCCCACCATCGCGCGGCACAAGTGGCGAGGCGTTTTCGGTGACGAGCTGTCGGCCACTCGGCTGCAGTGGGCGATTGAGGAGGTGCGGCGTGCGGGATAAGGCGGAGAAGGCGCGGTACAACGCCGAGCGGTTCGCTGCGCGAAAGGCCAAAGGCATTTGCCAAAACTGTCCCGAGGCGGCGGTGACCGGACAGACCAAGTGTACGGCGTGCGTGGCGGGTATGGCGCGTTGGCGCCGGGAGCGAAAGGCCAAAGGCATTTGCCAAAACTGTCCCGAGGTGGCCGTGGTCGGACAGGCCATGTGCGTGACGCACTCCGGGCGCAGTAAGGCGAGAGTCCTCGATAGGCGACGCGGAGATCCGGCGCGGACGGCGCGCGCAGGGAGTGACTTCTCGCGGCTGCGCCAGGCCCGCAACGCGGCGGGGCTGTGCGCCTCTTGCGGCAAAGAGCCGAAGCGTTCCACGGCGGCCATAGGGGACGCGTGCGCTGCCAAAAGTGCTGCCGCGGTGCGACGGAAGCGGGCCGCGCTGCGGGAAGTCGGCATCAACTCGCTAGGCAAGCCGCTGAAAGGGGCGCCGTTTTGAGCGCGGACGATCGGCGGTTCCTCGCGGGCAAGCGCAAGGAGGCTCGCGAGGCGCGTGCGCCGCGCAAGCACGACGAGGCCGACTTCGGGCGCGCCCTCAGCGACGCGCTCACCGCGGCGGGAGCTCTCGTCGGCAGGAACAACGGAGGGGTCGCGACCTGGAAAAACGGGTCGCGGACGCGCTACGGGCTCGGCGTCGGCTCTGGCGATCTCGTCGTCTGCTACCGCGGGCACTACGTCGAGATCGAGACGAAGGCCCGTACGAAGCAGAGCCCGAAGCAGGTGGCGCGGGAGCGAGTGGTGACGTCGTGCGGCGGGCTCTACCTGCTCGCGCGGGCGCACGTCGATACCGTCCAGGGCGTCGTGGGCCGTATGCTGGCGTGGGCTGCGCGTGGCGCGCCGTAAGCCGTGTCAGTGCACGGCCTACGTCCACGACAAGCGGTGCCGGCCGGGGCGCCCGCTCTGTCGTCGACAGCGGCGCGTCCGCGCTAGCAGGCGGCCCTGCTACTGCGACGCGTGGCACTTCCCTCACCGCGCGGGCTCGTGCGCGGCCCATGGAGGCGTGCCGGCGCTCCTCCGGGCAAGACCCCCTCTGCCGAGCGCGAGTGAGGTGGACGAGTGTCCGCTCTAGATCCGGCTTCTGACCCGCTCCGATGGGCGCTCGCGTACGCCCGCCACGGCTGGTGGGTGTTCCCGCTCGCGCCGAGGCAGAAGGTCCCCGCGGGCGAGCTCGCGCCGCACGGCGTCAAGGACGCCTCGCGTGAGCCCGCCCAGCTCCGCGAGTGGTGGGGGGATCGGCCGGACCACGGGATCGGGCTCGCGTGCGGACCCTCGGGACTGGCGGTCGTCGACATCGACCCGCGCAACGGGGGGCTGCTGTCCATGGAGGCGCTCGTAGCGACCCACAAGGTGCTTCCGCCGTGCCCTGTCGCGGAGACGGGCGGCGGTGGCTGGCACTACGTCTACGCCGCGCCGAAGGGCGTGCGGCTCCGCAACGGGGCTATCGCTGCGGGCGTCGATCTCAAGTGCGACGGGGGCTACATCGCGGTCGCCCCGAGCGTGCACCCGAGCGGTCGCGCGTACCGGTGGGTCTCGAGCGCCAGGCCGTCGCTCGTGGCGTGCTCCCCCCTGCCCTCGTGGGTGGTCGGCCTCGCGCGGCGGGAGGAGCTGCCGGCGCCGCTGCCCCGCGCGGTGTCGAGCGGGAGCGCGGCGGTCGAGAGGTGCCGGCGCTACGTCGCGACGATGGATCCCGCGGTGGAGTACCAGGGGGGCAACCGGCAGACGTTCGACGTGGCGCGGAGATGCGTCGGGGACTTCGGGCTCTCGGACGGCGACGCGTGGAGCGTGCTCGTGGAGTACAACGCGCGGTGCCTGCCTCCGTGGTCGGAGCGGCAGCTGCGGAAGATTCTCAGCGACGCACAGGCCAAGGCGCGGATCGCGAACCCGAAGCTATGACGCTGCGCGTCACGCAGGATCGGCGCTTGACCTGCTCACTCGCGCAGGCGCACGGTGGATGGCCCAAAGGGCAACGCCGCTCGACCCGGGGTGGGGGAGCGGCGTTGCTTGTCACGACCGGAGAGGTGGACGACGTGCACGGTATCGTAGGCGACTCGGGCGAGCAAGAGGTGTCACCGAGGGGGGCTGAGTGACGACGCGTCGACCTCCCTCGCCGCACCTCCGCGACGAGCTGGCGGAGACCGAGGGGGAGCCGCAGGACGAGCACGCGCAGATCGAGGCGGGACACTTTCCCGATCGACTCGGGCGCGTACGGCCGGCCGGGCAGGAGTGGCGCGATCTGCTGATTCAGAAGGAGCTAAAGCACGGCGGGATCGTGACGTCGGCTATCGCGGCGAACGTCGCGACGTACCTCCGGCACCATCCCCTGTGGGTTGGCTGTGTGGCCTACGACGAGTTCCGCGAGACGATCGTTACGCGGTTCCCGCCCCCGTGGAACGCGGAGGATTGCCCCTCGGAGAATGTCGCCGGGGTGTGGGGCGACGGCGACTCGTCGCGGCTGCGGGCGTGGCTCGTGCGGCTCGACCAATTCGACGTGCCGCTGAGCGAAGTAGAGCAGGGGCTGCAGCTCGCGGCGGACACGCTGCGCATGCACCCCGTGCGGGAGTATCTCGACGGCCTGGTGTGGGACGGCGTGGAGCGGATCGACTCGTGGCTGGTGACGTACGTCGGCGCGCCGGACACGCTGTACGAGCGTGGCGTGGGGCCGCGGTGGCTGATCTCCTGCGTCGCTCGGATCTTCGAGCCCGGGTGTCAGGTGGATTGCGTTCTTGTGCTCGAAGGGCAGACGGGAGCGGGCAAGACGAGCGCGTTTCGTGAGCTGGTACCCGTCGAGACCTGGTACTCGGACACGCCGCTCGACCTCGGGAACAAGGATGCTCTCGATAACCTCCGCGCGGTCTGGATTTACGGGCTCGACGAACTGGACTCTCTCCGCAAGGGCGAGATCACCCGGGTAAAAAACTTCATCACGTCGCGTCGCGACCACTACCGCCCACCGTACGCGAAGCGAGCCCGCGACTTCCTGCGCCAAAACGCGTTCGGGGGCACGACGAACGAAGATC
>Ga0302276_10004289_pt1 | contig 12042 bp, 12 predicted proteins | sample III_Bog_N2_3_FD_198768 | JGI IMG/M metagenome (GOLD analysis project Ga0302276, IMG submission 198768) | Peat permafrost microbial communities from Stordalen Mire near Abisko, Sweden - III_Bog_N2_3 | ecosystem: Environmental > Terrestrial > Soil > Wetlands > Peat | place: Sweden: Abisko... | reverse complement strand
GGCCAGGTGGGCGAAGTCGGCGGAGAGGATGGAGGGGAGAAGCTCGACCATAGGTGTGTTTCCCTGCTGTCCCCGAGTGTATCAGCGGGGATGGATGGGAGTCAGCGGTTGGATGGCCTGGCTTGACCGGTCGCGAGGAACTTGGTCTGTATTGATCGGACAGACGAGTGCGCGAGAGGGACACTGATAGCCGGAGAAACAAATCGCCGCATGCTCCCCGGCCCTAACAGATTGAAGGAGAAGCTATGTCCTACGGTAAAGTTCTTGCTCTTGCAGCTCTCGGTGTTGCGTTGATCGGTGGCGCAACGCAGGCACGCGCGCAGGTTGGTGTCAGCATTGGCGTGGCACCTGAATGCCCATACGGGTACTTCGACTATGAACCCTATCAGTGTGCCCCCTACGGCTATTACGGACCGGACTGGTTTACGGGCGGGATCTTCCTTGGAGCAGGGCCATGGTACCGCGGCCACGAAGGGTTCTATGGCCATGTGGACAACCGCTTTGATCCGCATCATGGCTATAACGGGCCAGTGCCCGAACGTGGTGAGCGGCAGTTCAATCACTTCCACGGCAACGAGGCGCGGGATGGACGAGGCCACACAGGGGACGCCGGCCACGATGCAGGCAACGAGCATGCGCTACCGGGAGCGCGGGGTGGTGGTGCGCGCGGCGGCAGAGGCAGGCACTAAACTGCGGTTCTGATCATGGATTCATTGAGAGAAGGCGCCTTTTGGGCGTCTTTTCTCATTTTGGGGCTGGCGTTGGTGGGGTGTTCTTTCGCGTTTCTCGAGCTTGATGAGGAGGATGCGGCTGCGGGCGCGCATGGCTGGAGTTCCGCTGCGCCCGTGGATGCGGAGCAGGTCGATGACGGCGGGGAGTTGGCTGGGGTCGTGGCGGGTGAGGTCGGCGAGGCCCTGAAGGGCGGCGGTTTTAACAATGGAGCTGGGGTCGTTCAGATAGGTCTGGAAAGCGGCGGCGGCCCGGCGGCAATCTGGTGGGGTGAGCGGCAGGCGGCCGAGGGTGAGGGCGAGATTCCAGCGTAGTTTTTTGAGTTGGGCTTCGGTGAGGAGGCCGAGGAGGGCGTCTTTGGAGTTGGTGAGGATGCGGGCGAGGGATGGGGAGGGTTTGCGGGAGACTCGTTCAAGGACGTCGGCGGCGCGCTGGGCAATGCCGGGGTCGTTGTCCCAGAGGAGTTGGATTAGACGGGTGGCGAGACGGGGCTGAGCTTCAATGAGGGCGACGACTTCCGGGACGCGGCCAAGCGAGAGAGCGTGTTTGCCAGGGGCAAGAAGAGAGCGGACGTCGATGTTGACGGACATGGATGGAGGGCAACTCCACAAATCTGGATGCCGGGGATGCATCGAATGACGCAAGAGGACCTAGTTCGCGACAGTGCCATCGATGAATAGAGCGAAACCGCCGTCGCTCGGCGCCGTAGCAATGATGCGAACGAGGTCGCCATTTTCGGGTTGAAATTTCAGCCCTTCCACGGGTCCAAGGCTGCTTTCGGCGATCATGTCCGGGCGGACGCCGAAGGACCGCACCGCACCCGATTTGCTGCGAATCGCAATTGTGCGGTCTTCAATCGTGACGACCGTCCCGACTTCTTCAACGAAGGGCCCCGGCCCGAGATTCTTCAAGCCAACCGCAGTGCGGGATTTGCCATTAATGAAGTAATAGATGATGACGTAGGTCCCCTTATCTTTGATGGTATTGACCGCGACCACCCCGTCCCGCATTTTCTTGTTGATTAAGGCGACAGATTTCGCGTCCGCGGTGTAGTTGAATATTTCCTGGGAAGTGCCGTTGACGGCGACTGTAATGGTCTGGGAGCCTGCATCGACTGCGCTCACGATTCCGGCATCGACATGAATTATCTCTTGCGCCGCTGCTCCGGAAATCGCAAAAGAGAACCATCCAGCAAGCGCAAAGGTGTTCAAGGTCTTTCTGAGCATAAGTTCACCGAATTGGAGCATTTTCGGAATGAATGTGGTCCTTTCAAAGGCATAGAGACGTGGCTTTTCCTTGAAGGAAAAGCTACTTGACTATGTGCCTTCGGACTACCGCAACTCCGAACGTGCTCGAGCGTGTTGCGATAGAAACCGTTTGAGAACGGATAGGTAAGACCAGCTTGAGCGCCGCAAGTATAGCTCGCCTTGAGGAGGCCGGTAAAAGGAAATTTGCGGCGGGGGGAAAGAGACGGGGCTGAGCTTCAATGAGGGTGACGGCCTCGGGGACTCGGCCTAGCGAAAATGCACATTTGCCTTGGGCGAGAAGAGCGCGGAGATTGACTGGTGCAGGCATGGGTTGGCCTAGCCCTATTCTGCTACGAGTTTGGGGCATTTGCGCATTGGCTTGAGACAGTTTTCCGCGTTTTCTAAAGACTAGGAATGAATCTGCCGAAGAACACCCTGAAGAAGACTCGTTACAGAGTGGGGAAGCTATGTTAATCGGTGCGATTTCATCTAATGCGTCAACCACCCGCGTCCTGAATCCGGTGCTAGCTGCTCGCTCGACGGCCACTTCATCGTTGGCTTCGGCGACTTCCTCCAAGGAATCGCCCAGCACAGCCTCATCCAGCACATTTTTGTCCAGCACCGTGTCGCCCGCAAAGACTTCGCACTCCGGCTCTTCGTCTGGAGGCGGCGGTGGCAGCGCGGCGGTGCAGGAGATGGACCAAGCTACCAGCTACTCAACGACCGTGGCCGGCAAACAATACTCCGGCTCCGTGGATGAGTCTGACGGGGAATATACTGCGTCGATCTCCAACCTATCTGGAGCTAGCGCGACCGGATCGAGCATTCAAGCGGCAGAGAACAGTCTCGACACCAGAATCAATGAAATCGTTTGAGCAATGCGGCAATGATTCGCCTGGGCGGAGTTGTCTGAGCGATGCGCCAGGGCGAGGTTCCGCGAGCTAGGGAGTGGGTGTTGTTGCCTTGAGGCGACCGGCGGCGACTCGGCCGATGCTGCGGAGGATGGATTTTGAGGGCCAGCGGCCTTCGGCGTCGGGGAAGAAGATTTCGCCTGAGCGGCGGGTTTCTGGGCGGTAATACCAGCGCTTGAGCAAGGCTAGATGGCCCTGGCGGCAAGTGGAGGACGGTGGATCGGTGGTTAGGGCGAGGGATGCGAGGACGGCATCGAGGCGCGATTCGAGGAGGCTGCGGGGGAGCTTTGCGGGGGTGGGCGCAGCGGAGTCGGTTGAGGCTTCAGGCAGGGTAGTTTCGGGAGGCATTTCGGGTACGGGCTCGATGGCCATGGGCTGAGCGAAGAGCGATGAGGAGCCGGATGCTTCGTTCTGGATGCGCATGCCGAGGGTGGAATAGGCGGCGGGACCATTGAGGCGGCCATTTTCGAAAATAAAGAGGGAGACTTCGTCGGGATGGGCGGAGGGCTGAAGGATGACGGCGCGCAATTGGCTCAGGGGACGGACTAGCTCGGGGGCGAGGGCGCGGATGGACTCGACGCGCTGGACTTGGGCGTGGAGCGACGCGGCGGACTCGAATTCGAGGTTGGCGGAAGCCTGGTCGCGCTGCGTGCGAATGGTCACCAGACGGCTTTCGCCGCGGGTGGCGAGGAACGACTCGACGGCGTTGGATTCTTCGGCGTAACGCTGGTCGGTGCAGCCCTTATAGCAAGGGGCGAGACACATTTTCATCTCGGAGTAGACGCAGCCGGGGTGGGCGGGTTGGGGGTCCAGGTCGTCTGTGCAGCGGCGGAGCAGGAAGAGCTTGAGGGCTTCGTCGGCGAAACGTTCGGCGGAGGCGCGGGATTGGAAGGGACCGTAGGCCCAGTCGGCTTCGCGCTGGCTGGGGCGGTTGGTGACGGTGATGCGGGGGTAGGCGTTGGAGCCGAGATAGCGGATGAAGGTGGGCGCGCCGAGGTGCATGCGTTCCAGGGATTTTGGGCCGTAGATGGCTTCGAGGAGTTGGAACTGGAGAAGAAGTGATTCGAAGTCGGAACCGGTGAGGCGGTATTCAATGCGACGAACGCGGCCTGCTAGCTGGAGACGGCGGGGATGTTTCGGCGATGGCTGGAGTAGGCGTTCGAGGCGAGCGCGGAGGTTGGGAGTGCGGCCTATGTAGGGCTCGGCGTGGGCTTGCGCGCCGTAGAGGGCGAAGACCGCGGGGGCGTGGGGGAGCTGGGTGAGAGCCGTGCGGGGATTGGCCGGGTCGAAGGGGAGGGATAGGAAGTTATTGTGCAAGACCGCCGCTCCGCGCCACTTCGGGTTCCCTGCTTCGCCTGAATTGACTCATGCCCGTTGCCGCCGAATACCGCTTGTTGGCGCGACCCTTCGCAACCTGGTTACAAAGTACTTTTCAGTCCAATCCAGATCGGGATAATCAATCGGAAGAACTTGAAAGCAGCCCACTCGTCCAATTAGGCCGCACAACCAGTCGGCACATTGCAGTGTCTGGAACAAATGACTCTCCGCCTGAATCGGCGGCTCAATCATCGTCTTCCGAGCCTCTCCAAACATTTGCATGGATGCCTCCGCGACAATTTTCTGACGCAGGATGTCGTCTTGCTCGTCCAGCAGAACCTGAAAGTGCGCCTCCCGGGCAAGACAGTATTGGTCTAGGCGCTTAATCGATTCATTCAGCACTGCGCAGTAAAGGTCTTTGGGGCTGTGTGTTTCAGGAGGGTGAGTCTTTTGGATGCCTACATAGAAGACAATACCGCCATCTTTCTCGATTCGATTCAGCAAGCGGAATGCTACGGTTCGCAACTCAGGATATTTCAGGACATTGGTTGTAGTAAATAGTGCGGATCCCTTCTTCTCCCATACATATGCAGGCACGCCATCTCTCTTGATTTCAAAGGCGAGCAATCGGCACTTGAGCTGATAGAACCAAGTTGCGAATTCTCGCACTTTGCTGGAGGGAATCAGGAATCCACCCAATCCAAACACTGGGCTTGTGTTGTGTTGAGCATGCGTCCTATTGATAAATGGACCAATATGACCAAACTCGTCGAGATATGCAACGTAGTGGATCGGGGTACTCCCAAATGCACGAAAGCCCGCACTCTCGCGCGGGCCTCGGAATTAGAGATCCTGAGCTAGCAAGGATCGTCTCTCGTTAATCGTACTACGATTCTCTTTGATAATCAAAAGCAGCTCGCACACGGGCCGCGGACTCACTTCCCATCCTGTTTAATTGCTTCCGGCGATGGTCATGCCGTCGATGCGGAGGGTGGGGCTAGCTACGGAGCCGCGGAAGACTAAGTCATTTCCGATAGCGGTGATGTTCATGAGCATGTCGGCCAGGTTGCCGGCGATGGTCACTTCTTCGACCGCGTGGGTAAGCTGGCCGTTCTCAATCCACAGGCCGGTTGCGCCACGTGAGTAGTCTCCGGTGACGATGTTGGTGCCGAAGCCCATGAGGCTGGTGACGAAGAGGCCGGTGTGGGCTTGAGCGATGATCTCTTCCTGCGATAGCTGGCCGGGTTCGAGATAGAGATTGCCGCAGCCGATGCCGGGGGTTCCGGCGAGGCCGCGGCTGGCGTTGTGCGTGGATTTGAGGCCCAGCTTGCGAGCCGAATACGTGTTGAGCAGATAGGTCTGAAGCACACCATTTTGAAGGACTACGGTGCGGCGGGAGGGCAGGCCTTCGCCGTCGAAGGGAGAGCTGCCGAATGCGCCTGCGCCGTTGGGGAGGAGCATGAAGTTGTCGTCGATGACGGTCAGCGTGGGAGCGGCGATTTGCTCGCCGAGTTTGCCGGCGAGGAAGGACGCGTGACGCCAGATGGAGTCGCCGGATGCGGCTTCAAATAGGGAGCCGATTAGGGAGCGGGCAACCTCTGGGGCGAAGACGATGGGGACGCGCTGGGTGGGAACTTTGCGCGCGCCAAGGCGGCGAAGTGTGCGGCTTGCTGCTACCTGGCCCACCGATTCAGGAGATTCGAGGAGCGCGAAGCTCCGGGCGGAAGACCACCATCCATCGCGCTGCATGTGGCCGTTGGTATCCATGGCGAGAGGGGCGGCGGAAACGCCGGCGTAGCTGGTGCGGTAGCTGCCGAGGAAGCCGCGGGAGTTGGCCATGATTTTGCGGCCGGTGGCGGCGTCGAAGCTGCCTCCGTCGGAGTTGGTGATGCGGGGATCGGCGGCGAGGGCGGCTGCCTCGCAGCGGCGGGCCCACTCAATACGCTCGGGACCGGGGAGGGAGTAGACGTCGTCGTAGTAGAGGTGGAGGTCGTCGGGTAGGGAGCCGAATTCGGAGGTTTCGGGGAGGCCGGTGAAGGGGTCTTCCTCAGTGAATTTGGCGAGGGCGATGGCGCCATCGACGAGCTGGCGGATGCCTTCGGGAGTAAGGTCGGAGGTGGAGGAGGAGGCGGATTTGGTGCCGAGGAAGACGCGGAGGCCGAGGCCGCGAGAACCTGATTCTTTCAGGGTTTCGACTTGGCCCATACGGACATTGACGCTGAATTCATCGCCTTCGCGGACGACCGCTTCGGCGTCCGATGCGCCGGCTTTGAGGGCCAGGGTCACGACGTCGGCGGCTAGGGATTCGAGATCAATTTCCGCTTTGGGGGTGTCAGGGCCGGCGGCGGGGGCGATTTGGGGCATAGGTCAACAGTAACAAACCGCGACCTGCGGTGGGGTGGAAGGTTCGCAGGGGCGTAATGCTTCTCGCGTTCAGGCTGGGAAAAAGGCGCGAAAACGGAGCACGAGGCCCTATCGCGCCGAATCCACTTATCACGATGGTGATGTGATGAATAAGGACACAGCTTGCCGAATTGGCACAAGTTGCGGAATAGGCGCGGCTTGTGTTGGATATGCCGGTGAAGGGAGGTTTCCTTTCTTGGTGCGTGGTCAATGATGGCCTATCCTTTGCGACTGGAAAGTGCTACATTCGTGCCATGAAAAAGATTCTCATCACTGCCCTGCTTTTGACGGTGTTTGCGAGCTCGGCGTTCGCTGCCGGCCATCGCCATCACCATCATCACCATCACCACGCTGCTCAACACCCGCACGCATAAATCGGATTTCGGCTCGCGGCAGCTATTTCGCCAGGGCCGAAACCGTGCGGCTTGAAATTTCATTCTGTTTGCCGACAGGCTCCGGTCTGAGAGATCGGGCGGGGTTCGTGTCATGACTGATTTGTTCGACCTGCAGTATCCGGTTGGCCGGTTTGTCCCGCCCGGGAACATTACGGCCGAGGACCGGTCCCTCCACATACAAACGTTGCGATTGCTGCCGGGAGACCTGCGCGCGGCGGTGAACGGGCTGAGCGATGCGCAGCTCGATACGCCGTATAGGCCTGAGGGCTGGACGGTGCGGCAGGTGGTGCACCATGTGGCGGACAGCCATGCGAACTCCTATGTCCGATTCAAGCTGGCGCTGACTGAGGAGTGCCCTGCGATCAAGGCCTATGACGAGGCGGCTTGGGCGAAGCTGGCGGACAGCGGGTTGCCGGTGGAGGTTTCGCTCAGGTGGCTGGACGCGATGCACGAACGGTGGGTTGAGCTGCTGGAATCGATGAGCGAAGAGGATTTCCAGAAGGCCTATATCCATCCAAAAATGGGACAGCAGAAGCTGGAGACAACGCTGGCGCTGTACGATTGGCACTCCCGGCACCACACCGCGCACATTACACGGCTGCGCGAGCGAATGGGCTGGTAGAGGGCAAAAATGCCTGCAAGTCAAGACGCCGCTTCCGCGGTGAAGCTGGCGCAATTGATTGAGACATATCTGGCAGACCACCCTGCGGCGGCAGCGCTGGAGGATGGGCGTGTGCTGTTCGATATGCGGTCTGCGCACTACTCGGTGACGGAGTCGCACGGGCGGTGTTTGCTGCAGTTGTGGAGTGAGGAGCGCAACCTGATTCGCACCGTAGTTGCGGTAGCGGAGCGGGCGCAGTGCCTGCGGTTGACGACGCGGCGGATGGGGGCTGCGAAGCCACAGTCCCTTGAACTGACGCCGACGAGCGACAGGCGGACTCCAACGGCGCGGGATGCGGCGCGGAAGACGTATCAGCGCGTATTGGAGCGGGCGCTGACGCGGCATTTTCTTGGGTGGAAAGCGGATGGGTTGCGATCGGCGATGGACCTGGAACACAGTTTTGGCCCGGCGTATGTGCGGGGACGGTTGCTGAAAGGGACGGCGGCGGAGGCGGTGATTGGTGTGGGGGAAGCGGAGTCTGCGGCGGTGGCGGACGGGGTGCTGACGCTGGGGATTCTTTGGCTGGACCATTGCAGGCAAAAGGGAGATGGGCGGCGGCATTTTGGCGGGCTGAAGGTGGTGGTTCCGGCGGGAGCGTGGCGGACAACAGCGGAGCGGATGGCGTGGTTGAACCATAAAGCTGCGGATTTTCAGCTTTTTACGCTGGACGAGCGCAGTGAAGAGCTGACGGCGGTGGATTATCGGGACACCGGGAACCTGGATGCCCGGCTGGTGCATGCGTTCAACGCGGACGCGGCGGCGGAGCGATGTGAGGCGGGAATTGAACGGCTGATGGAGTTGGTTCCGGATGCGGCGCGGGAGCGGGTGGAGGTGCGGGCGAGTTCGACCAGTGAGGTGGGACTCCGGCTGCATGGGCTGGAGTTTGCGCGGGTGCGGCAGGGGTTTGCCGCGAACTCGTTCAAGCGGGAGGACGAGATCAGCTTTGGGGCAGGGGCGAGCGAGACGCCGCTGACCGAGGCGACGGAGCCGCTGTGCCGCGAGTTGCTGCGAAGGCTGTTTGCGGGACGGCATCGCGATGGGACGCATACCGATCCGCTTTACAGGCTGCAGCCGGAGAGGTGGCTGGAGGCGGAACTGAGGGCGGGGATTGCGGAGTTGCTGCCGGGACTGCGGCAGGACCTGGTGTATACGCAGGTTCCCGCACTTTCAACGGGGGACAGGGGGCTGCTGGATTTGCTGACGCTTGACCGGAGCGGGCGGCTGACGGTGATTGAACTGAAGGCGGATGAGGATCTGCATTTGCCGCTGCAGGCGCTGGATTACTGGATACGAGTGCGCGCGCTGAACGCCGACCGGCAGCCGGTGGCGGGTGGGAGAGCGCTTTCGGCTTTCGAGCGGCAGGGATACTTTGAGGGGGCGGAGGTTTCTGCGCTGCCTCCGCGGCTGCTGCTGGTAGGGCCGGCGCTGCGGATTCATCCTGCGAACGAGCCGGTGCTGCGGTATTTTGCGCCGGAGGTGGAGTGGGAGCTAATTGCGGTTGGTGAGCACTGGAGGCGGGAGTTGAAGGTTGTGTTCAGGAAGCGGAGCGGGGACGTAAGAAGCTAGAATTTCGTTGCAGTCAAATGACGGTTGGGGAATTCAAGAAAATGACGAGATCGCGTGCAGAACGAGTGCTGTCCATTTCAATCCTGGTGGGTGTCTTCATTTTCCTGCCGGTCTTGGCGGCGCGTGGTCAAACCGCAGCTTCGGCGCAGACGATTCTGATCGATCGTGCGGGGACCGGCAGAACCTTTGATGGAGTGGGAGCGATAAGCGGCGGCGGGGGCAATTCAAGGCTGCTGATCGATTATCCGGAGCCGTATCGGAGCCAGATTCTCGACTACTTGTTCAAGCCGAATTACGGCGCGACCATGCAGATTTTCAAGGTTGAGATTGGCGCGGACATGGACTCAACCGATGGCGCCGAATCGAGCCACATGCATACGCGCACCGATGAGAATTATCGGCGCGGATACGAATGGTGGTTGATGGAAGAGGCCAAAGCGCGGAACCCGCAGATCAAGCTGGTTGCGCTGGCGTGGGGCGCTCCGCATTGGGTGGGGAACGGGAATTACTGGTCTCACGACATGATCGATTACATGATCAAGTGGATCAAGCACGCGCAGTCTGATCATCATCTCGCAATCGATTATGTGGGCGGGCGGAACGAACACGGATACGACCTGCAGTTCTACAAGGATCTGCGAGCCGCGCTGCGCGCGAACGGACTTGGCGCAATCAAGGTGATTGCCTCCGACGACTGGGAGAAGGTGAAGCTATGGAATATCGCTTCGGAGATGAAGAAAGATCCGGCGGTCAACGATGCGATTGATATTGTCGGCGTGCACGGGCCGGGATGGGGAGGGTATCCGACAGCGGATGCCCTTGCGCTGGGGAAGCCTCTATGGGACAGTGAAGCGCATTTCGACGAGAACCCCGCGGTCAATGAGATAGCGCGTAACATCAATCGCAATTATGCCGCCGGGGGAGTTACCGCCTCAGTTTACTGGCCCATTGTAAGTGCGATGTACGACAACCTGCCGTATGACAATATCGGATTTATAAAGTGTAATCAGCCCTGGTCGGGGCACTATGTTGTAACCCCTTCGTTGTGGGTGATGGCGCATACCGCACAGTTCGCACAGGCCGGCTGGAGTTATATCGACAGCGCATCGGGTTTCTTCGATGGAGACCGGACGGGTGGGCACGGGAGTTATGTTGCGCTTAAGTCACCGGATAACTCGAATTTCAGTTTCATTGTGGAAACGGTGGAAGCGAAGGCGCCTGAGACGGTTCATTTGAAGCTTGCGGGATTCACGCAAGACACGCTCCATGTTTGGACAACGGATGCGACTTCTAGCAATTCCGCGGACTGGTTTGTTAAGCAAGCCGACTTACATCGCGAAGGCGGCGAGTTCACGCTTCGGCTGGAACCGGGACACATGTACAGCGTGACGACAACGACAGGGCAGGCGAAGGGCAATGCGGGTTCTCCTGCATCCGGCCCTCTGAAGTTACCTTTCGCGGATAACTTCAAGAGCTATCCAGCGGGCAAACTGCCGAAGTATTTTTCCGATATGGTGGGGGGATTTGAGACAGCGCCTTGCGGCGGTGGCAGAGCGGGCATGTGCCTGCGGCAGGTGGTTCCGGAAGAGCCGACGTCGTGGAAGCGTACGGCCAAGCGACCGTTCACGATGGTTGGAGATCTCGAGTGGAAGGACTACAGGGTTTCAACGGACGTGCTCTTGGAACAGCCAGGATCGGTGGATCTGATTGGGCGGCTGACCGGAATGAGCGGATGGGATGTGCCGAACTCGTATGTGCTGCGAGTGGCCGACAGCGGGCAGTGGTTCCTGGTGAAGTCGACGATCAAGGAAAAGCCCGAGGAGGATGTGAAAGAAGAGGAGATGGTTCTCGCGCAGGGGCAAGTCAGTGCACTGGGCATTAATCGTTGGCACCACCTCGCTCTTGTTTTTAAGGGTGAAAGCATCACGGCGCAAATTGATGGAGCTACCGTGAAGACGATCGACGACGGGAGTTTTGCCAGGGGCATGGTTGGACTTGGAACGGTGGCTTACGTCCCGGCTGAGTTCGATCATTTCGGGGTTGAGCCTTGACCCGATAGCCGAACGCGGAAGCATGCGGAAAAGAGTTAGAGCGACATGGTCCGCGTGGCTTGCATCCAAAACCTGAAGCGCCCGACAAGGTTGGAGGTGGACGCCGCTGGAGAGTAAGAGAATGCTGACCAGCCACCCAGACCTTGCGGTATCCTCCAGAGCTGATTGCGCTTTTCGGCCAACGACCCGGATAATTTAATTTACCGACAGGAGAGCACACATCCCCCATGATGCCCTTTTACAGGAGTCTGATTCGTATAGTCCTTCCGTTTAGTCTTTCCACTGGGCGGCGCATTTTGCTGAGCGCTGCCGTGATTCTGACGGTTTGCGGAGTTGGCGCGGCTGGACAGGCGGCTGGCCCTGCGGCTTCGAAACCAGCCTCGCAGCCGGATGTAATTGTGTTCAATAACGGCGATCAATTGTCGGGAAAGTTTCTGCGGTCAGTGGGTGGGAGTGCGGTGTTTCACAGCGACATTGCCGGAGATATTTCGGTGAGCTGGGACAAGGTGAAGGAGATTCATTCGTCGTCGAAGTTTGTGGTGCTGAAGAAGGGCTTTGAGTCGAAAAGGAATGCGCTGCCGGCGCACATGCCTGCGGGAAGCCTGACGGTGGAGAACAAGGAAATTGTGCTGACGCCGACAGAAGGCGGGAAGATTGAACCGCTTCCGCTGGCGGAGGTGGAATACGTGATTGACCAGCCCACATTCGAAAAGGAGCTTGGCCACAAAGTGGGCTTCTTCTCCGCGTGGACGGGAAGTGCGA
>Ga0302276_10004279_pt1 | contig 12055 bp, 10 predicted proteins | sample III_Bog_N2_3_FD_198768 | JGI IMG/M metagenome (GOLD analysis project Ga0302276, IMG submission 198768) | Peat permafrost microbial communities from Stordalen Mire near Abisko, Sweden - III_Bog_N2_3 | ecosystem: Environmental > Terrestrial > Soil > Wetlands > Peat | place: Sweden: Abisko... | reverse complement strand
GTGAGCAGGAAGCCAAGCACGAAGAGAAGAATGGTGAAGGCCTTTTGGCGGGTTGCGTTCATGGTTGCTCCTGGGTCTGCATCGTGCCGCCGTTGTGCATGACCTGTTCGGCGCGATTGCGTTCTGTATCCATCTGAGCAGTGCCCGCCAGCGTGCGCCGTCACAAAGGGTGAAGGTATGTAGAGAAGTGTCACCAGGCCGTGACACTTTGTTACGTTGGCGCGCTGCGGCGGGTGTACAACCATAGCTGAGCCTGTGTTCAAGGGGATAATTTGTGGCCTTGGTACTGCTGATTGACGACGACCGCGAGCTTTGCGCGATGCTCAGCGATTACCTGGGCCGCCACGGCTTTCAGGTCATGGTGGAGCATCACGGGGAGACCGGCCTGCAGAGCGCACTCAGCGGAAGATTCGCCATTGTGCTGCTGGATGTGATGCTTCCGGGGATGGACGGCTTTGAGGTCCTGCGGCGTCTGCGCGCCACCTCGCAGGTGAGCGTGCTGCTGCTCACCGCGCGGGGAGAAGATGTGGATCGGATTGTGGGCCTGGAGATTGGCGCCGACGATTATTTGCCCAAACCCTTCAACCCGCGGGAGCTGCTTGCCCGGATGCGGGCCATTATGCGGCGGAACACGAGCGCCGAAGCCATGCCGGAGGGAGCCGTCCACGCCCATCGGCTTTCTGTCGCGGGCCTGGAACTGGATACCGGCTCGCGACGTGCGCAGTGCAACGGTCTCGACCTGGCTCTCACCGATGTGGAGTTCTCACTGCTTGAGGCCCTGATGCAATCGCCAGGGCAGGTTCTTACTCGCGAACACCTGGTGGAAGCCGTGCTGGGCCGCAGCTTCAATCCCTTTGACCGCAGCCTGGATATGCACGTCAGCCGGCTGCGCCGCAAGCTCGACGAAGCTGCCGGCGTGGGTGACCGGATCAAGACCATCCGCGCGGTCGGCTACCAGCTCGCCGTCGCCGCTACCGAGTGCGCATCGGGCAACCATGCCCGCTCCAATGAAGTCTCCGGCTGGGAGCGATAAGTCACCATGCGCAGCATGTTTGCCAAGATGTTTCTTTCCTTCTGGATTGCCCAGATTCTCGTCCTTTTTTCGACCGCATTTCTGCTGCGCCATCACTTTGACAATCCCGAAGTTCAGCACCGCTCTCTGCTGCAAGCGATGACCATGAGCGGCAACGCCGCAGCCGCCGCCTACGCCAGCGGCGGATGCCCCGCGCTGCGCCAGTTCTGGACCATGTCGCCGGAACCCTCCTATCTGGTTGACGAGAACGATCGGCTTCTGTGCCCCCCGGCAGCAAAGCCTGCGCTGAACGATCTGCTCCGCCAGGTGCATGAGAACCAGGGCCAGCTGGCCGGCATGCAGGTTGGCAATCGCTACCTGTGGGCCACCGCGGTCAAGACGCCCACCGGCCAGAGCCGCGTGTTCGTGATCAGTGGTTCCTATCCGGCGCAGTCTCACATGCCGCTGGCCGAGATTCTTCCCCGGCTGCTGATCAGCGTGATCGTTTCAGGACTGGTGACGTTCGCATTGGCCCTGTTCCTCACCCGCCCCATCAGCATGTTGCGCGCGGCCGCCCGCAAACTCGCAGGGGGCGACCTGAGCGCCCGCGCAGGCGCACGCATTTTGCCTAAAAACACGCCGCCGAGCCTGGATGAATTAGGCGGCCTGGTTCACGACTTCAACCACATGGCCGAGCGTCTGGAGTCGCTGGTTGGCGCGCAGCGCCTGTTGCTGCGCGATGTTTCGCATGAGTTGCGCTCCCCTCTGGCGCGCTTGAGTGTCGCCCTGGAGCTGGCGCGCGAAGAGGCTCAACCGGAGATGGAAGGTCATCTTGCGCGCATCGAACGGGAGGCGCAGCACCTCAACAAGCTCATCGGCCAACTGTTGAGCCTGTCGCAGATGGAGTCGGCACAGCATATCCCCGATGCCGAGGTGATCGCCATGAAGCCGCTGATCGCGCGCCTGCTGGAGGATGCCGGCTATGAAGCGCAGAGCCGCAACTGCACCGTCGTCCTGACCCGTGCGGAGGAGTGCGAAGTCAGCGGCAATTCCGAACTGCTTTACCGCGCTCTCGAAAACATTGTTCGCAATGCGATCACTTATACCGGCGAAGGGACAACCGTGGAGGTTGCGCTGCTCTGCGAACAGAAGGAAAACGGGAGTGAAGCGGTGGTGCGGGTCATGGACCGGGGAGCAGGGGTATCGGAAGACAAGCTCAAGGCGATCTTCCTGCCTTTTTACCGGCTGGACCACGCGCGGGAGCGGGCGACAGGCGGCTCCGGCGTTGGTTTGGCGATTGCCGATCGCGCCATCCGCCTGCATGCGGGACATTTGAGCGCGGCAAACCGCCCCGGCGGCGGCCTGGTGGTGGAAATCCGCATTCCGTGCCGCGAGCCTGCTTCGTCGTAATTAACCAGAGCCGCCCAGAGATGAAGCCCTCCGGCGGGTGCCTCGTCCTTATACCCCCAAAACACTGTGGGTGCCCTATCCATTTCGCGCTCTTTGCGAAATGGGTGGGAGAGCAACCAGGCCGGCTATGCGCCGAACGGGAATATACTGGCGCATGTGGATTCGGTGATGGGCACGTGGGGCTTCAGCTACGACGCGGTGGACCGGCTGGTGACGGCCACGCCGGGCGCGAACACGCCCGCCCAGTACATAGGCTACTTCGCCTGTTGGAGCTACGACTCCTACGGCAACCGCACGCTGGAGGCGTTCTCGACGGCGGCCTGCAACAATAATCCCACGCCGCAGGTAACCACCTCCTACTACTCGAACAACCGGATTTCGTCCTCGACCGTCTCGCCGGTAACGCTGGCGGCGGGGTCGTTCGGCTACGACGCCTCGGGCAACACGCTCTACGACGGCAACAACCGCTACTGGTACGACGCCGAGGGGCAGCTTTGCGCCGTGCAAAACCTGCGCTGGCAGGGCGGAGCCATCATCCAATACGTCTACGACGCCGAGGGGGCGCGCATCGCCAAGGGCACGCTGTCCTCGGCGCCCGCCTCGTACACGGCCACCTGCGCGCCGCCGCTGGGCTCGGGTTTCACGCTCACGGCGCGTTACCTGGTGGACCTGGGCGGCGACCAGGTGACGGAGCTGAACGGCTCAGGCGTGTGGCAGCACTCGAACGTGTGGACGGGCGGCAAGCTGCTGGCCACCTACGACACCAAGGGACTCCACTTTGAACTGACCGATCCGCTGGGCACCAAGCGCGTACAGGTCAACGCACAGGGCCAGGTGGACGAGACCTGCACCAGCCTGCCCTTCGGCAACGACGTGGGCAACTGGCCCGGCGGCAACTGCGTGGTTCCCGGCAACCAACTCGGCACCGGCGACGACGCCACCGAGCATCATTTCACCGGCAAAGAACGCGACGCCGAATCCGGCAACGACTACTTCGAGGCGCGCTACTACAGCAGTGCGATGGGCCGGTTTATGTCGCCCGACTGGAGCGCCAAAGAAGAGCCCGTACCGTACGCCGTACTAACCGATCCGCAGAGCCTGAATCTCTATAGCTGCGTTGGGAACAATCCGCTTGCAAAAGCTGATGCGGATGGTCACTGTTGGCCGGTTTGCGATCTGATCGGATCGGTGTCAATTGCTATCGGGAACTATGTGGGCAGCCATCCCGGAGTACAGCAGGCACTGAGTAAACTTGGAGATTCTATCGGACTTAAGTTGTCTGCCGGTCTTGGAAGATCAGTGAGCATCGGGGGGGTGAAATTGGGAGCTGCCGTAAATGTCACATCTGAAACGAGGATTGATGGAACCGGTAGTTCCGGTGTTCAAGGAACTCTTTCAGCAAGAGTCGGCGGGTGGCCCCGGTCACGGTGACCTTTCAAAACCACGATGAGGGTGGCCCCGGTCCCTCGCATTTGGGGACCGGGGGAGGGGAGGCTCACTTTTCCCTGTCGACGGATTCACGATTGGAGTACCCTTGCGGTGCATGAAAGGCAAGCGGATTCGCTATCAGCAAACCGGAGAGTTCCATTTCCTCACCTTTACTTGTTATCGTCGTCGATCCTACCTGTCGACGGTTGCAGCCATGGAGCTTTTTGAAGATGCTCTTGAGCGCGTTCGCAGCCGCAATCTCATCGTGGTCGCCGGCTACGTCGTGATGCCGGAGCATGTGCATCTTCTGGTCAGCGAGCCCCAGCGTGGGCTTCTATCCAAGGCGATTCAGGCCCTCAAGCTGTCGGTCTCGATGCGAAGCCGGGAACGGCCTTTCTGGCAGGCGCACTATTACGATTTCAACGTATCAGAGCACGAGAAGTTTGTTGAGAAGCTGCGCTACATCCATCGCAACCCGGTTCGTCGAGGGCTGGTTGCGACTCCGGAAAGTTGGAAGTGGTCGAGCTTTCGGCATTATCAGACGGGCATGCGCGGAACCGTAGAGATCGAATCGGAGTGGACGGCCCGCGACAGAGGCTGGCAACTGCCCGAGTGGATGCGATCCCGGCAGATCGGCTCCTCCTCCCCGGTCCCCAAATGCGAGGGACCGGGGGCACCCTCAACTCAATGAAATCCTCTATGAGACCAGGGCCACCCGCCGGCCTGGTGGTCGAAATCCGCATTCCGTGCCGCGAGCCTGCTTCGTCGTAATTGGCCAGAGGGGCCCAGAGATGATGCCCTCCGCACTTCTCTCCGCCCTGCTGCACATCCGGCCGTTGATTGACTCTGCCCGCGGGACTGGGGTCTGATGGAACATGTGCGCCGCCAGACTTCCCTTCCCGTAGATGCCCTGCTCCCGCAGATCCTCGCTTCCCTCCAGCAGAACCCGAACCTGGTTGTGGAGGCGGAACCGGGTGCGGGCAAAACCACGCGCGTGCCCGCGGCGTTGCTGGCGGCCGTTTCCGGCGAAGTGCTGGTTCTGGAGCCGCGCCGGATTGCCGCGCGCCTGGCCGCGCGCCGGGTGGCCTGGGAGCTTGGCGAGCAGGTTGGCGAAACGGTCGGCTATCAGGTTCGCTTTGAAAAAGTAGCTGGTCCCGCCACGCGGCTGCATTTTGTCACCGAGGGCGTTCTCACGCGCCGCATGTTGTCCGATCCCTTTCTGAAGGGCGTGGATGCCGTTGTCCTCGACGAGTTTCATGAGCGCCACCTGGAAAGCGATCTTGCCCTGGCCTTGTTGAAACGCCTTCAGCGCACGCGGCCCGAGCTGCGCCTCGTGGTAATGTCGGCCACTCTCAATGCCGAGCCCGTGGCGCGCTTTCTGAACAACTGCCCGGCGTTGCGCTCGGAAGGAAGACTCTTCGATCTTTTCCTCCAGCATCTTCCCTATTCGCCCGAGCCCCTTCACGCCCAGGTCAAAGGCGCACTCGAGTTGCTGCTCCGCGAAAGCCATGCCGGAGACATTCTCGTCTTCTTGCCGGGAACCGCGGAGATTCATCGCGCCCTACGCCTCTGTGCGCCTCTGGCGCGCCGGGCCAACCTGCTCGCATTGCCGCTGCATGGCGATCTGTCGCCGGCCGAGCAGGACCGCGTGGTTGCGCCAGCAGAGCAAAGCAAACTCATCCTGGCCACCAATGTTGCGGAGAGCTCGGTGACCATCGATGGCGTAACGGCCGTGATCGACAGCGGCCTGGCGCGCATTGCGGCGTACTCTCCATGGACAGGGTTGCCCACGCTCAAAATCGGCCGGGTGAGCAAGGCTTCAGCCCAACAGAGAGCCGGTCGCGCGGGGCGCACCGGGCCGGGCCGGGTGCTGCGCCTCTACTCGCAGATGGACTATCAGCAGCGGCCCGACTACGACACTCCCGAGATTGTGCGCAGCGATCTCGCGCAGCTCTGCCTGACCTTGCGCGCCATGGGCATCTCTCATCCCGATGAGCTGGAGTGGCTTGATGCTCCGCCCAGAGCCGCCGTCGAGAATGCCGAGCTGCTGCTTGACCGGCTGTGCGCAACAAAGGAGATGGCGCAAAAGCTGGCCGGCTTTCCCTTGCCTCCGCGCCTCTCGCGCATGATCGTCGCGGCCATCGAGCGCGGCGTGGGCGAAGCCGGATGCATGGCTGCGGCGCTGCTCGGCTCGGGTGCGCGCAGTGCGCACAACGACCTTCTGGCGGCCATCGAGGAGCCGCTGGATGAGCGCACCAACCAGCAACTGCGGCAGTTGCGCAAGCTGGCTCATCCCGGCAGGCAGGCCGGGCACAACGACGATGCGCTGCTCCAATCCGTGCTGGCGGGGTTTCCCGATCGCGTGGCCCGGCGCAAGACTGGCAATCAGGTGCTGCTCGCCACGGGGGTCTCGGCAGAGATCGCCGGCGAGCCGCCGTCCTATCCGTTCATGGTCGCTCTCGATGTGGAAGATCGCACCGAGAATCCCTTGCCGCTGATTCGTTTGATGGCCCGCGTGGAGCCGGAATGGTTGATCGATCTCTTTCCCGAGCATGTGCGGGAAGAAACCAGGGTGACCTGGAACCGCCAGGCGGAGCGCGTGGACTCGATGAGCCTGCTGCTCTATGACGAATTGATTTTGCAGGAGTCGAACGACGTCGCGCCTGAAGCGGAGGCCGCTGCCAGCCTGCTGGCCGAGAAGGCGCTCGAAGCCGGCATCGATCGCTTCATCGATGCGGAAACACTCGAGCATTGGCTGGGCCGGCTCGAGTTTGCCGGCTTTGCGGCGCCCGATATTCCCGATGCCTTCAAGGATTTCTGCCGCGGGTTGCGCAGCTTTGCCGACCTGAAAGGCGCGGCCGGGAGCTTCTTCTCCCGATTGGAACAGAAGCTTGATGCGCATCGCCTGCGCGAGCTTGCGCCCCTCACCCTGCGCCTGGCTGCCAGCCGCCAGGTCAAGGTCCAGTACCAGCGCGGCAAGGCTCCGTGGATTGCCTCCCGCCTGCAGGATTTCTTCGGCATGCGCGACACGCCGCGGCTCGGTCCGCAGCGGACTCCCGTGGTGCTTCATCTGCTTGCGCCCAACCGCCAGCCGGTGCAAACCACCACGGATTTGACCGGCTTTTGGGAAAGGCTCTATCCGCAGCTGCGCCGCGACCTGATGCGCCGTTATCCCCGTCACGACTGGCCCGAGCGCCATGGCGGGTGAGGTTGAAGCGCAAGCATCTTGCCTTCCCATCGGGCGGCGGCGCGGGTCCCCTATCCCGCTTTCGGGACCCCAGCTGCGCCGGGTTATCCTGATATCCAACCCTTGCCGCGATCCAGGCGCGTCAAGGGTGGAACCGCACAGATCTCCGCATGATCTGAGGGCGGGTCGCCCGCTCGAATCGGGGCGTTGGATGATGGCGGATCGGGAGCGCATGAGGACATGATGACCGGATGGGATCGCAAGTTCATTGCAATGGCGGTGTTGGTAAGCTCGTGGTCGAAAGACCCCTCAACCAAAGTAGGGTGCGTGGTAGCGGATTCTGACCACGCCCAGCTTTCCGAGGGGTTCAACGGATTTCCGCGCGGCATTGCCGATGACCAGCGCCTTCACGAGCGCGAGGTCAAGTACCGGCTCATCGTCCATGCCGAGGCCAACGCCATCGCGGCCGCGGCCCGCAACGGCCACTCCCTGAAGGGCGCCACAGCCTACGTTACCTTCTGTCCCTGCCCGCAGTGCGCGGCGCTGCTGATTCAGGCGGGGATTGTCAGGGTTGTCACCATCGAGGGAGCGACTCCGGCGCATTGGAAGGCGGAATGCGAAATTGCCCAGGCCATGCTCCGGGAAGCAGGCGTCGTTTACGAAGAGGCGGAGCCAACCGCCTGAGCGGAAGCTTCAGTTCCATGAGACGCCGATGCTGGCCTTCTGGCCTTGAGATGCCCGGACGACGAGCGGTCAGGGCAATGGTGCCTCTGGGGTCTCTTTGAACCATTTGGCGTATTCCTTGAGGCCGCTCTCGATCGACTTGGAGGGGCGAAATCCAAGAGCCCGGAGTTTTTCGATATTGGCTGACCAATGCAGCGGGTCGCCGGAGCGCTGGTCGCCCAAAAAGGAAATCTCGCGCGCCGGGCTGACAAAGCCGCGCAGCATCTCAGCAAGCGCAGCGATGCTGACACTGAGTCCGGTGGCCAGGTTGTAGATCTCAGCTTCAAAAGGCGCATGATCGACAACAGCCTGGATGCCGGCAACTATGTCTGCGACGTGAATGAAGTCGCGAGATTCGCAGCCGGTGCCGTGCAACAGGATAGGGTCGCTACCTGCTCCGGCCAGCTTCGCGCAAATGTCTGCAACCACCTGCCGGCGCAGACCGGGCCCATAGGCAGAGAAGATCCGCACGGCGACTGTGGAGAGAGCGAAGGCCCTATGGAACTCAAGGCACAGCAATTCACACATATGTTTGTGAAACCCATAGGGTGAAATGGGCTGAACGGCTGCGTCTTCGCCAATTGGCAGCGTGAGCGGGTTGCCATATACCGCGGCACTTGAAAGGTAAAGGAAGCGGCAGGCAGGGGCCTCACGCCGGATGGCATCCAACAGGCTGTACGTCGCGACGGCGCTGCCGGCGAAATCGGCAGCCGGGTCGAGCATCGAGTTTCCAACGGAGGATGGTCCAGCGCAATGAATGCAGAGCGAGGGGTGCCAAGACCGGATTCGCGGAGCAAGATCGATGGAGGGCAGCGTCATGGAAAGGTATTCCGAGCAGACCCCGGAGGAATCGGCTGGTCGATCGATCCCAACCACATAAAAGCCGCACTGCACGAAATAAGATGCGATGTGAGCGCCGATGAAGCCATTAATTCCCGTAACTAGAACTGTATTCATATGCGGTTTCATGCGGCAAAACCTCTCAAGATAGCACTAATATCAATCCATACCGGAGCGTGTCAACGAGCGTGAGGCTGGTTTCCATGCCATCCAGCCTGGTTCGCGAGCGGCAGCCCCAGGTGTGGAGAGTGAGAAAAATGGGGGCCCCAGAGCCTGTCCTGAGCTTGCCGAAGGATCTCGCTTTTGAGACCTGTGAGCTAGGATGTTTGGATGACGAAGCGGCTGGTTCGTAATCAGCAATGCGGGTGCTTCCACTTCATGCCCCTTCAGTTGTTATCACCGATTCACTTTGTTGAACCCCACTTGCCGATAATTACCTTCCCCTGGCGCACACTGGTGGATAGGAAGGGATTTACCCGGGCTGTTCTGTAAGGGATGTGCCCGGTCCGTACCCACCCCCCCTCACCTTTTGGGCGTCTTTTTTGATCCATGTCGGAGCACAAGCATAGTAGAATGAATAACCTATAAAACTAACATTTTACCTTTCCAGTAAACAACACCGGTGCTTTTTCCCCCGTTTTTACCCAGTTTTGAGCCCGTTTTGAGCCCAAAAGGCCGCCCTTCTCACCCAAACTCCTGCCCGACATGCGCATGCAGCCGCGGCTTGGGGCTTCCCGTTCTACGCGAGGCCACTTCTCCGCCCGCGCCCTAAAGCCCTACTCCACGGTGACCGACTTGGCCAGGTTGCGGGGCTGATCCACGTCGCAGCCGCGGCGGACGGCGATGTAGTAGGCCAGCAGTTGCAGGGGCACAATCTCAATGAGCGGGGAGAGCAGTTCGGTGGCCTGCGGAATGTAAATCACATGCTCCACCAGGCCGCCGATGGTGGTGTCCCCTTCGGTGGCCACGGCAATCACCCGGCCGCTGCGGGCCGTGACTTCCTGAATGTTGGAGAGCGTCTTCTCATAGCGCAGCTTGGAGGCGGGGTCGGACTCGTCGCGGGTGGCCAGAACCACCACCGGCAGGGTCTCGTCGATCAGCGCGTTGGGCCCGTGCTTCATCTCCCCGGCCGGGTAGCCCTCGGCGTGAATGTAGGAGATTTCCTTGAGCTTGAGCGCGCCTTCGAGGGCGATGGGGAAATGGATGCCGCGGCCCAGGTAAAGGAAATCCCTCGAGGTGGAGAACTCCTTGGCGAGTTGTTCGCACTGGGCGGAGCGGGAACGCAGCACTTCCTCGATTTTGGCGGGGATGCGGCTCAACTCCTCGATCAGGGCCACCGACTGCGCCTGGTCAAGCCTGCCGCGGAGCTGGCCGAGTTTGAGGGCCAGCAGGAACAGGGCGGTGAGCTGGGCGGTGAAGGCCTTGGTGGAGGCCACGCCAATCTCCGGGCCGGCGTGGGTATAGATGGCGCCATGGGCCTCGCGGGCCACCATGGCATCGACCACGTTGCAGATGGCCACCGTCTTGGAGCCTAGGCCGATCATCTCGCGCTGCGCGGCCAGGGTGTCGGCGGTTTCGCCAGACTGGGTGATGAGCAGGCCGAGGGCGTTGCGGTCGGGAATGGGATTGCGATAGCGGTATTCGCTGGCGTAGTCCACGTCCACGGGCAGGCGGGCCAGCCGCTCGATCATGTACTTGCCGGTGAGCGCGGCGTGCCAACTGGTGCCGCAGGCGGCGATGTTGATGCTGGAAGCCATGGCCAGCTCTTCGTCGTCGATCTTCATCTCGGCCAGGAAGACCTTGCCCGAATCCAGCGAGACGCGGCCCAGGGTGGTGTCGCGAACGGCCTGCCCCTGCTCCCATATCTCCTTGAGCATGAAGTGCTTGTAGCCGCCCTTTTCCGCCTGGATGGGGTCCCATTGAATGTGGGTGATGTTGCGCTGAATGGGGTTGCCGTCAAAATCGGTGAGTTCGACGCCGGCCAGGGTCAGGATGGCCATATCGCCGTCGGCCAGAAGATACATGTTGCGCGTGTGCTGCAGAATGCCGGGCACGTCGGAGGCGACAAAGCATTCGCCCTCGCCCACGCCGACGACCACCGGCGGGCCGAAGCGGGCAACCACAATCTTGTCCGGCTCGGTGGCGCACAGAACGCCCAGGGCAAAGGCCCCGGTGAGGCGCTTGACGGCGCGGCGGACAGCCACTTCCAGCGGGATCGGCTCGCCAGCGGCATCCGCATCCAACTTCACTTGCTCGATCAGGTGGGCAATGATTTCAGTGTCGGTTTCGGTGACGAACTTGTGGCCCTGGGCGGTGAGTTCGCGCTTCAGCTCCAGATAATTTTCCACAATGCCGTTGTGGACCACGACGATGCGGCCGGTGCAGTCGCGGTGGGGATGGGCGTTCTCTTCCGTGGGGCGGCCGTGGGTGGCCCAGCGGGTGTGGCCAATGCCGTAGGTGCCCTCGATGGGATGCTCGCGCAGGACTTCTTCCAGGTTGTGCAGTTTGCCCGGAGCGCGACGCACCTCAAACGTGGTGCTGGAAGGGCTGCCCACGGCGATGCCCGCCGAGTCGTAGCCGCGATATTCGAGGCGCCGCAGCCCCTCGATGATGACAGGAACTACCTTCTTAGGACCGACGTACCCGACGATTCCGCACATGCGACCATTTTAAGCGACGCTAGAGCAATTCCAGAATAGGTATGCCCCGTTTACTTCCTACGAGGTTGCCGCTCGCTGAGGCTCGCGTCAACTTGAGTGGATGGGTTTCGAGGTACACCAATTCTGGAATCGCTGTAATGCAGGAGCGCTTGCTCGAAATGGCATTGACGCGGTGGGGAATCGAAATGGAACCACAGCAGGGACAGTCTCAGTCTTCGTCTTCTTCTTCGTCTTCTTCTTCGGGCTCGTAGTCTTTGCAATTGTCTCGCTGGTCGCAGGTACAACAGTCATCCGGAGGATCGCAGACGGTTTTCTCAGGGGCGAGCTCTTCGCCCTCGGGGCCGCGGGTGAGGAAGGGGACCGCATTCGATTGGAGGATGTTCAGGTTGTGCGGGACATTCTGCGAGGCGATCTGGAGGCCGTAGAGAAAGAGGCCGGCACGACGAGGATCGAGTTTCGAGGAGGCAAGGGCGTTGAGGACCTGGGCAAGGGCGATCTGGATGGAGCTGCGGTCCTCCAAGACAGAGAGCTTGAGTGGCTCATCCTGGCCGCTGCTTTGCTCAGCGGCAAAGCGGTTGAGGCGGGTGTGGAAGTAGCAATACGCCGTGCCGCGGAGGGCAGGCGAATGACACCTGACGCCGTTGGGCATAATATGACGACATTCCTGATACATCTCGATCCCCCCCCCAGGGGTATTCTGCATGGAAGTTTCTTATTTTCAATGAAATGACCGGTGCGTGGCGCGGCAAATTCCTGATTCTAATAGAGTTCGCCGCAGAATCCTGATGACAAAGG
>Ga0302276_10004270_pt1 | contig 12071 bp, 11 predicted proteins | sample III_Bog_N2_3_FD_198768 | JGI IMG/M metagenome (GOLD analysis project Ga0302276, IMG submission 198768) | Peat permafrost microbial communities from Stordalen Mire near Abisko, Sweden - III_Bog_N2_3 | ecosystem: Environmental > Terrestrial > Soil > Wetlands > Peat | place: Sweden: Abisko... | reverse complement strand
CCGCCGTTGGCCAGCGGCGCACCGGCGCCCGTTTCGAGGATCGTCCCGTCGGGCGCGTAGTGAAAGCCGTGATACGCGCAGCGAATCCCCTGGTCCGAGATCACGCCGTATTCGAGCGAGGCACCGCGGTGCGCGCAGCGCTGTTCCACCAAGCCGTAGTCGCCCTTGGCGGTGCGGAAGAGCACGAGGTCCTCGCCGAGCGCGCGCACTTTGAGCGGCAGATCGGTGACTTGCTGTTCGTAGGCGATCGGCTGCCAGAAGCAGCGCAGGTAGTCGCCCATCGGCGTGCCGCGATCGACGTGCGTGAGCTCCGGGTCTTCGGTCAGGCCGCGGATCGAATTGTAGGCGTTGTAGGTTCCGACGAGCGGAGCGTTCACGGCCGTTGTCATCGCTGAATCCTCACGCGGCAAAGCAGGTGCGTCCGAATGTCCGCAACCTGGAAGATTTTTGTAAGGAAAACGGTACCATCCTTCCGTACATGCGCGAAACGCTGAGATGACGGCGCTCAATCTCGCCATCGATGTCGTGCTCGGCGCCGCGTTCGGATTTCTCGGCGGCCTGTTCGGCATCGGCGGCGGCATCATCGCGATCCCGATCCTCGGTCTCGTCTTCGGAATGTCGGAGCAATTGGCGCAGGGCACGGCGCTCGTCATGGTCGTGCCCAACGTCATGCTCGGCCTGTGGCGCTACTACCAGAAGCGCAGCCTCAACGTCCGCTACGGCGTGACCTTGGCGATCTGCGCCGCGCCGATGACCTACGTGGGCGCGCGGTTCGCGACCGGCGTGCCGAGCAGCCCGCTGCGCATCGCGTTCGCGCTCTTCACAATCGTCATCGCGTCCTACGCGCTGTGGCGGACGTTCGGCCGCGGCGAACATGCGGTCGCGCAGGCGCCGTGGTACGCGATTTCGGTGTTAGGCGCGGTGGCGGGCGGCGTCTCGGGGATCTTCGGGGTCGGCGGCTCGGTCTTTGCCGTGCCGATCATGGCCGCGTTCTTCGGGCTGACCCAGGCGGCGGCGCAGTCGCTGGGCCTGGCGCTGGTGGCGCCCGGGACGCTCGTCGGCCTCGCGACCTATGCGGCGGCCGGCGACGTCGACTGGATCAGCGGGGCGGCGCTCGGGATCGGGGGCCTAGCGACGGTCTCGCTCGGGGTCGATATGGCCCACCGGCTCCCCGACCGCACGCTCAAGCGGATCTTCGCGCTCTTCCTGTTCGCCTCGGCCGCCGCGCTGCTCGCGCACCGCTAATCCCCGCCGGCCTCAAGGCTTCCGGACGGCGCGCAGCAAATTTCCAGGATCGCGGAATAGCATTCCGTCTAGCGGAATATCCGAGGAGGCCCCGTGGACGTCCGGATGATCGACCTGGTCAAGATCATGACGAAGCCGCTCTCGCTCAACGCGAAGGCCGGCGAGAAGATGCTCATCATCACCGATACCAAGATCGATCCGATCCTGTGGCAAGCGCTGGCGGCAGCGGCCAACAGCATGGGTATCGAGCCGGCGATCGGCCTGATGCTCCCGCGGGCCCACCACGCCGAGGACCCGGTCAGCTCGATCCGCGCCGCCGCCCTCGACCCCGCGACCGACCTGATCGTCTACCTGACCAGCACCGCGATGGCCCACTCGCGCCTCAACGACGACCTGATCGACGCCGGCAAGCGCCATCTTCTGATGGAAGAGCTCACCCCGGCGATGCTCGCGCCCGACGGCCCGGCCGGCGCCGACTACGTCGCGCTCAACGTGCTCGGCGAGAAGATCGCCGCGCTCTGGACAGCCGGCAAGACCGTGCGCGTCACGTGTCCCAACGGCACCGATCTCACCGCGAGCATCGAGGGCCGGCCCGGCCGCTCGATCGCCGGCAAGCCGGTGCAGCTCAAGCCCGGCGGCGGCGGCGGGTGCGCGTTCCCCGACGGCGAGGCGCATGTGTGCCCGGTCGAAGGCACGGGCGAAGGCACGATCGTCTTCGACCTCACCGCGCACAGCGTCGGCGCGATCAAAGAGCCGATCCGGCTGACGGTCCACAAGGGCATGGTCACCAGCATCGACGGCGGACGCGAAGCGCAGATCTGGCGCGACATGCTCGCGAAACTCGACGATCCCGCCAGCTACAACTGCCCGGCGGAGATCTCGGTCGGCCTCAACGACATGGTCCGCCCGACCGGCAGCATGCGCACCGATAAGAAGATGTACGGCACCTCGCACATCGGCGTCGGCGACACGATCGCGCTGGGCGGCACGTGTCACGCCAAGATCCGCCTCGAAGGCGTGATCAAAGAGCCCGAAATTTCAATCGACGGCCGCGTGATCACGCGCGGCGGCAAAATCCTGATCGACTAAACCACCCGCTACCGGAGAACCCGCATGCTCGCACGGATCGTCGCCCTGTTCCTCGCCTTGCTCGTCACCGGTCTCGCCGCCGCGCGTCCCGCCGTGGCCGACACCTACCACATCACCATCGCCGGCGCGCCGACCGAATTGCCGCACTGGCTGCCGCTCTACGTCGCGCGCGCGAAGTTCTTCGCCGACGAAGGCATCACGGCCGATTGGGTGCCGCTGCGTTCGGGTTCGGCCGAAGTCGCGGCCGTCATGGGCGGCAGCGCGCAGATTGCGGCGGTCGGCGTCGAGTTGCCGATCCAGTCGTACGTGAACGGCGGCGATCTGATCCTGATCGCCGACCTGTTCGATCTGCAGCCCTACAGCATCGTGCTCTCCAACGCCGCGCTCGCCAAGACCGGCATCACGGCGTCGATGCCGAGCGTCGAGAAGATCCAGCGCCTGCGCGGGCTCAAGCTCGCGATCACGGGGCCGGGCTCCGCCACCGACGACTTCATTCGCAACGTGCTGAAACTGCACGGCATCGACGCCGACGGTTTCTTGAGCCTGCAGCCGCTCGGCGATCCCGACGCGATGCTCGCGGCGTTGCAGCGCAATCTCGTCGACGGCTTCATCATGTCGGCGCCCGCCGACGAGCTCGCGGCGCAGCGCAACATCGGCAAGCCCGTGCTCGACGCGTTTTCCGGCGGTCTGCCCGAACTCTCCGACGTCCCGTTCGCGGGCCTCGTGACGACGAAGCGGCAGCTCGCCGCGAACCCGGCGCTCTTCCAAGCCGTCGTCACCGCGATCGCGAAGTCGATCCGCTACATCCACGAGCATCCGGCGGAAACGCGCAAACTGCTGCGCCCGTACTTCGCCGATCTCGACGATAAGACGTTCGAGAAGATCATCACCAAGTACAGCCGCGCGTCGGCCACGACCGCCGTCGTGACGCGCTCGGAGTACAACGCCGCGCTGCGCTGGGCGAACCTGCATTCGACCACGACGATCTCGGCGCCGTACGATGCCGTCGTCGATTCGGCGATGGCGCGCAAAGCGATGGCCGCGCACTGATGCCCCTCTCCGATCGCGTCGCGATCGTCACCGGCAGCTCGCGGCGCATCGGCCGCGCGATCGCGGAGGCGCTCGCGCGGCGCGGCGCCGCGGTCGTGATTCACGGCAAGACCTCGCAGGCCGCAACCGACGAAACCGTCGCGGCGATCCGCGCGAACGGCGGCACCGCGATCGGCATCCTCGCCGATATTTCGACGCCGGAAGGCGCGGGCTACCTCGCCGAATGCACGCTCGCCGCGTTCGGGCGGATCGACATCCTGGTGAACAACGCGGCCGTGCGCCGGCGCGTGCCGTTCGAACAGCTCACGTACAGCGAGTGGCGCGATGTGACCGCCACGATTCTCGACGGCGCGTTCCTGTGCGCGAGCGCATGCGCGGAGGCGCTCAAGAGCAGCGGGCACGGACGCATCATCTCGATCGGCGGCGCGGCGAGCTTCGTCGGTTCGCCGCACCACGCGCATGTGATCGCCGCGAAAGCGGGACTCGTCGGCCTCACGCGCGCCCTGGCCTACGATCTCGGGCCGTCGGGCGTGACGGTCAACCTGGTCTCGCCGGGTCTGATCGAAACGCCCGACGACGATCCCAAGCGCTCCGCGGAGCGCCGCGCCACGACCTCGCTCGATAAGATCGCACTCGGCCGCGTCGGCGGTCTCGGCGACGTCGCCGAAGCGGTCGCGAGCCTGGCGGGCGATGAATTCTCGTACATGACCGGTCAGATCGTGCATCTGAACGGCGGCTTGTACATGGGCTGAGGGTGGCCGCTCACTACACCGCGATCCTCGGCGACTTTATCGCGAGCGCGCACGCTCGCGTGCTGCCGCCGGAGGTCGTCGAGAAGACGCAGCACCACATCCTCGATACGCTCGCCGCGTGCGTGTCCGGTTCGCGTTTGCCGGCGGGCGAGCAGGCGATCGCGTTCGTTGCTTCGCAAGCGCGCGAACGCGGACCGCGCTTGCTCGGCACCGCGCTGCGCGTGCGCGCCGACGATGCGGCGCTGGCCAACGGCATGATGGCGCACGCCGACGAGACCGACGATTCGCACGCTGCCTCGATCACGCATCCGGGCTGCGCGGTGGTGCCGGCGGCGCTCGCGGCGTGCGAGCACTTCGGCGCCGGCGGCGCGACGTTCGTGCGCGCGGTGGCGCTGGGCTACGATCTGTGCGCGCGCATCGCGCTCGCCCTCGGCGGCGAAGAGTTCTTCAAGCTGCATCACAGCTCGCACGCGTTCGGCGGCGTGTTCGGCGCGGCGGCGGCCGCCGCGGTGCCGGCGCGCATCGACCCGGCCGGCGCGCGCGTGCTGCTCTCGTACGCCGCGCAGCAAGCCGCCGGCGTCACGTGCTGGCGGCGCGATCCCGACCACATCGAGAAGGCGTTCGATTTCGCCGGGATGCCGGCGCGCAACGGCCTCAACGCGGCGCTGATGGTGGCGGCCGGATTCAGCGGCGTCCCCGATGCGCTCGACGGCGCACCCGGCTTCTTCAGCGCGTGGCCCGCCGCCACGCCCGGCCTCGCGATCGAGGCGCTGGGCGAACGCTACGACGTGATGGAAACGACGATCAAGCGCTGGTGCGTGGGCTCGCCGATCCAGGCCCCGCTCGATGCCGTCGAGTCGCTGCTCTCCACCAACCACTTCAGCGCGGACGACGTCGCGGCGATCGACGTCGATCTGGCGGTCGAGGCGGCGCGCGTCGTCGACGGCCGCCCGATGGCCAACGTCAACTTGCAGCATCAGGTCGCGCTGCTGATCGTCGACGGCACGCTGACGTTCGCTTCGAGTCACGCCGCCGAACGGATGAGCGATCCCGCCGTCGCGGCGCTCGCCGCGCGCATCCGCATCGTGCCGAGCCCCGATCTCTCGGCGTTGCAGCCCTCGCGTCAAGCGCGCGTCGCGATCCGGCTGCACGACGGCCGCGATCTGCGCTTGCACGCGCGCGACGTGAAGGGGACGCCGGCGCTGCCGATGACGCGCGCCGAAGTCGCGGCGAAAGCGCGCGATCTGCTCGCACCGGTGTTGGGGCCCGAACGCGCCGATGCGGCCGTCGCCGCGACCTTCGCACTCGAGACGCGCAGCGATATCGCCACGTATGCGGCGCTGTTTGCGGTGGCGGGATGAGCTTCACCGAGCGCCTGTGCGCGGCCGTGCTCGGCGCCGCCGGCGGCGATGCGGCGACGCGCGCGCTGCTCGGCCGCGCGATCGCCGATACGGTCGCGGTCGCGGCGCCCGGCTTCGACGAACCCGTCACGCGCGCGAGCTTGCGCGCATTCGCCGGGACCGTCGCCCGCACGTGGTCGGGCGAAGCCTGCGAGAGTCGCGAAGCGGCGGTGTTCCTCAACGCGACGGCCGCGCACGCGCTCGACTTCGACGACGTCTTTCTCGACAGCACCGTGCATCCCAGCACCACGATCGTGCCGGCGATCCTCGCGCTCGACGAACCCGTCGCGCCCGAAGAGTTGCTCGCGGCCTACGCCGCCGGCCTGATCGCCGCGCGCGCGATCGGCCGCCGCATCGGGCCCGGCCAATACCACAAGGGCTGGCACGCGACGGGCACGCTTGGCGCGATCGCCGCCGCGGCCGCGGCCGCGCGACTGTACCGGCTCGACGAGGGCCGGCTACGCAGCGCGTTTGCGCTCGCGGCCGCGCAAGCCGGCGGCATCAAGCGCAACTTCGGCACGATGGCAAAACCCGCGCACGCGGGCTTCGCCGCGGCGGCCGGCGTGCGCGCGGTGCGCCTCGCGGCGGCCGGCGTCGACGGCGCGCGCGATATCTTCGCGCCCGGCGGGGGCTTCGCCGATCTCTACGGCACCGGCGACGGCGAACTCGAGCCGGACGACGATGCGTTCGCGCTGCGCCCGGATCGCATCTCGTTCAAGCTCTACCCGTGCTGTTACGCCGCGCATCGCCTGATTGGCGTGGGGCTCGATGCGCGCACAGCGCTGGGTCCCGATGCGTTCGCCGACGGCGCGCGCGCGGTGCTCGCCGTTCCGGCGGGCAGCGTCGATCTGCTGCGCAACGACAATCCGCAAACCGGACTCGAAGCGAAATTCTCCGCGACCTATACGCTGGCGATCGCGCTCGCCGACGGCGATGCCTCGCTCGCGCAGTTCACCGATGCGGCGATGCAGCGGCCGGGGCTCGCGGGGTTGCTCGAACGCGTCGCGGTCGAAGACGATCCGGCCCAGCCCAGCGGCGGCGATATTCTCTACGGCGAGGTCCGGCTCGATCTCGTCGACCGGCGCGGCAATCGCCTCGGACGTTTCACGCGCAGCACGATTCCCGGCGCACCCGACGATCCGCCCGCCCACGCCGACGTCGTGCGCAAGATCGTCGACTGCCTGCAGAATTACGCCTCGGCGCACGGCGCACCGTTTGCGATCGTCGAGCCGCTGCGCGAGCACACGGCGGTGGCGGCGTGGTTCGAGCGATGACCGCCGAAGCCACCGGCACGGTCGCGCGCGTCGTGCGGCTGCTGCAGTGCTTGGCCGACGTCGACGACGATGTGTCGATCAAGGACGTCGCCGGGCGCCTGAACCTGCCGCCGAGCACCGTGCACCGGCTCTTGAACCTGCTCGCCGACGACGGCATCGTGGAGCGCAGCGCGGCGCGCCACGTCTACCGGCCGGGGCTGGAACTCGTCCGCATCTCCTCGCTCATCGCCTCGAAAACGCGCCTGGCCGATGTCGCGCTGCCGTTCATGCGCGCGGTCGTCGATGCGTGCAACGAAGTCTGCATGCTCGTGCGCTATCTGCCGGCGACGCGGCGCGTGATGGTCGTGAGCTCGGTCGATTCCTCGAACCCGTTGCGCTATCAGGTCGAGCGCTTCGTGCCGCATTCGCTGCTGTGGGGCGCGACGGGCCGCTCGACGCTCGCATTCTTGCCGCCGGAGATCGTGGACGCCGTGCTCGACGAGCGCGATCTCTCGCCCGCCACCGGCGATCGCATCGCCTCGCGCGACGCATTTCTGACGGAGCTCGCCGCGATTCGCGCGCGCGGCTACGTGCTCACGCAAGGCCAGAAGATCGCGGGTGCGGTCGGCCTCGGCGCGCCGATCTTCGACGCCGGCGGCGGCGTGCTCGGCGGGCTCTGCATCACCGTCCCGCAGGTCCGCTTCGATCCGCGTTCGGAGCAGACGCTCGCGACGCTGTTGCTGGAGCAGGTCGCGGCGCTGAACGCCGCCCTGGGGCACGGATGACGCGCATCGTCTGGCGCGTGGCGTTCGCGCTCGTGGTGCTCGGCATCTGGCAAGCCGCGGGATCGCTGTGGGGCGATGAGTGGATCAGCCGGCCGACGCTCGTTGCCGCGCGCATCGTCGAGCTCGCGCGGACCGGTCTCGCCGGCCACATCGCGACGACGCTCTCGGAGATCGCGCTCGGCCTGCTGATCGGCGTACCGCTCGGCACGCTGACCGGCATTCTGCTGGGGCGCACGCGCCTGCTCTCGTCACTCCTGCGGCCGGTGATCGTGGCGGCGAACAGCGTCCCGATCGTCGCGCTCGCGCCCTTGCTGATCATGTGGTTCGGCCTGGGCCTCGCGCCGAAGATCGCGCTGGTCGCGCTGGTCTCCTATTTTCTCTTGTTCTTCAACACCTATTCGGGGGTCACGACGATCGACGACGATCTGATCGATGGGCTGCGGCTGATGGGCGCGAACCGGCGCGAAATACTGCGCAAAGTCGTGCTGCCGGCGACGATGCCGTGGGTACTCTCGGGGCTCAAGAGCGCGCTGCCCTACGCGCTGATCGCCGCGACCGTCGGCGAGATGATGCTCGCGCGCGACGGGCTCGGCTTTCTCGTGACGCAATTCGCCGGTCAATACGACATGACGGGCGTGTATGCGGCGCTCGTCGTGCTGATGATCCTCGGCGTGCTGATCGCGGAACTCGCGGCGCGCACGGAGGCGTGGATGCTGCGCTGGCGTACGGTGGCAGGCGAATGATCGAACTCGCCGGCGTCAGCAAAGAATTCCAAACCCGCGGCAAGCGCACGCGCGCGCTCGACCCGGTCGACATCAGCGTGAGCGAGCACGAGTTCGTCGCGCTGCTCGGACCCAGCGGCTGCGGCAAGTCGACGGTGCTGAACATGGTCGCGGGCTTGCTCGCGCCGACGACCGGCAAGGTGAGCTATCGCGGTACGCCGGTCGCCGGCCCCAACGGCCGCGTCGGTTACATGACGCAGAAAGACACCTTACTGCCGTGGCGCACGGTCGCCGATAACGTCGGCATCGCGCTCGAACTGCAGTGCCGCGCCGTCACGCCCGCGCAGCGCCGTGAACGCGTCGCGCAGGCGCTCGACCTCGTCGGCCTGACCGGCTTCGATGCGCACTTTCCGGCCGAGCTCTCGGGCGGGATGCGCAAGCGTGCCGCGCTCGCGCGGATGCTCGTCTACGAACCGGAGACGCTGCTGCTCGACGAGCCCTTCGGCGCGCTCGACGCGCAGCTGAAGATCGTGATGCATCAGGAGCTGCTGCGCCTCACGCGCTTGCGCGGGATGACGGTGCTCTTCGTCACCCACGATCTCTCCGAGGCGATCGCGCTCGCCGACCGCATCCTCGTCTTCTCCGGCCGGCCGGGCCACATCCGCTCCAGTCACGCCGTGCCCTTCGGTCCCGACCGCGACGTGCTGACCGTGCAATTCGAGCCCGCGTTCGCGGCGCTCTATCAGGAACTCTGGACCGAGTTGAAGCCCGAGATCGAAGCGCCGGAGCCGCGCCCGTGAAGCTGCTCGCGGCGCGCATCGGCATTTTCGCCGCGCTGTTGCTGTTCTGGCAGCTCGCGTCGGGGCCGCTGATTCCGAAATTCTGGATCAGCGACCCGGTGGCGATCGGCGGCGCGCTGGCGGGCTGGATCGCGAACGGGTCGATCTGGCAGCACGTCGGTGCGACGCTCTTGACGATGGTGCTCGGCTACGGTATCGGCAGTCTGCTCGGGATCGTGCTCGGCTTCGCGCTCGGGACGTTTCCGCGCGCGCTCGACGCCGTCGCGCCGGTGCTGACCGGGCTTTTCTGCCTGCCGAAGGTCGCGCTGCTGCCGCTGTTCGTCATTGGCCTGGGCATCGGGATCGCATCGAAAGTCGCGCTGGTCGTGACGGTCGTCGTGTTCCTCACGCTCTACAGCACGATCGACGGTGTGCGCGACGTCGACCGCGATCTGATCGACGGCCTGCGCCTGATGGGCGCGACGCGCTGGGAGATCCTGACGAAAGTCGTCGTTCCGTCGGCGCTGCCGTGGGTCTACACGGGCCTGCGTATCGCGGTCAGCTACGCGCTAACGACGACGGTCGTCGGCGAATTGCTCTCCTCGAATCGCGGCATCGGCTTCCTGATCGAATCGGCCGCGAACCGCTTCAATTCCGCCGGCGTCTTCGCCGCGGTGCTCGTGCTCGTGCTCGTCAGCGTGCTGATCACGGAATTGCTCGTGGCGATCGAACGCGGGCGCATGGCCGAACGCAGCACCGCGCGCTGACCGTGCGCACGTCGTGGGCGCGCGTTGCCGTATTGCTGAGCGCCGGCATCGCGGCGGCCTATCAAGTCGGCAAAGTGCCGCCGTCGGTCACGACGCTCGAAGCGCACCTCGGCATCGGCGCGCTCACGGCCAGCTGGGTGATCTCGCTCTTCGCGGTGATCGGGGCGTGCGCGGGCGTGGCCTTCGGGCAATTCGCCGATCGCATCGGCCATCGCCGCGCGGTGATCGGCGGCCTCGCGTGCATCGCGCTCGCGAGCGCCGCGGGCGCGCAATGCACGAGCGTCGGCCCGCTGCTCGTCACGCGCGTCTTCGAGGGCTTCGGGTTCTTCGCGATCGCGGTCGGCATGCCGCCGGTGATCGCCGCGGTCACCCGGCCCGAGGATCGGCGCCTCGCGCTCGCGATTTGGTCGAGCTACATGCCGCTCGGCATCGCGATCGCGCTCGTCACCGCACCGCCGATCCTCGCCGCAGGCGGCTGGCCGCTGATGTGGCAAGTCGGGGCCGGCGTCGCCGCGGTCGCCGCCGGCGCGATCGCGCTCGTCGCACCGGCGCCGCCCGAACGGCACGCGCCGCAGCCGCTGCTGGCCGGCATCCGCGCGGTCGCCGGCGCGCGCAGTCCGCTCGCTGCCGGCGTGACGTTCGCTGCGTACGCCGGGAGCTATTTCGCGATCACCGGTTTCTTGCCGACGATCATCATGGCCACCGGCACCGGCGTCGCAACGGCCGGACCGCTCAGCGCGGCGATCGCCGTGCTCAACGGCTGCGGCAACGTGCTCGCGGGCGTCGCGGCTCGTCACTTCTCGCGCTTCGCGATTCTCGTAACGGGCTTCGTGCTCGTCGCGGCCGGCGGCGCGATCTTCTACCTGACGGGCATCCCGCTGCCGGTGCGGCTCGTCGCCGTCGCCGCCGGCATGTGCGCCGCCGGCATGATCCCCGGCACGATCACCGGCTCGATCATCACGCTGTCGCCGTCGCCGCAACTCATCGGCACGACGCAGGGCCTCGTGCAGCAACTCTCGAGCGTCGGCCAACTCATCGGCCCGCCCCTAATCGCCGCCGTCGGCGCCGAACGCGGCGGCCCCGCCGGCGCATTCGTCCTCGGCGGCCTCGCCACAATCGGCATCATCGCCGCCAGCGCCCTACGCCGCAGCGCCCCGCACTAAACGGCGAGGGCGGCGGGCCGGTAGCTGCAGAGGGTGTCGCTTTCGAGCGGGTCGGCGGTGAGGGCGTAGGCGCGGGCCCGCGAGCCGCCGCAGATGGAGCGGTAGTCGCACACGCCGCAGTTGCCCTTAAGTTTCGTCAAATCGCGGATGTCGGTGAAGAGCGCGCTATGGCGGTAGATGTCGACCAGCCCGCGATGACGGACGTTGCCGCCTGCGAGCGGCAGGAAGCCGGTCGGATAGACGTCGCCGGTCTTCGCCACGAACACGACGCCGCTGCCGTCGCGGATGCCGAAGCCGGCGTGCAAGGGCGTCGCGGCGATCTGTTCGCTCGTCCAGCCATCGGCGCGCATGCCCTCGAGCGCGATGCGGCGGTACGACGGCGCCTCCGTCGAGCCGATCACGAACGGCGCGTCGAGCGAGACCTGATACATCCAGCGCATCACCATCTCGGCCTTGTCGGTCGACACCGGCATGAGGTAGCGTCCGCGGCCGACCGCGATCAGGAAGAACAGGCTCCAGCGCACGAGCTTCTTCGTATGCAGCAGCGCGTAGATCGCCGAGAGATCGTCGACCGTGCCCTCCGAAACCACCGTGTTGACGAGCAGCGGGATCTCGAGTTCCGCGATCCAGTCCCAGGCCTGCATCGTGTAGTCGAAGCAACCGCCGACGTTGCGGATGCCGTCGTGGCGCTTGGCGTCGGAACCGTCGAGGCTCATGCTGACCGCGCTGACGTGGTGCGCTTTGAGCTTCACGAAATGCTCGCGCCTGAGGGTCGGGGTCGCGCTGGGCGTCACCGCGGTCGGGATGCCGAGGTCGTGCGCGTAGTCGAGTAGCTCCCAGAGGTCGGTACGTTCGAGCGGGTCGCCGCCGGAAAAGATCATCGTCGGCGGTTGCTCGCCGAAGCTCGCGACCTGCCGCAAGAGCGCCTTGCCCTCATCAGTCGTCAGTTCGTCCGGGTGCTGCACCCGCTTCGAGGTGGCCCGGCAATGGCGGCACGCCAGGCCGCAGACTTGGGTCATCTCCCAGTACACATAGCGCGGGGCGGTGCTGTAGTCGGGCGCGATCT
>Ga0302276_10004269_pt1 | contig 12072 bp, 10 predicted proteins | sample III_Bog_N2_3_FD_198768 | JGI IMG/M metagenome (GOLD analysis project Ga0302276, IMG submission 198768) | Peat permafrost microbial communities from Stordalen Mire near Abisko, Sweden - III_Bog_N2_3 | ecosystem: Environmental > Terrestrial > Soil > Wetlands > Peat | place: Sweden: Abisko... | reverse complement strand
CGCGGCTCAAGCCCTCAAGGGGAGGGGGAGGACTGATGTTTGGGTCAGTCGTCGTGGCCCGCCTCCTCGACGGCCACCTCGGCCGTCTCGCCGCCGAACCAGTGCGCCCTGGCGTCCATGATCACCGCGTTCGCCGTCTCTTCGTCCATGTGCTCCGCACCCACGATCTCGATCAGTTCATCGGATGCAAGGTCACCGAGGTCATCCAATGTCTTGACCCCTTTCTCCCCCAGCGCGACCAGCATCGCCGGGGTCAGGACCTCGAAGGCGGCGACATCGTCGGTCACCCCCAGCTCGATCCGCTTGTCGGTAAGCTCGTTGTCACGCCGCGCGAGGAAGGTCTCCGCTCGGCGGATCAACTCCTCGGCAACGCTTTCGTCGAAGCCTTCGATCGCGGCGACGTCGTCCACCGGGGTGAAGGCCAGTTCTTCCAGCGAGGTGAAGCCCTCGGTCACCAGCAGGCCGGCGATCATGTCATCGACGTCCAGCGCTTCCACGAACAGCCCCGACCGGCGGCGGAATTCCTCCTGCCGGCGTTCGCTTTCCTCGGCTTCGGTCAGGATGTCGATGTCCCAGCGAGTGAGCTGCGAGGCCAGCCGCACGTTCTGCCCGCGCCGGCCGATCGCCAGGCTGAGCTGTTCGTCGGGCACCACGACCTCGACCCGCCCGGCTTCCTCATCCAGCACAACCTTGGTGACTTCCGCCGGCGCCAGCGCGTTCACCACGAAGGTCGCGGCCTGCGAACTCCACGGAATGATGTCGATCTTCTCGCCTTGCAGCTCCTGCACCACCGCCTGCACGCGCGAGCCGCGCATGCCGACACAGGCGCCGACCGGGTCGATCGAGCTGTCGCGGCTGATCACCGCCATCTTGGCGCGCGAGCCGGGATCGCGGGCGACCGCCTTGATCTCGATGATGCCGTCGTAGATCTCCGGCACTTCCTGGGCAAACAGCTTGGCCAAAAACCCGGGATGGGTGCGGGACAGAAAAATCTGCGGCCCGCGCGGTTCCTCCCGCACGTCGTAGATGTAGGCGCGAACCCGGTCGCCATTTCGGAAACTCTCGCGGGCGATCAGCTCGTCGCGGCGCAGCAGCGCCTCCGCCTTGCCGAGTTCGACCATCATATTGCCGTACTCGGTGCGCTTGACCACGCCGTTGATGATCTCGCCGACCCGGTCCTTGAACTCGTCGTACTGCTTCTTGCGTTCGTATTCGCGGACGCGCTGGACGATCACCTGCTTGGCGGTCTGCGCGGCGATGCGGCCGAAATCGATCGGCGGCAGCGGGTCCACCAGATGCTGGCCGATCTCGATGTCGGGTTTGAACTTTTTGGCGATATGGACGGGGATCTGAGTTTCCTCGTTCTCCACGGTTTCGACCGCCTCGGTCCAGCGCGACAGGCGGACGTCGCCGGTCTTGCGGTCGATGGTGGCGCGAATGTCCTTTTCGTGCCCGTACTTGGCGCGCCCGGCTTTCTGGATGGCCTGCTCCATCGCCTCCAGCACTTCCTCGCGGTCGATGTTTTTTTCACGAGCAACGGCGTCGGCAACCAGCAGCAGTTCGGGACGGGCAATGGCGGTATCCATGGACGGCCTCTGTCAGTTGGTCCGGGGTGATGGGGTGGTGAATTCGATCAAGGCGTCGGTCAGTACCAGCTTGGCACGCTTGATGTCGCCCAGTTTCAGGGCGACTTCGCTGCCGTCGTCAAGCCGGAGGCGGGCACTGGAGTCGTCGGCCCCCAGCACGACCCCGGAATAGCGCTTGCGGCCATTGACCGGGAACTGGGTTTCCGCCCGCACCAGGTGGCCGGCGAAGCGGACCCAGTCCTTGGGCCGGGTCAGCGGCCGGTCGATGCCCGCCGAACTGACCTCCAGGTTCCAGGCGCCGGGGATCGGGTCTTCCACGTCCAGCACGGCGCTGATCTGCCGACTGATGGTCTCGCAGTCGCTGATGCTGATCAACGACCCGTCGGCTCGGTCGGCCATGACCTGCACGGTCGGCCGGTCCCGCCCCAGCACAGTGACTCGCACCAGCTCGTAGCCCAGGAATTCGAGCGAGGGCGCGATCATGGCGGCCAGTTTGGCCTCCAGGGTGGTATGGTTGGGTTCGTTTCCGTCCAAAACAAAAAAGGCGGCCGGTTAAGGCCACCCCCCATTACGACGCGGAGAATGAGTGATGAAGCCTAGATAGAGGAACGACAGCCGGATTGCAAGGGCTTGGCACGCCATGGTGCCATGCGGCAGACTTCCCCCGCCAAACCCGGGACCCCCCATGCCCTCCCACATGAAGCTCGGCGCCTTCGTTCACGAGACCGGCCAGCACGTCGCGGCCTGGCGGCATCCGGACGCCTTTACCGGATCCGGCACCAGCTTCGCCCAGATGGTCGATGTCGCCCGCACCGCCGAACGCGGCAAGTTCGACCTGCTGTTCCTGGCCGACAGCGCCGCGGTCAGCGTCTTCGGCACCCCGGAATCGCGCAGCCGGCAGGGTAAAGTCGTAAAATTCGAGCCGATGACGGTGCTGTCGGCCGTCGCCGCGGTGACGACCCATCTCGGCCTGGTCGCGACCAACACCTCCACCTACAGCGAGCCCTACACGCTGGCGCGGCAATTTGCCTCGCTGGACCATATCAGCGGCGGGCGGGCCGGGTGGAACCTGGTGACGTCCAATAACGAAGCCGAGGCCTTCAACCACAACCGCGACCAGCATTACGCGCATGCCGAACGCTACGACCGGGCCGCCGAGTTCGCCGATGTGGTGAAGGGGCTGTGGGACAGTTGGGACGACGATGCCTTCATCCGCGACAAGGAATCGGGCATCTTCTTCGATCCCGGGAAGATGCACACGCTGAACCATCGCGGCAAATATTTCCAGGTGCGCGGGCCGTTGAACGTGGCGCGCTCGCCCCAGGGGCGGCCGGTGCTGGTGCAGGCCGGCGCCTCCGACACCGGGCGAGACCTGGGTGCCCGGATCGCCGAGGTGGTGTTCACCGCGCAAACCACCTTCGAGCAGGCGCGCGAATTCTACAGCGACGTGATGGCCCGCCTGCCGCGCTTCGGCCGCACGCAGGCCGAGGTGAAGGTCCTGCCCGGCATCTACCCCGTCGTCGGCCGCACCGAGGCGGAGGCGCGTGAAAAATTCGATTTCCTGCAGTCGCTGATCCATCCGTCGGTTGGGATTTCGGTGCTGGAACACACGATCGGCGTGCCCAACCTGGGCAAACTGCCGCTCGACGGGCCGGTGCCTGAGATGGCCGACACCAACGGCCCCCTGTCCCGCCAGCGCCTGCTGCTGGAAGCCGCGCGTCGCGACAGGCTGACCCTGTGGGAGCTGTGCCTGCTGAACGCCGGCCCGCGTGGGCATTTGCTGACCATCGGCACGCCCGCACAGATCGCCGACGTGATGGAGCACTGGTTCCGCAACGGCGCCGCCGACGGGTTCAACGTGATGCCGGCCTGGCTGCCGGGGTCGCTGAACGATTTCGTCGATCTGGTCACTCCGGAATTGCAGCGGCGGGGCCTGTTCCGGACCGAGTATGAGGGCAAGACGCTGCGGGAGAATTTGGGGCTGCCGTACCCTGCGAACCGTTGGCAGCGCGAGGTGCCGATGGTGGCGGAGTGAGGGTTCGGTGACAGACCACAGTGTCGGATGCGGCTCAGCGGAACGTCAGGCAGGGGTGCGCCTGACGATCGCGGCCCCCTGTCGCTGAGACAGCGACCTGCCTCCGATCCGTTGAAAAACTAATGGCAGCCATTATCTCATGGGGGATGATGAGTTCGAATGGGACGACGATAAAGCGAAGAGCAATCTCACCAAACACGGGATCAGCTTCGAAGCTGGACGCCGAGTCTTCGACGACGCGTTTTCCTTCGGATTTCCTGATGCAGGCGATGCGGGCGATGAGATCAGATACGTTATGGTCGGCATGGCGAACGGCGTCCTTTTGACCGTCGTCTACACAGAACGCGGCGAACGCACCCGCATCATATCGGCCAGAAAAGCGACGAGGCATGAGCAACGTGAGTACTATCGTAGCCAGACGGCAGAATGACGGATCGCTGGTCAGGGTGATGCCCGATGGGACGACAATCCCGCTTGTCGATCGCACAGACTGGACTCGCGTGCGTGCCATGACCGATGCGGAAGTCCAGGCAGCGGCAATCGCAGACCCCGATGCGAGGCCCCAGACGGAAGCGCAGTTGACGGCGGCGCCAAAGATGCCACGCGCGAAGATCATCCGGCGTGCGCTGCGACTGACGCAGGAAGAATTTTCGGCGCGCTTCCAGATACCACTCGGCACCTTGCGTGACTGGGAACAGGGTAAGGCCGCGCCGGACCAGTCGGCGCAAGCCTATCTGAAGGCAATCGCCGGTGATCCCGAAGCGGTGCGGCGGGCGTTGGAGGCAGTTCCCCATGCGCCCCAATCATAGTCGATCGACAGGGTGCCGATCAGTCCCGCCGCGGCCATGATCCGTTTCTTGGTATCGGCCGGCCTGCTGCTCCTGCAGGTTCTGGCGCCAGCGATGGCCGGCAATGTCGGCTTCGCCACCGTCACGGTCCCGGACGCTCCCGGCGAACCGCTGCTAACCGGCATTTGGTACCCCACCGTCGCCAAGCCCTCGGGCCACGACGTCGGCCTGTTCACCCAGATCGTCGCGCCGGATGCGCCGGTCAGCCCGGGGGCGCATCCACTGGTTGTCATGTCGCATGGCACCGGCGGGACCTTCGAAAGCCATTACGACACCGCCCTGGCCCTGGCGCGCGCCGGTTTCGTCGTTGCGGCGATGACCCACACCGCCGACAACTACAAGGACGACAGCCAGGCCACGATGCTGCCGCAACGTCCGCGCGCCATCCATGCCGTGATCAGCTACATGCTCAGCGACTGGCCGGGACATGACGCGATCAATCCGGGGAAAATCGGCGCATTCGGTTTTTCCTCGGGCGGCTTCACCATTCTGGTCGCGACCGGCGGCGTCCCCGACCTCACGACCATCAAACCCTACTGTGCCGGCCACGCGGCGACCTTCGTCTGCAAGCTGGTGGCCGCCCGAACCGCCAATCCATCCGAACCCGTGCAGGACAGCGAGTGGATCGCCGATCCGCGCATCAAGGCCGCGGTCATTGCGGCGCCGGCGATCGGGTTCACCTTCACCCGAGCGGGCCTGCGCAACGTGCGCATCCCCGTGCAGCTCTGGCGTGCCGGCGACGACCACATCCTGCCCGCCCCGGACTATGCCGATGCTGTGAGGGCCGCGCTGCCACGACTGCCGGAATACCACGTTGTCGCCGGCGCCGATCATTTCGACTTCCTGGCGCCGTGCAGCGAACCGCTCGCCCAGGTCGCACCCGCGATTTGCCAGGAACGCGGCCACTTCGATCGCACCGCGTTCCACCGGCGCTTCAACCAAGATGTGGTCCGCTTCTTCACAAACACCCTGCATCCGTGATGCAAAGGCCCCGGCGAACAAAGGACCAGGGCATGGAAACGGACTATATCGTCGTGGGCGCCGGTTCGGCCGGCTGCGTCATCGCCAGCCGCCTCAGCGAGACCGGCGCGCGCGTCACCTTGCTGGAGGCCGGCCCCCCCGACCGCAACCTTTGGATCCACATCCCCGCCGGGGTGCTGAAGCTGCTGCGCCATCCCGTGGTGAACTGGAACTACACCGCCGAGGCCGGCCCCGGCAGCGCCGGCCGCCAGATCCACTGGCCACGGGGCAAGACCCTGGGCGGCAGCTCCTCGATCAACGGCATGCTGTATGTCCGCGGCAATCCCGCCGACTTCGACGGCTGGGCGCAGATGGGCTGCCGCGGCTGGAGCTTCGATGACGTCCTGCCCTTCTTCCGCCAGTCCGAGGACTACATCCAGCGCGGCGATCCCGAATTCCGCGGCCAGGGCGGCGTGCTGAAGGTCGAGGACTACCGCACAATCCTGCCCCTGACCCACCGCTTCATCGAGGCCGCGCAGGCCGCCGGCCATCGCTACAGCAAAGACCTGAACGGCAAGCAGCCGGAGGGTGTCGGCTATTCGCAGATGACCCGGCGCGGCAAGTACCGTGGCTCGACCGCGCGCACCTTCCTCGCCGCCGCCAAGGGGCGGACGAACCTGCTTGTCGAGACCAACGCGCTGGCGACGCGTCTGTTGTTCGCGGGCAAGCGTTGCACCGGCGTCGCCTTCCGCCAGAACGGCACCGACCGGGAGATCACAGCGACGCGGGAGGTGATCCTGTGCGGCGGCGCGGTGAATTCGCCGCAACTGCTGCAGATCTCCGGGGTCGGTCCGGCGGATCATCTGATGTCGATTGGCGTGGACGTGGTCCACGACCTGCCCGGTGTCGGCGCCAACCTGCAGGACCATTACGTGTCGCGGATTTCGCACCGGGTGCGCAATGCTGTGTCCATCAACCAGCTCGCCCGCGGGATGCGCTTGGCCGGCCAGGTGGCGCGTTTTTTCCTGGCGGGGAATGGGGCGCTGACCTTCGGGGTGACCTCGGCGCAGGTGTTCACCCGATCACGCGAGGGCCTGGCCAGTCCCGACCTGCAACTGCTGTTCACCCCCGCAAGTTACGACCCGCTGGTGTTCGGCGCGCTGGAGCGGCAGGCCGGCATGACAGTCGCCGTCTGCCCGGTGCGGCCCGACAGCCGCGGCACCATCATGGCCGCCTCGAAGGACCCCTTCGCCAAGGCGCGGATCACGCCGAACTATCTGTCGGCGGCGAGCGACGGGCGGGTGCTGCTGGCCGGGATGCGGCTGACGCGGACGATCTTCGCCCAGGCGCCGATCGCCCAGCACAGCGTGGTGGAGACCCTGCCGGGGCCGGACGTAACCACCGACGAACAGTTGCTGGACTACTGCCGCGGCTACGGCACGACGATCTACCACCCCGTGGGCACCTGCCGGATGGGCGAGGCGAACCCGATGGCGGTGGTGGATTCGCGCCTGCGCGTGCACGGCATGGCGGGGCTGCGGGTGATCGATGCGTCCGTGATGCCGACCCTGACGACGGGGAACACGAACGCGCCGACGATCATGATCGCGGAGAAAGGGGCGGCGATGATCAGAGCGGATGCCGGTGGTTAGGGCCTGCCATGGCCAATCTTTCCCCCTCCCCTTGAGGGAGGGGGCCAGGGGGAGGGGGCTCGGCCAGTAAAAGCTCCAGCGGTGCGTGGCTATCTCCGACCGACCCCTCCCCCCAACCCCCTCCCTCAAGGGGAGGGGGAGTGACGGTGGTCTGGCCAGCCCCCGCGGCAATGCCCTACGCCCCCACCGGCGTCAAAACCGCTTTCTCCCCCCGCGGCAGGCGCGACACCAGGAAACCGACCACCACCAGGTTCGCCAGATTGAACAGCACGCCGGTCCCGAAGGCTGGCGCGTAATACCCGAACCGGTCGTACAGCGCCCCGCCCAGCCAACTGCCGAAGGCCATCCCCGACATCGCGGTGAACAGCACCGTCGGAATCCGCCACGATGCCTGCGACGACGGGTACAGGTCGCGGATCGTCACCGAATAGGACGGAATGATCCCGCTGAACCCCAACCCAAACGCGGCCGAGATCGCGAACAGCCCCGCCTCGTCCTGCGTCAGCAAAAACGCCCCGATCGCCACCGCCTGGAAGGCCGATCCCGCCAGCACCGTGCGCAACCCGCCGATCCGGTCGGCCAGAGCACCCCAGAACTGGCGCGAAATGAACGCCGCCCCCAGCATCACCGACAGCATCGCAGCACCGTGCGCCGGCGCAATCCCGATATCGCTGCAAAACGCCACCAGATGGGCGGACGGCAGCGACATCGGAATGCAGCAGAAGAACCCCGCCAGGCACAGCAACGCCTGCACCAGGTTCGGATGCAGCCCCAGCACCGCCCGCCCGCGCTCTGCCGCTCGGGCCGCCGCGCCAAGGGACGGCGCATCCGGCGCCGGTTTCAGGAACAGCAAGGTCGGCGGAATCACCGCCAGAACCACCCCGGCGTAGGCCAGCATGGTGGCCTGCCAGCCAAACGCGGCGATGCCACGCTCGAACACCGACGGCCAGACCACGCCGGCGATGTACTGGCCGGAGGAAATCAACGCGATCGCCGCCCCCCGGCGCCGATCGAACCAGCGGCTGACATAGATCAGCAGCGGCGCATAGATCGCGCCATTGCCGATCAACCCGATCAGCAACCCATGGCCGACATACAGCCCCAACAGGCTGCCCAGGGTCGAGACCGCCAGACCCGCCGCCATCATGACCGAGCCCAGCGCCACAATCGCGCGAATGCCAATCCGATCGGCCAGCCAGCCCATCGGAATGCCGCCCGCGCCGGTGCCGATCCACACCAGCGCCCCCGCCAGCGCGATCTCCGACCGGTCGGCGCCCATCGCCGCGGTGATCGGCTTCAGCCCGACCACGATCAGCAGCGGCGAGCCGTAGGAAATCGCCAGAATCGCCAAAGTGAGGCAGGCCGCCACCCAGGACGCACGGCTCTCCACGCTGTCCGGCCGGTGGGCCGGATCGTTGGTGTCCCGCATGAGGGGCTGCTCCTTCCTCCCGTGGTCTCAGCCGATGCGTTCGCGCAATGCGGCGGCGACCTGTCTGATGACGCTGTCCCAGTCGCCGTGTGACGGCTGCCGGAACAGGCGGGCCGAGGGGTACCACGGACTGTCGGTGCGGTCCAACAGCCAGCGCCAGCAGGCATCGAACCGGTTCAGGATCCAGACGGGTTTGCCCAGCGCACCGGCCAGATGCGCGACCGCGGTATCGACGGTGATCACCAGGTCCAACGCGGCGATCAGTTCGGCCGTGTCGGCGAAATCCGTCAGTTCGGCGGTCCAGTCGTGAAGCACGAGACCGGGCGGTGGCGCGACCGGTGGTCCCACTTGCAATGACACGAAGCTGATCCCGGGAACCGCGGCCAGCGGTGCGTAGTGGTCCAGCGTGATGGAACGGCGGCGGTCCACGGCATTGGCGTCGGGATTGTCCGGACGCGCGTTGCCAGCCCAGACCAGACCGGCGCGCTGGCCTGGCAGGTTGGCCAGGCGCGCATGCCACAAAGCCACCCGGTCCGGATCGGTGCGCAGGTAGGGCACCTGGTTCGGGATCGTCTCGAGGGTGGTCCCGAAGGCCAGCGGCAGGCTGGGCAGCGGACAGTGCAGATCGAACAGCGGCAGCGGCGCGCCGGCGGCAATGGTCTCGCAGCCGGGCAGGCCGGTCAGCAGGCGCCGCAAGGGTTCGGGCACCTCCAGGATCACGCGGCATCGTTGCGCCAGCATCGGCGCATAGCGGACGAACTGGATCGTGTCGCCAAACCCCTGTTCGGCGTGCAGCAGGATGGTCTTGCCGGCGATGTCGGCCTCGCCGACCCATTGCGGCTGCGGAAATCCGCGCGCGGGCAAATCCAGCGCCGGTGCCGCGTGGCGCGCCTCATACCCCGCCCAGCCTTGCGTCAGCTTGCCAGACGCGAGGTCGCACGTCGCCTGGTTCCAACGCGCCAACGCATCCTGCGGGTCGATCGCGAGGGCCCGCCCGAAGCACGCGCGCGCCTGCGCCACACGCGCGACGGATGGGGTGTCCCGCGCACCGGTCAGCAGCACCAGGCTGCCGAGATTGTTCCACGCCGGCGCGTGCCCCGGCTCCAGGGCCAAGGCTCTGTTCACGCTGGCGAGGGCCTCCTGGGTTTGGCCGAGGGGCACCAGGGGCAAGGCACGATTGCTCCAGGCCGCCGCCATCCCGGGTTGCAGCCGGACCGCCGTGTCATAACTGGCCAGCGCGTCGGGCAGGTGTCCGCGTTTCCACAGCGCGTTGCCGCGGTTGAACCAGCCCTCGGCGTTGTCCGGGTCCAGCGCCACCGCCGCATCCAGGTCGGCGAGCGCCAGATCCCGATCCCCCATTGCCAGATGGATGATGCCGCGGCTGCGCCGGGCGTGGGCGAAATCGGGCTGGCCGGTGAGCAGCCGGTCGAACCACGCCAGGGCGTCGGGAAGACGGCGATCTTCCCAGGCCAGCACCGCCAGCATTTCGAGTGCGTGTGGATGTTCGGGCGCCTGTCTCACGATATCGTGACACAGGCGTTCCGCTTCACCACGCCGCCCGGCAGCCCGAAGCGACAGGGCGAATGCCAGCAAACCGTCGGCCGCGAATGGAGGATCCCGCATCACCTTTCCCCGGACCAGCGGGGAACCTATAAAGACCGCGACGATATGGAGTCTCCCTATCGGTTCGGCAAGCTGGAGAGACGCATGAGCGAACCCACCGGTCCCTTGAAGGGGCTGCGCGTATTCGACCTGACCCGCGTGCTGGCGGGACCCACCTGCGCGCAGATGCTGGCCGATCTGGGCGCCGACGTGATCAAGATCGAGCGTCCCGGCGCCGGTGACGACACCCGCGGCTTCGCCCCGCCCTTCATGCCCGGCACCAAAGAGAGCGCCTACTTCACCGGCGTGAACCGCAACAAGCGTTCGGTCACCCTGGATATCGCCCAGAAGGAAGGCCAGGACATCGCGCTGCGCCTGATCGCGGACTGCGACATCCTGGTGGAGAACTTCAAGGTCGGCGCCCTGGCCAAGTACGGGCTGGGTTACGAGCAGTTGCATGCGAAATTCCCGCGGCTGGTGTATTGCTCGATCACCGGGTTCGGGCAGACCGGGCCCTATGCGCCGCGGCCGGGCTACGACAGCCTGATCCAGGGGATGGGCGGCGTCATGAGCCTGACCGGCGAGCCGGACGGGCTGCCGCAGAAGGTTGGCGTCCCCGTGGCGGACCTGTTCGCCGGGCTGTACGGTTGCATCGGCATCCTGGCGGCGCTGCGGCACCGCGACCTGACCGGGCAAGGCCAGCAGATCGATATCGGCATGCTCGACACGCACGTCGCGTGGCTGGCAAACCAGGGCATGAACTACCTGGCGACCGGCGAGAATCCGGTCCGCCTGGGCAACCAGCATCCCAATATCGTGCCGTACCAGGTGTTCCCGACCGCCGACGGACACATGGTGCTGTCGATCGGCAATGACCCGACCTTCAAGCGGTTCTGCGAGGCCTTCGCGCTGACCCATCTGCTGGAGGATTCTCGTTACGCCACCAACGCGGCGCGGGTGGAGAACCGGCAACTGGTGACCGATACGCTGACCCCGGTGATGCAGCGCCATCCGACCTTGTGGTGGATCGAGCAGCTTGAAACGTTGAAGATCGGCTGCGGCCCGATCAACAAGTTGTCGGAAGTGTTCGCCGATCCGCACGTGCTCGCGCGTGGTATGGTGCTGGAGATGGCGCACGCGTCGGGGAACCCCGTGAAGGTGATCGCCAACCCGGTGAAGCTGTCGGAAACGCCGGCCGATTACCGGCTGGCCCCGCCGCTGCTGGGCGAGCACACCGACCAGGTGCTGGGGGATCGGCTGGGGCTGGATGGCCCAGCCCTGGCGGCGTTGCGGGAGAAGGGGGTGATCTGACATAGGCGGTTCGCACCCCTAGGCATCCGGCTCACCATCCGATTTGCGATCGAGGAAGCCGCCAGGGCGGGCGATCATGCGGATCGTCTCGTGCAACGACGGCAGTATCCGACTGCGGCACGCGGTGACGCCTTTCCACTTGCTCACCCTCGGGCCGATGGCGATGCACCAAATCCGCAGCACCTCGCTCGCTCAGCGGATGACCACCGGGAAGACCGCTGATGAGGTCGGACGGTGCCGGCCGCGGCTTCGTTGTTGCGATCCCGCTGCCCGCGTGAGCGCCCTCGAGACAGGTTTCCACCGGCTCGGGCTGCTGGCCGTAACGGTACCGCCAGTCCCGGCCGATCCGGCGGTGGCGCGTCAGCGCGGCATCCTCACTGACGCAGGCATCGATCCAGACCAGCCCGTCCGCGCCGGCCGGGGCACGAGCAGTTCGATGCGCTGGACGCTACCGCAGGGGGCGTGTTCATTTGTGGGGAAAGGTCACGGCTTGCCCCGGCCAGGACGAAAGAGCGCGATCCGCCGCACGGGCTCCAGGCGCGGTGAAAATGCGCTAATTTTCCACCAGCACCACGTGCAACCGCCGCGGACCGTGCGCGCCGAGTTCCAAGGTCTGCTCGATATCCGCTGATCGCGAGGGGCCAGTGAC
>Ga0302276_10004258_pt1 | contig 12089 bp, 10 predicted proteins | sample III_Bog_N2_3_FD_198768 | JGI IMG/M metagenome (GOLD analysis project Ga0302276, IMG submission 198768) | Peat permafrost microbial communities from Stordalen Mire near Abisko, Sweden - III_Bog_N2_3 | ecosystem: Environmental > Terrestrial > Soil > Wetlands > Peat | place: Sweden: Abisko... | reverse complement strand
GCAACGAATGCCGATGGCGGAAGCACGAGTCCGGACGAGGGGACGTGGGCCATCCCGGGGGGCGGGGGTACGTCGTACTGCGCACCTACAGGCGGGGGTGCATATGGGGTGGGGGCCGGGGTGGGGACGGTCGTACCGACGGGTGTGGGTGCGGTCGAATTGACCGGTGGGAGCGGGGGAAGGGTATCCCGCGACGGTGGCACAGTGCGCTCGGCACTGTGCCCTGGCTCGCGGTTCTGCACATCGGGGCGCTGCGGTATGTAAGGAGGCTCGAAGACAGGAAGCGTGGGGAGTTCCCGCACTTCCCTCTGCTCCGACTCGACAAACGTGGGTGCTGGCAGCACGGAATCCGTGCCCATCCCGGGGATGGAACTAAGGTCGGGCGGCAGCGTCAGGCCGGGGAGGTTCGCCCATTCCGGCAGCGAGACGGGACCGGACGGAGGATTCGGATGCTGGTTAACCGCCGGCGACGGGCGCGGCAACGTTGGCTCGGGCTGCACGATCGGCTCGGGCTGCACGATCGGCTCGGGCTGCACGATCGGCTCGGGCTGCACGATCGGCTCGCGCGACGGCGCTCGCTCCGGTGGCACCATTGACGCGGGCGGGACGATGGGCTCGGGCACAGTGGGAGACGGCGCTGCCGACTGCACGTAGGTCGGAGCCGGGGCAACAGGGGCTGCATACCCCGGCGGCGGCGTGGTCGGGGCGGGCGAGGCTGGGACGGGCTGGCCCAGCGGCGGCTGGCCGGTCGGCGGCTGGCCGGTCGGCGACCCGCCCAGCGGCGACCCGCCCAGCGGCGGCTGGCCCGGCGGCGACCCGACCGGCGCTGGTGTAGCCGCAGTCGAATGCTGTGGTGCCTGGTTCTGCACCGGTGTGTAGGTCGGTGCCGGGCCGGATTGGTAGGTCGGTGCGGGCTCGAACGCAAAGGTCGCTGCAGGGGGAGCCTCCGGGAGCGGTGCCACCCGGTCGGGATCGAGCACGACATCCTGGGTCCACTGCGTGCCGTCCCAACGACGAAGGCGCGTCGCGTCGGCCGGGTCCGGATACCACCCGGAAGGCACGGCAGACGAGTCGTCATCGAAGCTCACGCACGCGCTCCCATCCGCTGCTGCCGCCAACTCCCTCTCGAGCCTGGCCACTGGGCTGATTCGAGTGTATGTCAGAGGATATGAGTCTGCGATGAAGCTGGGAACCGCGCCGTATGCGGGCGGGCCGGCGGGCCGACTGCACCTAAGCTCGTTCCACAACAGTTTGTAAACAGGCGGAGCCAACTTTCGTGATACGTGTCATCAGCTACAACCTCCGCGAGAACCATGCAGTGGGCGAGATCCTCGACCTCGTCAAGCACAACTCTCTTGACGTGCTCTGCCTGCAGGAGTGTGACAGCGCCGATCTTCCCGATGAGGTGGGCGACCTCACACTCGCGGATTCGACCAAACGAAACCGGCTGGGCCTCGCACTGTATTACCGCAAGGGTCGATTCACTGCAGTGAGGTCAGGCACGTTCGCGCTCAAGAAGTCACTGCACGACCGCCTGCTCGCGCCAGCACACGAGCGCCTGCTTGGAACGCGCCTGATCGACAACCAGGAGAAGCGTGAACTGGTCGTCGCATCCTTCCACGCGGCCCCGCTTACCGCCCTCAATTCCTTGAGACGTAACCAGATTCGCGCAGCGCATGGTGAACTGCGGGTGCTGGGCGACGGGCTGCCCGCTCTGATGGTCGGCGACTACAACTATCCCTGGTTCAAAAAGAACCTGAGCGAGCACGTGCAGGAGAACGGGTACGACCTGACCCTCAGTGAAACTCGCACCTACACGCGGTACAAGTTCTTTCGCGGCCACTTCGATTTCGCTACGTCGATGGGTCTGAAAATCGAGCGCGTTGAAACCCTCAAGCAGGGGATGTCCGACCATATGCCCATCCTGGTCACCGCGGACTACGCGGACTGACAGCTCGGCGTCGCGGCATCGTTCACCAGCCGAGTACCTCGGCCGGGTGGGTGAGACGCCACCAGGTGGACGGCTCGTGGATGCGCCCGCGCAGCGCAAGGGGCACGATCACGCTCGACTTTCCCGCGACCCAGCCGATCGTGCCGACCTTTTCACCGTTCGTTCCGCTCTGCACGGTCCTGGTCTTGATCCGCACGGAAACCGGGGTGTTCGACCACGTGAGCACCGAGGCACCCCTGTCGAGAACGACGCTCGCCGTTGAACCCCACGGCGTCGAATAGGTGCCGACCGTCTCTCCCTTGGCCGCCAGGGGGAGGGTGTGAAAGCCGTCGGAAATACTGGTGATGAGTGATCGCACGGAGTTATCGACTGCTCCGCGATCCGGTCCGGCGAGCACGATCCCGATGATCGTCAACGGGTTCGGCGCGCCGACCCGCACCTCAGCCGAGAACAGGAGGTCGGAGCCGCCGAGCGTTCCCGTCTTGATTCCATCCACCCCGTCGGTGCCCAGCAGGTCGTTGGTGTTGGGCATGCCCGCCAGCGACGGGACGTCGAGGGAGGTCTTTGCCACAATGGACGCGATCGCGGGGTTGGCGATGGCGAGCTTTCCCAGCGCGATGAGGTCGGTGGGGGTACTGGTGTTTCGCTCGTCAATTCCAGTCGGCTCGACGAGAGTTGTGCCGGTCAGGCCATGGGCCGCGAGCCAGCGCCTGGTCGCGGCGACGAATCCTGCGTTGGAGCCGAAAGCCCAGTCGGCGACGGCCTCCGCGTAGTTGCACGCGGACACGACCAGCATGGTCTCAAGGGCGTCGTGCTCGGACATCGAGCTGCCGGTGGGCATTGCGGCGATCGTTGCGTTGAGCAGGAAGTATTTGTCGTAGAGCGCGTGATCGGCTTTGTCAAAGGTGATGGTGGGGCCAGTGCCGGATGCCCCAAGAGGCTTGGCGTCGAGCACCACGAGCGCGGTAACGAGTTTGCTGATGCTCGCCATGGGCAATGCGCCATTTCCCCCGCTGGATGCAAAAACCCCGTCCGCCTCGGGCCCCAGGTAATCGTTGGCACCGGAGACGCTCACCGCGGCCTCGCCTGTTTGCGGAAGGGCGATGGTTGCGGCCGCCGGTATAGGCACCTGTGGTGGGTGCATTGACGCGACGGCAGCGCTCACGGGAGCGGTCAGTGACAGTGACACGTAGGTGGCCACCAGGCCGAGCACGACGAGCGTCGCGATCAGAGCGACGATCCGTGAAGTTCGCCGGCGGCGGCGGCGTTTCTCCTTTTCGGCGGGATCATCGGGAGCTGGTGAGGGTGGAAACGGCTGGTTCATCAGTGCCGCGAGTTCGGCGAGCCCACCTGGTGAGTCGTGATGGGCCAATGCAAACCATTCGTTTGTGAGGATTACTGACTTGTCATTTCATCGTAGGCGCTGCGTGCGCCTGCGCCGCCCATCCCGGCGGACTCGTGAATCCTGGGGGTCGTGATCCCCGCATTGGGGGTGATCGGGACCTCGCGTGCCGGACTATCGTCTGGTCTGGGGGTGGGGGATGTCTTCGACCGATGAGGTGAGCACCCACGCGGACTTCGCGGGTGTGCACGCGCTGTCATCACGCGCGCCCGGATACGCGGTAGCTCTCAAGTGCCTTGAGGTGCAGGCGCAGGCCGAGAGTCGCGATTCGACGCTGCGTACCGCTGCCCGAGTCACCCTGCACCCCGATGCCTGGCCCTGGTACACCGGTGCCTTGGGCGAAATCGAGGTTGGCCGGCTTCTTTCCGCGCTGGGCCCCGAATGGTTTGTGAGACACGCGGTTCCGATCGGGGAAGGAACGAAGGATGTCGATCACCTCGTCATCGGACCACGGGGGGTATTTGCGATCAATACGAAGCACCATCGGGGCGCATCCATCTGGGTGGGTGACTACGTACTGCGGGTGAACAATGCGAATACGCATCACGTTAACGCGGCGCAGGGCGACGGGGTGGATGTCGCTCGACGACTCACAAGCAAGGTCGGCTTCCCGGTTCCGGTGACGTCGGTGATCGCTGTGTTGCACGCCAAGTCGTTGGTGGACGGGCGGGCTCCCGAGAATCGGCGCGTCGCAGTGGTCGAAGCACAGCACCTCGCGCGCTGGCTTGCCGCCCAGCCTCCCCGTTTCGACGACGCACAGCTCTCGCTGATCGTTAACGCCGCGGAGGAACCACAAACCTGGCACTCCGATCCTCACGCCGCGGACACTCTTCGGGTGCTCCAGCGATTCGATCGACTGGTCGCCCAGGTAGGAAACGCGCGTCCTCCCAAGTCAGCCAAGGCCGTGGGCGGTGCGGACCGTGACCATTCCAGTAACGCGGACCCGGCCGGAGCGCCTTCGGCCCGCAGTACAGCTTCTCGACGGCGGACGCGAACCAGCACGCGAACCAGCACGCGAAGACCCGCAAGGACAGTCACTGCAGCGGCAACCCGCATAAAACTCTGGCTCGCACTGGGGGCGGTGCTGGTGTCGATCGCCTGGCTGTACGGGGTGTTGCGCTGACCTGACCACACACTGCGGGGTTGGCTCGAACACCGCCGCTCAGGCGAGAATCGAGGCCGCCACCCGTGCCGGTGGTGGCAGCTGCCCCTCCGTGGGGGAGCTGCGAAACGCCTCGACGGCGAGGGCGGAGAACCGGCGAGACGCAGCGAGACGCTGGCCTGCGGCCGCGCCCGAGAGCCCTCGCCCGGCCATGAGCACGAGAACGACGTCGTCGAGAACAGCGTCGGCTCGGAGCGCGCCCGTCTCCTGCGCGCGCAGAATGAGGCCGGCGAGGGACCGGAGTATCCGCGAGCGATGCGCGCTGAAATCGACCGTGCCCGGAAATGCCGACATGAACGCATCCGTGAAGCCCTGGTTGCGTGCGTTCAACTCGCCGATGCGGGTGAGGAAGAGGCAGAATCCGCGCCACGGATCGGGGTCGTCGCAGGCCTCGGCGACAATCGCCGCGCAGGCATTCAACTCGTCGGTGAATGCGGCATCGATGAGCGACTGCTTCGTGGGAAAACGGCGGTAGAGCGTTGCGGGGCCAACCCCCGCTTCACGGGCGATCGCGCGCATGGGCACCTCGAGCCCGCGCGCCGAGAACAGTGCCCGTGCGGCCTCGAGCACGCGTTCCCGGTTGTCCTCGGCGTCGGTGCGGAGCAGGTGAGTCAATCGGTCGGACATAGCTCTCACTTTAGCCAAGTGGACGGGTGCGTCCGTTACGCTCGCTCGTGGAACACTTCAGGAGCCTCGACGAAGGAGAACACATGCGAGCAGTGACAATCCGAACGTTCGGTGACGCAGGCGGGCTGGCCGTGACGGACCTCCCCGAGCCGAAGGCCGGGCCGGGTCAACTCCTCATCGAGACCGAGGCAATTGGCGTGGGCGGAGTCGACGCGGTCATCCGGCGAGGCACCCTCGGCACCTCCGGCTTTGCCGTGGGACTCGTTCCCGGCAGCGAGGTAGCCGGTCGCGTGATCGGGGTCGGCGACGGAGTAGACGCGAGTTGGATCGGGCAGCGCGCCTGGGCGTTCATGGGCGTCAGCGGCGGCTATGCCGAGCGGGTTGTCGCGCGAGTCGAGGATGTCACGCGTCTTCCCGCCGCGTTGTCCGCGATCGATGCCGTGACCCTCGGCAGCGCAGGCGCAGTCGCCCATTTCGCGCTTGCCCACGCCCGGTTCACCTCGGGCGAGGCGGTACTGGTCCGCGGGGCAGCGGGCAGCATCGGCATCATGACTGTGCAGCTGGCGGCGATGGGTGGTGCCCTCGAGATCGGCGTAACAACCTCGTCTCTCGAGCGCGGGGGCCGGCTGCGGGAACTCGGGGCGACACGAGTGCTCGACCGGGCAGGGAATCCTCTCGACGGCCAGGAATCGGCGCACTTCGATGTCATCATCGACGTGGTCAGCGGTGAAGGGTTGCCGAGTTTCTTCGAGCGCCTGTCACCGAACGGACGCCTGGTGGCAGTGGGTGTTGTCGGAGGCTATCCGCCCGCCGATTTCGGAATGACCCTCATGCAAGATTTCCAGCGCTCGCTCTCGTTCGCGACCTTCAGCATGAATACGGTGCCCATTCCTGAACGCAACCGCAACCGAGCCGACCAGTTTGAGGCGGCTGCACGAGGCGAGCTGCACGCTGTCGTGCACGACGTGCTCCCACTCGATCAGGCGGCGGATGCCCACCGGCGCATGGACGAAGGAGAGGTGTTCGGACGGATCGTGCTCACTCCGTGAGCCGGGAATTCGCGTCTCGGCTCAGCTTGCAGGCGCTGTCGGGCTACTCGTCTCGGTGGTTGTGGCAAATCCCACCTCTACACCGGTTACGCTCACTGTCAGTCGCTTACCCGCATCCGTCTTCGTCACCACATAGGTCGACCCGCTGGCCCCAGGGATTTTGGTGCCGCCACGACGCCACTGGTAGGTGAGCGCCACGGTGCCCGGTCCCCAGGTACCCGGGACAGCTGTGAGAGTGGCACCGCGCGTGGGGGTGCCGACTATCTGCGGCACTGGTGCCACAAGGACTCCGCCGCCGATCGTCTTGGTCGACGCGCTGGTTACCGTGACGTCATTGAAGTGGTAACGATCCCCGGTCACGGTGACCGAGAGCTTGTGACCGGCATCGGCGTTTGCTGCCTCGTAGGTCACTGCGGTCGCCCCGGAGATCGGCACGCCATCCCGGTTCCACTGGTAGGTGAAGGTGGTGTCCGATGGCTTCCACTTTCCCGGGTTCGCGGTGAGCGTGCTGCCCACCTTCGCCGACCCGGTGATGGTCGGATGTCCCGGTGTCAGATAGGCCGGTGCCATCGTTCCATTGATTCCGCTAATCGAGGCACCGAGAGCGATCGTGATTCGAGTGGCCGCACTGAGTTTCGAGGCGTTGCGCCACCACGATGAGACGAAGGCGCCGCCGTCCGTGCCATCGAATTCCACAACATAGGTGCCCGCTGGGACGCCGGAGAGGACGTAGTTTCCGTTCTCGTCAGCCTCGGTTGACGCAACATACGTACCACCGGGCGTCAGCACCTCGACGATCGCGTAGGGGATGGGCACCGCCGGTGTCGAGGTGTCGACGACCGATCCCGAAATTGTTGCGCCGGCTGCCAGCGTTGCGTTTATGCCGCTGGTCGCCGTCGCCGATGTGACACTGACCGGCGTCGCCTTGTCGAAGGTCGCTGCGCTCTTCCAGAACTGGGAGGCATGGCTGTCACCATAGGGCGCATCGAACTTGATTCGATACGAACCCGCAGCCAGGCCAACGATGGAATAGTTGCCGTTCGCGTCGGTGGTGGTACCAGCCACATAATTGTCGGAGCTGTCGACAGCGGTGACGGAGGCGTTTGCCAAGCCGAGGCTGGGATCATCCGTCGTCGTGACCGTTCCGCTGACTGTCGCTCCGACTGCGAGTACGGCGTTGTAGCCCGTCGCTGCCTGTCCGGAGCCGATGGAAATGGTCGTGGCCGTCGCTGCGCTTGGCTCGTTATTCCAGTACTGTCCGACATAGTTGGTGCTACCAGCGGGAACGAACTGGAGCGTGTAGTCACCCGGGGCGAGGCCGTCGATCGTGTATGAGCCGTTGCTCGCCACGGTAGCGAACCCGACTTGATTGCCATCGAGAAGCGCAAAGACGTTGGCGTTCGGCAGGCCGAGGCCCGTGTCTGCTCCCGTTACCGTGCCACTGATGGACGCCCCCGCCGCCAGCACGGCGTTATAGCCCGTCAGGGTCTGCGCTGCGCCGATCGTGATCGTGGTAGCCGTCGCCTGGCTTGCCTGGCCGTTCCACCACTGCGGCAGGTAGTTCGGGGACAGGTAGGGGGGCGAGAACTGGAGTGTGTACGTGCCCGCGGGAATTCCCGTGATCGTATACGCGCCGGAGAGATTCGTGGATCCGAACTCATAGTTATTTCCCTGCAGGCTGGTGAGGTAGACGGCTGCCCCTGACAAAGGCGCATTGGGTGAGCCCGCGCCGTAAACCGACCCACTGAGCGTGGAGCCGATCGGGAGCGTCGCGTCGAGCCCTGTGAGCGCTTGGCCATCGGCCAGGGTGAAGTAGGTGGCTGCCGAGTTGCTGGGCTCGCCGTTCCACCACTGTTCGATGTAGTTGCTGCCCGTCGGGCTCTGAAAATCGAGGGTGTACGAGCCGGCGGGAACCCCGGTGAAGCTGAAGTTTCCGTTGTCATCGGTTGTCCCCAGGGCGTAAGTCTGTTCACCAGGCTCGTAGAGGTTGACGTAGGCGTTCGCGAGGCCCGTAGTTGGAGCGTCGGCCCCAAATACTGTTCCGCTGATGCTTCCTGTCGAATCTGCGTGCGCCGAAGCCGCGGCACCCCCCACCGTGAGGAGGCCCACAAGAACACCGAGGATGGTGGCGAGTGCCGTCCAGCGGTTGCGGCCGGGCTTGCTGGAGGAAGTGGCAGAAGTCTTCACGAATCGATCCAATTTTCGAAGGGACGAAGGACTGGTGCAAAACCTGACCGATGCTCGAATCGATCCTTTCGCTCGCAGCCTATGGGCCGCCGCGCGAATTTCGCAACTCGCCCGGGTGAAGCACGCGGGGCGTGTTGTTGCGAAATACCGGCCAGCGTACAGTTGACTACCCCTCACTACATCCATTGTCGAGAACGGAGGGATCCCCATGTCACCCCCGCCGCTCACTCAACGCCACGTGGCAATTCCCGAAGAGCCGCCGCTATGGGCTCCGTATTACGGGGCGCCCGCCGGCGTCGCGATTTCGCGCTGTTGGAAGAAGTACGCCACCTTCAGCGGACGCGCCAGCCGGAGCGAATTCTGGTGGTGGTGTCTCGCATTCTCAGTCTTCGTTGCCGCTTTCGGAGTTGTCTTAGGCGGAGACCGCACCGGCACCGCCGTGGTGGGCCTCAACGTTTCCGGACTGAGCCTCGGGCGGGCCGACTTCATGGTCAGCGCCATCCTGTCGCTCATTTTCTTCACGATTATCCTGCCCACCCTTGCCATCACCTGGCGGCGGCTTCATGACACCAATCGAGGCGGACAGTATTTCCTTTTCGGACTCGTTCCCCTGGTGGGAACGGTTGTCCTCATCGTCTATCTTGCGAGTGAAACCAACCCGGCCGGCGTGCGATTCGATCTACCCGCGGTGTGAGGCGCCCTGCCGCCGGAAGGCGACCGCTCCCGGCTACCAGCGCTGCTCGGTAGCCGGCGAAATCCCCGTGATCTGTTCGCTCTCTTCCTCGCGCTCGAACACCGATTGCATGGCGACGCGGCCGGGGCCGGTCAACCGCAGCCACACGTGCCGGTAGCTGAACCGGTTGAACATGCTGAAGAAACCCTGCGCGCGCGGGTACTCGATATGCAGGTGCGCCTGCACGGAGATATCCCGGTAGAGCAACGCTGTCGGCTGGATCAGGATGCTCTCACCCTGTGCCAGATCGCGCACAAACGTGTTGCCGGGCGCGTGAAGCAGCAGCAGTGCCGCGCTGTTTTGGGCTGAGAACCGGTCGCCGATGTACCCGAGCGGGTAGGTGGTCTTTGCATCATTGCCAGTGCCGGTCGTGATCCAGATGTTGTTGGCTTCAAACCCGTAGGTCAGGTTGCCTGAGGCGGCCAGGAACCGGTGCTCACGCACCCAGATCTGCTGGCCGATATTCAGGGGAAGGGCAACAATTTCGCCAGCATGGTCGTCGGAGAGCGCAATGTGCCCGGGCCCGATGGCCTGCGTCATGATGACCGGCAGGCCGGCGATCATTCGCTTCCAGCCGCCCGCCATACTCATCGCCTGAAGTCGCGTCGAGGGATCGAGCCACAGCATGGTGTGGTGGCCGAAGTAGATCGAGTCGCCCGCCGCGAGCGAGAAATCGGCGGTGGGCACCTGCTTTCCCTCGATCTGCACATGCGACTGTCCGAACTGGATTCGCGCCATGTCCTGGATCGGGGGCTGCTTGACCCAGCCAGACCGGCTGACAAGAGTTTTCACGTCGATCGGTGCGCCGCACAGGGGGCATGCAGTCCCCGAAGGGTCGCTCGGCTGCCGACAGTATCGGCAGACGTATCCGGTACCTGCGATCGTCATCGGATCACTCGCCCGAGGCGTGGTGCTGGTACATCGACTGGATGCCGACCCGGCCCGGTCCGGTCATCTCGGCCAGATACATCGACCGGCCGAAAATCCCCGTCTTGAGGGGCAGCTGCACGGCCTGCATCTGCACGGTGGAATCCTTGTAGAGGAAACCGCCCGGTTCGACCAGTACCTTTTCACCCGGCGCAAGCGTGCGTTCCATTACATCGCCGTAGCCGTGCAGGATGAGCAGGCCGGGAACTCCGGCAGTCACGAACCGGTCGATAAACATCCCGGTGCCGCCGTGCACGATGTTCGCAAGGCCTTTGACCCTGATGTACGAGTAGCTGATTGCGCCCGAGGCGACCAGGAAGGCGTGCTCGCGGACATCCAGCTCCATTCCCGGGTGAAGGGGGAGCACCACCATTTCGCCGGGAGCGTCACGCGAGAACGCCACGCGACCGGGGCCCTGAGCGACCGAGATGATGTGAGGCATGCCGGCGAAGGACCGCTTGACGCCCCCGGGCACCGAGAGCTGGGACAGAGGCGTCCCCTGGTCTTTCCAGAGCAGGACGTGGTGTTCGAAGTACACCCAGTCCTGCGCTCCGAGGTTGACTTCAGCGACCGGGACGACGTGCCCCTCGACCTGGCAGGTGCTGATCGAAAACTTGAACTCGGTCATGTCGCGAAGCCGGGGGGCTTCCTTCCATCCGGATTCGCTGACCAGGTTCTTGGCGTCCAGCGGCGCACCGCAGACGTCGCAGGTCGTCAGTGTCGCGTCGTTTTGCGAGTGACACCATTGACATTCGATTCGATCCATCACGTGCTCCGAATGCTCGAAAGGCCACGGGGAATTTCCCGACGACGCCTCATCAAATACGGGTGTCGCCTCGCTAGGCTACAAGCAACTGCGCCGCGAGCGTAGAGGATTCGTCGACAATCGAGGAGGCACCCTTGGCACTGCTGGGGCGCGAGTTTATTGCAGTTCCTGACGACCGCAAGAACCAGATGATCTATAAGTGGCCGGATCTCAGCATCCGTCGTTACTCGCAGGCGATCGTCAACGCCGACGAGCACGCCTACTTCATCAATACCGGTGTGATCGCTGCAGACATGGGGCCGGGACGGCACCAGGTCGACGCCGACGAGATTCCGGGGCTCGGCATCCTGATCGATGCCGCCACAGCTGGTCGGGCCTACCGCGCGGAACTGTACTTCATCGGCACGCGTGAGTTCACGGGCTTCACCTTCGGTGGGCGAATTGACGACGTTCAGGATCCGCAAACCGGCCTCATCGTCACGCTCCGTGTTTTCGGGGACTATGCCGTGCGGGTTGTCGACGCGGTCAAGACCGTGACGAATCTCGTGGGGACGGTCGATGTGAGCGACAACACGAAGATCTCGGCCTGGGTCAGTGACCAGTTGCTGAAAGTAATGCGCACCGCTATCACCACCCAGATCGTGCGCAATGGATGGCCGATCCTGGGGTTGTCCGCATACACCACCGAGATCGAACCGCTCGTCATCGAGAAGGGCAACGAACAGCTCGCTCCGTACGGCGTCGCCATCACGCGAATGGGTAACTTCGACATCAACCTCTCACCGGAAGATACCGAGCAGATCAAGAAGCTCGCGAAGGACACGAGCTATTCACGTCTTGCGGGCAGCTTCAACCAGTACGCAGCTGGCGAAATGCAGCTCGGCGCCGGCGAGGGCATGAGCCAGGGCGGCGGTGCGGTCAGCGGTGCGTTCCTCGGCGCCGGACTGGGTGTCGCCGGATCCGCCGCGCAGGTACCGGTGACTGCTCCACCCGCGACCGGCTTCGCCGGCGGCGGTACGGGGTTCGCGGGGGGACCGGCCCCGGCATCCGCGGCGACGACCGTGACCTGCTCGAATTGCCAGGCGCAGAATGATCCGTCATCCAAGTTCTGTGCGAACTGCGGACAGCCACTCGCTGTCAAAGTGCAGCACTGCACGGAGTGCGGTGAGGAGCTGAAGCCGGGCGCCAAGTTCTGCGCGAACTGCGGTACCCCGGTCCCGCCACCCGCGTAACCCGCCCCACATCCGACCGAAGCCCCTCGCCAGGCATCCTTTCCTTCCGTGAG
>Ga0302276_10004252_pt1 | contig 12100 bp, 9 predicted proteins | sample III_Bog_N2_3_FD_198768 | JGI IMG/M metagenome (GOLD analysis project Ga0302276, IMG submission 198768) | Peat permafrost microbial communities from Stordalen Mire near Abisko, Sweden - III_Bog_N2_3 | ecosystem: Environmental > Terrestrial > Soil > Wetlands > Peat | place: Sweden: Abisko... | reverse complement strand
CCAACGGCGTCAACCAGACTGAACCGTTTGTCAGCGCGCAGAGCTGCCCGTACAGCTCCTCGCTCAGCAGCGCCAACCCCACGTACACGTATCTCTTCTATATCCCGATCTGCGGCTCCACTCCTGCGACCTACCTGCCGCCGGTCTCTGGCACCGCCAACCCGTATAACCTGGCGACGCCCTGGGGCAGTGTGCGCAGCGCGCCGCCCAATAACCCGCGGGCAGCGGACGTAGCCAACTACCTGCCCAACGCCGCCGCCATCATCAACGGAGCAGCGCCCTTCACCCTGGGCGTGTACAACCCCGCCAACAAGCTGCCGTACAGCATCAACTTCACCCTGAACCTGCAATGGCAGCCGCGCAACGACCTGCTGGTGGAGCTCGGCTACGTTGGCAACCTCGGCCGCCACCAGATCATCCCCGTCCCGTTCAACCAGGCGCGGATCGTCACGCCGTTGAATCAGTCGCTGGCGGGCGGAGCCAACGCCCAGAGCTACAGCTACGGCTACACCGTGCTCGACCCCAACACCTTCGGCCCCATCTGCGTCAATCTGGATGCCCTGTGCAAATACGGACCCATGCTGAACAACTACGAGGGCGGCAATGTCGACCTGCGCGTTCCCTACGTCGGCTACTCGTCGGAGTCGGAGTCCTACACTGCGGCCGGCATCTCCGCCTATCACGCCCTGCAGGCGCATATCGTCAAGCGCGTGAGCCACGGATTCCAGGCCGGCGGCTCCTATACCTACTCCCACACCACCGACGAGCAGAGCGGCCTGGGCCTGTTCTACAACGGCAGCAACCCCGATTCCCCGCCCTATCTCCGCTCCGGCTACGGGTCGGCGGACTTTGACCGAACCCACGTCATCACCTTTACCTACTCCTACACGCTGCCGGAGTTCTTCCCGGCCTCTTCCCTTGCCGGCAAACTTGCAGACAGTTGGACGCTGCAGGGAATCACCACCCTGCAGAGCGGGCAGCCGTACAGCGTCATCGACTACTCCGGCGCCGTCGGCAGCCTCTACTACAGCACCTTCGACGGCATCACCAACCCCATCGTCCCACTGGCGCCCGGCTGCACGCGCAACAACGCCAAGACCGGTAGCTCCGGCGCGTTCTACGACATCAACACCCACGCAGGAGCGGCGCTCAAGGCCAACTGCTTCGACGTTCCGCTGATCGCTCCGGGGACCAAGGGCGTCCCCAAAGGCGACTACTTCGAAACCGACTTTACCCAGGGCCAGCGCAACATCTTCCGCCAGAGCTTCCAGAAGCGCGCCGACGCCTCCTTGGTGAAGACCGCCAAGGTGACCGACCAGACCACCCTGCGCTATACCTTCGATGTCTTCAACCTGACCAACACCACCAGCTTCGACATCCCGCTCAACAACGTCACCCAGAACCAGGGCTTCAACAATGAGCCACTCGCGGTGGGCTCAGCCGCGGAAGCTCTGCCCACCGGCTGCGGCACCAGCGCCGCTGCCCCCGGCGGACTCTACAACTGTCCGTCTGGCCTGGGCATCGTCAAGCACGCCATCGGCAGCCCACGCCAGATTCAGATGTCGCTCAGCTTAACGTTCTAAGAGCAATCGTTGGATTACTCTTCAACCGGCGCGGCGCCCTCCAGGGAACAGAGGCGTCGCGCCGCCCCTCTTTCACCGCGCGTCCGCTTCGCCTACCATCGTAGAAAATGGTTGTGCGGAGGCGCCCGCGATGTGCAGAAATATCAAGACCCTCTTCAACTTCGATCCGCCGGTCACCTCGGACGAGGTCCAGGCTGCGTCCCTCCAGTTCGTGCGCAAGATCACCGGCTTCAACAAGCCATCGCAGGCCAACGAGGCGACCTTCGCAGCTGCGGTGGATGAGGTAGCCGCAATCTCCGCGCGCCTGCTCTTCTCCCTCGCCACCACCGCCCCGCCCAAAAACCGCGAAGAAGAGGCCGCCAAGGCCAAAGCGCGCGCCGCCGAACGCTTCGGCGCATGAATGCCGCATCGCCAGCGCCGCCATCCCGATCCCACGTCGTGCTACTCCACGTCGGTCTTGGTGATGGGGTCGCCTTGCGCGACGTGGAGAGTGAGGCCGGCCATGTCGACCTGGCGGGCGTGGTCCAGGCGGAAGCCGCGGGTGGCGGTGACGTCGCAGTGCTTGAAGACGATGCCCTGGATCGGGCTGCCGGGCAGGCCGTGGATGTTGCCGACGGAGCGCACGTCGCCGGTGACGTTGACGATCTGGATGTTGCGCATGACGGGCAGCGGGTTGGAGTCCGGCAGGCGCGGGCCGACCATGCGCCACTCCATATTCATCTCGAAGGCCTGGCGCGTGTTGTGGAGGACGATGTCTTTGTAGACGATGTTCTCCACCACGCCGCCCCGGCTGGGCTGCGACTTGAAGCGGATGGGCGCCCAGTTGTCGGAGTCGAAGAGGCAGTTGAGCGTGGTGACGTTGCGGATGCCGCCGGAGGTCTCGCTGCCCATGGCCACGCCGCCCTGGCCGTAGGCGAAGTGGGAGTTCTCGATCAGGATGTCTTCCGCGGGGCGGTGGATGCGGAGGCCATCGGCATCCTTGCCGGACTTGATGGAGATGCAATCGTCGCCGTCCTCGACGTAGACGTGGTTGATATGGACGTGCGAGGAGGAGTCGATGTCGATGCCGTCGGAACTGGGGATGTTGTGCTCGGCGGCGATGGTGATGCCGTCGATCTCGACGTTGTGGCTATAAAGAACGAAGAGGCACCAGATGGCCTGGTTGTGCAGATAGAGCCCGGCGATGCGGACGTTGGTGGAGTTCTGAATGCCGATGAGGCGGGGACGGCCGTGGCGCATCGCGGGCAATCCGTTGACGAGGTTGGCGGCGGGCGGTGTGATTGCCGCCGCCAAGGGGGTGGTTGCGGCGGCATCGGCGGATCCGGTTGGACCCTGGGGCACAGCCCGGCGGAAGGGATTCTTCGCCATCCACTCGTCGCCTGCGCCGTCGATGGTGCCCTCGCCGGAGATATCGAGGCCGGTGACTCCCTCGGCGTTGATGAAGGATGCGGTGTACTCCTCCTCGGTGCCCTCCCAGCGCGACTTGATCTGGGGATAGTCATCGGGGTTGGTGGTGCCCTTCAGCACTCCATCCTTCTCGACCAGCAGGTTGACGCCTTGCTTGAGGAAGATGGCGCCGCTGCGGAAGATCCCTTTCGGCACCACCAGCGTGCCGCCGCCTTTGCGCGCGGCGCAGGCGTCGATCGCGGTCTGGATCGCCCGGGTGTTGACGGTGGCGTTGTCCCCGATCGCGCCTGCGTCTGTGATGAGGCAGCGGTGCGGGCGTTTGGGCAGGTTGGGCGCGTAGGTCGGCGATCCCTTGACGGCCATCTGCGCGACGAAGCGCGTGGCGGGATCGGCGATGGCGGGCGAGGGGCCTTCGCCGCGCGGTACACGGGCCGGCGGTGTTGCTGCCGGGGCGTTTGGCGCAGGCGTTTGGGCGAAGGCGATGCCTGGGAGCGAGAGAACGACGGCGAGCAGAGTTGCCTTGGAGGTCATCGGAGGTCCTGACGGGTGAATGGGATGCTGTCAGGAAGACGTTGGCCGCGACCATTTGGCCGCTGAAGCATGCTGGCGCGGACTGCACCCCCTCCCCCCTATATGGCTAAAATCTAAGAAGCAGACGAGTTAGCAGAGGGGAGTCACCAATTCGACAACACCTTCAGCCGTCCGGCTGCCTGGGTTAAATGGAAATGCCCGGCTGGATGGCCGGGCCTTGTTTTGTACTTCACTACTTCCAGTATACCAAGTGGAGCATAACTGGTATGCCAACTATATTTCCCGTGGAGTGAGGGAGATGGGAGACTTGGGGGGTTGACATGCGGTGGGGTGAACCCCTGTTGTGAGACAGAGTGTTCCTGGGCTCGGGCGCGCGTGTGGATGCTCAACTCAAATTGACGCAAATTTCCTGATGATATGCAGACGTTCGATGTGTCGGGCCTTCAGCCCTTGGATACTTTGGTGGCAGGTACCTGCGGCCTAGGCTGGTATGTGCCGGGCCTTCGGCCCTCGGATACTTTGGTGGCAGGTACCTAGGCCTGCGGCCTAGGCTGGTATGTGTCGGGCCTTCAGCCCTCGGATTATCGGAGGGTCGCCAACCTAGGCCTGCGGCCTAGGCTGGTATGTGTCGGGCCTTCAGCCCTCGGATTATCGGAGGGTCGCCAACCTAGGCCTGCGGCCTAGGCTGGTATGTTTCGGGCCTTCAGCCCTGTGAAGACGATCTGCACACCTATGGGAGACTTTCTCTAGCGCGGGCCTTCAGAGGGTGATGAAAAAGTCCCAGTGGCGGCGCGACAAGAAGGCCCGGGGCTCAAGCCCCTTTATTTATGTGCTGCTTACCGCGGGCTGAAGCCCGCTGCTAATCCGAAAAATCGTCCCCCATCCATGACGGTGGAGCTGTCATGAATGGGGCACCCGGCAAATTGCTGCCCGGAAGGAGTAAGGGTCCTGGTTCGGCAAGCTGGATGGCGGGTCCTTCGACTCCGGCTAGCGGAAGTGGAGGACGATGCCGGCGGAGAAGGTTTGCAGGGTGTGGTTTACGTTGTTGATCCCGGTGAGCTGGCCGGCGCCGTACTCGATTCGGGCGGCGACCTGCTGGCTGGCGAAGGGGATGTCCGCGCCGAACTGGGCCTGGTAGGCGAAGGACGGGGTGCGGGTGTAACTGGTGCCGCTGTTGGTGCCCACGCCTCCGATTTCGAACTGGAAATAGGGGACGATGGGCAGATGCGGGTCGGAGCCGTCGACGCGGAAGCCGAACAGGCCGCCGAGGACCTTATCGCCGTAAGGGGTTGAGTTGGCGCTGTTTTCGACGATGAGGCGGCCATCGATGCCAAGGTGGATGGGCCCCGGCGTGGGGTAGAGGACGTATCCGCCGAAGGTGCCCCCCAGGGCGGTGATGCCTCCGCTCTGCGTGGAAGGCGTGCCGACGCCGACGCCCAGTCCGGAGTAGTGGCCGGCGCTGAACATGCCGTAGAGGGAGAAGAAGGGGGAGTTGTTGTAGTAGCGAGGATAGTTCTGCGGCTGTTCCTGAGGCCGCTGGGGCGGATACGGCGGCGGAGGATAGGTTGGCCCAGGCGGATAGGGCGGTGGCGGTGGCGGATAATACTGCGCGGACGCGGCGATGCCGGTAGCCAGCACGGCCAGGGAAAAGAGAAACGCAAAGGTGAGCCGATTCCGGGTGCGACGATTCATTGTTTCGGGCCCCTCGTGGCAGCGTGACGAACCTGCTGTGGATTCAGATGCCTGCTTCCCGGTAAACACGAGGGCGGAAGGTTATTTGCGGGGGAGAGCGCGCAACTTTTTTACGCAGGGATGCGGGAGAAGCCGGCGTGGCGATGCGTTGGGGCTAGAGATATGTCGGGCCTTCAGCCCTTCGGGGTTTCAGGGGGGGGACCAACCTAGGCCTTCGGCCTAGGCTGGCATATGTCGGGCCTTCGGCCCTGCTAAGGCGATCTGCACATCTATGGGAAACGATCTGCGTATCGGACCTGTGAGGACGATCTGCATATCTATGGGAACAAGCTCCTAGCTCTTGGCGACGAAGGTGCCGAGGTCGCGGTCCTTGCGGGCGCGGTCGGCGGGGAAGACCTGGCCGTGGAGGACGATGTAGACGCCGGGGGCGAGCAGGCGGGCGGCCAGCAGGCTTTCGGTGAGGTTCTGCAGGCCGTCGGAGTGGTCGAAGCCGAGGGGGCGCATGGCTCCGGTGAGGATGACGGGGACGGCAAGCTGCGGGAAGGCGCGCTGGATGTAGATGCCCGTCTGGGCCATGGTGTCGGTGCCGTGGGTGATGACGATGGGGCGGGCGGCGGGGAGTAGCGGGGCGATGCGGGCCGCGAGAGTGGCGCGGTCGGCGTCGGTCATCTGGAGCGAGTCGATGTTCATGATGGGGACGACTTCGACCTCGGTGTCGGGCAGGCGGAGGAGGTCGAGGTAGTCGCCGATCTTGCTGGCGTCGTTGACGACGGTGCCGGCGCGCTCGGAGTACATCTTCTCGATGGTGCCGCCGGTGGTGAGGACGTAGATGGTCATTGGGGGGTGGTTGTTACTTGCTGGTTGTTAGATGTTCGTTGAAGGCGGCGATGCCTGAGATTGAGCGTCGGCAGGAGCGAAATGCGGGGATTCTTCGCTGCGCTCAGAATGACAAGCAGAAGAAAAATGCCACTTATCTCAGATACAGGACACAAGATTTGTTACCGCATTTGTCAGCGGACGGCGGCCATGGCGGCGCGGAAGAGGAGTTCGAAGTCGTGGGCGGCGGCGGGGGTTTTGGCGATGGCGGTTTCGATGGCTTTTTGCGCGATGGGGCGGGGGTAGCCGAGGTTGACCATGGCGGAGAGGGCGTCGTCGCCGGCGGGGCCGTAGTGGGAGGCGGCGGCATCGGCGGGGGTTACGGCCATGTCGTCGAGCTTGTCCTTGAGCTCCAGCACGACGCGCTCGGCGGTTTTTTTGCCGATGCCGGGGATGCGGGTGAGGGTGGCGTGGTCGCCGGCGCGGATGGCGGCGACCAGGCGGTCGGTGTCGATGCCGCTGAGCACGGTGATGGCGAGTTTGGGGCCGATGCCGGAGATGGTGAGCAGCTTCTCGAACATGCGCTTCTCGTTGGGCTCGGCAAAGCCGAAGAGCGCGATCTGGTCCTCGCGGACGTGGGTGTAGATGTGCAGGCGAGCCTCTGCGCCCTCCGGCGGCAGCGAGGTGAAGGTGGCGACGGAGATGGTGGCGTCGTAGCCGACGCCGGCGCACTCCACGATAGCCCGATTGGGCGACTTGGCCAGGAGACGGCCGCGCAGGAAAGCGATCATGCGGATGATTGTATGCGAGCGCCAGGGGACGGGCTCGAGGGTGGGCAGAATGCGGAGATTCTCGAGAGAGTGGCAAGCGCCGGTCTCTGATATTCGCTTAGAAACCTAAGATTGTAACCGGATTGCAACCTCACATTCATAGCCATGTCACAGGATTCCTTCAATCTAGTAGAGGTTCAACACTCCCGAACAATCCAGACAGCCTCACCAACGAAGGGAAATCCCTATGAAACTTTCTCCGCTTTATGCACGTGTCGCGCTGAGCGCTATCCTGGCGCTTTCGGTGCTCGCCGCCGTCCAGACGGGGCCCCTCCATGCTCAGACGGCCCCCTCCATCAGTGGTTCCATAGTCGACAGCAGGGGCGCTCTCGTTGCCTATGCGAAGGTCGCGGTCCACTCGGAGGACAACAAGGTGAATCGCAGCGCCGTGGCGGATGGGGAGGGTCACTTTTCGCTCAACAACATTCCGGCGGGCGATTATGTCCTGGACGCGGACGCTCCCGGGTTTGCGACGACGCACGAAGCAAGCGTGAGGGTCGCGGCCGACAAGCCGACGGAGTTGACCGTGACCCTGCGCATCGGCAATCTGGAACAGATGGTGCAGGTGCAGGCGGACGCGTCGAGCTCTGTCGCCGCTCAGAATGCACCGATGGACGCGCGTCTGGATGCGCGTTCGGCGCGTACGGAGATCTCGCAGCATTTTATCGAGAACTACACCACGCCGACGGCAGACAACACGGAGATGATCTTCTTTGCGCCGGGCACCTTCTCCGTGAACTCCAACGGCAGCGGCCTGGGCGATTCGAAGAACTTTTTCCGCGGCTTCTCCGACGGCAACTACGACATCACCTTCGACGGCATCCCCTACGAAGACACCAACTCGCCGACGCACCATTCCTGGGCGTTCTTCCCGTCGCCCTTCATCGGCAGCGTCGATTTCGATCGTTCGCCGGGTTCCGCGTCGACGGTTGGACCCACGCCCTTTGGCGGCTCCATCAACATGCTTTCGAAGACGCTGCGCCAGAACCAGGACATCATCGGATCGGTCAGCTATGGGTCGTGGAACACCATCCTTACAGACGTCCAGGTCAATTCCGGCGCACTGGGCGCCAACAAGAAGACTCACTTTCTGGCCGACTTCAACCACTTGACCTCGGACGGCTTCCAGAGCTTCAACGCGCAGATGCGCTCTGCCGGCGACATCAAGGTGGAATACCGCTTCAACGACGAGAAGATTCTGACCGGCTACAGCGGCGTGGGCCTGCTGGACACCAACACTCCGAACACCAAGGGACCCACCCGTACGCAGTATCTGGCGCAATACAACTACCTGCTGCAGAATACTGACTCCACACGCTCGGACTATGTGGGCTACAACTACTACCACATCCCCTCCGACTTCGAATATGTCGGCTTCATCATGCCGCTTGGCCACGGCTGGCACGCCGACACCAAGCAGTACACCTACAGCTATTACAACCAGCAGAACTACGCGACGACTCCCAAAACGGGTGTTATCTCGTCCACCAACTGCCTGCCGGAAGGTACCCAGAGCTGCGCCGTCGACAAGCTGAACAGCTATCGCAAGTATGGCGACATCACTACCGTGAGCCAGATTTCGAAGTACGGCATCTTCCGGGCCGGCCTGTGGTATGAGTGGGCGACCACCTCGCGTCACCAGATTCCGCAGGACCCCATCACGCTCAAGGACACCGTACTGCCGAACTTCAACGAGAAGTTCATCACCAACAGCTACCAGCCGTTTGGCGAGTATGAGTGGCATCCCAGCCTGAAACTGACGGTCACCGGGGGCGCGAAGTTCTCGCGCTACACCTTCGCGCTCCAGCAATTCTCCGATAACGGAGGCGCCGTCGGCACGCTTCCTGCGGGACAGGTCGCGGTCTATCATAATGCGACGTTCAACACTGTGCTGCCTTCGGCTGACGTGAACTACCGCTTCCGCGAGAACTGGTCGGCCTATGCGCAGTTCGGCACGGGCAGCCTGATTCCTCCGTCCAGCGTCTTCGACGTTCCCAATGTGGTGGGTGGTGTGCTGGTCAATCCTGTGACGGTGCTACCGAAGCAGACGAAAGCCTACACCTACCAAGCCGGCTCGGTGCTGAAGCTTCGCCGCCTCACCCTCGACGGCGACTACTACTACGTGCTGTTCGGCAACGGCTACACTGCCTCGCCGGACCCCAACGCCTCTGGTGCAAATGAGTATCAGAGCTCGGGCAATTCAACCACCAAGGGCTTTGAAGGCGAAACCAACGTCTCGCTCACGCACGGCCTGGCTGTCTACCTGAACGGCACGGTCGGCGCCGCGCATTACACCAGCCAGTCCATCCTCACCGGCACATCGGCGGGGAACAAGTACTACATCAACCCCAACAACGGCGCGTGGGTGGCGAACACCCCGGCGAACACAGAAACCTGGGGGCTGACGTACGCAGCGCACGGCTTCGACTTCGGCTGGCTCACGAAGCGCATCGGTCCGATGTGGAACGACAACAAGGCGACAGTCGTGCTCAAGTACACCGACGGCACGGTTTCGGGCAGCACGAGCATCACCGCGAACCAGATCATTCCTGTTAGCCCATTTACGCTCTCCAATATGTTCTTTAACTACAACGTGCATCAAATTCCGCACTTTGGGGAATCGAAGCTGCGCTTGAGCGTCAACAATCTGTTCAACGCGCAAGGTATTACCGGCCTGACTGCTGCCACTGCCGGAACCACCTTTACCCCCGCCGCCGGTGACACGCTCACGTTGCTCCCCGGCCGTAGCATCACTGCCTCCTTCCAGCTAGGCTTCACCCGCAACAGATAACTTCTACTGCGGGCAATTCGGGACCGGTTTGCCGCCGGTCTGCTTGTTCTCAACTCCAAGGGCGGACCTAAAAAGTCCGCCCTTTTCTTTTCTGCCGGAGGGGGCAACTCTGGTGCGGCGCTCGGGATGGGCGCGACTGCAAGTTCCATCCCTTGGCTGGTATCACGGCGCGTACTTAGGTGGATGGGGGAAGGACCAAAGTGCCATTGTTGTGTCCATCCGGGAGGGACAGCATGGAGGCAGTAGACGCACGATGCTGAGGTCGTTCCATGAATCTCTCTCCCCGGTTTCTTTCTATCTATCAGCCCTGTCCTTTGCCGGTGCCTAGCCGCCAGCCGTCCCCGGTCACATCGCTTCGCCCTGCTGCCGGGGACCTGTCCGGCGGCGAGGCGCAGAAGCCCTGAGCAGGATGCTGAGTCGCCTGGAGGTCTGACAGATGGAGTGACCGCCGTCCACGCAGGGCGCCCGTCCGTCAGGACAACAATACTTGGCGGAGGACTTCGAGGCCGAGGTGCTCGTGGGCACCGGCTGGACATTGCCGACGTTGCGCGCTCAGCCGCACGGGCACTTCTCAAATAAGCTCGAAGTGTAACTGGCGGCCGACGGCGACGGCGGCCTTGGAGAGCGTGTTGAGCGTGACGGCGTCGTTCTCCGGATCGAGCAGGCGGTCGAGCGCGGCGCGGCTGGTGTTCATACGCCGTGCCATGTTGGTCTTGGAGAGCTTGCGATCGATCATCTCCTGGCCGATCCGGCGGGCGAGGACGCGCTTGATGGCGACGGCGGTAGTCTCTTCGTACATACCCTCTTCGCGGAGCCAGTCGTCGAAGCTGCTGCCGATGTTCTTCTTCTTCATCGCTCGTCTCCTTTCATCCGCTTCAAGGCCAAGTCGATCTCCTGCGTTGGTGTGGCCTGTGTCTTCTTTATGAAGCCGTGCAACAAGACCATCTGCCCGCTGGCCACGCAGAAGATGATTCTGGCGATTCTGCCCTGTGTCAGAGCGCTGCGCACTTCCCAAAGGCTACGGCCAAGCGAACGTATCAACGGCAAACCCAGCGGCCACGCAAATTCCACGTCATTGATGTCTTCACCGATGATTCGGCGGTCTTGGGGCGGAAGCTCCCTCAGCCATTCCCGGACTGGTTCGCGGCCATTCTCATCGCGATAAAACGCGCCGGAAGCCGCTTCAAATCCATCAGAATGAGTGTACCAGAAATGATACGGTACGGTTATCGCTGCTGCCACCGGAGGTAGCAGAGGATCGCCGCGAAGATTGCAGCAACTACAGCGAACATAGCCAGTCGTTGATATGGAGTCAATCGCCAGACATACAACCTCAAAACCCTTTTGATGGAAGGCCGCTTTGGCGGAAAGAGTCTTCGATTTTCCAAAGACAAAGTTCGGAGAGCTTCGAGGTTCCAGCCCAGTCCCATGAGCGCAAGGGCTGTACTGTCTCCAGTACGTACGATGCCGCGAAGGAGATGGTGGGGTTCCAGAGAGAATTGCTTATCTGCGTTCACCTCCTGCGCGGCATACGCGAGAGAAATCTTTGAGTCGCGGGCGAGCGGTATATTCTTTGCCTCCGGCATCTTGCCCATCGGCTGCGCCCCCATGAGTGTTCGCAGCTCATCGCGTCTGGCATGCAGCATCGCAAAAGGAGACGCTTCCTCATAGTGCCTGTAGGTCAGGCCGAGCAGAATATCCTGGGTGCCTATCTCGGAAGCCTGGCGGGCGAGGGCTTCTGCTCGGGCGAAAAAGATGGCGCGTCTCGCACTCTCCGTATAGCGTTCAAACATTTCTGCTCCATCCCCAAGAACCCTAGAACAGCCCGTATTTACGGGGCATTTCGATGCCGAGGTGTTCGTAGGCGAGGCGGGTGGCGACGCGGCCGCGGGGGGTGCGGTCGAGGAAGCCGATCTGGATGAGGAAGGGCTCGTAGACCTCTTCGAGCGCGTCCTGCTCCTCGGCCAGCGCGGCGGCCAGCGTGTTCAGACCGACCGGGCCGCCGTCGTACTTCTCGATGATGGTGCGCAGTAGCCGGCGGTCGAGCTCGTCGAAGCCGTGTGCGTCGACCTCCAGCAGCGCGAGCGCGGCCTGCGCGGTGGCGCGGTCGATGTTGCCGTGCGCGCGCACCTGGGCATAGTCGCGGACGCGGCGCAGCAGGCGGTTGGCGATGCGCGGAGTGCCGCGCGAGCGCATGGCAATTTCGGCCGCTCCGTCCTGGTCGATGGGCACGCCGATGACCTCGGCGGAGCGTTCGACCACGAAGCGGAGCTCGTCGTCGGTGTAGAACTCCAGGCGCAGCAGAATGCCGAAGCGGCTGCGCAGCGGCGACGAGAGCAGCCCGGGGCGCGTGGTGGCGGCGACAAAGGTGAAGGGCTTGATCTCCATCACGTGCGTGCGCGCGGCGGGGCCCTGGCCGATGATGATGTCCAGCTTGTAGTCCTCGAGCG
>Ga0302276_10004212_pt1 | contig 12167 bp, 7 predicted proteins | sample III_Bog_N2_3_FD_198768 | JGI IMG/M metagenome (GOLD analysis project Ga0302276, IMG submission 198768) | Peat permafrost microbial communities from Stordalen Mire near Abisko, Sweden - III_Bog_N2_3 | ecosystem: Environmental > Terrestrial > Soil > Wetlands > Peat | place: Sweden: Abisko... | reverse complement strand
TTCGGGTGGGTGAGGCCGAAGACTACGCGCGGTTTGCGCGAGGTATTGTTGCTCCAGGTGATTGTGTGCTCACCTTCAACTACGACGTCTCACTGGAACCGCACTTAATGAGTCAGAGTAAATGGCGGTTGGGGGATGGTTACGGATTCGGAATGGAAGGGTTCGAAAATGGATCGCCTGTGAAGATGCTAAAGCTCCACGGAAGTGTGAATTGGCGATTCACAGTCGGATCGAATTGCCGACCGTTGATTGACACCTCGGAGATTGCGTTTCTGGGGTATTCCGGCGCCTATGATCCCCGTTTTAGCGGTTCCATCGCCGAAGCACTGGGAACAATGATTCTTCCTGCTCGTTGCAAACAGTTTTTTGTTGACTCCAGTTTTGGTCGTTTGCACGAACATTTTTGGGATTGTCTTTGGTCGCAGGCTGCTCAGGCTCTGAATCGTAGCGACGAGGTTGTGATTTGCGGTTATAGTCTTCCTGAATACGATGAAAGGGCTTGCGAATTGTTGCTCCAAGAGAGCTATTCGGCACCCATGGAAGTGTGTTGCGGAGGCGATACAGATCAGGTTGTAGAGCGCCTACGAAGCTCTGGACGAAACGCCTATGCAGCCAAAGAGAGGCTTTTCGACGGCTGGCTCAGAGAACGCTTATCTTTTGCCTAAGACCCCGGAGAGCATTGAAGGCTCAGGCCCGGCTGAAGGCTCCGGCTCTAGATAGCAAGTCAGGGTGGGCGATATGATATCGCTCACCCCGGCTAACTTCGCGAACAACGCTGGCTCTGCCTACTTTTTCTCGTCCGCGTCCACGTACTCGGCGTCGATTACGCCTTCGTCCTTCTTCTGTTCGGCGTGGGGTTCGGCGGCGGGTTCGCCTGTGGGCGGTGCGCCTGCCGCTGCGCTTGCGGCGTTGGCTTTGTAGAGGATCTCGGCGAGTTTGTGGCTGGCGTGGGTCAGCTTCTCGTGTTGGGCTTTCAACTCCTTCGAGGTGGGCGTGCCTTCAAGCAGCTTCTTCGATTCGGCAAGCACAGACTCGACATCGGCCTTGACCGGAGCGGCTTCAGCGCCCTGCATCTTGTCGCCAGAGTCCTTGATCATCTTGTCGATGTTATAGACCAGGCTATCGAGCGAGTTACGCGCGTCGATTTCCTCGCGCTTCTCCTTATCCTCGGTGGAGTGGGCCTCGGCTTCCTTGGCCATTTTTTCCACTTCGTCCTTGGAAAGACCCGAACTCGATGTAATCGTGATGCGCGTGTCCTTGCCGGTAGCGGTGTCCTTGGCGGTGACGTTGAGGATGCCGTTGGCGTCGATGTCAAAGGTCACTTCGATCTGCGGAACGCCGCGCGGCGCCGGGGGAAGGCCGGCCAGCTTGAACTTGCCCAGGGTGCGGTTCATCGCGGCCATGGGACGCTCGCCCTGGAGCACGTGGACCTCGACCTCGGTCTGCGAATCGGCAGCCGTGGAGAAGGTCTCGGTCTTCTTGGTGGGAATGGTCGTGTTGCGCGGAATCATGGAGGTGGCCACGCCGCCCAGCGTTTCGATGGAGAGTGTCAGCGGGGTTACATCGAGCAGCAGCAGGTCCTTGACCTCGCCGGCCAGCACGCCAGCCTGTACCGCCGCGCCGATGGCCACTACTTCGTCGGGGTTCACCCCGCGATGCGGCTCGCGACCGAACATCTTCTTGACGATTTCCTGAATTTTAGGCATGCGCGTCTGGCCGCCAACGAGGACCACTTCGTCGATGTCATTAATATTGACACCGGCGTCGGCGATGGCCTTCTTGCAAGGCTCGAGGGAGCGATCAAGCAGGTCCCCGACCAACTGTTCGAGTTTGGCGCGCGTCAGCTTGCGGACCAGATGCTTGGGTCCGGAGGCGTCGGCGGTGACAAAGGGGAGATTGATTTCGGTTTCGATGGTGGTGGACAGCTCGATTTTTGCTTTTTCCGCGGCGTCGCGGAGGCGCTGCAGGGCCATTTCGTTGCCCTTGGAGGCGAGGTCCAGCCCCTGCTCCTGCTTGAACTCGGCAATCAGCCAGTCGACGATGCGCTGGTCGAGGGTGTCGCCGTTGGTGGATTTGACCTCGATGACGCCTTCGCCGACTTCGAGAATCGAAATATCGAACGTACCGCCGCCGAAGTCATAGACGGCGATGGTTTCGTCCTTCTTTTTGTCGAGGCCGTAAGCCAAAGCAGCTGCGGTAGGCTCGTTGACGATGCGCTTTACGTCAAGGCCGGCGATCTTGCCCGCGTCCTTGGTGGCCTGGCGCTGGGCGTCGTTGAAGTAGGCCGGAACGGTGATGACCGCCTCGGTGACGGTCTCGCCGAGGTAGGCTTCGGCGGACTTCTTGAGCTTTTGCAGGATCATGGCGGAGATTTCGGGCGGGGTGTACTCCTTGCCCTGGGCCATAATGCCGACATGGTCGCCCTGCTGGATCACCTTGAAGGGCACCATCTTCATTTCGTCGCTTACTTCGTCGTAGCGGCGACCCATGAAGCGCTTGATGGAGAAGACGGTGTTCTCCGGGTTGGTGATGGCCTGGCGCTTGGCTACCTGGCCCACCAGCCGTTCGCCGCTCTTGGAAAAGCCGACAACGGAGGGGGTAGTGCGCGCACCTTCTTCATTTGCAATGACTTTAGGCTCGCCGCCCTCGAGGACCGCGACGCACGAGTTGGTGGTGCCGAGATCGATGCCGATAATCTTTGCCATGGTTGAAAACCTGCCTTGAGAGATAGATTCTGACTCTCTTAGGATGCCAGATTGAGTGACTTGTTGTCAACCTTATTTGATGGTATGAGCATAAGGGATCATGCTGGAAGATGAAATTGAGGGGAATGGCCGATGCAGGCCCCCTCGATGGCGAGGGCTTGGATCGAGGATCAGAACCGGTAGCGCAAGGCGAGTTGAATCAGGCGCGGAGGCATGGCGTTGACGGCCGTGCCGAAGCTGCCGCTGGAGAGATTGCCGCTGGAGATGAGTTTTTCAGAGATGTTGCCTTCCACCGAGGCTGGGCCGAAGAACTGGGTGTGGTTGAAGAGGTTGAAGGCCTCGGCGCGCACCTCCAGTGTTTGGGACCTCTTGATGGGAATTGTCCGCGTGAGAGTGGCGTCGAAATTTTCAAGGCCGGGGCCGGAGAAGAAGCGGCGGCGGGCGTTGCCCATGGTTCCCAGCGAGGGCAGGGTAAGCTGGGAGGCGTCGAAGACCGGCTTGCCGCCTCGGGGATTCAGATTGAGGCCGAGAGATTGGCCGCTCCAATTCGGAGTATCGACGCCGTTGTTGTTGATGCCGTTGGGGATGGTGCCGAGCAGCGATGTGTCGTTGTTATTGAGCAGGGTGATCGGCAGGCCGGATGTAAAACGCGCGATTCCGGCGACGGACCAGTCTTCAGTCGCGGCACGGAGCAGCCTGACGGTCTTTGGCGCGGGCAACTGGTATTGAAAGCTGGCGACGAAGTTTTGGCGCAGGTCGAAGGCCGAGAGCCCGCGGCTGAGCGAAGGGTTGACGGGGTTCACAGGCTCAGGCAATCCGGCGGATTGATCGATGGATTTCGAGAATGTGTAGCTGACCAAAAGATTCAGATTGTGAGCGCGGTGGTTTACCGTGGCTTCCAGAGCGTTGTATCCGGCATTGGCGATGGTGCGCTGCAACTCGACGCTGCCGAAGGCGGAACCGAATTCGGTGCGGGCGGCCTGCTCGTTAAAGGGGCCGCAGGCGGTCGAGCCGAGGCTGAGGCAAAGCGCTGGATTGGCGGGGTTGGCTTCTTCCAGCGCCAGCAGATGGTGCGATGCCGCGCCGATGTAAGCGATAGAGGTGAGCGTGGATGCGCCCAACTGGCGCTCGATGCTGAGCATCCAGTGTTCGGCGTATGGGGTCACGTCACGCGGGTCCACGGCGGGAATGCCAACCAGCGGCTCGAACTGGCTCCAATCCACGGTTGTGTTGGGATTGGAGCGGCTGGCGCCGTAGGCCACATTTTGCAGCGGGAAGCGCTGGCCCGCACTAACGCCAGTGGCGGCGACGGTGAAGGGATCGGTGAACAGCGGCGGCGCGGCCGAAGTGTAAGTGTAGCCGTAGGGCGGATTGGCGCTCATGATGCCGGCCGATAGCCCTTCGTAGGCGGTATAGAAGATACCGTAGCCGGCGCGGATGCTGGTTTGACCCTCGGGTCCGGTGAGCTTGTGCAGAATCGGCGCGGCGAAAGCGGGCGTCCATGCGATGCCGAGACGCGGGGACACGTCGTTGTGCGCGGGGGCTAGAGAGCGCGACACGCCGGGGTCACCGGGAAAGACCAGCCCTTGCGGTGCGCCCGGAAAAACCTGGGATTGCTCGCCTTTTATCAGCGTTTGAAGCTGATTGAATTTCTCGCTCCAGGGGCGGATGCGGTCCAAGCGCACGCCGTAATTCACGGTCAAATGGCTGGAAGTCTTCCAACTATCCTGCGCGAAGGCGGCCATATAAAGGTTGCGATTGTAAAAGCTGTGCGCCTGGCCTTGGGTGTAGCTGGACGGCACGCCGAGCAGGAAGTCGGCAAAGTCGAGGCCGGTCTCCGACCCGTTGAAGGCGAAGCTGCCGTTGAAGATCACGTCGGGGTGGGTGTTGATTTGGTTGGCATGGATTTCGCCGCCGGCCTTGAAGCCGTGCTTGCCGACGATGCGGCTGAAGGCGTCACTCGCCTCGTAGATATTCTCGGCCTGCACGATGGCGGTGGTGTCCACACCGAGGGTGAAATCGTTGAAGGCGATGTTTTCGATGCCTTCGGTGGACGGTTTCAGGGCGTCGATGCCGCTGAATCCCTGCGCCGCGAGCGACGGGCCGACGCCGCCTTTGGGCTGGCCGACCGAGTTGGCGTTGCGCATAAAACTCAGATGAAACTCGTTGAGCGCCGTCTGGCCGAAGGTGATGGTGTGGCCGAGACTCGCGAGTTGCGCGAAGCCGTTGGAGGTTGCGTTGAAGCCGGGAACGCTGGCGCCGCCCGTGCCGGTGGGGTAGGGATTATCCAGCGAATAGCCGTCGAGAAAGTAATAGCCGGTAAGAGTTCCCTTGCCGTGGGTCCAGTCCATGCGCAGCGCTCCCTTGTTGTCCTGGAGGGTTTCAGCCTCTTTCGCCGTGGCGAAGAGCGCGGCTCCGATATTGGGCTGCGGTACGGATGCGAGCAGGTACGTTGCCGGCGGGGACCAGATGGATGAAGGAATCTGGCCGGTGGGAAAGACGGTGGAATAGGGCTCGCCGGCGGTCACCTTGCCAGTCGGGCCAAGCAGATTGGCGTGCTGGAGCAGGGTGGTGAGCTGCGCCGCCCAGGCGTTGCCGTTCACGCTGCCGGTGAGCGGGTTCTGGCTGAAGTCGCCGCCTCGTTCAGTAGTGGAGGGAACGGCAATCTCGCCGGTGTCAATGCCTTCGGTGAGCCTTGTCCCCTGGTAGTCGGCAAAGACGGCCACGCTCTTGTGGAAAGTCGTTCCGCCCACCGTGCCGCCAAACTGGTTTTGGCGATAGGCGGCGCGATCAAGCGAAAAATAGTTGCGCGCGTCGAGAGATGTGTTGCGCAGGAATTCGAAGGCCGAGCCGTGCAAATCAGCCGTGCCCGACTTGGTGATTACGAGCACCTGTCCGCCGCTGGAGTTGCCGTACTCGGCGTCGAAGTTGCTGGTGAGCACGCGGAAGCTGTCAATCGAATCCAGATTGGGCACGATGGATGTGCCCATGTTCACGTCTTCCTCGGCGTCGCTGCCGTTCACCCTGAATCCATTGGAGGCCTCGCGCTGGCCGCTGATGGAGAGGTTGCCGGGGTTGGCGTTTCCCGAGGGCGGCGTCGAGGCCACGCCGGTCATGATCACCGAGCCGGGCTGCGCTGTGCTCACCGGAACGATGCCGGGCTGGACTGCCATTAAATCGGTAAAGCTGCGCCCGTTCAGGGGCACGCTTTCCATCTTTTTCGTGTCCAGCGTCTCGCCTAGCTGCGTGCTGGTGGTCTCGGCGGCCAGGGTATCGGCGGTTACCTCGACGGTTTCCGTGTGCTCGGCGACCGCCAGCGACAGGTCCAGATTGGCGGCGGAGGGTTGGGATTCGCTCAGGTCGGCTTTGACGGCAAGGAGAGCAAACCCCTCCGCGACGATTTCGATTTGATAGCTGCCCGGACCCGGCACTTGGACGAGAAACACGCCCTGATCGTTCGTGACGGTCTCCAAGGGGGCTTGGGAGCCGTCACGCCGCACGGAGACATAGGCATGAGAAATGCGATTGCCGCTTGAGTCATGCACGATGCCGGAGACGGTGAAGGCGGGCGCGGCTGGGACAGGAGCGGCGAAAACTGGAATAAGTCCATTGAAAATGAGGAAGATAGAAAATAAGGCGAGCTTCAAGAAACGTACCCCGGAATTCCGTGAGATTTGCGTGCGAACCGGTTTGTCCAGAAAGAACTTGGTGCTAAAGACGAGCGAACCGAGCCTGATGTCCGACAAATTCAGTCCTTGTTCAATATACGACCTATTCGGTCGGCGATCAAGTGTGCGATGGAGAAGGACAGGCCCGGCAATGAGGCTTCGGGCTCATATAGAGCCAATATAAACAACTTGAGTGCCTCAGCTCCGCCGGGAGAGCTCTTGCAAATTATATAGGACTATTTTAGTCTTCTTTCAGTATGCGACCGATTCGGTCGTAGTTCCCCTTGGAGGATTGAATTTTGCTATCGATACTGTTCAAGAAGGCGCTCGACCGGAGCTGTTGGCTGGCCGTTTGCGCGGCGATTTTGATTTCTGCAGTCGGAAGGGCGCAGGACAAGCCCTACTTCGTGACTTATTCACACGATTTGGAGGAGCCGGGCAACCTGGAGATCGAAACCAAAACGGCGCTGGCCAGACCGCACGACGGCAACCGCTATGGGGCCACGGCAATGGAGCTGGAGTATGGCACGCGAGCCTGGTGGACGACCGAGCTTTACCTCGACGGTCAGGCCACGGCGCAAGACTCGACGCTCTTTACCGGCTGGCGGCTGGAGAATCGGATCCGGCCGCTGATGCGGGACCACGCAATCAACCCCGTGTTCTATGTGGAATACGAAAACACCTCCGGCGCGGACAAGACGATTCTTGAGGTGGTGGGACACGACGGGCAGGCCGACCTGGCGGAGCCTAACGGCGAATCCCGCCGGGAACACCAGCACGAGGCGGAACTGAAGCTGATCTTGTCATCCAACGTCAAGGATTGGAACATCAGCGAAAACTTCATCTCGGAAAAGGATCTGAGCCACGCTCCGTGGGAGTTTGGTTACGCGGTAGGGGCTACGCGTCCTCTGCGCAGCGCAGCCGGCAGCCGGGAGTGTACCTTTTGCGCCGAGAAGTTCATTGCCGGCTTTGAGGGCTACGGCGGGCTGGGAGACACCTTTGCGCTGACCATGCGCGATACGTCGCATTACATCGCGCCGCTTGTGGGCTGGCAACTGCCCAAAGGCGTGCGATTCAGCTTTTCGCCGGGCTTCGGGCTGACGAGCACAAGCCTTGCGCGGGTTTATCGCGTGGGTCTCGCTTACGAATTCAATCAGATTGGCAATTGGTTCCACGGCTCCCACGGAGACACGGACGGAGGTGCGGAATGATGAGACGGAGCCTTGCTGTTCTCTTGATTTGGCTGTGCGCCGCGGTGGCTGTAGGCGCGGTTTCCAGTTCGCGCTGGGAGCGAGTGCCGCCCAGGGATCACGCCCGCGCCAATCCTCTCACTGGACAACCCGAAGCGGCTCCGGCCGGGGAACTGGTCTATCGCGAGCACTGCCAGCAGTGTCACAAGGCCAACGCACGAGGAGACGGGCACAAGCGGCCCTCGCTTCACAGTGAACGGCTGCGCTCGGCAAGCGACGGCGACATCGAGTGGTTTCTGCGCCAGGGCGACGTGGGCCACGGAATGCCTTCGTGGTCGAGCCTTCCCCAGGCGCAACGCTGGCAAGTTACCGCTTACTTGAGGTCTATTCAGTAGACTGCACAAATCTCCTGGTATGCCTTTTTCGGCCTGCCTGACTCCAGCCTTGTCTTCAGGGCCTGTCAACACTAGTGGGGCCAGCCACCTCAGTAGTGTTAACAGGCCCACTGCATCCGGCAAATAAATACTGTTTTCGTTCTATCCCACCCTGGCCACAAGAACAAAGACGTGGCGAGGGTGGGGCACCCAAACATTGTTGGTATTTAGTTGCCGGATCAATAGTAGTCTTGCGCGGCCAGCTTGCTTTGTAGCGGAAACCGTCGCCTGCCAGCATCACGCGATAGAATCAGCTAAGTTACGCCGTCTTGCGGCGAATTGTTGGAGCGGTATGTCCTCTTTGGATCCTCAGGCTGTTGCGTCGGCATTCGGGCATTCGCAGCTTGTGACTTGGGAATGGAATCCCACTGCGGACGAACTGCACTGGACCTCTCGACAGACGGAGATTTATGGCTATTCCGCAAGCGAGATCAACTCTTCGGCCGCGTGGTTTGCCATCGTGCATCCGGAGGACAGGGAGAGAGTCCGGCTGGCGATGGAAGGCGCACTCCAATCCATACCGGGCTTTCGCGAGCACTTCCGCATAACCACCAAGGATGGGAAGGTCCTCTGGGTCCTTGGCTATGGACAGCTCGTCCGGTTGCCTGACCAATCTGTCCGCATGTTGGGCATGAATATGGAGGTCACGGATTGGGTTGAAGCGCTGGCGGCAAGCGAGACCAGATTCAGCGCAACCTTTGAGCAGGCGGCCGTTGGAATCGCGCATGTTGGCCTTGATGGAAACTGGCTGAGTGTGAACGGCCGGTGCTGCGAGATTGTGGGATATACCAAAGAAGAAATGCTCAAGCTGACCATCGCTCAGCTTACACATCCAGCCGATCTCGACTCGGACCATGCATTGATTCAAGAGCTGCTGCGCGGAGATCGTTCAAGCTATTCCGTGGAGAAGCGGTACTACACCAAGAACAAGCGCGTGGTCTGGGCCAATCTGACGGTTTCACTGGTGCGCAAGAGCAACGGAAGCCCCGACTACTTTATCGCGGTGATTGAAGACATTACAGCTCGAATGCGAATCAAGGCGCAGCGGGACGAGATGATCGAGATCCTCGAGGAGCGCGTCCGCGAGCGCACCGCGGCGCTTGAGAAGCTCTCGATGACAGATGCGCTTACCGATGTTGCCAATCGCCGCCGCCTCGACGAGCAGATGGTGATGGAGTGTGACCGCGCGGTGCGCACCAAGAAGCCCATCTCGATCCTGATCATCGATATTGATCACTTCAAGGAGTTGAACGACACGCTGGGCCACGGGCCCGCCGATGGCGCGCTCGTCGCGTTTGCCAGCGAGTTGAAGCGGATCGCCCGGCGCCCCGGCGACTTGTGCGCCCGCTATGGAGGCGACGAGTTCGTTCTGGTGTTGCCTGATACCGGTCCCGACGGCGCAATGTGTATCGCGCAGCAGGTTCAGGTGGCGGTCGACCGGATCGGTCTTTCCAATCCCGGGTCGCCCATCTCCGCAAAGATGACCGTCAGCCAAGGCGTTGCTACTGCGTGGCCGGCAAAGAAGGGCGCCAGCCGCGACCTGATGCTCAATGCCGATAAGGCGCTCTACACCGCAAAAGAAGAGGGCAGGAATCGCTTCTCCTGGATCGCCTGCTCTGAGCCGCCCGTGGAAAGCAATTGAGAGGGTGCGGATCTCTCGGCTTTTGATCGCCTGGCCTTCCGAATGACCTTGACGGATCTCTCCTCTTCTCGCCAGCCGCTTCCGACTCCCAACATCAGGTGATCAACGGGCCGGAGACAGCTTGAGCGGCCTGAGTTGCGCGGGGCTCAGTGGGGGCCGAGCCTCGTGTCTTACAGAATGTCTTACACGCTTTCGGCTTGTCTTGCGTGTCTTACAACTTGTCTTACAGCGCCGTCTGCGCCCGCTCACTGGCGGCAGACGCCCGCATCATTTAATCTCAAATTTCTACCTCTATGCCCAATGCCGCCGCACAAGCCCGCTATCCGCTGACCCAGGGCGTGAACCCGTGGCTGGTGACGCTCTCGGTGATGCTGCCCACCTTCATGGAGGTTTTGGACACTGCGATTGCTTCGGTGGCCTTGCCGTACATTGCCGGGAGCCTGTCGGCGTCAAACTCCGAAGCCACGTGGGTGCTGACCAGCTATCTGGTGGCGAACGCGGTGATTTTGCCGGCGTCGAACTGGTTTGCGCGGCGCTGGGGCCGCAAGCGATTTCTGCTGATCTGCGTAACCATTTTCACCGTGGCATCGTTTTTCTGCGGCGCGGCGCCCTCGCTGGGAGTGATTCTGCTGGCCAGGGTGATGCAGGGCGCGGGCGGAGGAGCGCTGCAACCGCTCTCGCAGTCGATTCTGCTGGAAAGTTTTCCCATCGAGAAGCGTTCGATGTCCATGGCCGCCTACGGCCTGGGCATCGTGGTCGCTCCGGTGATTGGGCCCACGCTCGGCGGCTGGCTTACTGACACCTTCAGTTGGCGCTACGCTTTTTACATCAATATTCCGGTGGGCATTCTGGCGTTCTTCATGGTCACACGGTTTGTGCATGATCCGCCGTACATCAAGAACGCCAAGGTCGGCCCGTTCGACAACATCGGCTTTGGCTTGCTGATGGTCTGGACAGGCTGCCTGCAGATCGTTCTCGACAAGGGCCAGGAGGACGACTGGTTCGGCGCTATATGGGTGCGGTGGGCCGTGACTGCGCTGGTGGTTGCTCTCATCCTCTGGATCTGGCGCTCGTGGGCCAATCCCAAAGGGCTGGTTGATCTGCATGTGCTGAAGGACCGCAACTTCCGCACGGGATGTTTTTTGATCGCGATGCTGGGCATGTGCATCTACATCACCATCGCCATTTTGCCACTCTACTACCAGGAAGTGATGGGCTATACGGCTTTTACTGCAGGCCTGGTGGTGTTTCCGCGCGGCGTCGGTTCGTTTATCGGCTCGCCGGTGGTTGGCATTCTTGGCTCACGCATTGACCAGCGCAAGCTGCTTTGCGCGGGATTTCTGGGCTTTGGCATTTGCGCCTTGTTCTTTGGCTTGGTCAATCTGGATATCGGCCCGTATACGCTGCTGATTCCCATCACTCTGACCGGCTTTGCTCTCAGCTTCGTTTTTGTGCCGCTGGCCACCATGGCCACCTCGACCATTCCTCGCGAGGAGATGGGCAACGCCACGGGCGTCTTCAATATGCTGCGCAATATCGGCGGGTCGGTGGGGATTTCGATGGCCACCACGGCGCTGGTTCGCCGCGCCGCGGTGCACCAGACGGAGATTGGCTCGCATCTTGGGTCGTCCAATATGGTCCTGCAGCAGAAGTCGGCTGCCATTGCCGGTTATGTGGGCCACCAACTCGGTCCGGCCCAGGGCCGTCCCGGCGCCTTTGGCCTGATGTACGGGCTGATGGAGCAGCAATCCGCGCTGATGGCTTATGTGGATGTCTTCCGCTGGACGGCGCTGCTGGCATTCTTCTGCGCGGCGGCTGCGTGGCTGTTCAAAAAGCCCGCCAAGCACGCGGCGCCGCCGCCGGGAGTGCATTGAGGAAACAAGTGCGGGTACCGTCGCCTGCTCACTTGATAAGGCGCAATGCGACCACCGACCTATTCATCTCAGCAAGATCAGCTTCTGATTTCGCATTGCACCTGAATACAATCAGGAAACTGCCGATCTGTGCGGAGATGGCCGAGGTGTATTCACCGTTTGTTGTGTAAATGAGCTCATCGAAAGGAACGCCATCTGCATTCGCAAAATGCTTTCGCGACTCGATCACTGCGTGCTGTTCTGGATTGAATCGCGCCACACGATCGAGAAAATCTGCACCATCACGGATGCCCCTTGAGTGCGGAGTGATCGCGTTCAGCCTTTCCGCGACAACGAGGACTCCGTATGGTTCGTCTCCCAGCCTCGCGGAAAAAAGCATAAACTCGTTTGCGTAAGGAGAGCTTTGCGGAAGATTCAGCGACTTTGTATCGTAGGGCCTGAGCATCGCTGGCCAAGTGTAGGAAAACTTGAAATAGGAGTTCACATAGGAGTTTTCCAGCACCTTTCCATCGTTAGGAGACTGGGAAAATCCGTTCGAGGCTGCAATGGACAAAGACAAGAGAATCAGATACACGGAGCGCATTTGCTCGCTACCATCCTTTCAAATCAGAGTAACCAATATATTCCATAACCTACGCAGGATCGCCAAATACC
>Ga0302276_10004207_pt1 | contig 12177 bp, 9 predicted proteins | sample III_Bog_N2_3_FD_198768 | JGI IMG/M metagenome (GOLD analysis project Ga0302276, IMG submission 198768) | Peat permafrost microbial communities from Stordalen Mire near Abisko, Sweden - III_Bog_N2_3 | ecosystem: Environmental > Terrestrial > Soil > Wetlands > Peat | place: Sweden: Abisko... | reverse complement strand
GACCTCGGCGGTGGAAGCTGCGAGGTCACGCTGTCGGACGCAGGCAACATTCGCGAGACGGTCAGCATGCCGCTGGGCGCAGTGCGTTTGCAGCAGGAGTTTCTCCACGCCGATCCTCCGGCGAAGGAGGATGTGGCCCGGCTGAAGCAGTACATCGACCGCGAGTTGGACAAGGCCGCGCGCAAGCTGGGAACGCCCAGGGTGTCGCTGGTGATTGCGACCTCCGGCACGGCGGCGGCGTTGGCCGAGGCGAGCGTCGCGCTGGCCAGCAAGCTGCCCGCGCGCAAGGCCGCTCCCAAGAGCTTCGTGCGCATCAAGCCCAACGAGGCGAAGATGGAGGACGTGCGTCGTCTGGCCGATCAGCTGGCGAAGATGGATAACGCGCAGAGGGCCTCGGTGCCGGGCATCGGGCCACGTCGCGCGGAGATCATCATCGGCGGCGTACTGGTCTATGCGAGGCTGCTGGAGCGGTTGGGGCTGAAGGGCTTTCGCTACTCGCCGCTGGGGCTGAGCGATGGAATTCTGGCGCAGATGCTGGCCGATGTCGATCTGCGCGCCTCGGTCCACAAGAAGATTGAGGGCGAGCGATGGGTCGGCGTTCTCGACCTATGCAAGCGCTACGGCGTGGACACGAAGAAGGCTGAGCCGGTGTGCCAGCATGTGGCTCAACTCTTCGACGAACTCACGCGAGTCCACGAACTGCCGCAGGAGTACCGGCTGTGGCTGGAGTCCGCCGCCATGATTCATGACGTCGGCAAGTATATGAATCATCAGGGACACCATCGGCACACGCAGTACATTGTGGCCAACTCTGAGATCTTCGGCTTCTCGCCGGAACAGCGCATGGTGGTCAGCGCGATTGCGCGCTATCTGGGCAAGAGTCGTCCGGACGGGGTGGATCGCGTGATGCGCTCCATCTCTGTGGAGCAGCACGGCCATGTAGTAGCCTCGGTGGTACTGCTGCGGTTGGCTCTGGCGCTCAATCAGAATCGAGCCAGCGCGGCGGTCAAGATGCGCGCGCACGTCTACCCCAAACGTGTGCTGATAGAGCTGGCGCCGGGCCGCGGCGGTGCGGAGTTGGAGGCCTGGTCGTTGAGAAAAGAGGCCGCTTACTTCCGCGAGGTCTTCCGTCGCGACTTGGTCGTCGAGGTCGCGTAGAGCGAGGTTGCATAGAGGCCGCGCACGGTGCGCGGGTCGAGCAGCCATTGCAATGCAGCCGGGCCGCGCGTCAGGTTCAGCCGCGCCAGAGAACCTTTGCGTAGACGAACGCAGGCCGCCCCCGCGCACTCGTTCAGGCCGCTCGCCGGACAGGCTGCGGCAGGAACCAGTAGCGCGCCCATGAAGGCTGCGAGGTTGGGATTGTGTCCGACGACCAGAAGATTTTCCTGCCCAGCGTAGTCGCGCAGCAGCTTGTGGAACTGGGCCAGCGTGGCATCGGGAGCAAGCGCGGCAGACGAGATGATCTTTGCCTCGTAGCCCATCTCGGTTCCCACCAGCGAGGCCGTCTGCATTGAGCGTTTCAGCGGGCTGGAAATGATCATGTCGAACTGAACCTTCATCGAGTTCAGCACATGAGCCAACTGTAGACAGTGCCGCTTTCCCTCTTTGTCCAGCGGACGCTTGTGGTCGAGAATCGGATTGACGCGCTTTACCCCAGCGCTGGCGTGACGAAGAATGTAGAGATTCATAGGCTTGCCCACATTGTATAGGCCGCGCATGTATGCCAGCGGCAATGGCGTCCCCAACAGGATTCGAACCTATGTTGCCGCCGGGAACTGGCGGAGTCCTGGGCCACTAGACGATAGGGACGCATGGCGGAGCGGCAGGCCTGCGGACTGACAGGGCATTCGCAACCGGTGCAAACCAATCGTACACCAGCAGGACGATACAATCGAAGAACGTTGAGATGCATTAACTGATTGTGCGACGATTGTCATAAATAGGGCATCCTAAGACAATCTGGACTCATCAAAAATACTGGAGATCCCTCCATGCCGATTGCCATCGACTTTTTCGTCGGTCACGCCTACGCCATCCTGTTTCTATGGGTGCTGATAGAGCAGCTTGGTGTTCCGGTGCCCAGCATTCCGCTGCTGCTGGCCGCCGGAACGCTGAGCGCGACTCATCGCGTCAGCGCTCCAATGGCAGTGATTGCGGTGATTGCGGCCTGCGTGATCTCCGACTCGGCGTGGTATGCGCTGGGGCAACGTTTCGGCAATGGAGTGATTCGCCTGCTCTGCCGCATGTCGATGGAGGCGACGACCTGCGTGGCCAAAACCGAGGGCTACTTCACTCGGCGCGGGCCGATGACGCTGCTGTTTGCCAAGTTTGTTCCGGGGCTCTCAACGGTGGCCGCGCCGATCGCCGGACAGAGCGGGATGAGCTACTCCTGCTTTCTGGTCTACGACCTGTCGGGCTCGCTGATCTGGTCGCTCTCGTTTCTGTTTGTCGGGCGATTCTTTGGCGACGTGGCCAAGCGGAGTCAGGGCTTCTTCGGCTTTCTGAGCCACTTCGCCGTGGCCGCCTTCCTGCTGGCCGTGGTCGGCTTCATCCTGTGGCGCGTTGTGAAGCAGCGCCGCTTTCTGGCTCTGGTGCGCGATCTGCGGCTTGATCCCGAGGAGTTGATGGCGATGCTGGACGAAGCGGTGCAGGCCGGCAGCGCGCCGCCCTACATCGTCGATCTGCGTCATCCGCTGGACTATCTGCCTGATCCGCGAGTTCTTCCCGGAGCCGTGCGCATTGGGCCAAGCGAGATCGCTCGCCACGCCAAAAGTATTCCGCGCGACCGCGACGTGATCCTCTACTGCACCTGCCCGTCGGAGGAGACCAGTTCCAGCGTTGCGCTGAAGCTGCACCGGCTCGGAATTACGCGGGTGCGCCCGCTGCGCGGAGGCTTCGACGGATGGAAGACCGCAGGCTACCCGCTTCTGGACTACGTGGACAGCGCAGAGATCCGCTCGCCGGAGCTGATAAGCCCCGACCCTCTGCAAAAATCGGCTTAATGCCGCCTGCTCTTCTATAATTCTGCTCGTGTCCTGAGCTAGCCATTCGTCGGATTAGAGCATTTTCACTATTACTGTAGAGTGAAAAAGTAGAGTGAAAAACTATTGTCATTCTGAGCGTAGCGAAGAATCCCCGCATTTTGCCCGTGCCGCGAAACCCTACACCTTTATTGAAAACGCTCTATAGGTCGGGCTTTCAGCTCTTATATCCGTTCTGAACGTTTATCTAGGCCTTCGGCCTAGGCTGGTATAGAACGGGCCTTTGGCCCTTGCCAGACAAAGACATAGACAAAGACAACAGCAAAGACAAAGACAACGGCTAGCGGTGCGATCTGTATTCATCCCACCCATCGCGATGTTGCTGCGATGGATGGGGCACCCGGCTGTTAATAAACGGCTTAGGTCGCTAGCAGCCGATCTACCAGATGCGGCAGCTCTTGACTGGAGCCATCGGCGCGCCCTGCTTGCAGCCGAAGGCCGGAGCGAAGCCGGGCTGGTTGACCACCACGCCGTTGACGCGGAAGCGGTCGGGCGAGTGGGGGTCTTGCAACACCTGCGAGCGGACGGCCTCGGGGCGGGTGTTCTGGCACCAGTTCTGCGCGAAGGCGATGTAGAAGCGCTGCGGCGCGGTGAAGCCGTCGCGCTTGGCCGAGAGGTCGATGTGGTCGTCCTTGGCGCGTTGCAGGTAGGCCATGAAGGCCAGCAGCAGGCCGCCATTGTCGGCGGTGTTCTCGCCCAGGGTGAGGCGACCGTTGACGTGGACGTTGTCGGCGGTGTTCTTCTCCTCGACGGCGGTGAAGGAGCTGTACTCGTCGGCCAGACAGTCGGCGCGGGTGGTGAAGTTCTTCAGGTCTTCAGGAGTCCACCAGTCGTCTAGGTTTCCCTTGGCGTTGAACTTGCGGCCCTCGTCGTCGAAGCCGTGGGTCAGCTCGTGGCCGATGACGGCTCCGATGTGACCGTAGTTCACTGCGTCATCCTTGGTGCGGTCGTAGAAGGGCGGTTGCAGGATTCCGGCGGGGAAGTTGATGTCGTTCAGGCTGTCGTCGTAGTAGGCGTTGACCGTGGGCGGGGTCATGTCCCACTCGGCGCGGTCTACCGGCTGGCCGATCTTGTTGAGCTGGCGATCGTTCTCGAAGGCGTTGGCGCGGAGTTCGTTGCCAGCGGCGTCGTTGCGCTCGATGGTCAGCTTCGAGTAGTCGCGCCACTTGTCCGGATAGCCGATCTTGTTGGCCACGGTGGCCAGCTTCTCCTTGGCGCGCAGCTTGGTGGGCGCGGACATCCAGTCGATCTGGTCGATGTCGCGGCCCATCGCGCTCTCGATGTCCTGAACCATCTCCAGCATCTTGGCCTTGCTGTCTCCGGCGAAGTACTGGTCGACGTAGACCTTGCCGAGCGCCTCGCCCAACGCGCCGTTGACGTAGTTGGAGCAGCGCTTCCAACGCGGCTGCTGTTCGGGCTGGCCGTGCAGAATGCGTCCGTAGAAGTTGAAGTTCTCCTCGTCGAACTGCGTTGGCAGGTTGCGCGCCACGGTGGACAGCAGGTGGTAGCGCAGATAGGCCTGTAGAGTGGCCGTGTCCGCAGCGTTGATCTGCTTGATCAGCTCCGGCCAGTAGTCAGGGGTGGAGTTGTTGATCTCGGTGACGTGGGGGGAGTGAATGGCGTCTTCAAAGTCTACGAAGCTGGGGCCGGTGAGGGCCATGAAGGTGGCGATGGGCTGGAGGTGGTAGGTCTTCTCGGGGTCGCGCATGTCAACGACGCCCAGCGAGGCCTTGGCCAGCGCCGTCTCAAACGCCATAATGTTCTGCGCGTCCTTCTGCGCCTGCGTGGGAGTGGTGCCGGCCAGCGTCAGCATCTTGGCGACGTGGGCGACGTAGTCGGCGCGGAACTTCACGTCCTTGTCCCCGGTGCGCAGGTAATAGTCCTTCTCCGGCATTCCGAGGCCACCCTGCTGGATGGTGGCGATCTGCTTGGTGGCGTCCTTCAGATCCTGCTGCTCGCCGAAGCCGAAGAAGACCTCTACGCCGACGCGTTGCAGTTTGCCTATAAGTGTGGCGAGTTTCGCGCGGTTTGTAGTCAGGGCATTGATCTCGTCGAGCAGCGGCTGGATGGGCTTGAGTCCCGCAGCGTCGATGGCCTTGGTGTTGCTGCACGCGCTGAAGTAGTCGCCGATCTTCTGCTCGTCCGGCGTGCGCTTATGGCTGGGGACGGCGGCCTTGGTCAGAATCGCGTTCAACGACTGGGTGTTGACGTTGTAGAGGACGGTGAAGGGATCGACGTCGGGCTGATCTGCGGGGATGGGGTGGTTCGCATTGAAGTTTCCGCAGGAATACTTGTACATATCCACGCAGGGATCGGCGGTGAGGTCCATCGACGATAGATCGAGTCCGGGCAATGGCTTCTCAGCAGCGCGTGGCGCGGGCGCATGGGACACAGAGACCGTCGACGTCTGTTGCGCGAGCAAGGACGGCGCTACGAGGACAACGCAGGCAAGAGCCGCGCTGGCGAGGTGAAAAGAGCAGGGGGAATAGTTCAAGGCTGGGCTTGCTGGTCTTTCGATCATGTTGTATCTCCGTGCGGAAAAGCCTTCGACTGCGCTCAAGAGGACTGTTTCAGATGGCTGCGGCGTTGCACGCGCAGTGGAGAACTACGCTGCGGGTTCGCCGGGGAGCTTGATGTGCAGCTCTTTCTCGGGCTGTTCGTCCTCATTGATGATGGGCAAACTGGGCAGACGAACCGTTCCTCCGGCCTCTTTGACGACGGCGTTGGCGTGATCCAGAACCTCATCGACGGTCAGCGTGTAGATCTCGCGACCGTTGTCGTAGCCGGATTCGATGGCCTGCTTCAGATAGCGACCGGCCACCTGCGCGGCGAGATAGTCCGTGATGATGTAGCCGGTGCGGCGCTTCTGCTCGACCCATGCGAGATTGGGCAGGGCGACCCAGACGGATCTTCCATTGACGGCGAAGCGGATGTCGGTGGCGTCGGCGTGGCGCGTGGCAATGGCGACCAAAGTCCCCTTCCACACGCAGTGCAGCGGCTCGCGGGTCCAGCGGTCGGTAACTGTGAACTCTTCGTACATGAACCTAGCTTAGTGGACGAAAGGGGTTGGGGCAAGAAGAGAATCTCCAGCCGGGACCGGAGATTCTCCCAATGGTTAGCGGGCAGCCAGTACGCTGAGGCCGGATGCGTTGGCGGGAACGTAGTTTTTATAGACGCTGATGTGGAAGCAGGCCTGCTGAAACTCCTCTTCGACGTCGATCTTTCCTTCGGCGATCAGAGGCTGTAGGTAGGCTCGCATCCACGCGATCTCGGTGATGGAGAGGCCGTGCTTGGCGATGTCGACGGCTTGCCCGGTGAGGTGCGGCGAGGCCGTGTCGCCGGTCGAGGGAGCGGCGTTGCCGTTGGTGTGGGTCAGGCGTTGCTGGAACTCGACGGTGCGCACGGCGGAGTCAACCTGTAGCGGCTGATGGAAGTTGGCGTAGTGGTCGCGGGCCAGAACGGCGAGAAAGGTCGCGGTCCAGGGACGCGAAAAGCGGCGATTCTCCGGCAGGCGAGCGTCAACGCGTAGAGCGTCGTTCTCTGGCAGGGCGACCAGCTTCTGCTGGCGGCGCAGGTCGAGCAGATCGGCGTCGTCGCGGATGCGGTCGAGACCGTCGCGGTTGGCCATCTCGTTCTGATGCAGCAGATTCTCGTGCGATCCATAGAGCGGCGGCGGAACAACAAGGCGACCGCGGCTGTCGTAGAGTGTGGAGACGCGAAGCCCAGGCAGAAGCAGAGGCGTGGCCGCATCCTGCTGGATCGACCGCAGACGCGAACGATCAGAGCCGCCGAAAGCGCCGGTGATGTCGGCGGGCGTCTCGGAGACGGTTGCAAAGGTGCGATTATCGTTGCCCGCAGGAGCGCTGGGACGATTCGATGCGGCGAGGATTCTTTGCTGTGCGGCGGCCGCGCGACGGCTGGCGCGAGTTGCGCGAACTGGACGAACGCCTTGGGCGGCAACGGGAGCGGCGGCTACGGCGAGATCGCGCTGCTGCCGTCGGTCGCGGCGCAACTGGGCGCGCGTCTCGCGGGGGGCGGCCTGTACCGGAGCGGCTGACGGTGCCTGCGCACGGACAGCAAGCCTGGAGACGGGTGCGCGGCGGCTGGCGCTGTTTTGCACGGCTGCTGCGGCGTGGCGTGAGGAGCCAACTCCCGCACGGCTGCTGCGGCTCTGGCTGGCGGCGGCGCGTCCGGAACGCACTGCTGCGCTCGATCTTGTGTTGGTTGATCTTTCGTGCGCCAGCCGTTGAGCGGGCTGGGCGACGATCAACTTGCTCGCGGCAGGGGAGTGAGCAAGCGAATGCGTTGGCCGGGCTAGCAACGGAGCGGAGCTGAGTTGCAGGCAGACCAACGCGGTTAGAGAAGCAATAGATGCTTTCAAGCGCATTATTCTATTTTGAAGGCGCGGAGGCGCCAGAGCAACTCCTACCTTACTCGCAACGTAGGACTGGGGTAAGTGCCCAGATAGGTTCCGTGACCGATTGATTAATGCAGTTCCCGTAAAAGGGATGCCGTTGTTGAACGAATAAAAGCAGATTCCTCCGCTTCGCTGCGGAATGACAAGCAAGTTGCCGCGGAGTGACAAATAAAAGGCTCTAATGCTCGAAGCTGTGAGTAGTCTTCGGGAAGGTCGTCTGCGGCCGGGGCAGGGAGCGCTCCAGCCGCAGACGTTGATTTATTTCTTGTGCGCGTTCATCTGGTCGATGTCGCGCTTCAGTTGATCCAGCTTCTGTCCAGCCTCGCCCAGTTTTCCCTCGGCGGTCAGTCGCTGATAGTCGGCGAAGTCCTTGCCTGCTGCGGCGATCAGCCCGTTGAGGTCGGTCGAAGCCTTCGGCGCTGTGGGCGATGGAGCAGCGCTGCCAGCCTGTGGTGCAGCGTTCTCCGCCGCGCTCAGCGACGATCCCTCCCCGCCAAAGAGCGAGGCTAGTGCGGCCTCGAACGTCGGCCCATAGGCCAGCTTGTCCTGTAGAGCGAGGACGACCAGACGCAGCTCCGGCATGGAACTGGTCTGCGCCTGTAGGTAGATTGGCTCGGCGTAGAGCAGCGCCTTGCCCGACGGAATGACCAGCAGACTGCCGCGCACCACATGCGAGCCCTGCTGGTTCCACAGCGTCAACTGGCCGGAGAGTTGCCCATTCTGGTCGATGCGCGACTCGATCTGCTGCGGCCCGTCGATCTGCTTGGTCTTGGGAAAGTCGTAGACCACCGAGGTTCCGTAGTGCGCGCCGTCGCTGCGGCCCGCGATCCAGCCGATCAGATTGGTGCGATTGGCCGGTGTAAACGGCAGAATCTCGACGAACTCCTCGTCCGTCTCTCCCGGCAGTTTCATCAGCACGAAGTTCGGCTCCATCGCCTGCGAACCCTGCTGCCCATCGCTGCTCTGGCCGCTGTTCTCGGTGGCGACCGTCCACAGGTCTTCGCGATTGAAGAAGACCGATGGATTCGTCATGTGGTAAAGCCCATAGACCTGCGCCTGTAGCTTGAAGAGCTTCTCCGGGTAGCGAACATGCTTGCGCAGGTCGGCAGGCATCTGCGACGCGTCCTTGAAGAGGCTGGGGAAGATACGCGCATAGGCCGCCAGCACCGGATCCTTGCTGTCGAAGGTGTAGAAGGTCGTCGTGCCGTTGTATGCGTCAACGACTACCTTCACGCTGTTGCGCATGTAGTTGATCGAGTTGTCGTCCTGCGTGTAGTGGCTGGAGTATGGATAATTGTCCGATGTGGTGTACGCGTCCATCACCCAGGAGAGTCGCCCATCGTCGCCCAGCACGATGTACGGATCTTTATCGAAGGTGAGGAAGGGAGCCAGCGTCGTAATGCGGTCGCGAATATTGCGCCGCATCAGCAGTCGGCTGCTTGCGTTCACGTCGTCGCTGAAGGGCAGCTTGCCCAGATCGTCGCGCTCGAAGGCCAACAGGATGCGGCGCAAGAATCCGCCGAGTTCGATGCCTCCCGTGCCTTGGTACGAGGTCACGCTGTTGGCGTCGCCCTGCGGGTAGTCGAACTCCTGCTGGCGCGTCTTGACGTAGACGTCGGTGTCGGTCATCTCGCCGAAGTAGATCTCCGGGCGCGTGACGGTGAGTCCCTTCACGGTACTCTCCACCGGCATGTTGCTCAGCATCAGCGTGGGCAGTCCCTCGCTGGTGAAGCCGTTGACCGGGTTCATCGTAATGCCGTAGCCGTGGGTGTAGACCAGCTTCTCGTTGATCCAGTTGCGACTGCTCTCGGGCAGCTTGGAGACGTTCAACTCGCGCACGGCCAGCATCACCTCGCGCGTGGTTCCGTCGATGGTGTAGCGATCGATGTCGATGTCGGGAAAGTCATAGTAGGTGCGAATCTCCTGTCGCTGTTGCAGCGTATCCTGCAAGGCGTGCCAGTCCCACAGACGAATGTTCTGTAGCGTCGCCTGATTGTTGGCCGGGTCGGCGGCATCCACCGTCGTCTCGGCAGGGAACTCGCGCTGGGTAAATTGATCCAGCCCAAAGGCCGCGCGCGTCGCCTCGATGTTGTTGGCGATGTAGGGCTGCTCGCGCACCATCTCGTTTGGCTTTACGATGAAGTTGCTGACGTACCATCCAGCCACGCTCAGCGCCAGATAACAGCCCACCGCTGGAAGCACCGCAACCATTATCCCGCGCGCGCGTATGCCACGCACCGCATTCGTCAGCGAGACCGCCGCGCCCAGCAGCAGCGCAAAGCAGACGATGAGCAATCCCGGCAAAGTCACATGTGCGTCCGTATAGTTGACGCCGCCAAAGATGGTGTGCGCGTCCAGCAAGCTCTGGAAGCGGCTCGTATAAACATTCATTGCGACGACGATCAGCAGAAACGCCAGGGCAATCGAGAGTCCGCGCCAAGGCGCAGTCGCGCCGACCAGACTGCGCTTCTCCAGCGCGCCAACTCCGCCCGCAATCACGATCAGCAAGACCGCCGCGATGCAGAGAATCACTGCCAGCGTCAGTAGCCAGCCAAGCAGCAGTTGCCACGCGGGCAGAGTGAACAGAAAGAAGCCCAGCGAACGTCCGAAGATCGGATCAGCCACTCCGCCCGCCGTGTGCGGCGCATACCAGAACAGAGCCAGCGTGGGCCAACTGCTCATCATGCCGCCGCCCGACATCACCGCGCCCAGCAGCGAGACCAGCCAGGTTACGACGTACAGCACGGGAGCGATGGAGAGATGTACCGGCTGTCCGCCCAGCAGGATCGTGCGGTCGCTCGGCAGACTCTGCTTGCTTGCGCGGCGCAGCGCTGTGAGCGCGCCGAAGAGAATCGCGAAGGTCGCCACGGCAAAGATCGCAAAGACGATCCACTGGATCCGCAGCGTCGTCCAGAAGACGTCGCCATAGCCGAGCGAGCGATACCAGAGCAGATCGACCCAGTAGGAGAGCGCGCTCTTGCTGCCCACAAAGAGCAGGACGACGATGCTGACCACTGCGATCAATCCGCGCGAAACATGCGGCATGCGCGGCTGTATTGGTTCGTTTGAATCCAGTCGTCCCGTTGGTCCGTCGATTGATACCGGCATCTTAACCCCGCTCTATTCGCTTATTTACAGACACACGAATTGTACCGCGCGGACGATGACGGCATGTGTTCTTGTGAATGTCGGAAAAATATCTCGATCAGTGTATCCACGCTCATTGCAAGGAGCGTATTAGATGTGGCACTCTGCAGTGTTGCTTCTTTCGGCGGGAGACTTGAATACTCTTTAATCATCCCTCAATGAGATTTGTTGGGTTGGCATCCAATTCCGGAGTTTCTGTGGCTGTGGGCAGTTCGATTGTTTCCTTCTTGCTTATATCCATTACCACAGACTTGCAGAAGATCTCACGAACAATAAAGTCCGTTAACAGATGGGATGTAGGAGCAGATCGAACCAAAATGGCTGTGTCAGAAGTCAGTGAAATTACATGTTCGCCCTTCCGAACAATCCCTGCATCACATGCCATAAGCACAGCCTGAACACAGAGGCTCATACTGCCCCCGAATATCGTCAGCAGGTTTCCAAGCAAGCTGAAGTCATGACCTAGGACACCGTAGCCTTGATACTGAGCTTTGATTGGGTCGAACGGGAGGTGCGCTCTCACAAGTGGTATGTTCTGGCTAGCTATCCATTTGCTGTCTGTGTCCGGGATATCGTACTTGTGGCCATGCGGAAACGTCACAGCCACAATCCGAATATCTGCGTACTGCTCTTGGCTGAGATAATTTTCGCTTGCTGCCCTGATTCCATCTCCCGTTCCGGTGAAAATTACGATCTTCTTCACCTCGTGCTTCTTCGCCGCTTCAAATGCAATCTGTAGACATGCATGCAGATTCGACTTTCCCTCATGCCAAAAATACGTTGTCGAATAGTCAAAGCTGTCAGTCATTGGTCTTTACCTCACACTAATATTGAGCAGATCGCCAAGCGGTATTGTTCTAGTTTTCCTATGCTCGATTACGGCACGCAGAAACTGAACCATGTCAGCGTTTTTGATGATGTAGCCCTTTACGCGGGCTTGATCGATATGATCGTCGCCATTCATGTGGATATGCGGAAAATGGGTATCTACATCGATTCGTAGAACTGGTTTGGGCGCACCCCGAGACACTGGAATGCCGCGAGCATCCTTCATTGGATTAGCTGATCCGTAATGATAAGAAAGGTGATGACGCTCTCCATTGTTAGATCCTGGCAACTGACGGTAGGTTTCCTTTACGCGAACATAGTATCCGTCATTAAACAATACAGCCCAATCCATAGTCCACGGAGCTCTCATCGGGCTCTGTGTGGCTCCAAGGAATGGGCCGCGTTCGTCGCATCCGGCTTCGAGTAATTCATCCTTCAGTGCATCGTAATCAGACTTGAACTGGGTGCAATACTCGTTCCAGCTAATCATCTTCTAGGCTGCAACTTTGTCATAGATAATGTGAGGCTCTTGGGCCGCAACTGTGCTCTTGAAACGACTAAAAGTACAAACGTTGCGAACTTCTGCATTCCCGTTGATGCCGTCAACACATCCATCTTCTTCGAGAGACTGTTTCTGCATAATCAAGAAGTGCCAGTCCATGGCATCGTCCTCTGAGATGTTGCTATTCAAATTCGTGCTTGCGGCAAACTCTGTACTCGACATTTGATGCCGCTTTTCGAACA
>Ga0302276_10004186_pt1 | contig 12211 bp, 8 predicted proteins | sample III_Bog_N2_3_FD_198768 | JGI IMG/M metagenome (GOLD analysis project Ga0302276, IMG submission 198768) | Peat permafrost microbial communities from Stordalen Mire near Abisko, Sweden - III_Bog_N2_3 | ecosystem: Environmental > Terrestrial > Soil > Wetlands > Peat | place: Sweden: Abisko... | reverse complement strand
CCCAGAACATCGCGCGCCATCCGCGCCGTCTCCAGCGCCATCCATACGTTATTTCGCTTTGCCATCGAGATGTGCTGATGCCCAACCTTGCCCGCATCCTTCAGCCGCCCCACGTGCAAGCTCAGCAACTGAGCCTTGGCAATCTCGCTCGCCATCCACACCAGTTTGTCCTGCACCAATTGGTGGCTGCCAATCGGCTCACCCCTGAACTGCTTCCGCATCTTCGCATACTGTAACGCCGTGTCGTAGCAGGCCATCGCCGCCCCGATCGCGCCCCAACTGATCCCGTACCGCGCCTGGTTCAGGCACATCAGAGGGCTCTTCAGACCTGCCGCGCCCGGCAGCAGGTTTGCCTCCGGCACGCGCACATCCTCCAGCGTCAAGCCGCTCGTCACCGACGCTCGCAGCGACCACTTCCCATGAATGTCGTGCGCAGCGAACCCTGGCCGCCCCGCCTCCACCAGGAATCCACGAATCGAGTCGTTCCCGATCAGTTCTTCCCCTTCCAACTTCGCCCAGATCACCGCCACGTCCGCAATCGAGCCCGACGTGATCCACATCTTTTCGCCGCTCAGAATGTATTCGCCGCCGTCCCGCCGCGCGTGCGTGGTCATCCCGCCGGGGTTCGATCCAAATCCCGGCTCCGTCAGCCCAAAGCACCCAATCTTCTTGCCCGTCGCCAGCGCCGGCAGCCACTGGCTCTTCTGCGCCTCCGAACCAAACGTGTAGATCGGATACATCACCAGCGCCGACTGCACACTCACAAAGCTGCGCATGCCGGAGTCACCGCGTTCCAACTCCTGCATCACCAGCCCATACTCCACGTTGGACATCCCCGCACAGCCATATCCATCGAGGGTCGCGCCGTAGAAGCCCATCTCCCCCATCTTCCCTACCAGCTCCCGCGGAAACCGCTCCTCGCGAAAGCACTGCTCCGCAATCGGGACAATGTTGTCGTCCACAAAATCCCGCGCGGTCCGCCGAACCAGCAGTTCGTCGTCGGAAAACCCGGAGTCAAGATCGAGAAAATCGAAGCCCTCAAACGCAAACGCCATCTACATCACCTCTCGAAACAATCCAAACGTACAGCAGTTCGCGGAATCGAAGACCACTATCGCGCTCTTTGGTCTCTCAGCGGCTTCATATTCCATGATTGGCTTTTCCTTGCTAAAGCCCGCAGCAAACACGAAAAGCCCCGATTGCCAAAGCAGTCGGGGCCTCGCCCTCACTCACAATCCCTATCTCGAAAACGACCCGCAAAAAACCTGGAAAGCCTGTCGCTGGCGGTTAGCCTTTGACGACTTTACCCGTCTTGATGCAGCTCGTGCACACGCGAATGCGCTTGCTAGCCCCATCCAACTTCGCCTTCACTGGGCGCAGGTTCACATTCCAACGCCGGCGCGTGGTGTTGTTGGCGTGGGAGATGTTGTTTCCGAATTGCGGCCCTTTGCCGCAGAGTTCACACTTGGCTGCCATCGTGTTGCTCCAATCCTTTTGGTCGCGGGGGCTTCAGGGTAGGCCGGTTGAACTTCAGGCCACAATCAAATGCCACGGAACGAAGGCTCGCCCAACCGGCGTCCTTCACCGCTGCCGTCGAAACGGCACTCCAGCGCTCTTACAAGCATACCACGCCCCGCCGTCGCGCCCACCAACCCCAACTCATGCGACGAATCGCCGTGCTATGGACGGCTCGAAGCCCGGGCAATCTCGATGTGCTCCGGGCTCAGTCCGGCCTGGTACCGCTCGTACATTGCGCTATAGGCAGCCTCCAGATGACCGGTGAACGCTCCAATATCGAACAACGGAGCGCGCAGCCGGTTCTCCTGCAGCCGCTGCCGGAGCGCCCGATACCGTTCCCGATCTCGAGCCAGGTCCACGGCCAGCTCCTCGAATTCCGCCTCCTCCGTGGTCACCAGTTCGGGCAGATCGATGGCGCGCAACAAGCTGCCCGCGACCCGGCTGGGAAAGGTCTCACCCATGCGCGTCAACACCGGCAACCCAGCCCACAGCGCGTCGCTCGCAGTCGTGTGCGCGTTGTACGGCAGCGTGTCCAGAAACAGGTCCGCCAGTCGCTGTCGCGCCAGGTGCTCAGCCAACGGCAGCGGCTTGGCAAATACCAGCCGCTCCGGAGCGATGCCGCGCAGTGCCGCCTCCTTCCGTAAATTCCCCGCCACCCAGCTATTCTCCTCCAGCAGCCATAGAACGCTGCCCTCCACCCGCCCCAGCACCCGCATCCAAACATCGAACACCGCCGGCGATATCTTGTACGCGTTATTGAAGCAGCAGTACACAAACGCCGCTTCCGGCAGCCCCTCATCCGCCCGATCGCATAGCTTCGCAGAGATCAGCCGCTGCGTGTCATTCACTTGATAACTGTCCGGCAGATAAACGATCTTCTCCAGATAATGCCGCCGGCTGGCCACCGGAATCAGCGTCGCGTCCGCGATCAGATAGTCGATATACTCGGCCGCCATCGTGCCGGGATACCCCAGGTAGCTCACCTGGATCGGAGCGGCCCGATCCGCGAAGATCGCGGTCCGGCAGTCCTGCGTAAACCCCTTCAGGTCGACCGCAATGTCCACTTCCAGGTCCCGGCTCAGTTGCGCCACCTCCCGGTCCGGCAGCGAGCGCACATCCAGAAAGCGGTCCATCGCTCCCGATACTCGCCTGCTCATCTCGTCCCCCGAGGTCGATCCAAACGAGAATCCCAGAATCTCGAACCGGCTGCGATCATGCCGCTCAAACAACTCCGCCATCAAGTAACTGGTCGCATGGTTGTGATAGTCCGCGGAAAAATACCCGATCCGAATCCTGTCCCGTCGCGCCCGCCGCGGGATCGCCGCCCCGGTCGCCGGATACTTGTCGCGCACCTGGATCTCCGCCACCTGCCTGTGGACCTCCGGAGAACTGCTCACCGACAATACCGGAAATGGCACCGACACCTTCTCACCCCGCCCAATGCGCTCTTCCAACTCTCGACAACCCGCCTCGACACCCTCCCAGTCGCACATGAATCTCTTCATGTGCAGCCGTATCCCATGCGCATACTCGTACTCAGGCTTTAGATGGATCGCCTTGTCATAGCACTCCAGGGCAGCCTGGTACCGCTTGCCCGCCTGCAGAATATTGCCGCGGTTAAACCACGCTTCCGCGTAATCCGGCTTCAGCTCGATAGCCTGGTTATAGCTCTCCAAAGCCGCATGGTAATCCTTGAGGGCTAGCAGGGAATTGCCCCGGTTGAACCACGCTTCCGCATAATCCGGCTGTAGCAGAACCACTCGTTCGTAGGTCTCCAATGCCGCCGCATACTGCTCGATGGAATTCAGCGCGCTGCCCCGATTGTTAAGGGCGCTCACATTGTTCGGTTTCAGCAGCAAGGCCCTGTCATAGCTCTCGAGCGCCGCCAAGTACAGCTCCTGGGAATACAGAATATTGCCACGATTGTAGTGAGCGTCCGCCAAGGCTGGGTTCAGCAGAATGGCCTTATCGCAACTCTCCAGGGCCTCCTCGGTTCGACCAAGAACTCCCAGAGCATTGCCCCGGTTACTGTACGCGTCCGCATACTCAGGCTTCAGCAGAATCGCCTTGTCGTAGTCTTCCAGCGCCGCCTGTTGCTGCGCGAGCGCATGCAGAGCGCTGCCTCGATTGTTGTAAGCCTCTGCATGCAGCGGATTCAGCGCAATCGTCTTGGTGTAGCTCTCCACCGCCGCCTGGTATTGATGCAAAGTCTGCAAAGCATTGCCCCGGCCGAAGTAGGCGTCCGCGTAGTCCTGCCGCAGTAGAATGGCCTGGTCGAAGCTCTCCACAGCCGCATGGTGCTGCTGGAGCATAGAAAGAACATTGCCTCGAATGTAGTAGGCCTCCACGAAGTCCGGCCTCAGGAAGACAACCTCGTTATAGCTCGCCACCGCCGCCTGGTATTGCCCCAGACTGCATAGAGTGCTGCCTCGGTTGGCATAAGCGTCCACATAATCCGGCTTCAGTTGGATGGCTTTGTCGTAACTCTCCAGGGCCGCCTGGAGTTGTCCAAGCGCGTGCAACGCGCTGCCCCGATTGCTGTAGGCCTCCGCATACAACGGATTCAGTTGGGTCGCCTTGTCGTAACTCTCCACCGCCGCCTGGTGCCGCTGGAGCGCATAAAGAGCATTGCCACGACTGAAGTGCGCCTCTGCAAAATCCGGCCTCACCTGGATCGCCTTCTCAATCAGTTCCAACGCGGGCGCGGCCATCCCAACCTGGTACCCCAGCACCCCCAACAGATGTAATGCATCCGGGTGTTCGGGAGAGATTTGCAAAGCTTCGCGGTAGAGCGCCTCTGCCTCAGGCAGTTGTCCCGCGCCATGGTGAGCGCGCCCTCGCTCGAACAAAGCATGCGCAGCCGCATCACCCGGACTCACCGGCTGCCTGGGTGGCGATTGCTTGCCTTGCGGGCGAAACGATCTGTCGTGCCTGTTCTTCATGGCGTCCCGTTCCCTGCCCCATCCGTGGAACGCCCACTCCCAGAACGCCGCGACCGCAAAAGGGCCCCCAGCGCTCCATCCCACGCGTCGGCAATCGCATTCCAGTCAAACGTCGATCTCGCCCAAGCCCGCATCGGCTCGCGTTCGTTCTCGCTTGGAGCATTCCGCAGCAGCTTCACCGCTTCCTCCACAAACCGCGCCTTCTGTTCCGCGTCCGTCATCTCGAAATGAAACTGCCCCGGCTCAATCCAGTCGTCCTTGGTCTTCTGCGAGGGGAGAAACACCCCGCCGTGGTTGGCCTTCTCCCCCAGCGCAGCAAAGTCTGTGGTGATGGGAATCGCCCCCGCAGCCATCGCCTTCGACAGCGAGATGCAGTCGATCTCTGCGAACTCTGAAGGATAGGCGAAGATGTTTCCCTTAAGATAGAGGGCGGCAACTTGGCCATGGCTCAGCCTGCCCCGGTCCTCAACTCCAAGTGCCTTCATGCGTTGTTCGATGTTTGCCTTCCACTCCATCCTGGGTGCGATCGACGAGTAATTGAAATCCCACACTCCCCAGCCATAGGCCCACTGCGCCGTTGCCTGCGGAACCTGCTTCCTGATCTCTTCAAAACAGTCCAGGAATGCCTCCATGCTCCGGTCGGCCGACGAGGTATTGATCAGCAGCATCGGGTCGCGCTCGCCTCGGCTCTCAAACAGCTTCGCGTCAATACCGTTCGGAATGATGACAAACTTCTCATCGGGAATATGGGGGAACAGCGAGCGGTGGAACCTGGACTTGACGAATATCGTGTGGATCCTCTCCAGCAGGCTCGGCGTGAACTCATCCTCGTAGACAACATCATGCAGGTCCACAAGCACGGCATCGGAATTGATCGCGTACTTGGCAAACTGCGGATACCGCCATATCACCGTGACGTCCTGCTTGTCGCGAAAGTTCCACATCCAATGGGGCTTCCACACAACCCCGTCGTATTCTCTTTCCTCCTCCCCGCAATTCGCATACACCGTCACATTCCATCCGCGCTCTTGCAGCAACCTTGAGAGCCAGATGACCGCCTCCTCCGAACCACCGATGCCCTTCGCTTTTGCCGTCTCGGGATTCCACATCTCATTGGGCGGGCTGCAATAGAACACCAGGTCTTTGCCGCTCGATTCTGTCCGCACGAAGTTCCTGTGGCGCAGGTTGCACACTGCCGGGTGCGAGCGGATTTCCAGCGGCAGCACGTCCAGTTCGGCCTTCATCTGCGCCTTGTCCTGGATCTTCTCGATCCGCGCAACCTCCTTCAGAACGGCTTCGAAGACTCGGCACTCCTTCTCGTATGCATAGTCCGGCCTGAAGTAAACATACTGTTGGAGCGCCCGCTGGCTGCTTATCCTGTTGCTATGCGCGTCTGTATAGTCCGGCTTTAGTTCAATTGCCTTGTCGTAGCATCTCAGCGCCGCCTCGTACTGCTCCAGAGCATGCAGGGCGCTGCCCCGATTGTTATGCGCTTCCGCATTCAGCGGCTCCAGTTCAACCGCCTTGTCATAGCTCTCCAGAGCCTCCAGGTAGTGCTGCATCGCCTGCAAAGCATTCCCCCGGTTTGTGTATGCGTCCGCGTGATCCGGCTTCAGCAGGATCGCTTTGTCGTAGCTCTCCAACGCCGCCTGGTATTGCTCCAGGGCACATAGGGCGGTACCCCGATTGAAGTAGGACTCCTCATAGTCCGGCTTCAGCAGGATCGCTTCGTCGTAACTCTTCACCGCCGCCTGGTATTGCCCTAGAGCATCCAGGGATCCGCCTCGGTTGTTGTGCGCCTCTGCATACGTCGGCTGCAACAGAATCGCCTTGTCGTAGCTCTCCAAAGCCGACTCATACCGCCTCAAGGCATGCAACGCATTGCCTCGGCTGAAGCACGCTTCCGCGTACAGCGGATGCAGTTGGATCGCCTTGTCGTAACTCTCCAGCGCCGCCTGGTAACGCTGTAGAGCGTAGAGCGCATTGCCCCGGCTGAAGTAAGCCTCTGCATAATCCGGCCTTGCCTGAATTGCCCTCGCAATGAGTTCCAGCGCAAGCCCATACTGTTCAACCTGGGAGGCGATCACCCCTAGCAGATGCAGGGCCTCCGGATGCTCGGGAGACGTCCGCAGCACCTCGCGATACACCGCCTCCGCCTCAACCAGTTGCCCCGCCGCGTGGTGGGTGCGAGCCTTCCGCAGCAAGTCTTCCCCAGATGCACCGGAGCCCTCTGGCTTCCCTGCCATCAAGTCCCCTGCAAGCGCCTCGTGCCACGCGTCAGCGACCGCATTCCAGTCGAACGCGGTGCGCGCCCACTCCCGCATCGGCGCGCGCTCCTTCTCGGTCGGAGGGTTCTTCAGCAGCTTCACCGCCTCCTGCACAAACTCAGCTTTTTGTTCGGGGTCGACTATCTCCCAGTGGAACTGGTTTGGCAGGATCCAGTCGTCCTTCGTCTTCTTTGAGCGTAGGAACACCCCTCCGTGGCCCGACTTGTCGCCCAACGCCGCGAAATCCGTCGTAATCGGGATCGCCCCTGCAGCCATCGCCTTTGAGAGCGAAATGCAGTCGATCTCCGCGTACTCCGACGGATAGGCAAGAATGTTTGCCGTCTGGTAAAGCTTTGCAACCTCAGCGTGGTTTATTCTTCCCAGCTCTTCAACACCGAGCTCCCGCATGCGGTTCTGCATTCTTACTTTCCATTCCATCCTCTGAACCTTCAAGGAATGGTCACCATCCCACACGCCCCAGCCATAGGCCCACTGCGCCTTCGCTCCTGGAACCCGCTTTTTGATCTCCGCGAAGCAATCGAGAAATGCCTCCATGCTGCGATCCGCCGATGAGGTATTGATCAGCAGCATGGGGTCCCGCTCGCCGTCGCCCGCAAACAACTCCGCGTCGATGCCATTCGGTACGACCACAAACTTCTCGTCGGAGATATTCGGATATAACGAGCGGTGAAATCTGGACTTGACGAAAATCTTGTGGAATCTCTGAAGTCTTGTCGGAGTGAGGTCTGTCTCGTCGAAAGCATCATGCAAATCCAGAATCACCTTGCTTGAATTGATCTCGAACTCCGCGTACATGGGTTGCCGCCATATCACCGTCACATCTTGTCTGTCGCGGTGGTTCCACAGCCAGAACGGCTTCCACCAGACGCCGTCGTAGTCCTTCCCCTCCATGCCGCAGTTGCAGTAGACCGTGACCTTCCATCCCCGCTCATGCAGCAGCCTGGAGAGCCAGATAACGGCCTCCTCCGATCCTCCGATGCCCTTTTCCGTGGCCGTCTGCGGATTCCACATCTCCGCCGTCGTACCGCAATAGAACACCAGGTCTCTGCCACCGGATTCTGTCTTCCCCGGAGGCTTAAGCGCTGTCTCCTGCAGCATGAACTCCCGCAGAGCGTTGCCGCGATTTCCACGAGCCTCGGCGTAATCCGGCTTCAGCACGACGGCCTTGTCGAAGCTTTCCAGCGCCGCGTCGAACCGCTTCAAAGCGTACAGCGCGCCGCCCCTGTTGTTGTAGGCCTCGGCATACAGCGGACTCAGTTGGATCGTCCTGTCAAAGCTCTGGACTGCTGCCTGGTATCGCTCGAGAGCATAGAGCGTATTGCCGCGGGTGAAGTAGGCCTCAGCAAAATCCGGCCTAGCCGCAATCGCCTTGTCAATCAATTCCAGCGCCGCCGCAGCTTGGCCAACCTGATACGCAATCACCCCCAGCAGGTGCAGCGCATCCGGATGGTCCGGATTCGCCTGTAGCATCTGTCGATACAGCGCTTCCGCCTCGGCCAGTTGCCCGGCTCCATGGTGAATGCGCGCCTTCTCCAGCAACACATCCACAGCATCCGCACTTGCCGGTTGTTTGGAGAGGGATTGCTTTCCCTGTTCGCGAAAACTGCCGTCCTCGGTCTTCATCTGCTCCTGGCTCTACCAACTGCTTCGCAAAACAATGAAAGCGCTAACGATGATTATAGAAATCTACCTGAACCCAAAGTGAGTCCGATTTGCTCCCCATCAATTGTCTCAGGCACAAGCAGCCGCGGGCATGACGATACACGTCATGCCTGTACAGCCTTCTGGCTTGCTGGGTTTGCAGGGGTAATAAATGGTAGGCACGAGCGGACTCGAACCGCTGACCTCTTCCGTGTCAAGGAAGCGCTCTAACCAACTGAGCTACGCGCCTCTGATGCGTTCTTTCAGTCTAAATGCATCCCACCCCCGCCGCAAACGAACAGCGCTCCGGCATTCCCGCTCTAAATGCCGTACGATGGGTCTGCCCCAATCAAGATGGCCCTTCTCGCACAGTTTCGCGCCGCTCCCAATCTGCTTACGCTCATGCGGCTGTTCCTTATCCCGTTTCTCGTCATAGCAATCATGGACGGGCGATATCACATCGCATTTACTCTCTTCATCGTCGCCGGCTTCAGCGATGGATTCGACGGCCTGCTCGCACGGGCGCTCTCCCAGCGCACTGTCCTCGGCCAGTATCTCGACCCCATCGCCGACAAACTCCTGCTCAGCACGCTCTTCCTCGCCCTCACCCACATGGGCCTGGTCCCACGTTATGTCACCGTCCTCGTCTTCAGTCGCGACCTGGGAATCCTGCTCATCTCCACCCTGCTCTTCGCCACCGGCACGCTCCGCGACTTCCGCCCCAGCCTGCTCGGCAAGCTCAATACCCTGGTGCAAATCCTCGGCCTCACCCTCGTCCTGGTGGATCAGGTCTGGCCTACCGTGGACCATCTGCTGCTGCGCCGCGGACTCCTCGAGGCCATCGCCGTCCTCGCGCCCCTCTCCGCCGCCCAGTACGCTTGGATCGTCCTTCGCCGGGTCAACACACCCGTGCCCCAACCCCAATAGATCTCGGGCCGTCGCTCTCCTTAGCTATTACCTTGTTTCTGGGATCGTCATTCTGACTCGCAGAGTCAGAATCTCTCTGGTTGCCTTTCAACCAGCAACTAACAATTGCCTTTAAGCCTCATCGCCCAGCGCCAGACCATCCCCACCCGCCTCATCCTCATTCAAAATGTCGGCGAATTCGGCCGAATCGAACACCTCGCCACACATCTGGCATTCTACAAACTCGACGTCCTCCTCGCGGGCGACGACGCGAACCTGCGGATGTTTGCATGATCCCGGCATAGGGGGAGGAGCTTTGGCTGGCTAAAGTTTGCCTTTGCTTCGAACGCTTGTCAACCGTGAATTCGTCCGTAGCCGAGTCTTTTTCATACCCCCCTGGAACGAAACCGCCTCCCAGCCGGGCCGCGCAATGGCCGCCGCTATCACAGCACTTGCAACCCACAGCCCTCCCGCCGTACACTAACTAGGACCAATACGGTCGGATTAGACGCTGCCGGCAAATCCCTGCCCCATCGCCTGAATCCGCACCGACTGAGAGCCCCGCTATGCTGCGTCTGACCAAAAAAGCCGATTACGGTCTCATGGCGCTCAAGTACCTCGCCGAGCAGTCCACAGGGACAGCCCCGGTCGCTCAGAGCGCCAAGGACATTGCCCAGGCCTACCACATTCCGCCACCCCTGCTGGCCAAGATCCTACAAACTCTCGCCCGCGCCGGCCTGCTCGTCTCCCACGCCGGAACCAACGGCGGCTACGCGCTCGCCCGACCCGCCAACCAGATCTCCGCTTTCGAAGTTATACGCGCCATCGACGGCCCGCTTTTCATCACCAGTTGCATTACCATCCACGGCGCTTGCGACCTCGCCGGCCATTGCACCATCAAAGAACCGTTGCGCAAAGTGAACGATAGCATCACGGACCTGCTTAGCAACATTCACATCAGCGACCTGGCCGAGATGCCCGAAAGCCATCGGGGCGGTGAAGGAGCAGCAGTAGGCACCGGCCTGGTCAGCATCCTGGCATAGCCAGAGGTTTTCTGAGTAGGGATGGGCCTTAACCCGCCATTCAAGTCGCAGAAGTCCAGGGGCTTTAGCCCCGAGTAGTTCACAGAGATTCGAAACACAGAGGAGCAACATATTATGAGCACTGAAAACGGCACCAACGGAGCGGTCCTAGGCAGCAACAGCACCGGAGTCGTCATCACCAACTCCGCGACCCCATTGCCTGAGGGCGTGCATCTCCCCCTCTACATGGATAACCACGCCACCACGCCGCTCGATCCCCGCGTGCTCGATGCCATGATGCCGTACTTCACCGGCAAGTTCGGCAACGCCGCCAGCCGCAACCACCAGTTCGGCTGGGAGGCGGAGGCCGCCGTCGAAATCGCCCGCGGCCAGATCGCCAAGCTCATCGGAGCCACAGCCAAGGAGATCATCTTCACCTCCGGCGCAACCGAGTCGAACAACCTCGCCCTCAAGGGCATTGCCGAGATGTACCGCGAGCGCGGCAACCACATCATCACCCAAGTCACCGAGCACAAGGCCATCCTCGACACCTGCAAGAAGCTCGAGAAGATGGGTTACATCGTCACTTATCTGCCCGTCCAGGCCGACGGACTCGTTGATGTTGAAGACCTGAAGCGCGCCATCGTCACCGAAGGCCCGAACAAGACCATCCTTGTCTCCATCATGTACGCGAACAACGAAATCGGCGTCATCCAGCCCATCCGCGAGATCGGCAAAATCTGCCACGAGAAGGGCGTGCTCTTCCACACTGACGCCGTCCAGGCTGTCGGCAAGATCCCCGTCGATGTCATCGCCGACAACATCGACGTCCTCTCGCTTTCCGGCCACAAAATCTACGGGCCTAAAGGTGTCGGTGCGTTGTATGTCCGGAGACGCAACCCCCGCGTCCAGATCACCGAGCAGATCAACGGTGGCGGCCACGAGCGCGGCATGCGTTCTGGCACCCTCAACGTACCCGGCATCGTCGGCCTCGGCGCGGCCTGCGAGATCTGCCAGAACGAAATGGTCGGCGAAGCGGAGCGTGAACGCGAACTCCGCGACTATCTTCGCGAGAAGCTGGAGAAAGCGCTCGACTACACCCAGGTCAACGGCAACATGGAGCACCACCTGCCCGGCAACCTCAACATGAGCTTCGTCTACGTCGAAGGCGAGTCGCTGCTGATGGGCATCAACGACATCGCCGTCTCATCCGGCTCGGCCTGCACCTCGGCCACGCTGGAGCCAAGCTACGTGCTCAAGGCCCTCGGCCTCGGCGACGAGATCGCACACAGTTCCATCCGCTTCGGCCTCGGCCGCTTCAACAACAAAGCCGAAGTCGATTACGTCGCCGACAAGATCATCGACGTCGTGCTCAAACTTCGCGAGCTAAGCCCACTCTACGAGATGGTCAAAGAAGGAATCGACCTAACCAAAATCGAATGGGCCGCCCACTAAAGGCTTCATTAACCCAGGGTGGCCCTGGAACAGGAGGTTTGCGATGGATAAACGAGCAACAATATTAGGATTAGGCGGTGTGGGATGCGGGGTTGGCATCGCCATCTCGGAGGCCCTTTCTCATCCTGATCAATTCCATCAAAGCGCATCGCATACGGCTCTATTGCTTTCCGTTGATTTGGCGTGCGGGATCGTCGGAGCCTTGAGCGTCGAGCTTGGTTGGAAGTTCCTGTCGCGCCGGAAGCAAGCTGGAGAAGACCATTCGAATGCTGTCCAGTGATTCAGCCCGGCGACGGAGCCGTTTTGCCGGGGATCAAGCACCAACGGCGCGCAACATACCAGCCGAGGCCGAAGGCTTAGGTCAGTCAGTAGAAAGAGCCAAAGGGCTGAAGGCCCGACATATAGAACCACCGGGGCCACGCAGGATGCACCCCAACCA
>Ga0302276_10004183_pt1 | contig 12215 bp, 9 predicted proteins | sample III_Bog_N2_3_FD_198768 | JGI IMG/M metagenome (GOLD analysis project Ga0302276, IMG submission 198768) | Peat permafrost microbial communities from Stordalen Mire near Abisko, Sweden - III_Bog_N2_3 | ecosystem: Environmental > Terrestrial > Soil > Wetlands > Peat | place: Sweden: Abisko... | reverse complement strand
GGCGCCAGCGCTTTTGGCACGGTGCCCCTGCTCGCGCCCGATGGGGTAGAGGCCGCGGCTGAGCCGGCCCTGGCGCGTCCCGGCATCGTCCGGCAGTTCGAGCTGACCGAGAAGATCCAGGCCTACGACCCCAAGGCGAACACCGGCCTGATCGACGCCGCCTACGTGCTGGCGATGCAGGCGCACGGCGCGCAGCGCCGCGACAACGGCGATCCCTACATCACCCATCCCGTCGCCGTGGCCGACATCCTCGCCGGCTACCGGCTCGACACCGCCTCCATCGCTACCGGGCTGCTGCACGACGTGATCGAGGACACGCCGGTCAAGCTGCCCGAGATCGCGACCCGTTTCGGCAAGGAAATCGCCGGGCTGGTGGACGGCGTGACCAAGCTGACCCGGCTGGAGCTGCAGTCCGACCGCACCAAGCAGGCGGAGAACTTCCGCAAGCTGGTGCTGGCAATGAGCCGCGACATCCGCGTGCTGCTGGTGAAGCTCGCCGACCGGCTGCACAATATGCGGACGCTGCATTTCGTGCAGAACCCGGACCGCCGCAAGCGCATCGCGCGCGAGACGCTGGAGATCTACGCGCCCCTGGCCGAACGCATCGGCATGGACGCGATGAAAAGCGAGCTGCAGACGCTTGCGTTCCGTGAGCTGGAGCCGGAGGCGTATGCCACCATCCAGGCGCGGCTGAACTTCCTGCGCGGCCAGGGTGCCGACGTCATCGAGGAGGTGCGCCAGGACCTGCGCCGGGTGTGCGAGGAATCCGGCGTCCGGGTGGTCGAGGTCACCGGGCGCGAAAAGACGGTCTATTCGATCTGGGAGAAGATGCACCGCCGCAACGTGGCGTTCGAGCAGCTCTCCGACATCATGGCCTTCCGCATCGTGGTCCCCACCAAGGAGGAGTGCTACGCGGCGCTCGGCGCGGTCCATTCCGCCTATCCGGTGATCGCCGGGCGGTTCAAGGATTACATCTCCACCCCGAAATCGAACGGCTACCAGAGCGTCCATACCGGCGTGACGCTGCGCGAGCCGCGCAACCAGAAGATCGAGGTGCAGATCCGCACGGCGGAAATGCACGATGTTGCCGACAACGGCGTCGCCAGCCACTGGCTGTACAAGGACCCGGAGGGCAAGCCCGACGGCAAGGAGGTGCAGCGCTTCCGCTGGGTGCAGGACCTGCTGGAAATCCTGGAGAACTCCGCGCCGGACGAGTTCCTGGAAAACACCAAGCTGGAGCTTTACGAGGACCAGGTCTTCTGCTTCACGCCGAAGGGGCAACTGATCCAGCTTCCGCGCGGCGCGACCCCGGTGGACTTCGCCTATGCGGTGCACAGCCAGGTGGGCGACACCTGCGTCGGCGGCAAGATCAACGGCCGGCTGATGCCGCTGCGCACGCAGCTTCAGAACGGCGACCAGGTGGAGATCATGACGGCGCGGGGCGGCACGCCCTCGCCGCAATGGGAACGCTTCGTCGTCACCGGCAAGGCGCGCGCCCGCATCCGCCGCTACGTCCATCAGCAGCAGCGCCAGCACAATCTGGACGTCGGACGGGCGGAGATCGCCAAGGCGTTCCGCCAGGCCGGCGTGGACGGGTCGGAGAAAGCGCTGGAACCGGCGCTGAAAACGCTGAAAGTCGGCAGCATCGACGAGCTGTACATCGCGGTCGGCAACGGCAATGTCGGCGCCAAGGACGTGGTACACGCGGCCTATCCGGAACTGCGCCAGGCGCCGCGCGCGCCGCGCATGATCCCGACTTTGCCGCCGCGCGCCAGCGGGAAGCAGACCGCGCGGCTGGATTCGGGGATGCCGGTCACCGGCCTGGTCCCGGGCATGGCGTATCATTACGCCGGCTGTTGCCATCCGGTTCCCGGCGACGACATTGTTGGCATCGTCACCACCGGCAAGGGCGTCACCATCCACGGCCGCGACTGCCAGACCCTGGAGGGGTTCGCGGCCACCCCGGAACGCTTCATCGATGTGGACTGGAACTACGAGACGGTCGCCAAGTCCGGACCGGACGGCAAGATCCCCGGCCACACCGCCCGTATCAGCGTGATCGCAGCGAACGAGCCGGCGTCGCTGGCCAACCTGACCAACGCAACCGCCAAGACCGAGGCGGCCGTGGTCAACCTCAAGATCGTCAACCGCCAGCTCGACTTCGTGGAGATCCTGCTGGACGTGGACGTACGCGACACGCTGCATTTGTCGAAGGTTATCGCCGGACTGCGCGGCGTCGCCGGCGTGAAGGGCGTCGAGAGGGCGAAGGGATGAAGACGGAAGACAGAAGACGGAGGACGGAAGACGGAGCGGGTAGCAGCGCGCCGGCAACGGTCTGTCTTCTGTCAGTCCTCTGTCGTCTGCCTTTCCGATGATCCTCGGGCTTGGTTCGGACATCTGCGATATCCGCCGGATCGAGGCGGCGATCGAGCGGCATGGCGAGCGGTTCCTGGCCCGCGTGTTTACCGAGACCGAGCGTGCCAAGGCGATGCGGCGCACGGAGCGGATTCGGGTCGCCACGTTCGCCAAGCGGTTTGCCGCCAAGGAGGCGGCAGCCAAGGCGCTGGGCACGGGCTTCCGGCAGGGCGTGTTTTTCCAGGATCTTGATGTGGTCAACCTGCCCAGCGGGCAGCCCACCCTGCGCATGACCGGCGGTGCGGCGGCGCGTCTGGCGGCGATAACACCGGCCGGGATGGTGGCCGCGGTCGCGCTGACGATGACCGACGAGCATCCTTACGCCTTTGCGCAGGTCATCATCTCGGCGGTGCCGGTCCTTCGTTGAGGCGCCGGCTCGGACCTTCGTGCCGGGAAAGCCGCCTCACACCGGTTTGTGACGGGTATGCCGACTGAGCGAGTCTTACCTCCCGGTTGCTGAAGCCGGCGGTTTTCCCGCCGTCATTTTGCAAGGAGAGGGACGATGACCAAGGGACGATTGCTCGCTTCCGCCTGCGCCCTCGCGCTGCTCGCCGCGCCGGCTGTCGCGGCCACCACCGATTCATCTGGTTCGATGTCGCCTGGCCCCAACGACACCATGCAACATCATCATATGACACACGCCTGGCACGGCTCGCGCCAGTCCGACTCCTCGCAGAACGGCACTGTCGAGCAGCTTAACGAGCAGAGTCTGGCGGCGGCACGCAAAGGCCAGTCCTTTGAGCCCGGATCTGGTGCCGGCGGAAGCGCTGGCGGCGGTTCGAGTGACACGACATCGGGCGCCGGCAACAGGATGTAGGTCAGCCGCGAGACGAGACGCCCTCTCCCTGCTGAGTTGCGATGCGCGCTGGGAGAGGGCTGGGGCCGTCAGTTGACGGCCCGCCGTATCACCTGCAGCGCCAGTTGGATGCCGGCGGCGTCCACGTCCAGGTGGGTGCAAGCGCGCCCTCGATAACGCCCCATCGCCGAGATCGCTACGCCATCCTGACGGAGCCGGTCGCCCAGCTCGGCCGCTGTCACGCCCGATTCTGACGTGTCGAAGAACACGAGATTGGTCTCCGGCTCCTCCTCCACCGCGAGGCCTGGGATCTGCGCCAGCCCGCGCGCCAGGGCACGCGCATTCGCGTGGTCCTCGGCGAGGCGGCCGGTATTGTGGTCCAGCGCGTAAAGGCAGGCGGCAGCGCACACACCGGCCTGGCGCAGCGCGCCGCCGAGGCGCTGCTTCCAGCGCCAGGCCTGGTCGATGAAAGGCTCGGACCCGCACAGAACCGCGCCGAGCGGCGCCCCAAGCCCCTTGGTGAAATCCAGCCACACCGAATCGCAGTTGGCGGCGATGACGTCCGCCGGCAGCCCGGTGGCAACCACGGCGTTCATCAGGCGCGCGCCATCCATGTGCGTCGCCATGCCGTTGGCATGGGCGCAGTCGAGCACCGCGTTCAGCGCATCGAGCGGCCAGATTGCGCCGCCGCCCAGGTTGGCGGTCTGTTCCACCTCCAGCAGCGTCTGCGGCGGGGCGTTGCGGCGCTTTTCGCGAAACGCCGCGCGGAGCGTATCCACGTCGAACTGCCCCCGCGCTCCCCTCAGACCCAGCACCGAGGCGCCGGTCAGCGCCGCCGGGGCGCCGCCTTCGGCTGCAACGATATGCGCGGTTTCGTGGGCGATGATCTCGTCGCCCGGGCGGCAATGGGTCAGGATGGCGATCTGGTTGCACATCGTGCCGCTGGGCAGGAACATCGCCGCCGGCTTGCCGAGCAGCGCCGCCATGCGGTCGCACAGTTCGTGCACCGTGGGGTCGTCGCCGTGCTGTTCGTCGCCGACCGGCGCCCGGGTCATCGCCGCCAGCATGGCGGGCGAGGGCCTGGTCTGCGTATCGGAATAGAGGTTGACCCGCAGTGGCGGCAGCGCGGCGTCGGGGCGCCTTGGGGCGTTCGTCATCGGCTCGCTCTCCGGAACCCGGGGAGACGACGCCCCGGGGAGACGAAGCTAAGCAGGCCGGGCGGGTTCTGTCAGCCTTTCGCGGATGCGCCGGCGGTCGCCGTCTCCAGCACGACCGGTGGGCCATAGACCTCGCGGGCGCGCTTGCGGAACGCGTTGACCATGCGCCGGACCGCTTCATGGAACACCACGCCGATCGCCGCTTGCAGGATGCGCGACCGGAACTCGAAATCGACGAAAAACCGCACCTCGGTGCCCTGCTCGTGCGGCAGGAAGTCCCAATGGTTGTTGAGATACCTGAACGGGCCGTTCTCGTAACGAACCACGATCTGCCTGGGGCGATTGAGCGTATCACGGGTGGTGAAGCGTTCGCGGAACGGTCCGAATCCGATGGTCATGTCCGCCACCAGCTCCTGCTCGGTCCGGTTGCGCACGCGCGTGGCCACGCACCAGGGCAGAAATTCGGGGTATTTGCCGACGTCTGCGACCAGGTCGAAGAGCTGGTCGGGCCGGTAGGGGATGACCTGACGATCGATATGAATGGGCATGCTGGCTGCTATGAACGAGTGAGCGAATGTGGCTTCTGGCTAGATAACGTGGAACGGCGTCGAGGGAACCTACAGTTCCGCGATATGCCGGTCCGCTGTCAATGAGTTCGCGCGACGAGATGTCGATTCGTCCCGGCCGCTGGCCGCAGCGGTGCCGGCTCGCCGCTGGCCGCCCCGCCCTCACCTCGAGGTGGCGTCCAGGCCGGCTCGCGATCGCCGATGGCGCCACGACGTCGATTGCGGCGCCGCAGCGGCGCCCGTTCTCCCGCCGCAGACGCCCTTGCGGCCCGACGCCGGCCGCATGGATTGCGGCACCAGCTTTTGGCCAGGCAGAAAGCCTGCGCGGACAGTTGCAATAGACCAAGAAAGATCGATATCCAATACAGTCGGTACTGCTCGTACGCCAGGGCTGGACGACCAAAATCCCGCCTTTTCCCTCACCGCGGACCGTGCCGTGGGCCTTTCTCATGGCCAGAGCCCAGGCGTTATATTCCGATAAGAGATTTATTAATAATTCGTAGGAAACTGACCTGGTTGGCCGTATAGGGTAGCAACGAACGAACGGATCGTTGAGAAAACATTTCACCTGTCGGCCAGGAGAGACAAACATGCGCTTGTTGAAACAGTCGGCGCTCAGCGCCGTCTTTATGACCGGTTTATGTCAGGTTGCCGTTGCCGATCCGATTGCCTTCCAGTGGAGCCCTTCGAGCGTCGGGCTGACGGCCTCGGCCGGCATAACCGCAACCAGCATGAGTCTCGTTCATTATGCTGACATCACGATCAGCACAACGACCGGTGCCTTCACTGAAAACGGCGTGTTCGCGATCAGCGGTTTTCAAAATTCCGGGACCGCGGTGTCTTCGGGAGGCCTCAACAGCACCTACAACCTGTTCGTAACGTTTCAGGATACAGGTTACCAGTTCGGTTTTCCGACGCCAGGCTCACCGGCGAGTGGCGTCTTCACGAGCTTGTCCTATACTGTTTGGGGTAGCAATGCCGCCGCGATCGCCGTTCAGTTGCAGTCCGGCGGCGCCCCCACAATCACTTCCCAAGGTCAGGCCATCCCGCTTTACTACGGCAGTTTGATCGATGGTACGCTGAGCCTCGCTTTGGACGCGTCGGGCAACCTTGTCCCCGGCGCCAACGTGAACGCCACTGTGATTCCTTGCGTGGCAGGGGCGACAACAACGACCGGAAACGCCTGCGCGGGCAACGAAGCAGGGTTGTTCCTGACTCCAACGACCGGCATCGCCATGGCGATCCAGGATCTCAGCGGCGCCGGGGTTTCGACGTTCAGTTATCCGAACAGCAATCAGGCCTACCTTGATATCAACGGAGGCACCATCGGCGACATCAGTTTCTACAGCACTCAGGGCCAGGGCTCGTCCAATAGCCCGGCGCTGGCCCCGGAACCAGGAACGCTGGCGCTCATGGTCTCCGGCCTGTTGGCGCTCGGAGCAGTCGGTTCCCGTTCCAGACAAAAGGCCAACCCGATCCGGCGATGATGTTGCTGGACCGGCAACGATCACCACGGATCAGGAGAAATTCCCAAACCGATATCGGCCAGCAGCGGCCACCCGGGCGACGAGAGCAGCAGCGCAACCGCCGGCGCCGCTCTGGCCAACCTGGGTTTGCCCGTTTTAGCGATTGGCCCGGCGCAAGTCCCTGCCATGCGGCGGGAAACCAGGGGCATCCACCAGCACCGGCTTGGCGTTGTCCGCAGCAGGCCGGTCGCAACTTGCCACCGGTTCAGGCGGACGGGACGCCAGCCCCCTTGGCCGACAGCGCAGCCTCGCGCGCGGCGCGCAGTGTCGCAAAATCGGCATCGGCGTGATAGGAACTGCGCGTCAGCGGCGTCGCGGACGCGAGCAGAAACCCCTTGGCGCGGGCCAGCGAGGCATAGCTGGCAAATTCCTCGGGGGTAACGAAGCTCTCGACCGCGGCGTGTTTGACGGTTGGCTGCAGGTATTGGCCGAGCGTCAGGAAATCCACCTCGGCGATGCGCAGATCATCCATCACCTGCATGACCTCCGTGCGCGACTCGCCTAGTCCGACCATCATCCCCGACTTGGTAAAGATGGCCGGATCAAGTTGTTTCACACGGTCGAGCAGGCGCAGCGACTGGTAGTAGCGCGCGCCGGGCCGGATAGCCGGGTACAGCCGGGGCACCGTTTCCAGGTTGTGGTTGAACACGTCCGGGCGGGCCTCGGCCACGATCTCGACCGCGCCCGGCTTGCGCAGGAAGTCCGGGGTGAGCACTTCCACCGTCGTGCCGGGCGCCGCGCTGCGAACGGCGCGGATGACGGCGGCGAAGTGGCCGGCGCCGCCGTCCGGCAGGTCGTCGCGGTCCACCGAGGTGATCACCACGTGCTTCAGTCCGAGCCGGGCGACGGCATCGGCGACACGCGCGGGCTCGCCGGCGTCAAGCCCGCCGGGCTGGCCAGTGCGCACGTTGCAGAAGCTGCAGGCGCGGGTGCAAACCTCGCCCATGATCATCATCGTGGCGTGGCGCTTGCTCCAGCACTCGCCGATGTTCGGGCAGGCGGCCTCCTCGCAGACCGTGACCAGCCGGTTGCGCCGCATCAGGTCGCGGGTCTCGGCGTAAACCGGGTGGGTGGGTGCCTTGACCCTGATCCATGCCGGCTTGCGAGCAACAGGATGGTCCGGCCGGTGGGCCTTCTCCGGATGGCGGACCGGCGCAGCCGGGACCATGGCGCCGCCATGGGGAGCCTGGGCTTCGGCCGATGGGGCAGACAGGCTTGCGGCCTGAGCCGACGCCGCCTCGGCCTCCTGAGGCAACGCGGCTTCGGCGCGATCGATCTGGATGCGGGTGGTCATGACCGCGATCAAGTGGCGCTCGTGCGCAGGTGCGTCAACTGCCGTCATGCCGCGGCATCATTGTGCGGCCGCACGAACGGCGGAACGCTGTCGCGTAACGCCTGGACCGGCACCCGCGTTGTTGCCCGCGGCCATCTGCTTGCCCGATCCATGGTGACGCCGGATGATGCGCGATGAGCGGAACGAAGCTGAACTGCCTGAAATGTCCGAGCCTGTGCTGCCGGATGGCCGGGTATGTTCGGGTGAGTCGCGCCGACATCAGGCGGCTGGCGAAGTTCCTCGGGATGACGGTGCGCGCGTTCGAGGAGACGCATATCGTCGAGGTCACGCGCAAGGGCGAGAAGCGGATCAAAGCCGGATACAAGACCTGCCAGTTCCTTGGCAGCGACCGGCGGTGCACCGTCTACCCGGCGCGGCCGACGGATTGCCGCGGCTATGTCTGCTGGAACCAGGACGACACGACCGTCTACGACTATGCCAGCTTCCTGCAGTTTCCGGTCGAGACCCTCCGGCGCCGGGACAAGCAGGCGGCGGACAAGTAGGAAACGGTGCGGGCTATGGCGTCGCTACGGGACCAGTGCTTCGCTGGTCGTCAGGGGTGTCCCCAGGGGGGGTGTAGGGGTCAATCGCTTGCCGCCGACGCCGTAACCACCGGCCGCAATCGCCAGCAGGCTCATGTCGGAGTCGCTGACCAGCAGGTCGGCGGACCGGCCGCAATCGCTGTCGCCAGGCCCGGCCCAGTGCGCCTGGTAGGGCTGGGCGAGGTCCGGACGGCGGGCCTCGATCACCAGGCTGCCGCCGCCTTGCTGGATCAGCCCAACGTCCAGGCTGCAGGCGCCCCCGCCAGCCCTTGCCACCATGATTCGAGCGGATACGTCTGACGGCGCATCGGGGGCGGGGGCGAAGGAGATGATGTCCCCGACATGCGGCCCGAATTCGGACCGGTTTACCATCCCGAGCACGCTGGATACGCTGAGCAGGGCGACCACGCACCATCCGAACGTCACCGCGAGTCCGCTGCTCGATTGTCTGCCAGCGCGCATTGTGCCATCTCCTGCCCAGGTGACGCGGGCAAAAGCGGGGCGGCCCGGTTGCACGAGGGGTTCCGCCGCGGTCTCGCAGGCGGCGCGAGGGGCGGTAATAAAGAGGCGGCGCCAAAAAGGCGCCGCCAAGTTTAGGGAGGAGTCCAAGGAGGGGAGGCGGGTCTAAGACCCACCGGCCTCACAAGTGCGATGTTGCCGCGGCGCAGCGCTCATAGCCTTGATCCAGATCAATGCAACGGCATTTTCTAAAAATTTTTTGTGACCCCAGCGGATGAGGTCATGCGAATTGGCGAGACAGCGGGCCAAGGGGCGGATCCGGGTCCGGTTTCGGCGCCCGGTCGCCGCGTCACAGCGCGACCGTTTGCGCCATCCGACAATTCCCCGAGCGTTCCAGATCGTCGCGCAGCAGTTCCCGCGCCTGGACGACCTGCGCGGGAAGGGCGTCCCGTCCGAGGTAGCCATAGATCTGCCGGTTGTCGATGTATTGCGGGATTCCGGCACGACGTGCGCTGTCGCTGAACACCACGAACTCATGTCGGCCGGAGCCGTCCAGGTAGACCAGCTCCGGAATGACATCGGCGCGAACCAAATACGTGCAATGGACCACGGGCATCTCGATCAGGCCGCGCACCCGGCGTTGCAGCACCCAATCATATTGGTCGGAGTGAGCGAAGTACCCGCTCTCGTCTGTCTCGGAAAAGTAATTCGCATATTCTTCGCAATGCTCGATGGAGCGCAGGAGGGGGGCCACGATCGGCAGGTTGACCGAGACCAGATTGCGCAGCGTGCCGGGGCGAACGAAATTATCTACATCGGCAAAGAAAAGAAAATCGCAACGGTGCGCGAGCGTCTTCTGCAGGCACGCGTTACGCAGCCGGCCCATCACGGCAAAGCGCTGGGTGTTCCACTCCCGCACGCCGAACTCGTGGACAGGCTCGGTCACATCCGCTGCGTCGAATTCGACACCGGCGTAGAGATGGCCAACCTGTGCCAGCCACGCACGCAGCAAACGTTCGGTGTCGTCGGTGTTGTTGTTGGTCCGAACGTACAGTGTGATTGCCTTCTTGGGGTAGTCCAGTGACTCCAGGCATTGCAGGTACAGCGGCAACGCCGCGGCCATCTGCTTTGCCAGAATGGCGACCAGCACGCTCGGCGGGTTGTCGATCCTGGTGCGAAGCTGCCGCTCGGGCCCAAGAGGGAACTGGTCCAGGAAGCTCTCCGTGCCCAGGGCGCCGAGGTTCTTGGTCGCGGGCAGCTTGTCGAACGCAAAACGGGCGTTGGCGGCAACGCGGGGGACGTCCGGCGCCGGCAGCGCGCCGCCGCCCAGCAGTGTAATGCAGGCGTCCAGGCTTTCGGCATAGGCGCCGGCCCAATACGCCGCCACGGCGAATTCGTCGCGCATCCCGTAGTCGTAGATCCAGGCTTCGACAAACAGGCCGCCTTGCGGATTCTTCAGGTCGAGTCCACGCTTGGCGATGGCATAGGCTTGCGCCGGCCGGTTGTTCTGGTTGCACAGTTGGGCGGCGCCGTGCAGCGCCTCTGCCCGCCATGCGCAGGTCGCGGAGGCGCGATCGTAGACCGCCAGGACATCGTCGAGCGGCCGGCCCAGCGTCTGCATGACCCGCGCGGCGCCCAGCAGGCTGACATAGACCTCGTCAACCCAGTAGCCGAGTTCGGCGCGGGCAAGAAAGTGGGTCAGCGCCTGTTCCAGCGCGCCGGCATCGCGGTAGCTTTGTGCCAGGTAATAGGTGTAACGCGACCGCAGGAACGGGTCTGCCTCGGTTTCCAGCGCGCGCTCAAGGACATGGGCATCATCGAGGTATTTCCGGGGATTGAGGCCCCGCGCACCCTCCGTCGTGCTCAGGATATGCAGACCGGCCGCCTCCGCGGTCGAGCAATCGCCCAGTTCCACATACTCGTGCAGCACGCCCTTGTACAGGAGGGGATGCGAATTGCTGAGGAGTTGTGGCCTGGTGTAGTGCGTGCCGCCGCGGCGAAGCTCGATATTGTAGACGTCCTTGTCCAGGCCGGCCTTGAACGCGAGGGGGTCGAAGCCGTCCGGGAGCACCAGGATATCGTCGGCATCCATCACCAGGGCATAGTCGATCGCCGCGTTGCGGCGCAGCCGCTGCAGGCCAATGGTTCGGTTGGCAGCGAAGTTTTGCCAGGGCTCATCGAATACTTCGCCATGCAGGCCTTCGCGGGCGAGGTAGTCGCGGATGATATCCTGCGTTCCGTCGGACGACCCCGTGTCCTGGATCAGCACGTAATCGATCAACGGGCGCACGCTGCGCAGGCATCTCTCGATGACATGCGCTTCGTTCTTGACGATCATGCAAAGCCCGATGGCCTTCATGCTTGCCTGTCCTATGTGGAAACCTCGACAGCGCTTGCCGACTGGTCGCTAAAAATGCGTCGTCTTGAAATCAGGCTTGACGCCTGGGCCACCGAGAGCGGTAGCATGACGGCGCGGGAAAGGTCCACTCTGGCGGCGTACTGACGGCGTGGCGCGCGAGAGGTTCCACTCTGGCGGCGTACCGATGGTGTAGGGCGGATAAGCTCTTGCGCCATCCGCCGCTGCGGTGCGGCATGCGGCAATGGCGGATGGCGCAAGAGCTTATCCGCCCTACCTGAACGTTCGTGTCCATCGCGAAGCGGTCAGCGACAAGCGGCTCACGCAGCCGCGGCGGCGATCCGTGCCAGCGCTTCGTCCCGGCCGAGCGCGGCCAGCGTGGCGTCGATACCGGGGCTGACCGTGCTGCCGGTTAGCGCGGCCCGCAGCGGCTGGGCGACCTGGCCCAGCTTGCGGCCACCGGCGGTCGCGAACGCCCGCAATGCGGCGTCCAGCTCCGGGACGGAAAAATCCGTCGCTGCCAGATGGGCGCCGAGGTCGCGCAGCATCAGCCTGGCCTCCGGCGTCAGCAGCGCCGCCGCTTTCGGGTCCATCGGCAGCGGCAGCGGATGCGCCAGGAAAGCGGCAGAATCAGCGAGTTCGACTGTGGTTTTCGCCCGCTCCTTCAGTCCCGGCATCAGCGTCCGGATGCGCGCGGCGGCGATGCTGCCCAGCGCCAGCCCGGGCCGGTGGGCGAGGCGCGCCAGCACCTCGTGCGTCAGCCGCTCGTCGTCCGCCTGGCGCAGATAGACGCCGTTCAGGTGCGTCAGCTTGGCGTAATCCATCCGGCTCGCGGCACGGCCGACGCCGTCGATGTCGAACAGCCGGATCGCTTCCTCGCGGCTGATGATCTCCGAATCCCCGTGCCCCCAGCCGAGGCGTAGCAGGTAGTTGCACAACGCCTCGGGCAGGAAACCCTGCTCGCGGAACTCCAGCACCGAGACGGCGCCGTGGCGCTTCGACAGCTTCGCCCCGTCGGCGCCGTGGATCAGCGGGATATGGGCGAAATGTGGCGCTGCCCACCCC
>Ga0302276_10004133_pt1 | contig 12289 bp, 9 predicted proteins | sample III_Bog_N2_3_FD_198768 | JGI IMG/M metagenome (GOLD analysis project Ga0302276, IMG submission 198768) | Peat permafrost microbial communities from Stordalen Mire near Abisko, Sweden - III_Bog_N2_3 | ecosystem: Environmental > Terrestrial > Soil > Wetlands > Peat | place: Sweden: Abisko... | reverse complement strand
TCGCGAAAGGCCGCGGGAAAGATGCCCGGTGCAACCACGGCAGCGACGCTGTACAGATATGCCGAGCCGGAACCGATCGCAATCAGGGTGAACATGTTGGGGCTGCGATGTACGACCGACTGCCAACCCCGCTCGAAGAATGGGCAGCCTGCCCAGACAACCACAGGCGTCGCCAGCGCAAATTCAATCCAGCCGAGCATCGCTCCAGAGAGCAGATGTTGAATCGGATGACTGGGCAGAATATCCGAAACCATCACCGCGAGCAGTGGAAGCGTGAGTGCTATTCCCACCCAGAAGCGTCGCGTCATGGAATCCAGTTCAGGATTCTCCTCGTCGGCGGAAACCGTGCTCGGCTCCAGCGCCATCCCGCAGATTGGGCAGGGGCCTGGCGCATCGCGCACAATCTCCGGATGCATCGGGCAGGTATATTCCGTCCGCGACGAGGGTGCTTCGATGGTCTCCGGCTCAAGCGCCATGCCGCATTTTGGACAACTGCCAGGCCCAGTGTTGTGCACGTCCGGATGCATCGGGCAGGTGTAGTCGGCCTTCGGCTCATTTGTTTTGGGCGTCGCTTTCGCGTTCAATTGGATTAGGGGGGCGGCCTGCTTGGTCTGCAGGTACTTGGCCGGATCGGCAGCAAACTTCGTGACGCAGCCCTGGCAGCAGAAATAGAACTTCGTTCCGCCATGCTCCACCGACGGTGCCTTCGCTGGATCCACCGTCATGCCGCAGACAGGATCGGTCGCGAGCTTTATCTGCTCGATTGTCTTATGAGTATTGATGTCTGTCATAGGTTTCGCAGTCTTGAACAAAAGTTTCGGGACCCGATGAGGAAGGTATCTGAAGTCGCGTATCGCAACCGACCAAGGTATATCCCAATTGGATGCAACCACACTGCGGCGGGCGCACAAAGGCGGATCGGTATCGGCTATCGAGTCCGTGGTGGGGGCAGTAGATTCTGCAAAGGTCAGACTTGCTCAGACTTAACCTCATTTGAAGAAGTAAGTTAGGGGAGGATTCGATTGTTATGTGCCCTGCGAACCGCACTCGCATCCAGGGGGCTATACTGAAATTTCGGCCTAACGCCGGAACTGCAACTTACATCGCATCACAGAAGGGTCATACCAAGCATGTCTACTCCCGGAGCCGCAACGCCAGACGCGGCCAGCATCAAGCCTGCAACAGGAAAACTCGGCATCATGACCGCCGGAATGGGAGCGGTCTGCACCACGCTCATCGCCGGCGTCGAAGCAATCCGCCAGGGACTCGCAAAGCCCATAGGCTCGCTCACCCAGATGGGGACTATCCGCCTCGGTAAACGCACCGACGCCAACAGCCCGCTCATAAGGGATTTCGTTCCCATTGCCAAGCTCGATGACCTGGTCTTCACCGGTTGGGACATCTTTGGCGGCAATCTCTACGACGCCGCAAAGACCGCGTCAGTCCTCGACCGCGACACGCTTGACCAGATCCGCCCGTACCTCGAGTCGATCGAACCCATGCCCGCCGTCTTCGATCAGTACTACGTCAAGCGTCTGACCGGCAAGAAGATCAAGCAGGGCAAGAACAAGTGCGACCTTGCCAGCCAGATCCGCAACGACATTGCCGAGTTCAAGACCAAGACTGATCGCCAGGTGCTCATCTGGACCGGCTCAACCGAGATATTCCTCGAAGAGTCTGCCGTTCACCAATCGCTGGCTGCGTTCGAGAAGGGCCTCGACGAGAACGACCCCGGCATCGCTCCCTCGCAGATGTACGCGTGGGCTGCGCTCAAAGAGGGCATCCCGTTCATCAACGGCGCGCCCAACCTTACCGTCGACATCCCCGCGCTGAACGAGCTCTCCCGCAAGATGAACGCACCCATCTGCGGCAAGGACTTCAAGACCGGCCAGACGATGATCAAGAGCGTCCTCGCCCCAGCTTTCAAGACCCGCATGCTGGGCGTTTCCGGTTGGTACTCCACCAACATTCTGGGCAATCGCGACGGCGAAGTGCTGGACGATCCCGAGTCGTTCAAGACCAAGGAAGAGTCGAAGCTCGGCCTGCTGGACATGATCCTGCAGCCGGAACTTTACCCTGATCTCTACAAAGACATATTCCACAAAGTTCGCATTAACTACTACCCGCCACGTGGTGATAATAAGGAAGGTTGGGACAACATCGACATCTTCGGCTGGCTCGGTTACCCGATGCAGCTCAAGGTCGATTTCCTCTGCCGAGACTCCATTCTTGCCGCTCCGCTTGCCCTCGACCTGTGCCTCTTCATGGACCTCGCCGCACGCACTCCCAGCCTGAAGGGTTTGGGAATTCAGGAATGGCTCAGTTTCTACTTCAAAGCTCCCGACAGCGCCAAGGGCGTCTATCCGGAGCACGACCTCTTCATCCAGTCGATGAAGCTGAAGAACACGCTCCGCCACATCATGGGCCAGGATCTTATCACCCACCTCGGTCTCGACTATTACGGCGAGTAGGCGGGCCAACGATGAACGAACGCGCGAAGGACGCACAACTGGCGACCCTCCGCGCGTTCACCTTTTTGACCTCGCTGCGGCCTGACTGGCGTGGAGAGCTGATCATCGCCTGCGGCCTGAGCGCAGGCGGCGAAGAGTTCTCAATGGCCTCCAATATTGCCGGAGCCGGATTCCTCACAGTCGAGTCAAAGCCGGGGATCTGCCGGGCCGCGATGCGCTCGGGCGCCTGCGACTTCATCGTCAATTCCGTGGACGAGGCGCTGCGGATACTCAAGAACGAGATACGCAAGCGCAAGCCGGTCAGCGTAGCCCTCTCGATGAACGAGCGGGTCGCGTTGGAGGAGTTGGTTGGACGAGGAGTTCAGCCCGAGATGTTTGCGGCGTTCGGGGAAGCCGCGGAATCTGCGGAAGCCGCGGCTCAGCGCTTCAGCACGCTCGGCGCTATGATCGCGGAATTCGACCACAAGTCAGGCAATGGTCTCGACGTCGCAACGAAGCTCGAGGAGTTTACGTCCCAGCGTGGACTCGACTCAGTGGTCTTCGCCTTCTCGGACGGCGAACAGCTTAGAGTCGCAGATTCCCAACTACTTCACCTGGTCGCTCGCGACGACCCGCGCCGGCGCTGGTTCGCGTCCGCGCCACGCTTCTTCCATCGCGAGCGCCCGCATCGGCGCCTGGCATACCTGACTTTGGCTGAGCGCGCGAAGCTGGGAATGTAGTCTGCTGGCCGAGCGATCTATTCAAGAACCGCCGTAAGCCGAGCCCACAGCCCTTTGACGCCCGCCTCGCCCTTGGTCGCCGAAACGGGCAGCACCTCATCCACTTCGTGCTCCCGCTTCAGCGCCGCCAGCGACTTCGCAAGTGCGTTGCCGGAAAGCCGGTCTGACTTTGTTCCCACCACCAGGAATGGCCGCTGGGTCTGCTTGAAGAAGTCAATCAGTTGCTTGTCGCTTGGCTGCGGCGGGATATTGGTGTCGACCAGGCAAACTCCCAGCGCGAGCGTCTCCCGTTCGGCCAGATACGGCTCGATAAACTTCGGCCACTCTGCCGAGATCGACTTCGAGATCTTTGCGTAGCCGTAACCTGGCAAATCGGCGAAGATCAACGTTGGCCGCTGCTTCATCTTCTCGCCGACGCCTTCGTGCAGTGCGAAGAAATTGATCGCCCGCGTCCGTCCTGGCGTCGACGATGTGTGCGCCTGCTTGGATCCCAGCAGCGCATTGATCAGCGACGACTTGCCCACATTCGACCGCCCGAGGAACGCAATCTCCGGCGCGCCAAACGTCTTCGCCTCGGTAGGGAAGTGCGCCACGTCCGTAGCCGATAGCAGAAAAACCGGGGTCAGTCGCATCCTTCGAGTCTAGTGCATTCAATGTGCAATCATCGTTAGTAGGAGTTACTTGCCAATGTCGCCCCAGTCTTCTCCGCGCGCCTTTCCGCACCACATGCTGCGCGAGATCTACGAGCAACCTGCTGCCATCGCTCGCACGCTCGAGTATTATCTTGACCTCTCCGGCTCCGCACCCGTCTTCCGCGAAGAGCCGCTTCATGCCGTCGCGGCTCTCTTTCGTCAGCACCCCGACCTGATAATCGCAGCGAGTGGTTCCAGCCGGCACGCCGGCTTGGCCGCCGAAATTCTACTCGAAGACCTCGCTGGTCTCGTCGTTGATGTGGAGTACGCCAGCGAATACGCCTGCCGCACCACTACCCTCCGCCGCCATCCTGACAATCCCAGTCCGGTAATGGTGCTCTCGCAATCGGGCGAGACCGCCGACACCCTTGCGGCGCTGCGTGAAGCGGCGCGGCGCGGTCATCCTACTATCGCGGTTACTAACGTCCACGGCTCAACCATGGCGCGAGAAGCAACGCTGGACCTGGCGACTCTTGCTGGCGTCGAGCTCGCTATCCCAGCCACGAAGAGCTTCACTGCGCAGCTTGCATTGATCGTGGTGCTCGCACTTCTGGCGGCCCGTGAGCGACACGCGCTTCCTCCCGCAGAGATCGAGGCGCGACTAACCGCACTGGCCGGGGTTCCCGCGTCGATTGCCGCGCAACTCCCTGAGTGGGAGCGCACCGTTGCAGCGCTGGTGCCGCTGTACTCCGACGCGCGCACCTTCCTCTATCTCGGCCGCGGCGTACACTACGCTATTGCGCGCGAAGGCGCTCTCAAACTCAAGGAATCCTCCTACCTGCACGCCGAGGGCTATCCCAGCGGCGAGCTGAAGCATGGGCCGAACGCTCTCGTGTCGCCTCAGGTTCCGTTGGTGGTGCTCGCAACTGTGGACTCCGACGACCCCGAGTCGCTGCTGCGCTATGAGAAGACCGTCTCGCTCCTCTACGACATGCGCGAGCAGGGTGCGCGCGTCCTGGCGCTGGCCAATTCCGGGGATGTGACGATTCCAGCGCTTGTTTCGAATTGCATCCCCATCGAGCCCGCGGCTGAATCATTGTTGCCCATCTCAGAGGTAATTCCCCTCCAACTTTTCGCCTACTTCATGGCGGTTAACCATGGAGTGGACGTCGACAGCCCGCGCAACCTGACCAAAGCCGTGACCACGGAATAGCGCCGATTTTGCGGGCCTGTCCCATCGAATTGGATTGATACCACCCATGCAGTCAATGTGATACGCTGCGTGAACTTGGCTCGATCTGCCAGGTGCCCCTGGATTCGTTGAGTTCCTACGAATAAGACGTGAGGAGATTTGTCATGCAGGCAGACAACAACGCAGCTCCGCCCAATCCTGGTCTGGTGTTCGACATGGTGAATGCGCATCAGCGCTCGGCAGCTCTCAAGGCGGCGATCGATTTGGATATTTTCCGGGCCGTCGGCGAGGGGCCGGGCGATGTTGCTTCGATCGCGCGCCACTGTGCGGCGTCGGAGCGGGGCACACGCATCCTGTGCGATTTCCTGGTGATCAACGGCGTTCTGGCAAAGGAAAACGGGCACTACAAGCACACCCCGTCAAGTGCGGCGTTTCTTGATCCACGCTCGCCTGCGTGCATGGCCTCGGTGGCGCAATTCCTGTCCAATCCGCAGATGAACGAGTCTTACAGCCACCTCGCGGAGGTCGTTCGCAACGGCCGCACCTACTTGCCCGGGAGTGGCTCCGTTGAGCCCGAGAATCCTGTCTGGGTCGAGTTTGCGGAAAAAATGGCGCCGATGATGGGACCGATGGCAGCCCCGCTGGGCGCTGTCGTTCTGGAAGGACGCAACGGACCGATGCGTGTGCTGGATATTGCAGCAGGCCATGGACTGTTTGGAATTGAGATCGCCAAGCAGAACCCTGAGGCTCAGGTCACCGGTCTTGATTGGGCACCAGTGCTTCGCGTTGCTTTGGAGAATGCACGCAGGGCTGGCGTTCAGGACCGCTACGACATGCTCCCGGGCAGCGCCTTCGAGGTCGACTTTGGCGGCCCTTATGATGCCGTGCTGCTCACCAACTTTCTGCACCACTTCAATAAGCCGACCTGCGTCGATCTGTTGAAGAAGGTTCGCGCCTCGCTCAAGCCCGGTGGACGCGCAGCAACGCTGGAATTCGTCCCGAACGAAGACCGCGTTTCTCCGTCGGTGCCTGCGGCGTTCAGTCTGATCATGCTGGCCACCACGGAGGCGGGGGACGCATACACGCTCAGCGAGCTAACGGCCATGTATCACGACGCCGGTTTCGAGGACGTCAGCGGAATTCCCATATCGATGAGTCCGCATACAGTAGTGCTGGGCCACGCATAGGCCATCCCAAGTGACGGCGGGCACCGCGCCAGTGTGCTTCCCGGACCTAATCTGTGAAGTCCAGCAGAAGGTTCGGGAAGGCGTGGCCACAACTGTTCAGATTACGTAGATCCGACAGTCGCGCAGGTTGGGCCACGCGCTGCCTGCCCGCTTGGGTCTTTATGCGCCCCTTACGCGGATTGAGCTAAACATGTATTGAGGGATGTAACGCGCCTGAGGATTCGGACCCGGATGCGTCCCGGCACCTGATAGGAGTTTCACCGTGACACGCGCCAATGGCAGCGTTTTCACCTGCAAGTCAGCCTTCCTCTTTTCCAACAACCCACAACTCCAAACCAGCCGTCTCACAGTTGCCCGCGTGACGATGCTGCTACTCGTCCTAGCGACGGGTTCACTTCGCGCGCAAACCCCACCCGCAACCGCTCCCACAGCGGAAGCGCCAAGCACCAGCACCGACTTGTTCATAATGGGCGGCTCGGATATCGATCGACCGGGTTCGCTTCCCCGGGCGAATTACAACATCGGCATCGGCCACACCTTCGCGTTCCTGAAGAAGGACCCGTTCGGGGACGAGCTGACTTTCGGCTATACCTACGAGAACGCGGGTACGCACGGATTTTTCCATACCAGGGATGGAGAGCACACCGAGAGTCTGGGGATCATGAAGAACCTCTCAATCCCGAAGACGACGGTGTGGACCTGGTATACGTGGATTCAGTCGGGCATCACCAGCTACACCGGCAACGCCCACGTGCAGAACCGACTGGACAGCGGCGTTTCGGTGGGAGCCATCGGTCATTGTAGCTTCCATAGCTCCATCTGGCTTCAGGAGAGCTACAGCAAAGTGGTGACGGTGCCGTGGTATACGACCGCGAGCATCGGATACACCTATAGTTGGTAGGCCCCATCCAGGGCAGTCCGAACTTCAGAATGGAGGGATTTTACAGGCGGGACAAATCAGCTAACATGATGGATGCATTGAGCCTTCCGAAGCTCCTATGAATCCTTCCGGCCCGTTGATCGCGTCTGCATCTTCGTCTGCCCCATCAGCCGCCGCCAAGCGCCTCTTGCCATGGCTCGTTGCGGTCGCGTTCTTCATGGAGTCGCTAGACACGACGATTTTGAATACGGCGGTTCCCGCTATCTCGTCGGCTCTCGGCGTAGCGCCATTGAGCATGAAGGCGGTGCTGGCAAGCTATACGCTGAGCCTTGCTGTCTTCATCCCGATCAGCGGCTGGATGGCAGACCGATTTGGGACCCGACGCGTCTTCGCCTCCGCGATCGGCCTGTTCACGCTGGGGTCTTTTCTATGCGGAGTATCGAGCAATATTCATCTGCTGGTTGCGTGCCGCGTCCTTCAAGGTTGCGGCGGAGCGATGATGGTGCCGGTCGGCCGGCTGACCCTGGTACGGACGTTCGCCAGGTCGGAGCTAATACGTACGATGAGCTTTGTCTCTATCCCGGCGCTGGTGGCTCCCATGCTCGGACCAATAGCCGGGGGCCTGATCGTCGGCTATCTGCACTGGCGTATCATTTTCTTCCTGAATATCCCCATTGGCCTCGCAGGCCTGGTGCTGGTCTATCTGCATTTACCCGACTATCGCGAGGAAAATACTCCCGCGCTCGACGTGGTCGGGCTGATTCTCTTTGGTTCCGGCATTGGGCTGCTCTCCTATGTACTGGAAATCTTCGGCGAGCATGCGCTGAGCGCCAGGGAGATGTCCGGCCTGCTGGTGATGTCTCTAGTGCTGCTCGCGGGCTACGGAATTCACGCAAGAAGTCTTGAGTTTCCCTTGCTGCAACTCCGATTGTTCAGCATTCGAACGTTTCGGGCGGCGGCGGGCGGCGGCTTCTTTACCAGGCTGGGAATTGGCGGAGTGCCGTTCTTGCTGCCTCTTCTCTACCAGGTAGGACTGGGCTTTACCCCCATCCAGTCTGGGCTGCTAGTAATGCCCCAGGCGATCGCCGCCATGAGCATCAAGCCCTTCATGCCGGGGCTTCTGAGACGGGTTGGTTATCGCGGCGTCCTCATCTCCAACACGGTGATTCTCGGAGTTCTGCTCATGGTTTTTGCGACGATAGGTCTGCGAACGCCAGTATGGGGGATAGTTCTTCAAGCCTTTCTTTATGGAGGGTTCACGTCACTCCAATACACCAGCATGAATACGCTGGTCTATGCCGACATCAAGGATCCCGACGCCAGCAGCGCAAGCTCCATCGCCAGCACCGCACAGCAGATGTCGATCAGTTTCGGAGTAGCGATTGCTGGCCTGTCGACGGCATTCTTCATCCCCAGTTCTCACTCCGATCCGACCGAGATGATTCGCGGGATACACAAAGCCCTGATTGCCCTTGGAATACTGACGATTGCTTCGACGGTTGTCTTTCGGAGTCTAAAAAGCGGTGACGGCAACGACGTGAGTCAACACAAGGTTCTTCATCCTGGCGGGTAACCGGACTTTGTGCGCCCGCGGCAATTCAGGCGCGGCGAGGTGCCGATTGAGCGGAGCTTTGGTTCTCGGTTAGGATCGAGAGGTGAAACAAGGAGGGACGGCGCAATGAATCTGGTGAGTGAGCGGGAGTCGTGGGTGGACAGGTATTGGCAGGTGCTGGTGATTCTGTTTGGGCTGATCTTCGTTTCAATTCTTGTTACGTTCAAGCCGGGAGCGTGAAGAAGCCGCAGCGGTCGCGGTTGCGGCGGGTGGCTTACGCGGGGATTCTTGCCCTGGTCTGGGTTGGTAGCGCCCGCGCGCAGGAGTTTCGGCTTAAGATTATTGCGCTGAACGATCTACATGGGAATTTGCAGTCGCCTGGGAAGTTCGCGGCGGAGCCTGGATCGCCCGCGGTCGCGGCCGGTGGCGTGGATTACTTGGCTGGCTACATTACACAGTTGAAGAGCGAGAACCCGGACAATGTGGTTGTCTCGGCGGGGGACCTTACGGGAGCATCTCCGCTGGTGTCGAGCCTGTTTCACGACGAGCCGACGATCGAAGCGGCGAACCGCATGGGGCTGGAGATCAACGGAGTGGGCAACCACGAGTTCGACAAGGGGATGAAGGAGTTGCGGCGGTTTCAGCAGGGCGGCTGCTCCACTCTGGACGCGAACACCTGCAAGGGTAAGGTGGTGGGCACACCCGTTCCATTTGAGGGTGCGAAGTTCGAATATCTTGCAGCGAATGTGTTCGACGTGAAGACGGGAAAGACGATCTTTCCGGGGTATGCGGTGAAGACGTATCACGGGGTGAAGGTTGCGTTTATCGGTGTGACTCTGGAGGAGACGCCGACCATTACGACGGCGAGCGCCGTCGCCGGGCTGCGGTTTGAGGACGAGGCGACAACGATCAACGCGATTGTGCACCGACTGCGGGTGCAGGGGATTGAGAGCTTCGTAGTGCTGATCCACCAGGGTGGCTACCAGAAGGTGGATGGGTCGCGCGACATCAATGCGTGCGCGGGCGACATGGAGGGGCAACCGATTCGGCCAATAGTGGCTCAGTTGGATGATGCGGTCGACTTGGTGATCTCCGCGCACACGCATGAGGCGTATGTTTGCTCGCTGCCGAACCGGGCGGGGCGGAAGATTCCGGTGACCAGCGCTTCGTCCTACGGACGTGTGGTGTCGGATATCGATGTAACGATCGATACGAAAACCAGGGATGTGACGGCGGTGAAGGCGCGGAATCTGCTGGTGGGCCGGACGAACCCGGCGATCACTCCGAATGCGGCCATCGCGCGGATTGTGGACAAGTATGCGGAACTGGCGGCGCCGATTGTGAATCGCGTCGTGGGGTCGGTGGCGGGGGAGATCACACGAACGAAGAGTGAGGCCGGCGAGACGCCGATGGGCGATTTGATCGCCGATGCTGAACTCGAGGCTACCAGCACGCCCGGAAGCGGCGGGGCCCAAGTGGCGCTGACGAACGAAGGGGGAATCCGCAGCGGGCTAAAATTGGGCAAGGTGACGTATGGCGAACTGTTCACCGCGCAGCCGTTTGGGAACAATCTGGTGACGATGAGCCTGACCGGTGCACAGATCAAGACGATGCTGGAGGAACAGTTCAAGGGGTGCGGGTTGGATGCTCCGGCGGGCGAGGCAACTCCGTCGAACGACAGAATTCTGCAACCGTCGGAGGGGTTCAGCTACACGTGGAGCAGCGCCGGTGCGATCTGTAACAAGGTGGATGCGGGGAGCATCAAGATCGGTGGCGTGGTTGTGAGTGCATCGGCGAAGTATCGCGTGACGGTGAATGATCTGCTGGCGGACGGCGGCGAAGAGATTCATGTGCTGAAGAAGGGGACCGATCGGCGGGTCGGAGGCACGGATATCGATGCGATGACGGCTTATTTCGCGAAGCATCGGGCGGTGGCGCCGGGGTTGCCGCATCGGATCAGCGTGGCTCCGTAGCCAAACCGCCTAACGCCAGACGGACCAGCCGCGGCGGTTGAGGCTCCAGAAGAGGATGGCGAGGCACGACGCGCTCAGGGTTATCAGTCCGCAGCCGGTGGGGATCCGGCCGAACAGGACGTCGCCGACGCCGAACAGCAACGAGTAGACCAGGGTGAAGCCAAGCACCCAATGGAAGAAATTGTAGCCAAGAGTGTGGTCCGCCTGTTCGTTTGCGGGTGCGAAGCGACGCCAGCCGAGGGCGGCGGGGCGGACACGGTCGTAAAAAGCCTGGAGGGTGGCTTCCGACTCGGGCCGGGTGGCAAGGGTGACGGCGAGCCAGATGGCGGTGGTGAGCGTGGTGGTCGTCAGCATGAGCCAGGCGAAGGCGTGGGGATCGTCCTGATTCAGGGGCACTAGAGCGAGTGCTGGATCGAGCGAATGTAGTAGGCGGACGACGGGCATACCGAGGTTGCTCTCGAGCGTGAGCGAGATGGTGGCCGCGGCCGTCATGGCGGAGATCTCCGACCAGGCGTTGATACGCCACCAGTACCAGCGCAGGATGAAGACCAGTCCCGCGCCGGCTCCCAGGGCAAGCAGGAACTTCCAGGCGGTAGCAATGGAGGCTCCGTGGGTGAGCATGTAGCCGGTGGCCGATGCGCTCAGAATAGCCACCAGAATCGTGGCGATGCGGGAGGCGGTGACGTAGTGGCGCTCGGTCTCGTTGGGTGCGAAGAAGCGCTTATAGATGTCGTTGATCATGTAGGACGCACCGAGATTGAGGTGCGTGCCGATGGTGGACATGTACGCCGCGGCGAATCCTGCGAGCATAAGGCCCCGCAGACTGGGCGGCAGGTAGTGGACCATCACCCAGACGTATGCGCCTTCCATGCCTCCCTGCGCGGCAGTGGGGTTGGGCAGCAGAACGAGCGCGACCAGGGCGGTGAGTATCCATGGCCACGGACGCAGGGCATAGTGTGCGATGTTGAACCACAGGGTCGCACCGAGGGAGTGCTTCTCGTTCTTGGCAGAGAAGATGCGCTGGGCGATGTAGCCTCCGCCTCCGGGTTCGGCTCCCGGATACCAGCTTGCCCACCAGTTGAGCGACAGCAGGACGAGGAAGCTGAGGAAGAACGGGGAGGCCTTGGCAGGGATGAAGGCGAGCGTGTCACGTGGCGCGGAAGCGGTGGAGTGGGCGAGGTCGAACGTATGAACCTGAGTCGCGAGCGAGTGCATTCCGCCGACAGCGTGGACGGCAAAGTAGGCGAGTAGGATGACCATGCTCATCTTGAGGATGAACTGGAGCAAGTCCGTCCAAAGAACGGCCCACAGGCCGGAGATGGCGTTGTAGGCGAGTGTGAGGGCAAGGCAGCAGAACACTCCGGTGAGCTGCTGTTTTGTCGTCGTCAACCCCAATGTGAGCGAGAGGATCTTGGCCATGGCCAGGTTTACCCAGCCCATGATGATGGTATTGACCGGGAAGGCCAGGTAGACGGCGCGAAAGCCGCGCAGGAAGGTAGCGGGCGCACCGGAGTAGCGCAGTTCGGCGAACTCCATGTCCGTCAGGACCTTGGCACGACGCCAGAGCGGGGCGAAGAAGAAGACTGTGAGCATCCCCGAAAGCAGGAACGACCACCACAGCCAGTTGCCGGCGATGCCCTGTGCGTAGATTAGGCCCGTGACGACGAGCGGCGTGTCCGCGCC
>Ga0302276_10004122_pt1 | contig 12302 bp, 13 predicted proteins | sample III_Bog_N2_3_FD_198768 | JGI IMG/M metagenome (GOLD analysis project Ga0302276, IMG submission 198768) | Peat permafrost microbial communities from Stordalen Mire near Abisko, Sweden - III_Bog_N2_3 | ecosystem: Environmental > Terrestrial > Soil > Wetlands > Peat | place: Sweden: Abisko... | reverse complement strand
ATGCGGCGGCGCGGATCGCCGAGCGCGGCGGGCGGCTGGGCAATGCCGACGTGACCCTGATCTGCGAGCGGCCGAAGATCGCGCCGCATGCCGCGGCGATGCAGCAGCGACTGGCATCGATCCTGGGCGTCGATCCCACCCGCATTTCGGTCAAGGCGACGACGACCGAACGGCTGGGCTTCACCGGCCGCGGCGAGGGCATCGCCGCGCAGGCCGTGGTGAGCGTGCTGCTGCCGGACTGAGACGACGGTGCGGATAACGCGGCAGGGTCGCAGGATTGGGTGACACAATTCGACCTGGTATCCTGTATCGCCTTTCTGATTCACGTCCCGGAGCCACTGCATCTGCTGCGGTACATGGCCGATCGTGCCCGCCATGCGGTGTTCCTTTGGTCGGCGTTTCCGCGCGATGACATGATGATCGTGCGCTACCCGAAGTTGCACCAATTTTCCGAGGGTCCCTTCCCATGGAGCTTTGATGCCGGGGTCGCCATCTCAGATTCGCTGCTGTTCTATGCGATGAGCGAGCTCGGATTTCCCGACGCGGTCGAGATTACGCCGCCAGCCGACGGCTGGCCACCAGTCTGCGGCAATCCACTGGTGGCGCCATACGAACCGCTTCGCGGTATCTTGTTTACACGAGGTTCCGGTATCCGGCCCGCTGTACCTCGATTGGGCGGAATCGTTCCACGCATGCAGCACTTTGGTCGATCGATTATGGGACGGGTATAAGACTGTTGTGACTCCAGCCAACGATCTGTTGGCAACGGCGCGGCGACTCGTCCCGTAAATGCGGGTCCACCGCCCCGCTGAGCCTCAAGGCCATCGGATTGCGATGCCGGTCCATGCTCTTGCCGACGCCAACGCGAACCCCTCATTCCGCTGCCATGAAAAGGGAGCGACCGCCCCGTCACCGCCGCGCCAGCTCTTGCAGCGGCCAAGTTCGGCCGGGCGTTGCGGTGCAGCCCCGACCAAGGGCTAACTCTGTGGAACGCCGTGTCAACTCCGTGATACGGCGTTCCACAGAGCGCACCACGGACGTTCACGGACTCAATTCATCGGTGCCACAATTTTATGCTGGTGACCAACAACAGGGTCCTCACTGCCACGTCAGCGGTTGTCGCAGCCATTATCAGCCGTGGCGATGCGGCCCCGGCCGCTGGCTCACGTCGTGTTACACAGTCGTCGGTAAGCAGGACGACACTGGGTTTCCCAACGTCATGGCGGGCGCAGGCCCGCCATCCACGACTTTCGCACGTGCAGCCACGCAAGTCATGGATGGCGCGCCTTCGCGCACCATGACGCGTAAAGCAATGCCGTCGCCCAAATTACCGACTGCTGAGTAAAAACCACGGACTGGCGAGCCCACCGGCGATGCCCGATGGGTTCCTCCGACGACGCCACCGGCAATACCAGCAACGAACGCGACAGAGGCCCTTCCTATCGGCCGTCGCCTCACGCCTCGACCGCCGGCGGTTCGTCCCGCAAATACGGCTCCACCGGCCCGCTGAGCTTCAAGGTCATCGGGTTGCCATGCCGGTCCATGCTCTTGCCGACGGCAACGCGGACCCAGCCCTCGCTGACGCAGTACTCCTCGACGTTGGTTTTCTCCACCCCCTTGAAGCGGATGCCCACCCCGCGTTTCAACAGCGCCTCGTCGTAGAACGGGCTCTTGGGGTTGTTGGACAGGCGGTCGGGCAGGCTCTGGGTCATCGGTCAGGGTTCCGGCAAGGGGGGCGCTGTGATACTCATCCCCAGCGGCAAAGCCAATCGCCCAACCGAGGGACCCCGACCCCATGCGCCTGCCCCCCTTCGCTCTTGCCGCCCTGACCGCCGCTCTGCTGGCCGGCTGCGTCCCACCCGAGACGACGCAAATCGCCGACGGCCATCCCCCGGTGCCGGCCCTGCAGCCCGAAACGGTGCCAAAGCCGCCGGTCAGCGCCGAGGTCCTGATGTGGCAGCCCGGCCACTGGGACTGGACGGGGGCGGCCTATGTCTGGCAGCCCGGCCAGTATGTGCCAGCCGCCGGACACGGCAACCTGTGGATGCCCGGCTTCTGGGACTTCACCCCGGCCGGCTGGACCTGGCGCCCGCCCCACTGGACCGGCTGATCCGGCCCTTGCGGCAAGCCTTTTACGGTGTTAGTGCCGCCGCGACCTTTGGAAGGGTGAGCGAAGCGTGTCCACGTTCGAGACGGTTGCCGGCATCATCGCAGACACCTGCGACATCGAGCGTGACACGATCACGCCGGACAGCCACGCCATCAACGACCTCGGCATCGACAGCCTGGACTTCCTGGACGTGGCCTTCGCCATCGACAAGGCCTTCGGCATCAAGATGCCGCTGGAGCAGTGGACCCAGGAAGTCAACGACGGCAAGGTGTCCTCCGACCAGTATTTCGTCCTCGGCAACCTGTGTGATAACATCGACAAGCTGGTCGCGGCGAAGACCGGCTGAGCGCATGCGGCTCGAATACTTCCAGATGGTGGACCGGATCGCCGAACTGGATCCGGTGGCCAGGACCATTCGCGCCGATTGCCGGGTGCCGGACGAAAGCCCGGTGTTCGAGGGCCATTTCCCCGGCTATCCGCTGCTGCCTGGCGTGCTGATGATCGAGACGATGGCGCAAACCGGCGGCTGGCTGGTGCTCGCCACGCTTCGCTTCGAACGCATGCCCTTCCTGACCCAGGTGCGCGAAGCGAAGATGCGGTCCTTCGTCGTGCCCGGCCAGCAGTTGGAAGCGGCGGCGAAGCTGGTGCATGATGGGTCGGGATATGCGGTGGTGGAGGCGGCCCTGACCTCCGGCGGCAAGAAGGTCGCCGAAGCGGAAATCCGCTATCGCGTCGTGCCCTTCCCGAATGAGACCCTGCGCGCGCAGATGCTGGAGACCGCGCGCCGGATCGCCGTGCCGGAGGCCTGTTTCGATGCCGCATGAAGTCAGCAACCCGGACCGGGACGCGCTGATCACCGGGATCGGCCTGGTGTCCTGCCTGGGTGAGGGCGAGGACAATCACTGGGCCGCGCTGAACGATTTTGCCCCCGTGGTCGATACCGCCAGCTTTGCCCCCTTCCCCGTGCATCCCGTGGCCCCCCTGCAACTCGACCGGCAGATTTCGAAACGCGACCAGCGGCAGATGGAGCCGTGGCAGCGGATCGGCACTTATGCCGCGGGCGCCGCGCTGGATGCGGCCGGGGTGAAGGGCAACGCCGATCTGCTGGGCCGGATGGAACTGATCGTCGCGGCCGGCGGCGGCGAACGCGACTATGCGGTGGATGAGGCGATCCTGTCCGGCCTGCCCAAAGCCGCCGATCCCGGCGCCTATCTGAACCAGCACCTGCTGGGCGACCTGCGGCCCACCTTGTTCCTGGCGCAGTTGTCCAACCTGCTGGCGGGCAATATCTCGCTGGTGCATGGCGTCATCGGCTCCTCGCGCACCTTCATGGGCGAGGAATCCAGTGGCGTCGATGCCGTGCGCATCGCCTGTGCCCGCATTGAAGCAGGGCAGGGCGATCTGTTCCTGGTCGGCGGCTCCTACAACGCCCAGCGTCCGGACGTGATCCTGCACTACGAGATGGGGGGCTTCCTGTGGAAACGTCCCTTCGCCCCGGTCTGGGCCCGGCAGGATGCGGGCGGCGGAATGGTGCTGGGAACGGTCGGCTGCTTCCTGGTGATCGAGAGCCGGGCCCACGCGGCGGCGCGCGGCGCGGCCGCCGTTGCCCGCATCGGGTCGGTGCAGACCGACCGTTGCCGGCGCGCCCCCGGCGAGGCCGACGCGATCGCCCGCCGGCAACTGGATGCGCTGCACTACGATCCGGCGGCGACGGCGGTGATCTCGGGCGCCTCGGGCGCAGCCGCCGCGACCCGGGAGGAACAGGCATTCCTGGCCGGTCTCGGCTTGCCGGTGCGCGCCGTGGCGACCGCCTTTGGCCACAGCCTGGAACCGTCCTTTCCGGCCGGCCTCGCCGTGGCGGCGATGGCGGTCTCCCGCGGCACCCTGTTCGCGCCCCTGGAACCCGCCGAGACCGCCATGTGCGAACCGCTGCGGCAGGCGCTGGTGACATCCCGCGGCCATTGGCGCGGCGAGGCCCTGGCGCTGGTCACTGCGGCGTAGGAGTCCGACATGCGATCTGACATCGATCATCTGGGCCGGCCGGTCGTCGTGGTGACCGGCATGGGCGTGCTGACCTCGCTGGGCCAGGGCCAGGCGGCGAACTGGCGCGCTTTGACCGCTGGCGTCTCCGGCCTGAGCCGGATCAGCCGTTTCTCCATCGCCGGCATGAAGACGACGGTCGCCGGCACGGTGGATTTCATCCCTGTTGACGAGATGTCGGCCCCTGCCCTGTCGGAACGCCTGGCGGAACTCACCATCGACGAAGCGATCGCCGAGGCCGGCATCGGCCAGTTCGGCGACTTCCCCGGCCCGCTGTTCCTGGCGGTGCCGCCGGTCGAGATGGAATGGCCGCAGCGCCTCGCTTTGGCCGCCGCCTCGGGCGCGAACGAGACCGTGACCTACGCCGACCTGCTGCGCGCCGCCGGCAGCGGCGACTTCGCCCGCTTCAACGAACGCTTCCTGTTCGGCTCCGTGGGCGAGCATTTGGCGGCCCGCTTCGGCACCAAAGGCGTGCCGATCGCCACCTCCACCGCCTGCGCCTCCGGCGGCACCGCCATCCAGCTTGGGGTGGAGGCGATCCGTCGCGGCGAGGCGGATGCGGCGCTGGTCTGCGGCACCGACGCCTCGGTGAACCCGGAAAGCCTGATCCGTTTTTCCCTCCTGTCCGCGTTGTCCACCCGCAATGACCCGCCTTCGGCCGCCGCCCGCCCTTTCAGCAAGGACCGCGACGGGTTCGTGATGGCGGAAGGCGCGGGTGCGCTGGTGCTGGAGAGCCTGGCGCACGCACGCGCCCGCGGCGCGACGGTGCTGGGGGTGATCGAGGGCTGCGGCGAGGCGGCGGACGGATTCCACCGCACACGGTCCTCACCCGACGGCAAGCCGGTCATCGCCTGCATGCGCCGCGCGCTGGCCGATGCCGGCCTGGCGCCGGACGACATCGGCTATGTGAACGCCCACGGCACCGGGACGCCGGAAAACGACAAGATGGAGTGGGTCGGCCTGCAAGCGGTATTCGGCGATCGGGCGGGATCGATCCCGGTGTCGTCGAACAAGTCGATGATCGGACATACCCTGACCGCGGCCGGCGCCATCGAGGCGATCTTTTCCCTGCTGGCGATCCGCCATGGCGTGCTGCCGCCGACGATCAACCACGAGATCCCCGACCCGGCGGTGCCGATCGACTGCGTGCCCAACGTCGCTCGGTCCGCGACGGTGACGCACGCGATTTCCAATTCGTTCGGCTTCGGCGGGCAGAATGTCTGCCTGGTGGTGGGCGCGGCGTGACCTTGCCCCGGGCCCTGGTCATCGGCGGACGCCGTGGTATCGGGGCCGCTGTCGTGCAAACCCTGGCGGATCGCGGCTTCGCGGTCACCTACACCTACCGCACCGATCCCGGTGGCCCCTTCCCGCCGTCGGTGTCCGCCCGCGCCTTGGACCTGGCGGACCGACCGGCGGTGGAGGCCTTTGCTGTGGAACAGGCGGACGCGCCGGCGTGGGACGCGCTGGTGCAGGTCGGCGGCACGACCTACGACGCGCTGGCGGCGATGATGGAGCAGGACGCCGCCGAACGCGCCATGCAGGTGAATTTTTTTGCGTTCGCCCGCATCGCGCGCGCCGTCGTCCGCCCGATGATGCGGGCCCGGCATGGCCGGATCGTCGCCATCGGATCGGTGATCGGCCAACTGGCGAGCCAGGGCAACGCCGCCTACGGCGCGACCAAGGCGGCCCTGCTGTCCTACGTCCGCAGCCTGGCGATCGAGAGCGCCCGCCGCGGTGTCACGGTGAATTACGTCGCACCCGGCTTCATCGATACCGAGATGATGGCGCCCTTCGCCGCCTACCGGGCCCCGACCGAGGGACGCATCCCCGCCGCCCGCTACGGCAAACCCGAGGAAATCGCCGCGGTGGTGGCTTTCCTGGTTTCGGCCGAGGCGAGCTATGTGAGCGGCGCCTATATCCCGGTGGATGGCGGGCTGACCGCAAGCGTCGGTGTGCCGCGAGGATAGCTGCGTCCCGGGCGGGGAGACCGCAAACGCCGGACGCGTGATCAGTTTATCCCCTTCATCACAGTCCATCCCATTCATTTCGTATCACAAAAAATATCCCTCGGCGACGGTGACGGCAGAAGGACCCCCCGACACCCGATCGACCGCGCGCCTACCCCCCGCGGATCAGCCCCGAGGCCACCATCCGAGCCCGTGACTCCGCCATGCTCTCCGACACCGCCAGCGCCGCGGCCAGGGCCCGCCGCCCCGCCGCCGCATCCACCCGCACCGGCGCGCCATCCATCACCGAGGCGACAAACGCCGCATGCTCCGCCGCCAACGAATCGTGGTCCTCCCACGACACGTCCTGGATGCCGTAGCCGGCCACACCTTGGATGGGCAGCCCCTGTCCCGGCCCCACCACCGTCAGCTTGCGCGCGGCGAAATCCACCGCGAGGTAGCCGTTCTGCGCGAATATCCGCATCCGCCGTTCGGTGCGCGTCGAAATCCGGCTGGCGGTGATCGCCGCCACCGCCCCGTTGGCGAAACGCAGCCGCGCGTTGGCGATGTCCTCATGCGCGCTGGCCAGCGCGGCTCCCACCGCCTCCACGCTCTCGATCGGGCTGTCGATCAGCGCCAGCACCAGGTCCAGGTCGTGGATCATCAGATCCAGGATGACCGACACATCCGTGCCGCGCAGCTTGAAGGGGGCGATGCGGGTCGCCTCGATATACAGCGGCGGACCGGTGCGGCCCTCCAGCGCTTGGTAAGCGGCGGAGAACCGCTCGAGGTGCCCGACCTGCAACACCAGACCCCGCTGCGCCGCCAGGGACGCCATCTCGTCGGCCTGCGCCAGGGTGGCGGCGATCGGTTTTTCGACCAGCACGTGCTTGCCCGCGCGCAACGCCTCGGAGGTCAAAGCGTGGTGCGCCTCGGCCGGCGCGGCGACGATCAGCGCATCGATTCCGGCCAGCAGCGTGTCGAAGCCCATGTCCGGCGCCCCCGCTTCCCACCCCACCGTCTTCGCCCGTTCGGTGTCCGGGTCGAACACGCCGACCAACTGCACCCGGTCGGAGGCAGCGGCCTTGAGCGCGTGGTAGCGGCCGAAGTGGCCGGCGCCGGCAAGGCCGACGCGAAGGCGGGATGCGGACATCAGGATCTCGTCGCTGTTCCCGCCACTCTAGCCCGAGTGGCGGGGTCTTGCATCAGTCCGCTGAGCGCGGCGAGCAACGCATCGTGCTCGATTGGTTTCGTCAGCACCGCGTCCATGCCGGCGTCCAGGCAATCGCGCGCGGTCTCCGCCATCGCATCGGCCGACACCGCGATGACCGGCACCCGCCCGGCGGCCCCCGGCAGCAACCGGATCCGGCGGGTCGCCTCCGGCCCATCCAGATCGGGCATGCGCACATCCATCAGGATCCCGTCGAGGCGGCTTTGCGCGGCGAGCGCGATGGCCTCGGCGCCGCCGCGGGCCTCGATCACGGTGTGGCCCTCGGCCTCCAGCAACATCCGCAGCAGGGCCCGGTTCCCCGGCACGTCATCGGCCACCAGGATGATCAACGCCCGTTCGGGCGCCGGGGGCGGGTCCGGCACCGGCGCAGCGGCGGCCTCACCCCATGGCAAACTCAGTTGGAACCGGCTGCCGGGGCCGTTTCGGGCCGGCTGATAGCTCAACCGGCCGCCCATCCGATCGGCCAGGCGGGCCGAGATCGCAAGGCCGAGCCCGCTGCCATCCTGTACCTGATCGATCCGAGCGAAATCCTGGAACAGCAGGGGGAGCAGGTTGCGCGGGATGCCGGGGCCGGTGTCGGTCACCTCGGTCACCAATGTCCCGTCGAACCCCACCGACAGCGTGACCGCCCCGCCATCGGGGGTGAATTTCACCGCATTCCACAGCAGGTTCAGCACCACCTGCTGGTAGCGGGTGGTGTCGCCCGCGACCATCGGCGGGACCGCGGCGGCCACATGCAGCCGCAGGGCGATGCGCTTGTCGATCGCGGCGGTCCGGACCAACGCGAGGCAGGCCGCCGCGGCCGCCGCCGGGCTGAAGGGGCGGGATGCCACATCGAAGCGGCCGGAATCGATCTTCGCCAGGTCGAGCGCATCGTTGACGACGGACAGCAAGTGGCGCCCGGCCGCCTCGATCGTTTCGACGTGCTGGCGCTGGTCGGCGCGCAGGGCCGGATCGCGGCGCAGCACCTGCGCCAGGCCCAGCACGCCATTCAGCGGTGTGCGCACCTCGTGGCTCATATGCGCCAGGAAGCGGCGACGGGCATCGGCGGCCTGCCGTGCCTCGGCGAGGCCCGCGGCAGTGGCCAGTTCGGCGCGTTCGCGGGTCATCAGCACCAGGATGAAGGCCATGCCGATGGTGTGCAGCGGGGCCTCGACCAGCAGGATGGTGACGAGCGGGCCGGCGATGGCGTCGTCCAGGCCGGTCGCGGCCAAGGCGGCCCGCGCCGCGTAGAGAACCGCATGGAACAGCAGCAGGGCGAAGGCGAGCGGTCGGGCGCGCAAGGCTTCGTCTTGTGTCCGGCGCAGGGCGGCTGCGGTGGCGAAGGTGTAGCCGCTGCCGATCGCGCAGGTCATTGCCATCTGCGCCGCTTCAGAGGCGCTGAAGGCCGGGATCCGGCATGCCAGCAGCCAGACGACGGCGCCGGCCACCGCGACCACCGGCCTGGGCCGCCGGTGGCAGAAGACGCGGGCGGCGGTCCAGGAGGCCGGGCCGGACAGCAGCAGCAGCGCCTTGCCGAGATCGCGGCTGAGGACAACCGGCAGCGGCGCGGCCATCAGGACCAGGCCGGCGCAGCCCAGTCCCATCGCGACCGCCCACCAGCCCAACGGGTCCAGCCGCCGACCGGGCGGGCGGGCGATGGCCAACAGGATCGCGCACAGCCCGATCGACGTCGCGGCGCTGACGAGAAGGGTCGGCTGGTCCAGTCGGGCAACTCCCCTTGGCAGATTGGCAACGGTAGCACGGTCCGGCGGATTTGCCACAGGGTGCGGTGCATCACCCGGACCGCAGGACCGCCTCGTACACGTCCAATGTCGCCTCCTGCATCCCCCGCACCGTCGGCACCGATTCTCTGGCGCGCGCGCCGAGGGCCCGGCGCTGGTCTTCCGTGAGCGCGAACATGTGTTCGATTGCGATGGCCAGGGCCGCGGGATCGCCGGGCGGGACGCGCAGGCCGGTGACGCCGTGGTCCACCGTCTCCACCGGGCCGCCGAGGTCGGCGGCAATGACGGGGCGGGCCATGGCCTGGGCCTCGATCACCACGCGGCCGAAGGCTTCCGGTTGGGTGGAGGCGTGGACGACGACATCGGACAGCATCAGTGCCGCGGGCATGTCGTCGCATTCGCCGACCAGGCGGACGCGGTCGCCGATGCCCAGTTTTTGCGCCTGGCGCAACAGCTCGGATGCGTAACGATGGCGGCCCTGGTCGGACCCGACCAGCACGCAGACCACATCCCGCCGCGGCATCCGGGCGATGGCGTCCAGGAGCACGGTCTGGCCCTTCCAGCCGGTGAGCCGGCCCGGCAGCACGACCGTGGGCGCGCCATCCGGCAAATGCCAGTCCCGCACCAGGCGGGCAAGCCGGTCGGGGGCGATGGCGTCCGGGTCGAAGATGGTGCGATCGACGCCGCGCGGGATCACCCGGAGTTTCCCCGGATCGATCCCGTGGCGCTCGATGACCAGGCCGGCGATGAAGCGGCTGGCGGCGATGACGATCTCGCCACGCGCCATCACCGCGTTGTAGCGGCGTTTGAAGGGCAGGTCTTCACTGTACGCACCGTGATAGGTGGTGACGAAATGCGCGCCGGTGCGCTGGCTGGCGAGCCAGGCGGACCAGGCCGGCGCCCGCGAACGGGCATGCACGATGGCAACTTGTTCAGTTCGGATAACGGATGCGAGGCGGGCGGCGTTGCGCAGGATGGTCAGCGGGTTCTTGGTGGTGAGCGGCAGGGTGATATGGCGCCCGCCGGCACGCTCGATCGCCGCGACCAGCCTGCCGCCGGCGCTGGCCACCAGCGCGGTGCCCCCGGCCTCGGCGATGGCTTTGGTGATCTCGATGGTGCCGCGCTCGACCCCGCCGGTGACGAGGGAGGGAAGGACCTGCAGGACGACGGGGGACTCGGGGGGCGGCGGCATCGGTGGGGGTCTAGCAGGAACGATCGTCGTTGGAGAGGCCTGGTTGACTCGGGCCGGAGCTTGCCAGACGAAGCGCGCGAACAGGAGGCATCCGATGACGCAAACCACATGGCACGCCGATCCGCTGGTCTGGGGCCACGGGCCCCGGGTGTTCGAGGCTTTCCTGGAACCGACCTGCCCGTTTTCTGTGCGGGCCTTTGGGAAGCTCGACGACCTGCTGGCGCAGGCGGGCGAGGACCGGATCACGATCAAGATCCGGCTTCAGTCGCAGCCCTGGCACATGTATTCGGGCGTGATCGTGCGCTGCATTGTGGCGGCCTCGACTTTGCCGAACGGGAAGGCGGCGGCGAAGGCGGTGATGGCGGCGGTGGGCGCGCATCGCGAGGAATTCGAGTTCGCGCGCCATGCGAGCGGCCCCAACATGGACGCCACCCCGCACGACATCATTTCTCGGATCGAGGGCTACAGCGGGGTGAAGCTGGCCGAGGCCTTCGCGATTCCCGACCTCGACCGCGAAATCAAGTGGCATTGCAAATATGCCCGCCAGAACGGGATCCACGTGTCGCCGACCTTCATGATCGACGGGCTGGTCCAAGCCGACATCAGCAGCGGTGACGCGGTGGCCGACTGGGCTGCTCGTCTGTTGCAGGGCTGAGGGGCGGCTCTTTTCACGACCGGCAAAGCGTGTTCTGGTCGGGACGGGGAGGCAGCGGTCTCCTGTGATTTTGGCTTGGAGGAAACAAGATGTTCAGTCATGTGGTAGTCGGCAGCAACGATATCGACCGGTCGAAGAAGTTCTACGACGCTGTGATCGGCGCGATGGGCGGTAAGCCCGGCTTCGTGGATGCCAAGGGCCGGGTGATTTACATGCACAACGGCGGGTTGTTGCTGGTGACCAAGCCGGTCGACGGCAAACCGGCGACGCACGCCAACGGCGGCACGATCGGTTTTACGATGGAAAGCCCGGAGCAGGCCGACGCCTGGCACGCGGCCGGGGTCGCCAACGGCGGGACGGCGATCGAGGACCCGCCCGGCATTCGCCAGGGCGGCGGCGGTGCGATGTACCTGGCTTACCTGCGCGATCCGGACGGCAACAAGCTGTGCGCGCTGCGTCGCATGCCGGCTGCCTGAGCGGTTGGGGACCAGAACGCAACGGGGCTGCCTGTCCGGGTGGTCCTGGTGCGTGCATTCCGGTCGGCGAGTGCGCATCGGCTCTGTTTTGCGGCGGTCCTGCTCGCTTCCGGTTTGGCATCACCAAATGGTTTTCCTGGAACACCGGATTGCTGAGGTCGAGCTGAGCGCCACGTCTTCCCTCACGCCACGTCCGGAAACCAGTCCCCCAGCACCTGCTCCGCCGTATAGCACAGACCGTCCGGATCCACCCGCGACGCCTCGCCATAACCCGCCAGAGCCAGCGCAGCCACACGCCTCGCCTTGCCCAACTCCGTGTCGATCCTGCTCGGGACGGTCGGCCGCAGACTCGGCGAATCCGTCAGCAAACGCTCGATATCGCCGCGTTCACGGGCGATCGTTTCCTGCCAGCCGGCACGCGGTTCGGCTGCCGGCGACGCCTCCAGCTTCATCAGATGCACCAGAATGACCGCGAGCCGGCTCGCCAGCTCGCGCCCCTGCGACTTGCCCAAGGCCTCGATCGCCTCGGCGACGTTTTCCCAGTCGATCGGCAGATTGGTGCCGGCGTGGCCAGCGTCGCGGAGCGCGCGCGCCTGACCCTCGGCCCAAAGTGCGAGGTCGGTGTTGTATCCCTGATCCATCGTGCCACCTCCCCGTCGGGGTTATGCGTTGCGATCTCCATCTGCAATAGCGCACGCGTCACAGCGGCCCGAGCTTCCCCAGCTCCATCGCCTTGATCTGCAAGGCCAGATACTTCGAGTTGATCCGGCACTGCGCCAGTCCCCCGGCGATGAACCACAGCCCCGGTTGCGGCGTCCGCTTGAACATGTTGCTGAGTTCCCCATCCGGACCGATGCCCCACACCGGCCCGATCCGTTCCACCATCGCCTCGCCCAGCGCGCGGCGGACCAGTTCCATTTGCGGATAG
>Ga0302276_10004115_pt1 | contig 12312 bp, 10 predicted proteins | sample III_Bog_N2_3_FD_198768 | JGI IMG/M metagenome (GOLD analysis project Ga0302276, IMG submission 198768) | Peat permafrost microbial communities from Stordalen Mire near Abisko, Sweden - III_Bog_N2_3 | ecosystem: Environmental > Terrestrial > Soil > Wetlands > Peat | place: Sweden: Abisko... | reverse complement strand
CGCACAAACTCCGGCCCGGCCGCTTGTCACTCAGCCGTTGGACGAGACAAAGCTGGTGACGCTGCACGGAAGCGTTCACCCCTTGGCCCAGGCCAGCGCAGACCGGGGCGCGGCTTCAGATTCCTTTCCCGCCCAGCGCATGATTCTTCTGCTGAACCGGCCGCCGGAGCGCGAGGCCGCGCTCCAACAATTTCTTCAGGATGCCCACACGAGCGGCTCGGCGAGCTATCACAAATGGCTCACGCCGGAGCAAATCGGCGCGCAGTTCGGTCCGGCGGACGCGGACATTCAAACCGCGGCTGGTTGGCTCAGTTCGCATGGGTTTCAGGTTGCGAAGACTTCAAAAAGCAAGCAGCTGATCGAGTTTTCAGGCACCGCCGGCCAGTTGCGCGAGGCCTTCCACACTCAGATTCACCAGTACAGCGTCAACGGCGAAACGCACTACGCCAACTCGACTGATGTGAAGATTCCGGCGGCGTTGACCGCGCTGGTTGGCGGCCTCTCGCCTCTCAACGATTTCCGCGCTCAGCCGCTGGTAAAGGTGGAGGGCAACGCTCTTTATTCCCGCGGCACAAAGAAGACCACTCCGCAGTGGACGCTGCCCAATGGCAATCAGAATTTCTACGCCTTTGCGCCAGAGGACTTTACCACGCAGTACGATCTGGGGCCGCTCTACAAGGCCGGCGTCAACGGGAGCGGGCAGACCATCGGCATCATCAATGAGTCGAATGTCGATTTGAGCCTGGTCGCGGATTTCCAGAAGCTCTTCGGCCTCAGCAGTCCAATCCCGCAGGTGGTGATAGACGGGAGCGATCCCGGCACAGAGCCTGACGTCTCCATCGAGGCATATCTCGACTTGGAAGAAGCCAGCGCGGTAGCCCCCGGAGCAAACGTCAACCTATACATCGCCAACACCAACGGCATTTTCACTGGCGATACCACCAACGCCAATGTCGTCGATCCCCTCTATCTGGCGGCCTTGCGCGCCGTGGAAGACAACCAGGCCAGCGTGCTCAGCGTCAGTTTTGGAAACTGTGAAGGCTTTATGCAGCAATCGGGCAATGCGCTTTGGTCGGAGCTTTGGCAGCAGGCCGCGGCGCAGGGGCAGACCGTGCTGGTTTCCAGCGGCGACAGCGGTTCGGCTGGCTGCGACGACGCCAACGGTCAATGGACGACCGAATTCGGTCTGGCCGTGAACGGTCTGGCTTCCACGCCATGGAACATCGCCGTCGGCGGCACGGACTTTTATTACAGCGATTATGCGACCGGCGGCGCCAGCATGGCCAACCTTTGGAACCAGACCAACGACGCCGATTACGGATCGCTGAAAGCTCCGTTGCCGGAGCAGGTGTGGGACACTGTTTACGGATTCAATGCGACCGGTCCGTATGTGCAACTCTCAAGCGTTTCCATCCCCGCTGGCGGAGGCGGGGCCAGTAGCTGCATCAACGCCAGCTCATCGACATCGGAAAGCTCACTGCCGTTTGTCTGCAGTCCGGCCGCGGGAGGCCTCTACGGCTATGCGAAGCCGAGCTGGCAGAATGCGCCCGGCGTTCCGGCTGACGGCGTGCGCGACCTTCCCGATCTCTCGCTGTTCGCGGCCGCCGGGGCGAACTTCAGCGCCTATCCGATCTGCGCCCAGCCAGGCGACTGCGTGTTGGATTCGAGCGGCCAGGGAACCATCACCATGGTGGGCGGAACCTCGGCTTCGACGCCCGCCATGGCGGCGGTGATGGCACTGGTCAATCAGAAATACGGCCGTCAAGGCCAGGCGAATTTTACCCTCTATCCGCTGGCTCGCCAGTTTCCCGCGGCCTTTCACGATGTGACTGAAGGCAGCAACAACATGACCTGCGTCAAGGGAACGCCCAACTGCTCCCTGGATACAACCGCGGATGGGTTCTATTCGCTGCAGAAGTATGCGGCCGGGACGGGATACGACTTGGCCAGCGGGCTTGGCTCGGTGGACGCCAGCGTGCTGGTGACGAACTGGAACTCGATCAGCTTCAAGCCGACGGCGACCACCATGCAAATGACTCCTGCTTCCGCGCCGCATGGAGCGTCGATCAGCTTCACCGTGGATGTGAAAGCGGCTTCAGGGAGCGGAACGCCGCAGGGAAGCGTGACGATCCTCAATAACTCGCCTGCGCCGTTGAGCGCCGGGCAGGGTGTGCTGACGATTGGGAGCACCGGCACGGCCACGGCCCCGTTGGACAATCTTCCCGGCGGCACGTATCAGGTATGGGCGCAGTATGCCGGGGATGGAAGTTTTGCCGGCAGCTACTCCGATCCGCAGACGGTGACCATTTCGCCTGCCGCCAGCAGTGTCAACCTCTACGGCTTCATGGTGCCTGGACAGACCCTGGACCCGGCTGCTCCATGCTCGCTCGCCGCCAATCAGGGAGTGTACGAGCAGGCAACACTCACAGGAGCAGGTGGGACCGGAGACTGGGAACCATGGCCCAGCGGATCGACATTTGGCGCAGGCTCGCAGGTCGCGCCGGTGGTCATCGTCAACGGGGCATGGCCTTCGCTTGGCGCCGGTACCGGCAGCGTAACCTTCACTGTCGATGGCACGCCCCAGGCCACTGTCGCCCTGAATTCCTTTGGCTACACCGGCTGGATTCCACCCTCCACCTTCAATGCGGGCACCCACACCATCGGTGCTAAGTACTCCGGGGATGCAAGCTACGCTGCTGCGACGGCCGCGCCCTATACACTCATCGTCCCGAAGGTGACACCCGCCATGTCCGCCTGGCCTGCCGCAAACTGCCCTGGAACCGCTTCAACCTGCTCCTTCAGCGCCGGTGACAACTTGCTGGTAGAAGTGCAAATCTACTACGCCAACTGCCATGTGCCCACCGGCGCTGTCACCGTCAACGTAGGTTCCCTTTCTCAAAACATCACGCTCGTTCCGGGCGGACTCGTCACAGGGTCTTCGTGGGACCCTATAGGGTTTCCGTTACTATCGGGCGAAGCAGTATTTCAAAACCTTCCCGCCGGCACCTACCCGGTCACGGCTTCCTACGCCGGCGACGCAAATTCCCTGCCCAACACCTCCGCTGCCCCGGCAGGTCCATTCGGCCAATTCGGACTAACCTACACCGTGGTTGCCACGGCGCCGCCCGCGCCGCTGTTGCCCACCACCACGGCCATGATCGTAGCCCCCGCCTCGGGCCAGGAGTGCTGCTGGTCGGGTTACAATTTAACGGCCACCGTCACCGGCGCGCCCGATTCCACGATTCCTCCCACGGGTGCTGTTGACTTCTTCGAGGATGGCTTCGAGATTACCTCCGGTACGCTCACGCCGGCCGGGGCCAATAGCTCCACTGCTTCCGGACAGGCAAGCGGCTATTTTATGGACCTCGGATCGAGCCAGCTGAAAGCTGTCTACTCCGGAGACAGCGTGTATCAATCCTCCGCTGTTCTTGAGAGTTACCAGATCACAATTCCAACGACCCCCGATTTCCTGCTCGCGCCGCAACTGCCGCAGATTACCGTGCCGTCGGGAACCTCAGCGACGATGGGATTCAACATGAATTCGCTCTTGAACTTCAACGCCACTGTAGCTTTGAGCTGCGCGACCTCCTCCAGCAAGATCACGTGCAGCCTGAATCCCTCGACGGTGACGTTGAACGGGCAGGCTACGACGACGCTCACCGTCAACGCAGCCGCCAAGACAACGGCGCTGGCCGCGCCAAGGCCGCAGGGCTCGCATCGCTGGCCGATGGCGGCGGGAATGCTCTGCTTTGGGCTGCTTTTCTTCAGCGGGCGCGCCAGCCGCAAGCTGCGGCGGAGCCTGCTGCTCAGTCTTCTCTTCTGCGCGGCCTTGACGGCAACCGGCTGCAACTCGATCTCCGGGTATACGCAGGGATCGGGCGGCGGCCATCAACAACAGCCGCCGCCAACGCTTGTCACCTACAGCGTTGTTGTGACCGGCGCAGCGAACGGCATTGTTCACAATGCCAAGATCACAGTTGTGGCGCCCTGAGCGGCCGGAAGAGCCATAGGTTGAGCAGCACAAACAGCAGCCCACCGACCGTGAACTTGAGCCATACCGGCGCTTCGGAAGGCGAGAAGAATCCCTCCAGGGTCCCCGCGATCACCAGCAGCGGGATAATGCCGCTCACCAGCCGGGTAGCCTCAATCCCGCCGCGGGCCACGGAATCCTTCCAGCGCAACGCGCCGGGGAAGAGCATGGCGTGGCCCAGGCGGAAGCCGGCCCCTCCCGCGATGAGAATCGAGGGCAACTCCAGCGATCCGTGCGGCGCGACGAAGCTCCACAGCTTCAGCGACATATCGTAGTGGTGGCAGGCCGCGCCGATCACCCCCAGCATCATGCCGTTCTCAAAGAGAGCGAGAAAGGTCCCCAATCCAAAGACGATTCCTCCGGCAAAGGTCACAAAGCTCACCGAAAGATTGTTGGTCATGATGGCGCTTGAAGCCATCGGCGCCACGCTCACCACGGATTCAGTCCACATCTCGTGGCGCTCCATGGTGGCGATCATCTCGGGGCCGACAAAGTTGCGCATGAACTCGGGGCGGGTTGTGGTCAGCGCCGCCCCCACCACGCCAAAGGCCACGGAGACCAGCAAAGACGCCGCTACATACCCGATCTGGCGCTGGAAGATGGCCGGATACTCGTCGCGCAGGAAGCGAAAAAGAGTGAGAAGATTGGTCTTCCGCCCGGAATAGATGATATGGTGAGCGCGAGCCAGCAGATGATTCACATACTGCGCGTAGGTGCGCGATGTCGAGTCTTGCCGGAGCACCGAAAGGTCGGCCGCCACCTGCCGGTAGAGCAGGGCCAGCTCCTGCAACTCTGCGCGCGAGAGCTGTCCCAGCCCGCTTTGGTCGGATTGGGCCAACAGAGAGGCCAGCCGGTCCCAGTGAGGCCGGCGCTTGAGAATCCACTGGTTGGAAAGGATTAGCGCCATGGACTTGAATTCAGACCAGCTTAACATCGACACCCCGGAACTGGTGGACATTGAAATGCCCCTGGCCGGCATCGGCAGCCGTTTTATCGCTCTTCTGGTCGATTATCTGATCTGGTTCGCCGCCTTTTTGCTGCTGGTCTTTCTTGCGGCCACCCTCCTGCCCGGCATCAAGGCCTTCTCAAAGATCTCGGCGCAATGGGCGGTCGCCATCGTCATTTTCATCATCTTCCTCTTCAATTGGGGCTACTTCACGCTCTTTGAGGCCTTCTGGAACGGCCGCACGCCGGGCAAGCGGGTAGCCCGGATTCGGGTCATTCAGCGCTCCGGCCGGGCGATCGGCCTCTTTGAATCCATGGCCCGCAACCTGGTCCGCTATGTGGATCAGTTTCCCTTCTTTTATGCGGTGGGCGTGATCACCATGTTCGTCACCAAACAGCATCAGCGTCTCGGCGACCTGGCCGCCGGCACCCTCGTCGTGCGCGATCGCGAACAGGAAGCGCCACTATGGGGCGAGTCGGGGACGCGCACCTTCACGGCCCGGATATTTGCCGCCGCTCCCATCCCCGAGCCGCACCACGCATACTCTCTGCCGGCCACCGGAATAGCAAAGCTCTCTTCCACCGACCTGGAGGTGCTGGAGGGATTCTTCGCGCGCCGCCTCGACATGCCCCTGCCCACGCGCTATGCCATTGCCGGGCGCATCGCCGCCGCCATCCAGGCAAAGTCCGGGCTCGAGCCCCCCGCCGGGGCCAGCGTTGAAACCTTTCTCGAAGCCACGGCTCGCCAACTGCGGGATCAGGCGCGGATGCAATAGAGCTGGAGTGGCTGGACTGCTTCGATTCAAAAGCTAGTTTGCGTGGACGCGCGCTTCAAAGGCCTTTTCCTCTTCCAGCAACTCCGCCAGCGCCCTCTCCGGACAGATGTGCCGGGCCTCCACGCGAGCCAGTTCCCTCTCTGTTTCCACCGAGCTGGCGATGGTCATAAAGCAGAAAAGGCAGCGCGTGTTGTAGGTCCCATTCTCGTTTTGGGTGCGGCTATACATCGGGATTCTCCGAAAGATGGAATGATGTTAGACGGCCTTTCGATTGCTGGACGTGACCTGTATCACCGGATCATGTTTGGCCGGCTTCCGTGGAATTGTCTCTCGCGAAGAAATCGACAAGGAGCGCTTTCGATTCCGCAGGGCGGTCCAGGACGGCAAGGAATCATCCGGCTTCTCGATCACGAACGTTGTTTTGGCCTTGTAAATTAACTTGTGAGCGGTATAATCTGAGCGAATCGGTGCTGAAATAAGAGTAGATTCCGGTTTAATCCCCAAGACGGAAATTCCAAAGATGGCGTTTCGCTGGTTGGCTCGTGTACCCGTTTCGTTCATCGCCGCTGGACTGATCCTGTCCATCTTTCTCGCGGTTCCGTCGCTCGACGCGGAAAAGAAGCCTAAGGCACTGACACCCGCCGAGATCTTCAAGCGCGCTGCGCCGTCGGTGGTAGCGATCGATTGCCGGGACGGCAAGAACGCCACAATTTCGACGGCCTCCGGCTTCATCATCTCGGCTAATGGCGAGATCGTTACCAACTTTCACGTCATCAAGTCCTGCCAAAACCTGCTTGTCCGCCTGACCAACGGCGATGTATACGACTCGACCTGGGTTATTGCCGTCGATGCGCGCCGGGACCTGGCCATCATCCAAATCAAGGCCGCGTCATTACCGGCGCTTCCGCTGGCCGAATCGAACGACCTGGAGGTGGGTCAGGCCGTCTATTGCGTAGGAAATGCGAGAGGACTTCAGAACACGCTGCAACAGGGACTGGTGAGCGCTTTGCGCGAAGTGAACGGTTCCAGGCTGGTCCAGGTCTCGGCTTCCATCAACCCAGGAGACTCCGGGGGGCCGATTCTCGACGATCAGGGCCGAGTGATCGCAATCGCCTCGGAATTCATCAAAAACGCTGAGAATCTCGGGTTTGCAATTCCGATTGATTATGTGAAGGGCTACCTGGATTCAAAGGAAGAAACTGCATTCTCCGTATTTGCGGCGGAGACGAATCCGGCCCCATTGGGCTTTGAACAATTCTATAAGTGCCCCAACACCAAGGCGCTCGATGATGTGCGGGATCTTGGGGACACTGTTACTCCCGGCGCGTGCCTCTCTGCATGCAAAAAACAAGATGCGGCCGCGGGGTGCTGGTGGCTGGATGGAAGCGGCGGCCTTCCGCGCGATTGCCGCGTTTGCAAAACCCTGGCGCCCGTAAGAATGTCGTACCAGAACGACTGGGCTATTCCAATCGGAACAAAATCTCAGAGTGGGGTCTCAGACCACTTTTTGCCGGACGCCAACGGGAAGTCAAGCTGGATTGCGCCAGTCTACGGCCAGTTGCTGAGCTTTTCCTTTCCCAGAGGGCTCAAACCCGCCTATGAGAAAGTCAATGGTCCGAGTTACATTCAGGAATCGGTTCTCGAAGGAGAAACCGTGGACCAATGGACGCAAATGATCACCGTTACCGGCGCCAAAGGTCTTGCCTCCAACCCCAACTTGTCACCCAGGAAATTTGCGCAGAACATGGCTGATGGCTACCATTCCCGCTGCCCGAATTCTTTCAACTCGGCCAGCGTCTTCGATGGGAAGATCGGCGGGTACGAAGGATTTGCGGTTGTCCTCAGTTGCGGGACTTCGCCCTTGACGGTTGGAAAGAGTGAATCCGTTCTCCTCAACGTCATCAAGGGAGATAGCGACTACTACACGGTTCAATGGGCTGAGAGGGCGGAAGCATCAAGTACTCCCATCGCTATCGACACCACCAGATGGCTTGAAAGATTCAAGAGGCTGGAGCCTATCAAACTTTGTCAAATTGTTCCGGGAGAGGCCGCTCCGTATCCGAGTTGTCTTGAGTCAAACACCCAGCCGGCGCGAACGGCAACCACTCCTCCGCCGGTTGCAATCGGCCGCGATGCGCAGCCGGAGCATGCGCGGACCGATCGGGGGAGTGCTGGCCCCGGTTCCAGTTCAGACTCCGGGGGGAAGCTTGCCCATGCAAAAGAACTGCTCAGCGAGAAGCGGTTCAGTGAAGCCCTGGCCCAGTTTCGGGAATCCGCGTCGGAGGGGAACGCCGAAGCGCAGCGCTATGTGGGGGATGCGTATATGGACGGCTGGGGGGGCGTAAGCCAGGACAACGCGCAAGCCCGCCTATGGTACGAAAAGGCTACGGCCGGCGGGAGTGCCGTGGCTGCGAACTATCTCGGCCGTTTCTACTCCCTCGGCCGCGGGGTAGAGCAAGATGATACCCACGCCCGCGAACTGTTTGAAAAGGCAGCCGCGGCCGGCAATGGCGATGCGATGGACAATCTCGGCAGTTTGTACCAGAACGGAAAGGGTGTCGCTCAGGATTACAAGCAAGCGCGCGAGTGGTACGAGAAGGGCGCCTCGGCGGGAAATGCCGCTGCGATGAGCCAACTCGGCTATCTATATGATCACGGGCTCGGCGTCGCTCAGGATTATGAACAAGCGCGCCAATACTACGAGAAGGCTGCCGCGGCGGGCTACGCCTCGGCCATGAATAATTTGGGCAGTCTGTACTTCTTTGGCCACGGCGTGGCCCAGGACTATGGACAGGCCCGCCAGTGGTTTGAAAAAGCAGCCGCAGCCGGTAACGCCGATGCGATGTTTAACCTCGGCTTTATGTATGAGCACGGGCAAGGCGTCGCACTGGATAGTATCCAAGCCCGCCAATGGTATGTAAAGGCCGCAGCGGGCGGTAACGCTTCAGCAAAAGCTAGTCTTGAAGGACTTCCCAAATAGAACCGCTTTAGAGTGTTGCTCCCTGATTTGAGTTGCGGCGCAGTTGCCAGCAAGGGCTTTGGGCCGCCTGGGGAAAGAGCGAGACCGAGCAGGGCACTTCAATCGTGCCCAGATAATCGAACTCCTGTTTGTTGCCCTTCAGCGGAATCGTCACGTAGCGATTCACGGTGACCTTGGAGATGGGCGAGCCGCGCAGCTTGTAGATGGCCAGGTCGCCCGCGTAGACAGCCACAAACGCCGCCGCCAGAACAACAACAACTCGTAGCAACCAGCGCATCAACAAACGCATCATGCGGTTTTGCCTTTCTCGATCTGGTGCAGGACTTCGTTGCGCGATCCGCGGGAGGCTCTGTCGAGTCTGGCCAGGTCCGCGTTCATCTGCCTTTCGTTGCCCAGCGCGGCCAGCACGGCGGCGAGAATCGAGCCGGCTGCCGGGTCCGCAAAGGGGCAGATGCTATAGTGCATCCACTTGCCCTCGCGCCGCGCGGAGACGATGCCGGCCCTGCGCAGATAGGCGAGGTGCCGGGAGATCTTTGGCTGGCTCTGGCCAAGAATCTCCACGAAATAGCAGACGCAGACCTCCCGGCCGGCCATCAGGTTCAGCAGGCGCAACCGCGTCGCATCTGCCAGCGCGGCAAACAGGCTGGCCAGCGTCACGGATTTGGCGCCGTGGGGCATGAATTCATTATATACGGGTTGACAAATATAAGCAGAAATCATATATTCGTTTTAGCGAATGTGAGGCGCTGAAGTGGATACCAAAACTCTGGTTCAGGAAAAGTACGGCGCGGCGGCGCGCGAGGTGCGCAAAAGCGGCAGTGTAGCCTGCTGCGATCCGGCGCTGCGCTGTTGCGACCCCATCACCACCAACCTGTATGACGAGGCCGAAAAAAGCGGCCTGCCGGCAAACGCCGTGCTGGCCTCGCTGGGCTGCGGCAACCCGACGGCGCTGATTGAGCTCAAAGCCGGCGAGACGGTGCTCGACCTGGGCTCCGGCGGCGGCATCGACGTACTGCTCTCGGCCAAGCGCGTGGGGCCATCGGGCAAGGCCTACGGCCTGGACATGACCGACGACATGCTGGCCCTGGCCCGCGAAAATCAGCGCCAGGCGGGCGTCGGGAATGTCGAATTCCTCAAGGGCGAAATCGAGAAGATTCCCTTGCCTGACAACTCGATCGACGTGGTCATCTCGAACTGCGTCATCAATCTCTCGGCCGACAAGGACCGTGTGCTCCGCGAGGCATTTCGCGTGCTCAGGCCGGGTGGGCGATTCGCCGTCTCCGACGTGGTCGTGCGCGGCGAGGTTCCCGAAGAGGTGCGCAAGAACATGTTGCTGTGGGTGGGCTGCGTGGCGGGCGCGTTGGAAGAGCTGGAGTACACATCCAAGCTGGCAGCCGCGGGTTTTGCCGACATCTCCGTCGAGCCGACGCGCGTGCACTCGGTCCAGAATGCGCGGCACTTCCTTGTCGAGGCGGGCATCGATGCGGACGCCGTCCTCCCGCTGGTCGAGGGCAAGTTCGTAAGCGCCTTCATCCGGGCCACGAAACCGGCAGCAATGAAACCGGCGGTAAGCTGTTGCGCGCCCGGCTGCTGCAACTGAGCAGCGCCACAATCTCTCCGTGCCCCATCCATTCGCGCTGCCGGGGTCCCCACGGACAGGTCTTCGTCCGTGGGGTGGCTGAGCGAATGGGTGGGAGACCACGAACCCCGCAGCCATCCATAACGGAGGTCCCTTATGCCAAAGCCCTACAACATTCTCGTCCTCTGCACCGGCAACTCGGCGCGCAGCATCATCGGCGAAGCGCTCTTCAACACCATGGGAGCGGGCCGCTTCAAGGCTTACAGCGCGGGCAGCCACCCCACCGGCAAGGTCAATCCCTTCGCCATCGAGCAGGTGCAAGCGCTGGGCTACCCAGTCGAAAACCTGCGCAGCAAGAGCTGGGACGAGTTCGCCGCCCCCGGCGCGCCGGAGCTGGACTTCGTCATCACCGTCTGCGACAAGGCTGCGGGCGAGATCTGCCCGTTCTGGCCGGGCCAGCCGATGACCGCGCACTGGGGCTTTCCCGACCCGGCGGCCGTCGAGGGCAGCGATGATGTAAAGCGCGAGGCCTTCAGGCAGACCGTGCGGCAGATTCGTACGCGCGTCCAACTCTTCCTCAGCCTGCCGCTGGAGACGCTGGACCGCATGGCCATCGAGAACCGGATGCGCGCCATCGGCAAGCAGCCCCTGTAACTTCCAAATCCGCCGAGGAGAGATCGAATGCAGACGAACTCAGAGCTTTGCTGCCCTGTGCCGAATGGCGTTTCAAAGTTATCGTTTATCGACCGTTTTCTGACGCTGTGGATCTTTCTGGCCATGGCGGCGGGCGTTGCGCTGGGGCGATTTGTTCCGGCCTTTCCCGCGCTGCTGCAACGTTTTCAATCGGGCACTACCAACATCCCCATCGCCGTGGGCCTGATCCTGATGATGTATCCGCCGCTGGCCAAGGTGCAGTATGAGCGGCTCGGCGAGGTCTTTCGCAATCGCAAGGTGCTGGGCCTCTCGCTGGTGCAGAACTGGGTCATCGGGCCGGTGCTGATGTTTGCCCTGGCGGTGATCTTTCTGCGCGGCTATCCGGAGTACCGGACCGGGCTGATCCTCATTGGCCTGGCCCGCTGCATCGCCATGGTGATTGTGTGGAACGAGCTGGCGCGCGGAGACACCGATTACGCCGCCGGACTGGTGGCCTTCAACAGCGTCTTCCAGGTGCTCTTCTACAGCGTTTACGCATGGTTCTTTCTGGCCGTGCTGCCGCCGCTGGTCGGCCTGAAGAGCGTGGTCGTCGACATTCGCATGAGCCAGATCGCGCAAAGTGTCTTCATCTATCTCGGCATTCCGTTCCTGGCCGGAATGTTGACGCGCTTTGTGCTGGTGCGCGCCAAAGGCCGCGACTGGTACCAGACCCGCTTTGTCCCCGCCATCAGCCCGCTGACGCTCGCTGCCCTGCTCTTCACCATCGTGGTGATGTTCAGCCTCAAGGGAAATCTCATCGTCCAGCTTCCGCTCGACGTGCTGCGCATCGCCGCGCCGCTGCTCATCTATTTTGTTGTCATGTTCTTTGTCAGCTTCTGGATGGGCCGCGAGGTGGGCGCAGATTACTCGAAGACGGCCACGCTCTCCTTCACCGCGGCGAGCAACAACTTCGAGCTGGCCATCGCGGTTGCCGTCGCCGTCTTCGGCCTCAACTCCGGCGCGGCCTTTGCCGCGGTCATCGGCCCGCTGGTTGAGGTTCCGGCTCTAATTCTTCTGGTGCAGGTCTCGCTGTGGCTGAAGAGAAACTGGTTTGGAGAGAGCAATTCCATGCAAACATGAGCGCCGACATGGTTTTTGTCAGAGAATTTGAGGATTCCGACGGTGAGAAGTATGCCGGACGCTTCACAGTTTCACAGGTTCACAGTAAATAGGGGGTAGGGGGTACCAGTGGCAGTGGCCAGCGGACAGTGGTCAGTGGCCAGCGGTCAGTAACAGCCCGCGCTTCTCGTCGTTGTTCATTCTTTTATTCTGCGCCAGCGGAGGGATATTATATGCAACGATCTGAGGG
>Ga0302276_10004108_pt1 | contig 12319 bp, 8 predicted proteins | sample III_Bog_N2_3_FD_198768 | JGI IMG/M metagenome (GOLD analysis project Ga0302276, IMG submission 198768) | Peat permafrost microbial communities from Stordalen Mire near Abisko, Sweden - III_Bog_N2_3 | ecosystem: Environmental > Terrestrial > Soil > Wetlands > Peat | place: Sweden: Abisko... | reverse complement strand
CTGGGGCGTGGAGACGTACCACGCGCTGGCGGGCGTGCTCCACGAGCGCGGCCTGTCGACCGCGGTGGGCGACGAAGGGGGCTTCGCGCCCAACCTCGACCACAACGAGGACGCGGTGCGGGTCCTGGTCGAGGCGATCGAGAAGGCCGGCCGGGTGCCCGGCGACGAGATCGCCATCGCCATGGACCCGGCCTCCAGCGAGCTCTACCGCGACGGCGCGTACGTCCTGGCGGGGGAAGGCCGGAAGCTGTCGTCGGACGAGATGGTGGCGTACTACGTGGACCTGTGCGACCGGTACCCGATCGTGTCCATCGAGGACGGCATGGCCGAGGACGACTGGGACGGCTGGGCCGCGCTGACCGGGGCCGTCGGAACGCGGGTGCAGTTGGTGGGGGACGACGTGTTCGTGACCAACGAGGAGCGGCTGCGACGCGGCATCGACGCCGGCACCGCCAACGCCATCCTCATCAAGGTGAACCAGATCGGCACGCTGACCGAGACGCTCGGCACCATGGACCTCGCCACCCGCAACGCGTATGCCTGCGTGATGTCGCACCGCTCGGGGGAGACCGAGGACACGACCATCGCCGACCTGGCGGTGGCCACCAACTGCGGCCAGATCAAGACCGGCGCCCCGGCGCGGTCCGACCGGGTCGCCAAGTACAACCAGCTGCTCCGTATCGAGGAGCAGCTCGGGGAGTCGGCGACGTACCCGGGCGGTGCCGCACTCTCGTCCCGGAGCGGCACGACGTGAGCAGAGGGCTCCACGCGAAGTCGAAGGCCACCACCAAGGCCGCGCCGACCGGTAGGCGCTCGACCCCGTCGCCCCGCAAGCCGGCGTCCCGGCCCACGGGCCGTGCGGCGTCCCGGGGCTCCGCCACCGCCACCGCCGAGCGCCCGACGACCAGGAGCGCGGCGTCGGCCCGCGCCACCGCCGCCCGGGCGGCGCTCCTCGCCCGCGCCACGACCCGCACCGCCACCGCCCGCAAGCCGTCGACTGCAGGCAAGCCCTCGACCGCCCGCAAATCGGCAGCCGCCCGCAAGCCGTCGGCTGCCGCCAAGCCGTCGACCGCCCGCACGCCGTCCGCCCGCCGGAAGCCCGCGGCCGCTCGCAAACCGTCCGCCACCCGCAAGCCGTCGACCGCCAGCACGGCGTCGACCGCCCGGAAGCCGGCAGCTACCCGCAAGCCGGCAGCCGCCCGCAAGCCGGCAGCCGCCCGCAAGCCGGCAGCCGCCCGACCGTCCGACACGCGTCGTCCGGGTTCCGCCGTCCGCACGCCGAAGGAGCGCGCGGCGATCCAGACCCGCCGCAACCGGATGCCGGTGCTGATCGCCGCGGCCGCCGCCGTCGTGCTGCTGGCGACGAGCTTTCCGCTGGCCGTCCTCTACAGCCAGCACCGCCAGCTGTCGGCCGAGGCGTCCCAGCTGTCCCAGCTCCGTCACCAGAACTCCCTGCTCGCCGAGCAGCGCCAGCAGCTCAACTCGAACGCCGAGGTGAAGCGGCTGGCCCGGCAGAACTACCAGCTGGTGGCCCCGGGCCAGGCCCTGTACGACATCCTGCCGGCCGCGGGTCAGGCGTCCGCCCCGGGTTCGCCCTCGGCCGGCGACCCGGCCGACCAGCCGCTGGTGTCGCCGTCCCAGGCCCCCAACATGTCGCCCGACCCCGGGCTCCCGGCCGCCACGACGGCGTCGGGCACGAACGGCACGTCGTCGACGGCCGCATCGCCGCCCGCGGCGCAGTCCCCCGCACCCGCCCAGGGTGGCTTCTGGGCCCGGGTCCGGTCGACACTCGAATTCTGGCGGTGACCGGCGACGGCGCGTCGGTCGACGACGTCGCCCGGGTCACCGAGCTCCTGGGTCGGACCCCGGCCGGGGCGTTCGTGGTCGTGGTCCGCGCCGCCGACGGCACACCGGCGGTGCTGGAGAACGCTCCATTCCTCGACGACGGCACGCCGATGCCCACCCGGTACTGGCTCTGTGACCCGAACCTGCGCGAGGCGGTGAGTCGCCTCGAGTCGACCGGGGGTGTCCGGGCGGCCGAGGCCGAGGTGCCTGCCGACCGGATCGCCGCGGCCCACGCCGTCTACGCCGCCGAGCGGGACGCGCTGATCGACCCCGACCACACCGGGCCCCGGCCGTCGGGGGGCGTGGGCGGAACCCGTGAGGGGGTCAAGTGCCTGCACGCCCACCTGGCCTGGTGGCTGACCGGTGCCGACGACCCGGTGGGCGAGTGGACGGCCCGAAGGATCGGACTCCACCCCGCCTGACGGGCGCACCCCCGACCGGTCGGCGCCCGGCGGTGCCGCCGTACAGGGTGCGTGGTAGCAAGGGCGCATGGCAACCGGCACGGCGATCGCCGCCATCGACTGCGGCACCAACTCGACGAGGCTCCTGGTGGCCGATGCGGCCGGTCGGCCCCTCGAACGTCTGATGCGCATCACCCGGCTGGGACAGGGGGTCGACGCCACGGGACGCCTCGCGCCCGAGGCCATCGACCGGTGCGTGGCTGTCCTGGCGGAGTTCCGCCAGGTCATGGACCACTTCGACGTCGGCCGCGGGCGCCTGGCCGCCACCTCGGCGGCCCGGGACGCGGCCAACGGCGCGGAGTTCCTGGCCGCCGCCGGCCGCACCACCGGGCTCGAGCCCGAGCTGCTGACGGGGATCGACGAGGGCCGCCTGTCGCTGACCGGGGCCGTGGCCGACCTGGACCCGGCGGACGGTCCGTTCCTGGTCCTCGACATCGGTGGGGGATCGACCGAGCTGGTGGCCGGCGACGGGCCGGACGATCCCGACCTGGCCGCGGTCTCCCTCCAGCTGGGTTGTGTCCGGATGAGCGAGCGGTTCCTCGTCTCGGACCCTCCCACCCCGGGGGAGCTGGCCGCCGCCCGGCGCGAGGTCGACGCCCAACTCGACCGGGCGGTCGCCGACCATCCGAGGTTCGCCGGGACCCACCGGCTGGTCGGCCTGGCCGGGACGGTGTCCACGCTGGCGTCGGTCCACCAGGGGATGGCCGAGTACGACCGTGACCTCGTGCACCACACCGTGCTGACGGCCGCCGACGTCCGCCACTGGTACGGGGCGCTGGCCGCCGACACCGCCGAGGGCCGCCTGGCCCGCCCCGGCATGGTCCCCGGCCGTCAGGACGTCATCGTGGGCGGCGTGCTGATCCTCGACGCCGTGATGGACCGGCTCGGCTTCACCGAGTGCCTGGTGTCCGAGGCCGACATCCTCGACGGACTGGTGGCCAGTCAGCTGGCCCGGTGACACCCGGTCAGGGGGAGGACGCCCCGGGCACACCGGCCGCGAACTGGTCGACCGTCCGGGCCGGCACGACGGCCTGGAGGATGCCGAAGTCGAGCACCCGGTAGGGGACGCCGAGTCGTCGTAGCCTCCCCTCGAACTGCCGTTCGTCCACCTTGTCGACGGTCACCGTGGTCGAGGGCGACGTGAACTGCGTGCCGTCGACCCTCGCCTCGCGCATCGGCACGAAGAGCCACGCCGGTCTCCGGCTGGCGTCGACGACGGCGTCGTCAGCGGCTGAGCGGTCGGTGTCCCAGCCGGCGGTAGTGACCGTGAGTCCGCCGCCGGAGAGGAAGTCCAGCTTGTAGGCGACCCAGTAGTCGGCGTACGCCGTCCGGATGCCTGCGGCCTCCAGCTCCGGGACGACCCGGAGGGTGGCGGCGTCGGGATCACCCCAGGTGGCCACGAACCCGGTCCGCTGGGCCGACACCACGGCGCGGGTGTCCACCACGGCCAGGACGGCCGAGACCACGAGGGCCACGGCCATCAGCCACGATGCGGCGGCGCGACCCAGCCCGACCCGCTGGACGGCCTCGGTGGCCCCCACGGCCAGGACGACGGCCAGCAGCGGCGGCAGGAAGTACGAGTAGCGGCCGTCCGTCCAGGCCCAGGCGGCGGGGGACAGGGCGTAGACGAACGGGAAGGCGACGACGCCGGCCGCCAGGGCCAGTGCGGAACCACCGCGCCGGATGCACAGCGCCACGGCGGCGACGAGCACCGACAGGAACACCAGCTCCACGAGGGCGTGATCGACGCCGAAGAACCGGTGGCCGCCGTCCATCCGGTCCAGCCCCAGGTCCATGGGCAGGACGTGCTGGAAGAAGAGGCCCAGGCGTCCGGCGTAGCCGACGTAGGGACGGTGGTCGGTGAACTCTCCGGTGGCGAACGAGCCGAGGCGCGACCGGGCGTTGGACCAGATCCACGGGAGGGCCCCGACGGCGAACGCCACCACGGCCACTCCCGTCGCCACCCCCCACCGACGCCGCTCACCCGAAGGCGTCCGCACGAACCCCAGGACGAGCAGGGCCAGGACCGGGACGCTCACGTAGAGGATCTCCGGCGTCGACCACCAGCCGAGGCCGAGCGCCACGCCCAGTCCGGCGAACTCCGGGCGGCCGCGCCGGCCGTCGGCGATCCGCAGGGACAGGAGGAGGGCGACCAGCCCGCAGAGGAGGGCGACTCCCCGGAAGCCGTACATCCGGACGGAGTCGCGCGCCGTGATGGCCGGCGCGCTCCAGGCCAGGGCCCCGGCCAGGAGCGCCACCGACCGGATCCCGACGATCCGCAGGGTGATCCGCCAGACGAGCAGCGCGGCCACGGCCGCCAGGACGACCAGGACCAGGCGGCCCACGACGACGGACGGGCCGAACACGGCGAAGGCGGCGGCGATCAGGTACGGCTCGGCGGTCCCCCCGTACTGCTGACCTGCGTAGAACGCCTGGACGTGCCCGTGGAGTCCGGACCGGGCCAGGATCCCCACCACGGCCTCGTCGGCCGAGGACGGGCTGTGGAAGGTGAACCACAGCCGGATGCCCAGGCCGACGAGTCCGGCCAGGGTGACCAGCGCCACCAGCAGGGCCCTGGGCACGGGGGAGGGCCAGGCCCCGCCGGGCGGAGCCGGGGCCGGGTCCGGGGGTCCCCACTCGGGGACGGGACGGGGTGGGACCGTGGCCGGTGGGACGGTGGCCCGCTGGGCGATGACGTCCGTGGTCACGGGCCACCCGGACCGGGACCGTCACGGTCACCGGTACCCCGACACCCCGGATCGACCGTCGTCACGCCCGGAGTGTACCGGCCGACGTCGGTCGCCTCGATGGATCTCGGCCGCCGTGGCCGGCCCGGACCGCCGGTCGCGGATCGACGAAGCCGGCAGGGTGCCGGGATATGCTGCCCTCCCATGGAGCCGTCGAACACGACCCCCGCTGGTGGTCCGGTGCTCGACGTGGACGGCAGCGTCGCGTCGGCCGACGCTCTGGTCAACAGGGTCGAGCAGCTCATCGAGCGTATCGACGCCGGCGGCCCGTCCGAGGCGGCCGCGCCGAGCGGTCTGGCCGCCGTCGTGGCCCCCGTGCACAGCATGCGGATCCTCCATCGGGAGATGCACCCGCCCCAGGTGGAAGGCCGGTCCGGTTCCTTCGTCAAGCGGATCGTCCGGCGCCTCACCAGCTGGTACGTGGAGCCCCGGTTCCTGGTCCAGGAGCAGATCGACGCCCAGGCGGTCGAGTTCGCCTCGGAGGCCTACAACGCGCTCGTCCGGATCGAGGAGGAGATCGAGGAGCTGCGCCGCCAGAGCGTGCGCACCAAGCTCGAGGTGGTGGCCGCCGGGGAGCGGATCCGGCGCCACGGCCTGGTGGCTGACCGTCTCGCCGAACTGTCGACCCGACTGGAGGGGCTCGCCCGGGGCACGGCCGACGAGGGCACGGCCGACCGGGACGAGGTGCGGGCGCTGAGCGCGGAGGCCGCCGCGCTGGTCGACCGGCTCGGCGACGGCACCGTCGGTGGGGCCGGGTTCGACTACGTCGAGTTCGAGGACAGGTTCCGGGGCGATGCCGCCCAGGTGGATGCGGCGCAGCGGCGCTACCTCAGCCTCCTTCCGCCCGTCGGTGTCCCCGGCACGGTGGTGGACGTCGGGTGCGGACGGGGCGAGCTGCTGGCCGTACTCGCCCGGGAGGGGCACGACGTAGTGGGCATCGACACGGACGCCGGGATGGTGCAGGCCTGCATCGACCGGGGGCTCCCGGCGATGCAGGACGACGCCCTGCACTTCCTCGCCCGGACGACCCCCGGATCACTCAAGGCCATCTGCTGCGCGCGGGTCGTGGAGCACCTCCTGACCGTGGAGCTCGAGGAGCTGGTGCGCCTGTCGCTCGATGCGCTGGCCGACGACGGCGTCCTGGTCATCGAGACGATCGACCCGCGCCACTCGATCGCCCCCGATGCGCCCGACGTCGTCGGCGGGTCGCCCGCCCGCCCGGTGCACCTCGAGACCCTCCGCTTCATCTGCGAGCAGGTCGGCTTCGGACGTGTGTCCCTCGAGACGAGATCGCCGCAGCCCGTGACCGATCGGCACGACGACCGTTCCGAGGACGCGGCGGGCCGGTCCGTGCAGGCCCTCCTCGAGAGCATGACCGGCTACCAGGATTACGTCATCGTCGCCTGCAAGTGACCCGCTTCGACGCCGTCCACCAGTTCCATGCGGGAACCGCGCCCGGCGACGCCATCACCAACCAGATGCTCGACGTACAGGCCCACCTGCGTCGCCTGGGCTGGCGCTCGGAGATCTTCGCCGAACACGTCGCCCCCGACCTGGCCGATCGGATCCGCCCCCTGGGGGCCTACCGCGGCGATGAGTCCGAGCTGCTGCTGGCCCACCACTCGCAGGGCTACCTGGCCTTCGACGACGTGGTGGACCTCCCCAACCCGATCGTCGCCGTCTACCACAACGTCACGCCGGAGCACTTCTTCGACGACGTCGTGGCCCGACGCTTCAGCCGGATGGGCCGGGAGCAGTTGGGCTACCTCGCCCGACGCGCGCTCTTCGGCGTGGCCGACTCCAACTTCAACCGGGTCGAGATGCTGGCTGCCGGATTCCGCCGGGTCGACGTGCTGCCCGTCCGGGTGGACTTCAGCGAGTTCGAGCCCGCCGGCCTGCTCGGCGGACGCCCCTCCAACGACTGGCTGTTCGTCGGCCGCATCGTGCCCAACAAGTGCCAGCACCTGCTGATCGAGGCGTTCGCCGCCTACAGCCGCACCTTCGACGACCGGGCCCGACTGCTGCTCGTCGGCGGCACCTCGGACGAGCCCTACCGCCGGGAGCTGTTCGAGACGGCACTGCGGCTCGATGTGGCGGACCGGGTCCTGTTCCGGGGCAAGGTGTCGGACCGTGAGCTGCGGGTCGCCTTCGCCGAAGCCGGGATCTACGTCTCGCTGAGCGACCACGAGGGGTTCGGGGTGCCGCTCCTCGAGGCCATGGCGGCCGGGCTGCCGGTGGTGGCCTACGGATCGTCGGCCGTTCCCGAGACGCTCGGCGGTGCGGGCGTCCTGCTGCGCACCCAGGACCCGACCACGGTGGCCGCCACCGCGCACGCCGTACTGTCGGACCCGGGGCTCCGGTCCCGGCTCGTCGAGCGTCAGGCCATGCGGATGGTGAAGGTCGGCGCCTTCGACGTGCCCCGGGCGCTGCGGCGCATCATGGCCCGGGCCGAGGGTGCCCAGCCTCCGCTCGAGGTGCAGGTCCAGGGGCCGTTCGAGACCAGCTACAGCCTGGCCGTCACGAACCGGAAGCTCGCCCTGGCGCTCGACCGCGCCCCCGACGTCAACGTGTCCCTCTATCCGACCGAGGGCCCCGGGGACTACCTCCCGGACGACGCCGACCTGGTCCGGCACCCCGAGGTCGTCCCCGCCTACGAACGGGCCGGCACCGTCCTCTATCCGGACGTGGTGATCCGACAGATGTGGCCGCCGCGGACGATCGACTCGCCCGGCGCCATCACGCTCGAGTACTTCCCGTGGGAGGAGAGCCGGGTGCCGCGGTGGATCGTCGAGGACTTCAACGCCCATCTCGACGGCATCGGGGTGACCTCGACCTTCGTCGCCGGTGCGCTGCGGGACTCGGGGGTGACCGTCCCGATCCGGGTGGTCGGCAACGGTGTCGACGCGCCCGATCCCGAGGCCACCATCGACGCCCCCGAGCTCGACGGCCTGACCGGGTTCACCTTCCTCCACATCAGCTCGGCGCTGCCGCGCAAGGGGACCGACGTCCTGCTCCGGGCGTACTTCGCCGCCTGCTCCGGGGCCGACGACGTCGTACTGGTCCTCAAGACCTTCCCCAATCCCCACAATGCGGTCGGCGGACTCCTGGAGGAGCTGCGGGCCGCCCACGCCGACCCGCCCGAGGTGCGCTGGATCGACCGGGACCTCGACGACATCGAGCTGGCCGCCCTCTACGGACTGGCCGACTGCTACGTGCACCCGGCCCGAGGGGAGGGATTCGGCCTGCCGGTGGCCGAGGCCATGCTGGCCGGCGTGCCGGTCATCAGCGTGGCCTGGTCGGGCCTGGCCGACTTCGTGTCCGAGGACACGGCCGTGACCGTTCCGTACACCCTCGTCGCCGCCGACAGCCACCTCAGCGAGGGGGGGTCCCGGTGGGCGGAGCCCGACGTCGGCGCCCTGGCCGGGGAGCTGCTCCGCATGGCGGCGGCCCCGGACGCTCCCGAGGTGCGGGAGCGGGTCGCCCGGGCCCGACGGCTGATCGCCTCGACGTACACGTGGGCGGCGGCGGCCCGCCGGTGGCGCGACCTCATCGCCGAGGTGGAGGACGAGCTCGGCTGTCGCCGGGTGGCCATGGTGACCTCGTGGAACTCGCGCTGCGGCATCGCGGAGAACAGCCGGTACCTCGTCGAGCACACGCAGGGCGAGGTCGCCTACGACATCTTCGCCGACGTCGATGTCGAGGTGATCGACCCGTCGGCCGAGCGCGGCGTGGTGCGGACCTGGAAGGACCGGTGGACGCCGGAGCTGGGCGACCTCGAGGACGCGCTGCTGGTCAGCGAGGCCGACGTGCTCCACGTGCAGTTCAACTTCGGGTTCTTCGAGTTCGGCCACCTGGCCGACCTCCTCGACCGTCAGCTCGACCGTCGGGGTGTCGTGCTCACCATGCACCGCACCCTCGACTACGACGACCGCGGGAACCTCCTCACCCTGCGCCAGATCCGGGACACCCTGTGCCGGGTCGACCAGCTCATCGTCCACCAGGAGTCCGATGCGCGGTACCTCGCCGACATGGGCATCGAGGACAACGTCACGCTGGTCCCGATCGGCAGCGCCCCGCCGCCGGACCTGACCCCGCAGGAGGTCCGGGCCGCGCTCGGGCTGGGGGAGCGACCGGTCGTGGGGACGTTCGGCTTCCTGCTGCCCCACAAGGGCACGCTGGAGCTGGTGGAGGCCGTCGACCGGCTGCGGGCGGACCATCCCGACGTGCTGCTCCTCGCCCTGTGTGCCCGCTATCCCAACACCGAGTCCGCGGCGTACGAGGCCACGATCCGGGCGGAGGTGTCCGCCCGCGGCATGGAGCAGAACGTCCTGCTGCTGACCGACTACCTGTCGGACGACGCGGCCCGGGTCCTGCTCCGCGGCGCCGACGTGATCGTGCTGCCCTACCGCGACACGGGGGAGTCCTCGAGCGCGGCACTCCGGTTCGTGCTGCCCCTCGGTCGGGCCATCGCCGTCACCGACCAGCCGCTGTTCGACGATGCGCGTGAGGCGGTGCTGGTCATGGAGGCCAACGACGTGGACGGGATCGCCCGTTCGGTCGCCCGGGTACTCGAGGATGCGCCGCTCCGGGACGAGCTCGCCGCCCGGGCGGAGCAGCGGTCGCTGGCCTTCCGTTGGGAGCGCGTGGTGGCCGAGCACCGCCGGATCTACGCCGAGGCCCGGCGGGCCGCCCGGTCACGACTGGCCCGAGCCGGCTGACGTCGTGCGTCCGGGGAGCAGGGGGTGCCTGCAGGAGCGTCGATGCCGTACCATTCCGGATGTGGATGACCTCCGCTCCCGCTCCGTCGGCTCCTTGATCCCACCCGTTCCCGGGTCGGCCCCATGACGCCGAGCCTGCGGGCCCAACAGGTCCGCTCACTCGAACTCCCGGGCCGGCGCATCCGGCTGGCCACGCTGGTGGAGGCGGACTATCCGGCCTGGCTCGAGGTGCGCAACCGCTGTCGCGACTGGCTGGTGCCGTGGGAGCCCCGGTCGAAGGGGTCGCCGCTGCCGGCGGAGGACCACGGGAGCTTCGTCGCCCGGTGTGCCATGCGTGAGCGCGAGCGGCAGCTCGGGTCGGGCTTCGGCTTCGGCATCTTCTACGAGGGGCGCTTCGTCGGCGAGGTGACCCTGTCGTCGATCCTGCGAGGCCCGTTCCAGAACGGCTCCATCGGCTACTGGGTCGACAAGGACCTGGCCGGACTGGGGATCGTGCCCGAGGCGGTGGTGGTGGTCCTGCGGTTCGCGTTCGAGACCCTGCGCCTGCACCGCATCGAGGTGGCCATCATCCCCCGCAACAACGCCAGCCGGCGGGTGGCCGAGAAGCTCGCCCTCCGCAACGAGGGGATCGCCCTCGGGTTCCTCGAGATCAACGGGCAGTGGGAGGACCACGTCCGCTACGCCATGACCTCCGAGGAGTGGTCGGCCCGGGGTGCCGAGCTCCGGGGCGCCTGGACCGACTGACGGGGCCCCCGGGGGTGGTGCGGGCCCGGGTGACGATGGCGACCTGACGCGATTCGGCTGACCCTGTGGAGCCGGTGGTACCTGTGGAGCCGCTGGTGTCCGTGGAGCTGCTGGAATGCGTGAAACAGGTGGTACCGCAACCATAGGTGCGGACGGATCCTTGCCGGCCCGCCGTGGACGATCCATGATCCCTGGTGACTCAGCCCGTGCCGTCGGTCGGGACGGAGGAGTCGTGGGACCGACTCGGTCGATCGACTGGAGGGCGTCAGATGGTCGGAGTGCGTGGGGTGAGGGCGGGACGGCTCCTGGCCGTCTCGGTGATGCTGGGCGTGGGAATGGTCGGGATGGTCGGACTTTCGGCGCCGGCCGGCGCGGCGGGTCGGGACCACGGGCTCCGGCGGACGTTCACCGCAACGTCGAGCCGGGTGCGGTCGAGCGGGGTGCGGTCGGCCGGCGCCCACGGCATCGCGCCGTTGACGAAGTTCGTCGGCACCACCTACACCACGGATCAGAACGGGAATCCCCTCGAGATCGTCACGCCCGCGATCACGAACCTCAGGGCGTTGGGCACTACCTCGTTTGACGGTGTTCCGGTCACCGCGGCCCTGGAGGGCGACCTTCCGGGCAACACCGGGAACCCGCTGCTGGAGATCGGGATCGTGACACCGGGTAACGCGCCGCTGCAGGCCGGCACGGTGTACTCGACCGACACCGGGTCGACGTTCTGGGTCAACTATCTGGGGTCCATGTGCCAGCCCGGTGTTGGTGGGGCCTCGGGTACACCCGGAGCGGTCAAGGTGGACCAGGTCGCCTACACCGCCGGGGTGCCGACGGTCCTCGCCTTCCAATTCGACTTCGTCTGCGACTTCGGCGGCCTGGGTTCGCCGGAGTTCGTCGGCACCGCCGCCGTCAACATCACCCCGACCACCCCGGGACAGGGGTACTACCTCTTCGACAGCTACGGCGGACTGGGTGGCTTCGGCAATGACTCCTACCTCAACTACCTGGGCGACCTCACCCAGTTGAACCTCCGCGCCCCCGTCGTGGCCATGGCGACGACACCCAGCGGCGCGGGGTACTGGATGACGGCCGGGGACGGTGGGGTGTTCTCCTACGGTGACGCGCGCTTCTACGGCTCCACCGGGAACCTCACCCTCAACCAGCCCGTCGTGGGCATGGCGGCCACCCACGACGGCAAGGGGTACTGGTTCGTGGCGTCGGACGGCGGCATCTTCGCCTACGGCGACGCCGGCTTCTACGGTTCCATGGGCGGGAGCCCGCTCAACAAGCCGATCGTCGGCATGGCGGCGACCGCGGACGGCAAGGGGTACTGGCTGGTGGCGTCCGACGGCGGGGTCTTCTCCTTCGGTGACGCGGCGTTCCACGGCTCGGCGGGGAACCTGCCCCTCGTGCAACCCGTCGTCGGCATGGCGTCCACCTCGGACGGTAAAGGCTACTGGTTGGTGGCGTCCGACGGCGGGGTGTTCGCCTACGGGGACGCCGGGTTCTACGGATCCACGGGCAATCTCCAGCTGACCGAGCCGGTGGTCGGCATGACGACCGCACCCGACAACAAGGGCTACTGGTTCACGGCCAGCGACGGTGGGGTGTTCGCCTTCGGCTCGGCCCCGTTCGACGGGAGCCTCGGGGGCCAGGGCTACACCGACATCGTCGGGATGGCGCGCTGACGCCATTGGTGCCTCGCAGGTTGCGCTGAGCGCTCCGGCCGCCGCCGGGCGGTGACCTCGTCGTCGGTCGTCGGTCGTCGACGCCCGGCATCTGTCCGGTGGGCGTGGCGCACCGG
>Ga0302276_10004102_pt1 | contig 12335 bp, 9 predicted proteins | sample III_Bog_N2_3_FD_198768 | JGI IMG/M metagenome (GOLD analysis project Ga0302276, IMG submission 198768) | Peat permafrost microbial communities from Stordalen Mire near Abisko, Sweden - III_Bog_N2_3 | ecosystem: Environmental > Terrestrial > Soil > Wetlands > Peat | place: Sweden: Abisko... | reverse complement strand
ATGGGGTTGAGGTAGGTCTCATTCAGGCGAACGCCGTGCCAGCGGGCGATGAGGAAGCTGTTGCGAAATTGGGTTCGCATGGGCTCGGGTTCGCGCTGAATGGCCTCCTCGATTTGGGCGAGTTGTTCGTCGGTCAGTTCGGGGTAGAGCCGGCGCGACGCTTTTTTCAGTCCGAGTTTGTAGCAGGGATTGGCTTGGACGAAGCCGCGGATTACGGCTTCGTGCATAATGACGCCCAGAACCTTCAGTTCGAGGATGGCGGTGTTGCGCCCGGCTTTATACTTGCCGTGTTGGTGGTCGGGCTGCTGCCGCCATTCGGGATAGCTGAGACAGTGATTGCGCGTAAGTTGGCGCGGCAGGGTTATGTTCTTTTCTTCAAGAAACATTTTGACGGTTTTCCAACCGCAGTAGTAGCGGGATTTGTTGTGGGGATTGTCGTCGTAGCGGGTGAGAAATTCGGGGACCCAGAGATCCCAGGCCTGTCCCCGGGTATTGGTGGGGATGGCACGTTCGGCGAGGGTTTTTTTAGCTTCGACCTCGCGGGCCTTGCGGGTGTCGTCGCCGACACCGATGCGAAACCCGGTGGATTCGCGGATGATTTTATTGCTGGCGGGATCACGAAACTTCACCCACCAAAATGGCGATTTTTTTTGTTTGTAAAGACTGGCCATAGCGGTATGCCTTAGTATGCCCAAGCTATCAAAAACCGCCGAAAACACGCAAGCACAATCAAGCAAAATCAAGCACTATCAAGCGTAAAATCTACCCGTGGGTTCGAATCCCACCCCTTCCGCCATAAGAGCCTGTCTGAAAATTGAAAAGGGTCCTGCGGCGCGTCTTTTGCCGGCGGCCGGCGTTGGCTCGGCCCTTACAGCCCGCTGCGGGGATGCGCGGGCCGAGCCGCCCTGGCCAACGGCAAAATCCACTGCCGCAGGCCCTATTTGAATTTTCAGACAGGCTCTAAGTATTTTGTAATAAGTTGCTTATGAAAGAGCCCGACGATCTTCGCAACACGCAGTTCGCTCTTAACGGAGGGACTGGCGCGATTCCAGCGCTCGGTTTTGGAACCCTGATTCCCGACCCCATCGCAACGAGGAATGCGACCAAGGCGGCGTTGGAGGCTGGATTTCGCGCCCTCGACACGGCCGAACGTTATCGAACTGAAAAAGAGGTCGGTGATGCTATGAAGGAGGTGTTCGAGGCGGGGAAGATCAAGCGGGAGGATGTGTTTATCGCCACGAAACTTTGGAACACCAATCATCGTCCTGAGCGTGTTAAACCGGCCTTCGAAGCAAGCCTTAAGAAGCTCCAGCTCGACTATCTTGATCTTTATCTCATTCACACTCCTTTCGCCTTCCAACCCGGAGATGAGCAGGATCCCAGAGACGCGAACGGCAATGTAATCTATGACCAAGGGGTGACCCTGTCAGATACATGGGGGGCGCTGGAAAAACTTGTGGAAGAGGGCAAGTGCAAGGCGATTGGATTGTCCGACATCGGCCTTGAAGGGGTGAAGGAGATTTTTGAAGCTGCGACCATTAAGCCGGCGGTGGTTCACGTCGAATCCCATCCGTATCTCCCGGAATGGGAACTGTTGGGCTATTGCCGAAAGAATGGGATCGTGTTGCAAGCCTTCGCTCCCCTGGGTCACAATAGCGAGCCCAACTTGCTGGCGGATCCGGTCATCACCGCCATTGCCAGCCGGGTTGGTAAGACTCCGGCCCAAGTCGCGCTCGCGTGGGCGATCCAACGCGGCACCGCCCTCCTGACCACTTCAAAGACTCCCCGTCGAATCAAGGAGAACTTCGACGTCTCCAGCCTTACCGAAGACGCCCTGCGGGAAATAAACGAAAAAATCACATTCCGGACGAGGTTCAATTCCGTTGTGAAGACGGGAGTGCCCGGGTTCATCCGCAGGGCAATGTGAAGTTACAAGCTCAAGCCCGCATCCGGGCGGTTTGCCGGCTTGGAACGGACCATGGCTATGGCAGGTGGACCAGACCCCGACGCACGGCTTCCCGCACCGCCGCCGTACGACCGGGAACTTTTAGCTTGAACAGCAAGCTTTTGACGTGCGCTTTGACGGTGCCCTCGGTGATTCCCAGTCCCACCCCAATTTCCTTGTTGCTTTTGCCCTCGGCGATAAGTCTGATGGCATCCAGTTCCCTCGCACTGAGCGTGGGGCGGTTCATGTTTTCCACCAATTTTTGTCCAATGCGTGGAGGGATGCTGGTTTCACCGCAATGCACGCGGCGAATTGCGTCCACGAGCATCGGCCGGGGGGTGTCTTTGAGCAGATAGCCGCGCGCGCCGTTTTTGAGCGCCTGATGAATGTCCTGTTCGCTTTCATACGTTGTCAGCACCACCACCTTACACGCCAAACCGAGGGATTTAATCTGTGCAATGGCATCCAATCCATCCAATTTCGGCATCCGCAAATCCAACAAGACAATATCCGGCCGATGTTTTTTCGCGAGCGTGACGGCTTCCGCGCCGTCGGCCGCCTGCGCGACGACTTGCATGTCCCGTTCCGTTGCCACCACGGAGGCGATGCCATCGCGGACATAGGGATGATCGTCCGCGACCAGGATGGTGATTTTTGGTTGTTTCATTGGTGCATTTATCCTTTCAGAGGTTGGTCAGCTTTCACCAGCGGCACTTGAACTCGGATGGAGGTGCCGCCGTTCTTGGGATGCTTGATGATCAGTTTACCGCTGATTCGTTGCGCTCGTTCGCGCATCGTCGCCAGGCCGAAACTGCGCTTGGGCTCCGCCGAAGTTGTGGCCGTCAGGCCGACGCCATTGTCCCGGATCGTAAGCGCCACGTGACGGGTACCGACGATCAGGCTTATCCAGACGGCCTTTGCCTGTGCGTGTTTGCCGACGTTCGTCAGCGCCTCCTGGGCAATGCGAAACAACTCGTTCTGCACCTCCAGAGAAAGGGTTTGGGTCACCCCCTGGTGCCGAAAATGACAGGCAAGCTTCGTGCCCTCAGCCAGCCGTCTGGCGGCTAGTTTCAACGCTTCTGAAAGGCTGCTGCCTTCCAGTGCCTTCGGCCGCAGCGCCTGCACGGAGCGGCGCGCCTCGTCCAGTCCGGAGCGCGCCAACTTCTGAATTTGCGACAGGGCCTTTGCGCTGCGTCGCCTGCCGCCGGCCAAAGCAGTGGCCAGCACCTCCGAATGAAGCACGATGCCAGCGAATGCCTGCGCGAGCGTATCATGAATTTCCCGAGCCAATCGGTTCCGTTCCTCGGTCACCGCCAACTGCTCGGCGCGACGGGTCAGCCGATTGAGTTGCAAGGCCAGCGTCGCGTGGTTGACGAGCGCTTGCGCCAGTTCAAGGTCGTCCAGAGTGAATTGCACGGGCAGATGAAAATGCAGTTCCAAGAACCCCAGGTTCTGTTCCCCCAGTGCGAGTGGCACGATCATGACGCTTTGAATACCCTGGGACTTGAGCGATTCAAAATGGCGCGCACAGGAGGCACTCTCCATGCCGGCTAACCGGAATACCCGGGGGGTTCGGACAGAATCCTTTACTTTCCAGAGACCCCGCAACTCTTCCAGCGGCCGGGCGCTTTTGCCACCGTTGGCCGGGCTGAAGGAGGGGCGCGCATGACTGGCCGAGTGTAAGAGCAAGGAGCCGGATGAGTCGTCCAACAGCCAAAGCTCCCAGAATTTTGCCTGGAATTGTTTGTTCAATTCGGCGATCACGTCCTGAAGGAAGCGGTTTACGTCCAACTGCTCGACAAAGGCGTTTAAGGCCAGTCGGATGGCTTCCCGCTGGCTTTGGGCCCGTTGTTCCGCGCGCTTCCCCTGGGTGACATCCATCGTTGAACCGATGAATTCCACCAATTCATTCGCCTTGTTCAAAATGGCGTGTCCCACCCCATGAAGGTGTCTAATGGACCAATCGGGCGTGACAATTCGGAATTCCTGTTCAAAATCCCGTTTATCCCGAATGGCGGATTCAAATGCGCTTTGCACGCAAAGCCGGTCTTCGGGGTGAACTCTTTCCCAAAATACGTCCAGCGACGCGTTCGTCTCCCGAGGATCAAGACCGAGAATTCGGAAATGCTCTTGCGACCACGTCAGCCTGCCGGTTGATGCATTCCATCCCCAACTCCCCGTATGACTGAGCCGCTGGCCTTCGGCAAGAAACGCCTCGCTGCGCCGGACAGCCTCTTCGGCCCATTTCTGCTCGGTGATGTCTCTGGCGGTGCCGACCAATTCAACAAACTGGCCGTGTTTTTGCACGCCGTAAGCAACCACCTGCAAGTGTTTGACCAAGCCGTCAGGCATCAGCAAACGATGCTCGAAATCAACCTGTTTTCCTTCCTGGACCAGGGCAAACGCCGCCTCCCACATATGAAGGTCGTCTGGATGGACTCGATGGCGAATCAGTTCGAACGTCGGTCTGATTGAACAGTCGTAACCCAGGATGCGGTAATTTTCATCCGACCAAGTCAGTTCACCGGTGCCAGCATTCCAGCCAAAACTCCCGGTATGACTGAGCCTTTGCGCTTCGGCGAGACTTGCCTCCCGCCGCCGCAACTCCTGAGTTAATTCTTCCTGCTCGGTGATATCCATCAGCGTGCCGACAAACCGGGTAACGGCGCCATTTTTTCGGACCGGCATTCCAACGCAGCGGATCACCCGCTGCACGCCGTCGGGCCGGATAATGCGTTTCTTGAGATCACATCCTTCCCCAACCGCGATCATGCGTTGAATCGTTGCTTCCACAATATCGCGGTCGTCCGGATGAATTCTGGTAAAATAGTCAGAGATGGTGGGAATTCCGTGATGGGGGTTGAAGCCAAGAATCTCGTATAGCTCGCGCGACCAATAGTCGCAAGTGAGGTCAGGTTTGAAAGACCAGCTCCCCGCATGCGCGAGCCGCTGGCCTTCGGTCAAATAAAACTCGCTCCGTCTCAGTGCTTCTTCGGCAGACTTTCGCCAGGTCAGATCAATTGCAAATGCCACCGTGGAGTTATTCTGAAACCTTGCGGCGCCCACCAGCACGGGCACACGGCTGCCGTCTTTCCGGTAATATTCCTTCTCGAAGACCTTGCATACGCCAGTGGATTCCACCTGGGCCACCCCCTGCTCACTGGCGACTTTCCATTCGGCCGGGGTCATGTCCCGCCAACGCATGTGTCCCGAAACCAATTCTTCCCGGGTATACCCCACCATTTTGAGAAAGGCGTCGTTGGACTCGATGACCTCGCCTTTTGAGTCCGAGATCAAAACGCCAATGATATTGGCATCGACCAGCCGCCGGATCCGGCCTTCACGTTCCTGGAGTTCACGATACAAACGACTGTTGTCGAGCGAAATCGCCGCCTGCGAGGCCAGCACCTTCAGGAGGGTTATTTGGGCGGGCACAAAGACATTGGGACGGAGGTTGTTTTCCAGATACAGCAAGGCAACCAGGCTGCTCTGTTTCAAGAACGGCAGGCAAATGACCGTGTGCGGTCGCCGGTCACGGATATACTCATCGGCAGAGTATGGATGTTGCGTCGAAGCATGGTCCAGAATCACGGTTTCCCGGGTGCGCGCCGCATCGCGGACGAGCGACTCGGGAAGCTCAACCGCTGAGACGGGCGACTCGCCCAGCCGGACGGTCACGGAACCGCCGAGGATCTTCGCCTCCGCCTGAATCCACAATTCGTTTCCGCGGGGGAGAATCAGCAGCGCGCGCTCCGCACCCGCGTGCTCAATGGCGGTGCGCAACAGCACCTCGACAAGTTTTTCCAACGTGATCTCCCCCGACACGGCTTGCGAAACTTTGAGCACCGTCGCAACGTCAAGATGTTCGAGCAGGGGACCCATCATCCCGGCCGTCCGGTTCGCCGCTTCATGCCCTTGAGCGGGGGGTGGTTTTGTGTCGAGTTGGCGGACTGTCGGACCCGGAATTTCCGAAGCTCCGTTTGGCATGGAAATGGTCATCCCATTGGGATTGCTTGCGCCGAACCCCGCCTCGCCACGCCGGTCTCGAGGATCGAGACCCGGCTGGGGTTCTGGCATGGCGTGAGTTTGCATCGGTTAATGACGACTTGCTTGGCGACAATTTCCAGCCCGTGGCTCGCACGGCGAGACAAACCGCCCCGGCCGGACGAAAGAACACGCCCAGTAACGCGCTTAATATACCACATTAGGGGCGATTGCCAATCCCTCTTTAGGGGTATCCCCCAGCATGGCGAAAATCTAAAAAGGGCCGGGGTGGTAATGCTCGCCCTCCTGAATCACCAGCGGAAAACAGAGGAAATCCAAAGCAAAAGGTTGGTTCGGACTTCGGCGGCATTGATTTCATTCAGCATCTCATGCCGTCCGCCAGAATAGAAGTGGTGGGTAATATTGCGAAGTCCGGCCCGCCGGTACCGATGCATCAACTCTTTAGTTCCTTCAAGCTGCTGGCCGACCGGATCGTCACTTCCAGAAAAAAAATAGACGGGCAGATCGCGCCGCACGGAATTTATCCGCCTCTGGTCAGCCAACATTGAAGCGGCAGCGAGAAAGGATTCCATGGCATTGGTTTTGAGCGTCCCAAAACACAAAGGGTCGCGCATAAAAGCGTCCACGACCGCAGGATCGCGACTCAACCAATCAAATGGGGTTCGCCCTGGCATGAAGGAGGCGTACAGAAAGCCTTCTCCCGACGGTGGCGGGCTGCCAGACTGTGCCAGCCCGTCGAGAATGCCGGACCCTGACAGTACCAACCCATCAATCAAATGGCTGTGCTTGAGAACATATTGCTGCGCCGCAAAAGATCCCATTCCCTGCCCAAACAGTATCAAAGGCTGGCTTGGATTTTCACGCGTGGCAATGAGGCTCAGCCGGACGATATCTCGCACCAATAAATCGAACCCGCCGGGGCCAAAGTCTCCCAGCTCGGCTCGCGATCGCGCGGTCCGACCATGTCCCCGATGATCGTGGCCGTAAACGACCAACCCGGCATGCACCAATTCTTCAATGAATGGCCGGTAACGGCCGATGTGCTCTCCCATCCCATGGACAATCTGGAGGAGCCCGCGAGGGGGGCTGCGGTTGCTCCAGCGCGTGCAGGCAATTCGCAGCCCGTCCGTGCTGGTCATTTCGAATTGTTTGCAAGTCAAAGGTTGCATGGCGGCGCTAACAATTTCCAATCCGTGGAGCCTGTTGTGCCTGACCTCGGGCGCATGCACGCTGCGAGTTGCGAGTTCGTATCACGAATCCGCTGGGAGAGGCGGTTATTTTAACAACGCTCAAAGGCGTCATGGTGAGGTGTCACTGGCGGTTTGGATTGCCGTCTCGACGCGCGTCTTATGGCTGTTTCCTGATCAAATTCATGGAACAATCCTAGCTCCGTTCTTAAACTTGCAAATTCCCCGTGTTGATTAACAGTCCATACCTCTTTGGTGGTAATACTCAGGTGACGCGCCGCCCTTATTTCAGGACCATCGTTGCCGAATTATTCAGCCTTGCGCGCGGAAGGAGCTTGAATCATTTCCGCCAACAATTGCACGAAGACGGAGTAAAAGTTTCCTCTGCGCCACGTCTTCACGATCTGTCTGCCGGCAGGTGTGGTCCTGGCGGAAGCGCAGCAGGATTTGTTTGTAGTTTGGTTGGGTTTGGTTTCGGAGGTAAAACCATCGCTTGATTCGCATTAAGTTGTTGATCTTGCAACTTGTCTTCGTCCGCCAACAGATGAATAAAGTGACGAACGAGAAATCCACCGCAGGCAACCGCACAGAGTGCCGCGCCAATGCCTTCAAACTCGGCGGCAAACGCATGGCGCAGCAGATAAAAAATGACCCCGATTGCACCCAATGGCATAAGTACAATCAAACTAAGCAAAGGCCAGCCTTTCCGTGGTGTAAAAGGAGTTGTTGGGTGCGTTGACCCGACGGATGGGTCGGACTTCGTCGCTTGAACCACCTCAATTGATTTGGCGCGACCGGCGTTAATGTCCAGTTGTTCTTCGTTTGAGTCATTCATGTGTTCCGGCCTTTTTTTGTGAAGATAATATTCCGACTCTTTTAATGTGACTGGTGTCGGGATGCTGCGCGAAGGAGATAATGTGCCGGCTGTGGAACCAGCCTCGTTCGGCGCACTCGCCCGGTTTGGCCGGTCGCTTGGTGAGAGTGTGATTTTTGAGTTTGACGCTCATCGCCGTTTTCAGGTTGCGACGGGGGTTGAACGTTTGTCTGGCGGTCGCCGGGGCTCAGGATTTTATGAATTCGAGCAGGTCGGTGTTAATCGTACCGGCTTCAGTCGTGGGCATGCCATGTGGAAAGCCCGGGTATGTTTTCAGGGTGCCTTGCTTGAGCAATCCTGCCGACAAGGGCGCCGAATCGGCATAGGGCACGATCTGGTCGTCATCGCCATGCATCACCAAGACCGGCACATTAATTTGTTTAAGGTCTTCCGTGAAGTCAGTCTGGGAGAAAGCGACGATGCCGTCGTAATGCGCTTTGGCGCCGCCCATCATGCCCTGACGCCACCAGTTCCAGATCACGCCTGGCAGCGGCTTCACGCCGGGCCGGTTGAAACCATAGAATGGCCCGGATGGCACATCGTAGTAGAATTGAGCGCGGTTGGTCGCAACCTGCGTCTGAAAATTGTCGAACACGGCCTTGGGCAATCCGCCGGGATTGGCCTCGGTCTTCACCATCAGCGGCGGCACCGCGGCGATGAGCACCGCTTTTGCAACCCGGTCGGTCCCGTGACGCGCGATGTAATGCACCACTTCGCCGCCGCCGGTTGAATGGCCGACATGCACCGCCTCCCTGAGGTCGAGATGTGCGGTGAGGGCCGCAAGGTCGGCGGCGTAATGATCCATGTCATGTCCGCTGTCGGTCTGGGTGGAACGGCCATGTCCGCGCCGGTCGTGGGCGATGACGCGATAGCCGTGGTTGAGGAAGAACATCATCTGTGCGTCCCAATCGTCGGCCGACAGCGGCCAGCCGTGGCTGAAAACGACCGGCTGGCCCTTGCCCCAGTCTTTGTAATAGATTTGCGTCCCGTCTTTAGTCGTGATCGTACTCATGCCAAGAATTTTAGCACCTGATTTGCATTTGGAAATTAGACGGTGGTTGGAGAATGCGCTCTCACTAAAGAGAGAGGTTGATATGGGGCGAACTGGCGAAGCTTGATACGGCAGCAGCCCATCCCTCCGATCGGAAGTAAAGGTGTTTCCGCCGCGTGTGGGTGGTCGCCGATGCCCGTATTTTAATTGCGGAAACTCAGGTGTTTGATCAGTTCAGATTCCGCCGCAACCAGGTCAAATTTCCAGATTGAGCCGCCGTCCGGCCGTCCGGGATCCACCCCAATGACAGGCCGCCCACAGCCGGCGGAATCCGATGGCGAGGTTGGGTTTGCGGGAGCCGACTGAGGATTAAAAGCATTTATTCATCACGCCGGCTGCTTGAGCACTTTGCTTTTGGCGGCAATAACTTCGAGCAATTCATGCCATGATTTGACAAATGATTTGGCCCCGTCGTCTTGGAGTTGCACGGCCAGCGCTTCCACCTTGATGCCGGCTTTCACGAACTGCGCCAAAACGTCTTCGCAATCGCCGCCATCGGCGGCCATGATGGAGCCAAGTTCGCCATGGTTGGCGAGGGCGTTCAAAGTGGCCTCCGGCATGGTGTTGACGGTGAACGGCGCGGCGAGCGATTTGATGTAGAGAACGTCCGAAGCGTTGGGATCCTTGGTGCCCGTGCTCGCCCACAACAAGCGCTGCGGCAGTGCGCCGGAATTGTAGATTCGCTGCCATCGTGGCGAATCGAGCAAACTGCGGTAGGCCTGGTACGTGCGGTTGGCCACCGCGATACCCAGCCGGTTGTTCAAATCCGCCGGCACCTTGCCGGCGATGGCCGTATCCCAGCGGCTGACAAAAACCGACGCGACCGACGGGACACGCGGATCGAGCCCGGCGGCAATCCGCCGCTCGATGCCGCGCAGGAAAGCCTCCGCCGCCGCGAGATATTGTTCGCGCGAAAACAAAAGGGTGACGTTGACGGGAATCCCCGAGAAGATCGCTTCCTCAATGGCGGCGAGCCCTTCCGTGGTGCCGGGAATTTTAATAAATACATTGGGCCGGTCCACTTGCGCCCGCAGCGCCCGGGCGGCTGCCAGCGTGCTCGTGGCATCGTGCGCCAGCAGCGGTGACACTTCCAGTGATACCCAGCCATCAACGCCATGGGTCCGGTGGAAAATGGGTCGAAAAAGATCAGCCGCCCGGCCGATATCCTCGACGGCCAGGTCGAAGAACAAGGCCTCCCCGGATTTCCCTTGCCGGAGTTGATCCTGTATGGCCGCGTCATAAGCCGTGCTGTTCTTGATGGCTTGGTCGAAGATGGTCGGGTTCGACGTCAGTCCGGTCACGGACAGTTCCTCAAGGTAGTATTTTAGCGTGCCCTTGTTCAGCAAGTCGCGCGTGATATTATCGAGCCAGAGACTCTGGCCGAGGTTATGGAGTAATGTGGTCGCTTTCATTTTTTATTGGTTGGTTGGATCGCTTTGATCAAAGGTTGCGGGCCATCGCTCCTATTCATCATCTGGCGGGGTTGGCCCCCAGTTCCCGGGAATTTAAAGCATTTTTCACGATCTCGCGGGCCTCGCCGAGAATGGTTTGAAGATGCACTTCGTCGCGGAAACTTTCCGCGTAAATCTTGTAAATGTTTTCCGTGCCGGATGGCCGGGCGGCGAACCATCCACCCGCCGTCACCACTTTCAAACCGCCGATGGGGGCGTGGTTGCCGGGAGCGCGGGTCAGCTTCGCGGTGATCAACTCGCCGGCCAGTTGCGATTCCTTCACCGCCTCGGGCGCCAGTTGGGCGAGGCGCGCTTTTTGTTCGGGGGTGGCCGGCGCATCGATCCGGGTGTAACTGGGTTTTCCGAATTCCCCGGTCAGATCGCGAAAATGTTCCCCGGGATCCCGGCCGGTTACCGCGGTCATTTCGGCCGCCAGCAGGTTCATAATGGGACCGTCCTTATCCGTGGTCCAAACCGTGCCATCCATTCGCAAGAAAGTGGCCCCCGCGCTTTCCTCGCCGCCAAAACATAATGAACCGTCGAAAAGCCCGGGTGAGAACCATTTGAATCCGACCGGGACTTCGCACAGCCGGCGCCCCAATTTGCCGGTCACATGATCAATCATGCTGCTGCTTACCAGCGTCTTGCCGACTGCGGCGTTCGCCGGCCAGCCCGGTCGGTGAGCGAGTAAATAGCCGATGGCCACCGCCAGATAGTGATTGGGGTTCATCAAGCCGGCGGACGGCGTTACGATCCCATGGCGGTCGGAATCGGGATCATTCGCAAAGGCAACACGAAACCGGTCCTTCAGGCTTACCAGGCCGGCCATCGCGTATGGACTGGAACAATCCATCCGGATCTTTCCGTCGTGATCCACCGTCATGAATGAAAACGTCGGATCCAACTTTGGGTTCACCACGGTGATGTCCAATTTATAAATAGAGTTGATCGGTTTCCAATAGGGCAGCGCCGCGCCGCCCAGCGGGTCCACCCCCAGCTTTAACCCGGCGGCGTGGATCGCCTCCATCGCCACGACATTGCGCAGGTCATTGACGTAGGGCAGGATAAAATCCTGCGCATGCGTGGTGGCCGCCCGGAGTGCCCGACTCAACGGCATCCGCTTCACCCCGGCGTTTTTCCCCCGCAGCAACTCGTTGGCACGCTCCTGCACCCAGCGCGTCACCCCGGTGTCGGCGGGGCCGCCATTGGGTGTGTTATATTTGAAACCGCCATCTTCCGGCGGATTGTGCGACGGCGTGATGACGATGCCATCGGCGAGGCCGGTCTGCCGGCCGCGGTTATAGACAAGAATGGCCCGCGAAATCACCGGCGTGGGCGTCACGCCGTCACCAACTTGAATGATTGTTTCAATCCCGTTGCCCGCCAGCACCTCCAAGGCCGTTTGCTGCGCGATCTGCGACAAGGCATGCGTATCCCTGCCCAGGTAAAGCGGACCGGTAATGTTTTGACTGGCACGATGGTCGCAGATGGCCTGCGTGATGGCGAGAATGTGCGCCTCCGTGAACGTGTGGTTCAGCGACGAACCGCGATGTCCGCTGGTGCCAAAGCTGACCCACTGGTTCGGATCGGAAAGGTCGGGTTGGCCTTCGTAATAAGCCTGTTCCAAGTGCGCCAAATCCACCAGCATTTCGCGCGGGGCGGGCTTGCCCGCCAATGGCGATAACGTTGTTGGCATATTGGGATCGTTGCTCATGGGTAATATGAATTAGGAAACGGGACACGGCCGGATTCGCCAAATATCATTGGCGTATTCGGTGATCGTACGGTCGCTGGAAAACTTCCCGGATCCGGCCACATTCAA
>Ga0302276_10004093_pt1 | contig 12346 bp, 9 predicted proteins | sample III_Bog_N2_3_FD_198768 | JGI IMG/M metagenome (GOLD analysis project Ga0302276, IMG submission 198768) | Peat permafrost microbial communities from Stordalen Mire near Abisko, Sweden - III_Bog_N2_3 | ecosystem: Environmental > Terrestrial > Soil > Wetlands > Peat | place: Sweden: Abisko... | reverse complement strand
CCCTGCGTGCAGCACGCGGCGCACGCGTCACCGGAAGCTCGAAGACGGTTGGCCCGCCGGACTCAGGCTGCGACTCAGCCTCGTAGTTTGGCACTGCCGGTGACTTTGCCGCCTGTGACTTCGCGGCCTGTGACTCCACAGCCTGGGACTCCACAGCCTGGGGCCCAGCCTGTGACGTTGTAGCTTCAGCGCTCGCTGGCCCATCCGTGGCGCCGAGGCGGGCGGCATGATCAGCATGATCAGCATGATCAGCATGATCAGCATGATCAGCGTGCACCGTACTCGCGGCGACCTGGGCGAGCGCCTTGCGCACGTCTTCGGTGATCGCGTGGGTGCCGTTGGTGGGTGCACCCGCGCCGCTGCGCGGTGCTGTCGATGCCGATCCGCCCGACGCGGGACCCTTACCGCCGCGGCCGCGACGACCGCTGCTGCCTTCAATCGGTGGCTGCGCACTCTGGCGGTGGCGCGTCACCGGGTCGTGGTGAACGATGATCCCGCGGCCGGCGCAATGCTCGCACGGCTCACTGAACGACTCCAGCAGGCCGAGACCAAGCTTCTTCCGCGTCATCTGCACGAGGCCCAGCGACGTCACCTCCGCGACCTGGTGCTTCGTTCGGTCGCGCGAGAGGCACTCGACGAGACGGCGCAGCACGAGGTCACGGTTGGACTCCAGCACCATATCGATGAAGTCGACGACGATAATTCCGCCGATGTCGCGCAATCGCAACTGGCGCACGATTTCTTCGGCGGCCTCCAGGTTGTTCTTGGTGACCGTCTCTTCGAGGTTTCCGCCCGACCCGACGAACTTGCCGGTGTTGACGTCAACAACCGTCATGGCCTCGGTGCGGTCAATGACGAGCGAACCGCCGGACGGCAGCCACACCTTGCGGTCGAGCGCCTTCTCGATCTGCTCGCTGATGCGGTAGGTGTCGAACGCGTCGCCGGGCTCGTCGTAGGTTTGCACACGATCGAGCAGGTCGGGAGCGACCGAGCGCAGGTAGTTCTCGATCGTCGCCTGCGCATCCTCGCCGGAGATGACCAGCTTCTGGAAGTCCTCGTTGAACACGTCGCGAACGATCTTGACGAGCAGGTCGGGCTCGGAATGCAGAAGCACAGGTGCCTGCTGGGTCTCGACAAGCCGGCTGATCTCTGCCCACTGGCTGGTCAGGCGATTGACGTCAAGGGTCAGCTGCTCCTCGGTGGCGCCCTCCGCGGCAGTTCGCACGATGACGCCAACGTTCTCGGGCAGCACCTGCTTGAGGATGGTCTTCAACCGGGCTCGCTCGGTATCCGGAAGTTTGCGGCTGATGCCGTTCATCGATCCGTTCGGAACGTAGACCAGGTAACGGCCGGGCAGGCTTACCTGGCTCGTTAGCCGAGCGCCCTTGTGACCAACCGGGTCTTTCGTGACCTGCACGAGAACACGATCGCCCGGCTTGAGCGCCAGTTCGATGCGGCGCGGCTGGTTCTTGCCGCCCTCGCTCTCGGCTGCAGCGGCCTCCCAGTCGACCTCACCCGAATAAAGCACAGCGTTGCGCCCGCGCCCGATGTCGACAAACGCGGCCTCCATGCTTGGCAGAACGTTCTGCACGCGGCCGAGGTAGACGTTGCCGATGAGGCTCGCCTCCGCCGCCTTAGCGACATAGTGCTCGACCAGCACGCCGTCTTCAAGCACACCGATCTGGATGCGGCCACCGCCGGAGCGCACCACCATGACCCGGTCGACGCTCTCACGGCGAGCGAGGAACTCCGCCTCAGTGATTACCGGGCGGCGACGCCCGGCATCGCGACCGTCACGACGGCGCTGCTTCTTGGCCTCAAGCCTGGTCGATCCCTTGACGCGCTGGGGTTCGGTGATCGGCTCCGGCGCCTTGCGCGGCTGGCGCACCTTGACGACGACGTTCGGCTCGTTGTCGCCCTCGCGGGGCTCCTCGCCGGGACGCCGACGCGAGCGACGGCGCACGCCGGCCGCTGACTCACCCTGGTTGCCCGTCCCATCATTGCCACGATTGTCGGTGCCCCTGGCGTCAGTGCCCCTGGAGTCAGTGCCTCGCTGCCCAGCATTCGATTGGCGCGGGAGAGGCGGGAGCGGCGGGAGGTCCGGCGCCTGGAAGAGCAACGAAGTCGTGGGGCGGAGCGCCGCCGCGACTGGCTGACCTGGCGCCTGGCCGGCATTCGGCTGGTCGTCACGCAGCTGGTCGGAACCCTGCTGGTCGGCTCCATGCTGATCGGAACCTGCGGGACCCTGCTCCGAACCTGAACTCGCCCGCCTGGGCTGGGAACGGCGAGCTCGTGGCGCTGCCGGCTCATCGCCGGCGTCCGGCACGAGCGATGGCTCTGACGGTGACGCATTGATATGTTCTGCGGCAGACTTGGCCGTCGTCGCGCGTCGGCGTGGGGCTTTGGCCGGCGCGTCAACGACCGCGGCCTCGACAGGTGCATCGACGACCGGTGCCGCGACAACCGGCGGCAGCACGACCTCCGGCGCCGGGCTCACTGCGACGGGCTGCGCCTTGGGTTCGCCTCGGCCGAAAAGCCGTCCGCGCCGCTTCGGGGCCTTGGCTGAATCTGCGGTGTTGTTTACGTCTTCATTCACCATTACTGGTGTACTCCTTGGCCGTATGGGCGACCGCGCCGCCCACCGGGTACTCTCTCGAGTGCATTCCGAGCAAAATTGCCGAAGGGCAACCCACACTGCGCGAATGCGCTACTAATCCTTCATGTCTGCAACCCGCACCCGGCTCGGTGGCCTGGCGAATGTTGCCCATGTCTAATTTGGAACTTGCTATCCAACGCGGTGTGAACTCTGACGCGGTTACGCTCGTGTCTGCCCAGCTACTCGGTCTCGAGCCAGGTACTGGATCTGTTCTGATTCAGGATCTGACCGACACTCAAGGATCTGCGCGGTTAGCGTTTTTTGGTCGAAGCACGTGCGGCCCGGTTTGGTGCCCGGTAAAGCCTTCTTTGGCGTCATCGCGAGCGCGGCCCGGATGACTTACCCAAATTATCGCATGCATTCACAGATCCCCGGGATTTGGGGCATGCAATAATCCTCAGGGTGACCGACGCGGCGTCCTATAAACGACCACTGCCCCTGGCAATCCTGCTCGTCGTCGGGGGGTTTTTCGGCTTCCTCGCCGCGTTCGAGCTCACCCTGGACAAGTTCCAGGTGCTCGAGAATCCGGCTTCATCCTCGAACCTCAGTTGCGACTTCAGCGTGGTCGTGCAGTGCAGCAAGAACCTTGCGTCGCCCGAAGGATCGGCATTCGGATTCCCCAACCCGGTCATCGGGCTGGCCGGCTATTTCGCCCTCATCGTCGTGGGCATGACACTGCTCGCGGGGGCGCGGGTCGCGCGCTGGTATTGGCTCACGCTCAACGTCGGGGTGCTCTTCGCACTGTCGTTCGTGATCTTCCTGATTACGAAGAGCATCTTCCATCTCGGCACCCTGTGCCCCTGGTGCATGGTGGTGTGGGCCTCGACCATCCCGATATTCCTGTCCGTGACCTTCTACAACCTCGCCACCGGAAACATCCCGGTGCCCGCGCGAGCGCAGAAGTTCTTCGGGGCGGCGCGCAGCTGGGTCCCCCTGGTCACCCTCGTCTGCTACCTCATCATCGCCGTCATCGCGCAGCTCCGGCTCGACGTGCTGCGGTATCTTTAGCCCCGCAGGTTTTTCCCAGCCAATCGATCGAGATCGCCCAGCCGTCCTGAATATTTTGACGGCATCCGCGACCGCATCCCTACGAAGAGGCCCCGTGAGCAACTCATCCCCGCGCCAGACCAAGAATGAAAAGCGCGATCACGCCCGAGAGCAAGCTCGCCTGATGCGCGAAGAGCAGAAGAAGAAAGACCGCCGGCGTCGCCTGTTCATCCAGGGCGGTATCGGGATCGCCATCGTCGCCATCGTCGCCATCATCGCCATCGTGGTCGTGCAGAACAACGCAAACTCCGTCACAGCCGCGGCGACTGCCGCCGGGCCGCTCAACATGAAGAGCGACGGCATCCTGTTTCACGGGGTGGGCGGCAAAGCTGTTGCGGTGACGACCGGTGCCGTCCAGAAGAACGGGAAGCCCGTCGCTACGGACACCGCAAAGCTCACCTCGACGGCCAACATCGTCGAGTACATCGACTACCAGTGCCCCTACTGCAACGAGTTTCTGACGACCAACCTCGCGCAGGAAGACAAGTGGGTTGCTGCTGGCAAGGCGACACTCGAAATTCATCCCATCTCAATCCTCGACGCCAGTTCGGAGGGCAACCGCTACTCGTCGCGGGCCGCAAACGCCGCGGCCTGCGTCGCGAACTTCGATCCGAACGCCTTCCTCAACGTCACGAAGGTGCTGTACGCCAACCAGCCGGCTGAGGACACCACCGGCATGTCCAATTCGAAACTGCTGTCGTTATTGAGCCAGGGCGGAGCGAGCAGTTCGAAGATCACCGGATGCGTGAACGGAGAGACGTTCAAAACCTGGGTGACGGAAGCCACCACCCGCGTGACGGGCGGGACCTTCACCGGTGTTGCGACTACCCCGACACAGTTCGCCGGAACTCCGACCGTCTTCGTGAACGGCGCGTCCTACACGGGCTCACTGACCGATGCATCCGCTTTCGCCGCGTTCGTGGACGCGCAGAAGCCCGGCACGACCAGCTGAGGGTAGCCGCGGTGGCGGGAGAAACGGTCTCGCGGAGGGAGTTGCTACTCCCGCCGCGTGCAGCTTTCTCCGCCCACTGCGTGCGGGATCTCCCGCCGCAGGGGTAGTGGGTGCGGGATCTCCCGCCGCAGGGGTCGGCTGGGCAGTCCCAGGTCAGTCGAACCAGAGGGCAAGCTCGCGAGCAGCGGATTCCGGCGAATCGCTGCCGTGCACGAGGTTCTGCTGCACCTTCACACCCCAATCGCGCCCGAGGTCACCACGGATGGTACCCGGAGCAGCAGTCGTCGGGTCGGTGGTCCCGGCAAGGGAACGGAATCCCTCGATGACACGGTTACCCACAACACGGATCGCAACGATCGGACCACTCTCCATGAACTCGACGAGCGGCTCGAAAAACGGCTTACCCTCGTGCTCCGCGTAGTGCGCGGTGAGCAGGTCGCGACTCGCCTCCAGAAGCTTGATGTCGACAAGCTGGTATCCCTTGGCCTCGATGCGTCGCAGGATCTCGCCGGTGAGGTTACGGGCAACCCCGTCGGGCTTCACCAGCACAAGGGTTTCTTCAACGGTCATGAGTCGCTTCCTTCGTTGGGGGTCAGACGGGCGGCATTCGCGCGGTCGATTGTTCGAGCGCGCACAAAGCAGAAGATCCACATCGCAATGAACAGTGCTGCAGCGATGTAAAGCGCGGGAAGCAGGATGCCCGTGGCGAGCAGAACAGCCTGCAGCACCCAGCCGACCCAGACGCCCCAGGAGTACCGCACAATCCGGGTCGCGAGCGCGAGGATGGCGACCAGGATCGCTCCCCCGACAAACGCCTCGAGCGGAGGAAGTGCGTGGAGTCCGTACACCGTCAGCGCGATGAAGAAGACAAGCACGGCCTCGAGGCCCAGAACGATCGACAGGAGGCTCTCGGTGAGGCTGCGCTGCCGGCGCGGACGCGACGCCCGGGCGGTATTCGCCCCGGTCACGGTTTCCAGCCCTGCTCCCTCGCATAGACGATGGCATCGCCGACGAGGGTGATCGAGCCGGTCACAAGAGCTGCGCCCTTTTCGGTCGTGCCCGCCCGATCGCGGGCGAGCTCGAGAGCCGCCTCGACCGAGTTCTCGAGGGTGACCCGGTCTGGGCCGACGATCGACACGGCGAGTTCGGCAAGGTCCTCCGCGCGCACGGCTCGCTCCGACGTGGACTGCGTGATCACGAAGTGGTCGACGGTCGGCTCGAGCGCGCGCAGTATGCCCGCCGCATCCTTGTCTCCCAGGATGCCGATGACGGCTGTAACCGCGTCGAACGTGAAATATTCGGCCAGCGCGATGGCGAGAGCGGCGGCGCCGTGCGGGTTGTGCGCGGCATCGACCAGCAGTGTTGGCTCGTTGCCGATCACCTGCAGCCGACCCGGCGAGGTGACGGTCGCGAGGCCCTCCGCCAGCACATCCTGGTTCAGCGGAAGCGTGCCCCCGCCGATGAACGATTCGACCGCGGCGATCGCGAGCGTCGCATTGGCGGCCTGGTGGTCGCCGAACAGCGGAAGAAACAGGTCGGGGTAGGCGCCGGCGAGTCCCTTGACCGTAATAACCTGGCCACCCACCGCCACCGTGTCTGAGACCAGCTCGAAGTCCGAGCCTGCGACAGCAAACGTCGACTCGGTGAGTTCGGCGGCCCGCGCGAGTTCAGCGAGTGCCTCCGGTACCTGGATCGCCGACACTACGGCCGCAGCGGGCTTGATGATTCCCGACTTTGTTCTGGCAATCTCAGCAACCGTGTTGCCGAGGCGTGCGGTGTGGTCGAGCGCAATGGGTGCGAAGACCGCCACCTGGCCGTCCGCGACATTCGTGGAGTCCCACTCGCCGCCCATCCCGACTTCGAGCACCACCACGTCGACCGGCGCATCCGCGAAGGCGGCAAACGCGAGCAGGGTGAGGGCCTCAAAGAAACTGAGCGGGTCCTGGCCGTCGAGCTCCAGCTCGGCATCGGTGATGTCGAGGAAGGGCCGGATGTCGTGCCAGTTCGACACGAAGGCGGCGTTACTGATGGGCTCGCCGTCGATCACGATGCGCTCGTTGACCCGCTCAAGGTGAGGACTCGTGAGCATCCCCGTGCGTAGCCCGTGGGCGCGCAGGATGCTCTCGATCATCCGGCTTGTCGAGGTCTTCCCGTTGGTGCCGGTGATGTGGATGACCGGATACGCGCGCTGCGGCTCGCCCAGGAGCTCCGCTGCTCGCCGGGTCGCCTCCAGCCGCGGCCGCGGGCTTGACTCGCCCACCCGCTCGAGAAGTTCCTCATAGACTTCGCGGGCCTCGCGCTCCATGAGTGCATCGTCGAAATCGCCGGGCTCGCGGTCGTCTTCGTCGTTCTTAGACATCGGTTTGGTCTGACTTCCACACGTCGATTACGAGTACCCCTGAATTCGAAACCTGGCCGGCGCCCAGGGTCGAGCGCTGCGACCCGGCGGTGGCGTGCATCGCGGCATCCAGTTGCGGGTCTGCCACGAAGTCGATAGAGATCTTCTTCGCAAGCGTTTCGCCAGCAATCGTCTCACTGAACGACCGGAGCGCGCTGACATCGTCTTCTGACCCACCACGGATCGCCAGGGTGATGCGGTCGCTCACGAGGAGTCCGGCAGCCTTACGGGTGTCCTGCACGCCGCGAATGATATCCCGGGCGAGACCTTCCGCTTCGAGTTCCGGTGTGGTGACGGTGTCGAGCACGATGAAACCGTTCCCCGAGAGGAAGGCGACCGCCGTGGACTCGCGCGCCGCGTGAAGTGAGGTTTCGTATTCACCCTCGAGCAGCGCGATTCCGCCGGCCACGACGGTGTCGCCGGTGATGGACCAGTCGCCCGCCTTCACCGCCTTGATCACCGCCTGCACCTCCCGGCCCAGCCGGGGGCCCAGGGCACGCGCGTTGACCGACAGGCCGTATTCGATCCCGTTCCCGGGCAGGCTGGTCGGGCGCAACTCTTCGTACTCGACGTATTTCACGTTGAGTTCCTGCCGGAGAATCTCCTCGAAGGGCTGGAGAGCCGCGACATCGGCGCTCACGATCTTGAGTTCCAGGAGCGGAAGCCGCACTCGCAGGTTCCGCGCCTTGCGCAGGGAAAGTCCCGCGGACGCGATCTCGCGCACCCGGTCCATCGTTGCGACGAGCGTCGGGTTCTGCGGGAACAGCTCCGCGAGCGGCCAGTCCTCGAGGTGTACGCTGCGACCTCCGGTGAGACCCTGCCAGATCTCTTCCCCGACCAGCGGGATGAGGGGTGCCGCGACGCGAGTCACTGTCTCAAGGACCGTGTACAGCGTGTCGAACGCGTCCCGACCTTCGGCGGACTCGGTGTTGCCCGCCCAGAAGCGGTCGCGCGATCGACGCACGTACCAGTTGGTGAGGATCTCGGCGAAGTCGCGAAGTTTCGCAGCAGCAAGCGGGGCATCCAGTAGTTCGAGGTCGGCGGTCACGTCCGTGATCAGCGCACCCGTCTTCGCCAGCAGGTACTGGTCGAGCACGTTGAGGGAGTCGGTGCGCCACCGCGCCTCATACTGCGAAGCGTTCGCGTAGAGAGTGAAGAAGTAGTAGGTGCTCCACAGCGGCAGCAGGAACTGGCGCACCCCCTCACGGATGCCCTCCTCGCTGACAACGAGATTGCCACCGCGGATGACCGGCGACGACATCAGGAACCAGCGCATTGCGTCTGCGCCGTCACGGTTGAAGACCTCCGTCACATCCGGGTAGTTGCGCAGCGACTTCGACATCTTCTGCCCGTCGCTGCCGAGCACGATCCCGTGGCTGATCACGTTCGAGAAAGCGGGACGATCGAACAGCGCCGTAGACAGGACGTGCATCAGGTAGAACCAGCCACGCGTCTGGCCGATGTACTCGACGATGAAGTCGGCGGGGTTGTGGGTATCGAACCAGTCCTGGTTCTCGAACGGATAGTGCACCTGCGCAAAAGGCATCGAGCCCGAGTCGAACCACACGTCGAAGACATCCTCGATACGGCGCATGGTCGACGAACCTGTGGGGTCGTCGGGGTTGGGCCTGGTGAGCTCGTCGATGAAGGGGCGATGCAGGTCTGGCGCACCCTCGGCATTCCGGGGCAGGCGGCCGAAGTCGGCCTCGAGTTCGTCCAGCGAGCCGTAGACGTCAACGCGCGGATAGGCGGGGTTGTCGCTCTTCCAGACCGGGATCGGCGAGCCCCAGTAGCGGTTGCGCGAGATGGACCAGTCGCGCGCGCCCGCAACCCACTTTCCGAACTGGCCGTGCTTGACGTTCGCCGGCACCCAGTTGATCTCTTCATTGAGTTCGGTCATGCGGTCGCGGAATTCGGTGACCCGCACAAACCAGCTCGAGACCGCTTTGTAGATGAGCGGGTTGCGGCAGCGCCAGCAGTGCGGGTAGCTGTGCTCGTAGCTCGCAACCCGGAGCAGTCGCCCATCCGTCCGCAGCTTCTGGGTCAGCGGCTTGTTTGCTTCGAAGACCTGCAGCCCCTCGACGTCGGGAACCGTGGACAGGAACCTTGCTCCGTCGTCGACAGAGATGATGACCGGGATGCCCGCGGCGGCACACACCAGCTGGTCGTCCTCGCCGTAGGCCGGCGCCTGGTGCACGATGCCTGTCCCCTCACCGGTCGCGACATAGTCGGCGACCAGGATCTGCCAGGCGTTGCCGGTGCCCCACTTCCCGGTGTCGGCAAAGTAGTCCCAGAGCCGCGCGTAGCGCACGCCCTCGAGGTCGCGTCCCGGAACGATTCGGGAGACCGCCGCAATCGCCTCCGCGGCAGTTTCGTAGCCGAGATCCTTGGCGTACCCGCCCACCGTGTCGAGCGCGAGAAGGTATTCGGCCGCCCCGTCGGCGGCACCGTCGGATGCACCGAGTGGGCCGCTCGGAAGGACCGCGTACTCGATGTCGGGGCCGACGGCGAGCGCGAGGTTCGTGGGGAGAGTCCAGGGCGTCGTGGTCCAGGCGAGGGCCCGCACAGCGGTGAGGCCCAGCGCCTCGGCTTTCACGCCGTCGAGCGGGAACGTCACCGTGACGGACTGGTCCTGGCGCATCTTGTAGACATCATCGTCCATCCGCAGTTCGTGATTGGAGAGCGGTGTTTCGTCGTGCCAGCAGTACGGAAGCACGCGGAAGCCCTCGTAGGCGAGCCCTTTGCCGTACAGCTGTTTGAACGCCCACAGCACGGACTCCATGAATGTGATGTCGAGGGTCTTGTAATCGTTCTCGAAGTCGACCCAGCGCGCCATGCGGGTGACGTACTCCTGCCACTCCTTTGTGTACTCGAGCACGGACTCCCGCGCCTTCGCGTTGAAGACGTCGATCCCCATGTCTTCGATCTCGTGTTTCTCGGTGATCCCGAGCTGGCGCATCGCCTCAAGCTCTGCGGGCAGGCCGTGGGTGTCCCATCCAAACCGCCGGTGCACCTGCTTGCCGCGCATGGTCTGGAAACGCGGAAACAGATCTTTCGCGTAACCGGTCAGCAGGTGACCGTAGTGCGGCAGGCCGTTGGCAAAGGGCGGGCCATCGTAGAAGACCCACTCGTCGTGCCCCTCGCGGCCATCGATCGACGCCTGGAAGGTGTCGTCGCCTTTCCAGAAGGCGAGGATGCCCTGCTCGATCTCGGGAAACCTCGGTGACGCGGGGACGGCGTTCGATCCACTCGACGATTTCTTGGGATACGGCATCTGGCCTCTTTCAACTCGTGCAATTCTTTCTTTGCACGAGGACGACAAGTGCCGCGGTACCACCTCGTTTGCCTCAGTGTTCGGAATCGCACCGCGAATCCGAAGCTGGGGCCTCTCAATTGGCTTTATCGGGCCTACCCGGTCGGTTCTACTGGGCCTTGCGGCTGTTCTTCCGACGACTCCCCGGTGATTGCCGGTTCACTGTCCTGACCCGATTCTACGGGAATCACTCGGGGCTGCGCGTCACGAGCGCGTTCAGTAGCGCCGCGGCGGTTCCGGCATCATCCACGGTGACCACGAGGTCGAGGCCTTTGGCCCGGTGCACCTCCAGGGCCTCGCCCGACCGCACGATGACCCCGATGCGACCGTTGAGTGCCCAGCGGATGCCCCAGCCCCCGTATTGCGCGAGAGCCTGCACCTCGATCACATCAGCCGAGGTGATCTGGTCGAGCGGAATGGAAACCCACGGGACACCGATCACGCTCCGGACCCGCACACCGCGCGCATCCACCCGCACTGTCCAGGTGAAGTTGGTCAGCAGCAGCAGGATGACGACGACGGGGATGAACGACAACGCCCAGTACTGTCCTGCTGTCGAAATGACCGACAGGGTGGTTGCCGCCGCAACCAGCACGCTTGCACCGATGACGACTGCGATGAACGCGCGTGAGGCCGATGTGGTGCGAATCCAGGATGCGCGTTCTCCGGTGGTGAGCGAGACGGGAGGCGGCGATGGCAACCGGGTGCCCCCAACGCCTCGGAGGCCGGGCGGCAGCACAAACCACAGCCCGGCCGCGACGATCGTCGCGAGTGCGAAGCCCAGGGCGAAGATGCCGCCGGGGTTTGAGCCGAAGCCGGTATCCACCAGCGCGCTCAGAACGATCACGGAAATGAGCAGGGTAATCCAGGTGCTCGAGACCGCAAGAACCTTGCCGAGCAGCGTCAGCGGGCCCCGATGGCTCAGCAGGATGACCGCCCCGCCGAAGATAGCGGTGAGGGGCAGGCACACGGCGGCCACGGTGATCGGCAGTGAGTATGGCGAACCGTACCCGTCGGGTTTACCGGAGAGATCCCAGTGCACGGCGATGCTGCCGGGCAGGTGGCTGGCGATCGTGAATCCGACGGCCAGGGCAATGCCGGCGAGCACCAGGGGAAGGATGAGTGCGACGATGAGGATGCGTGCCGTGTACAGGGCATGGTTCACGGTGTGCACTCGATTCTGTTGGGGTGGGAGGTCGCGGAGGCGAGCGTCACGAGGTGTACTCCTGTCTGATCATGGCCGTTAGCGCGTGAACGCTGAGCCCCAGGCTGCGGGCTGTGGCGACGATTTTCGGAATGGCCTCTCCGAGCTCGCTGTAGTCGCTGACCCGGTCGGTGACGACGGCTCCGCGGCCGCGCCGGAGATCGACGAGACCTTCATCCCGCAGCGCCTGGTAGGCCCGGAGCACGGTATGTACGTTGATGTCGAGCGAATCGGCGACGTCGCGAGCCGCCGGGAGGCGGTCCCCCGCCCGAAGCGTGCCGCGGCTGGCGTCCGAGCGCACGGATGCCGCGAGCTGTTCGAACAGCGGGGTCGTGCTCGCGGGGTCGATGCGCAGCAGCATGCCTTCATCCTAATGTTCTATTTGCACTAGCACAATGCTAAACCTATCTGAGCAATCCTGACCCTTCCTTTGCTCGATGCTTGGCAAATACTATGAATCCGTCAACTCCACCCGGGGTTGGGATCTCCAGTTCGACGAAGGACCCGCCAGTGAGCGACGACACACCGACACAGCGATTCGAAACGCCCGCCACTCCGCCGCCCGAGGCGCACACCGACGAGCGAAAGACGCGGCTCCCGCTCATCCTCGGGATCGTCGGCGGAGTGCTGCTCATCGCCGTGATTGCACTGGTTGTGGTCCTGCTCGGCCGGGGAAATGCCATCACCACGGCGGCAAGCACCAGCAGTCCCGTGCCCACCGTCACCGTGACGGCGCCACCCGTGCCGGTTCCGACCGTAACGGTCACCGTCAAACC